>Ga0134127_10004357_pt1 | contig 10187 bp, 10 predicted proteins | sample KB31753_FD_96459 | JGI IMG/M metagenome (GOLD analysis project Ga0134127, IMG submission 96459) | Terrestrial soil microbial communities with excess Nitrogen fertilizer from Kellogg Biological Station, Michigan, USA - KB3-175-3 | ecosystem: Environmental > Terrestrial > Soil > Unclassified ...
CGCCGTTCGGGACGCCGTCCGACGACGTGCTCCACGACATTCGGCTCCTGCTCGAGGAGGCGGCCGCCGTGGCCCAGGAGTCGGCGATCGTCCTCGCGAAACCCTGGGTCCGCCGCGCGGTGGCAATGCCGGACGAGAAGCCGGGGGCTCCGGCCACCGCCGGCGGCTATGTCACGGTGGTCAATCGCGGGAAGACGCCGGACGCGCTGATCTCGGCCACCGCCGACGTGGCGGAGCGCGTGGAGGTGCACGAGACGCGGAGCATGGCCGGAATGATGATGATGCAGAAGGTGGCCAGGGTCGAGCTCGCCCCGGGCGCGCGCGTGGAGCTGAAGCCGGGCTCCTATCACCTCATGCTCATCGGGCTCAAGCGCTCCCTGACGCCGGGCCAGACCGTCACCCTCACGCTCGAGTTCGAGCGGGCGGGCCGGATCACGACCCGCGCCGAAGTCCGGTGACCCGGCGGCCGGCGGCCATCGCGGCGGCCATCGCGCTCGTGATCGCGCTGGGGGCGCTGGCCTGGGGCGCGTTCGCGCCGCTGCCCGCCACCGGCGCGGCGGTCAGCTTCGTGATCCCGCCGGGCGCGGCGGCGCGCCTGAAGGCCGGGGAGCCGCTGACGATCCTGCCGTCGCCCATCTTTCTTACCGTGGGCGTCCGCGACGTGCTCGTGGTCACCAATGACGACGAGGCCATCCACCAGGTGGGGCCGATCATCCTCGGCTCCCGACAGACCTACCGGATCCCCTTTCGCAAGCCGGGCCGCTTCCAGTACGCCTGCTCGCTCCATGCGACCGGCACCTTGAGCCTCGTCATCGCGCCGCCGCCCGCGGCCGGCCTCGAGCGGCTGCGCTGGCGGCTGGATCAGCTCACCTCTCGCTCCTAGCAGGAGGCCTCGCCATGCTGGAAGAGCCCACCTCTCTCCGGATCGACGACCCCGGCGTCCGGGCGCTGTTCACCGAGCCGGCGCGCTTCCAGTCCTGGCTGGACGTCGAGGCCGCGCTGGCCGAGGCGCAGGGGGAGCTGGGGGTGATTCCCGAGGCCGCCGCGCGGGAGATCGTCGGCAAGGCCCACCTGTCCTTCCTGGATCTGGCGGCGGTCCGGGAGGGGCTGGCGCGCACCGGCCACCCGCTGGTGCCGCTGGTGTGGGCGCTGGACCATGCGTGCGAGGGAGACGCCGGCGGCTACGTGCACTGGGGCGCCACCACCCAGAACATCACCCAGACGGGGCAGCTTCTCCAGGTACGCCGGGCCCACGACATCTTCCTCCGCCAGCTCGCCGTCATCCTCGCCACCCTGGCCGATCTCGCCGAGCGCACCAAGGACGTCCTCCTCCCCGGCCGCACCCACGGCCAGCACGCGGTGCCCGCGACGTTCGGGTTCAAGGTGGCGGTGTGGATCGACGAGCTCGGCCGCCACGTGGAGCGCCTGCGCGGCTGCGAGGGCCGCGTGTTCGTGGCCATGCTGGGCGGCGGCGCGGGGACGCTCGCATCGCTGGGCGAGGGCGGCCTCGCCACGCAGGAGAAGATGGCGGCCCGGCTCGGGCTGCGGCCCATGCCGCTGCCCGCCCGCACCATCGGCGATCATCAGGCCGAGTACGTCGTGCTCCTCGGCATGCTGGCGGCGACGTGCAGCAAGATCGGCCGCGAGATCTACACCCTGATGAAGCAGGAGTTCGGCGAGGTGGAGGAGCCGGTGCCGGCGGGCACGGTGGGCAGCAGCACCATGCCGCAGAAGCGGAACCCGAAGCTCTCGCAGGATATCATGGCCGCCGCCGCCCAGATCCGCGCCCTGGTCCCGCTCGCGCTGGAGGCCATGCAGACCGAGCACGAGGCCGACCGCACCACCAGCATCATGATGAGCCGGGCGCTGGTGCAGGCCTGCGAGCTCACCGGCGACGTGCTGCAGCGGATGATCGCCCTCTTCGCGGGGCTCCAGGTCTTCCCCGAGCGCATGCGGCAGAACCTGGATCTGTCCGGCGGCCTCATCATGGCGGAGGCGCTCATGCTCGACCTCGGCAAGCAGATCGGGCGGCAGCGGGCCCACGATGCCGTCTACGACGCGGCACAGGGCTCGGTGACCCAGGGACGTCCGTTTCGGGAAATGCTGGCGGCGGATCCCCACGTGAGCGCGCGGCTCACGCCCGCCCAGGTCGAGGCCCTGCTCGACCCGAGCCGCTACACCGGGCTCTGTCGCGAGTTCGCCGAACGCGGCGCCGCGCGGGCCCGGGAGATCTCGGCCGCCCTCACGCGTCCGCTGCGTGGCTCGCGAGCCGGCGACCGGACTCCCGGTCGAACAGGTGATAGCGCCTGAAGGCGAGCCATACCTCCGTCCCGATCGCGGGCGGCGCCGAGCGCCCGAGCAGCGCGTGGACCTCGTGCTCCCCGACCCGGATGGTGAGCAGGGTCGAGTGACCCAGCGCGAATCGCAGGACGTCGGTGACCACCCCCCGCACCCGTCCCGGGTGGCGCTCGCTCGAGATCTCCACGTCCTCGGGGCGCACGCCGACCCAGGCATCCGGGTGCTGCTCCTCGCCCGGCATCCACCGGCCGGCGATGAGGCTGATCGGCGGCGTGCCCACGTGCAGGTTCAGGAAACCCGCCACGAACAGATTGACCGGCGCGTCGTAGATCTCCTGGGGGGTGCCGACCTGCTCGATCCGCCCGCGGTCCATCACCGCGATCAGATCCGCGAGGATCAGCGCCTCGTGGTGATCGTGGGTGACGTAGACGGTGGTGATGTCGAACTGCCGCAGGAGGAGCTTCAGGTTGACGCGATACTTCTCCCGCAAGGCCTGATCGAGGTTCGCGAAGGGCTCGTCCACCAGGAAGAGGCGGGCGTCCCTGGTGATGCAGCGCGCGAGGGCAACCCGCTGCTTCTCGCCGCCCGACAGCCGGGGTGGCTTCCGGTCGAGGAGATGGGCGAGGTCCACGCCCATGAGCTCGCTGGTCCGCTCGTACTTCGCCCGCTTCACCGCGTCCAGCTCCGGCGTCTTCTTCCGGAACATGAAATAGGAGAGGACATTGGCCCGGGACGTCACGTGGGGATAGAGCGCATAGCCCTGAAAGACCATGCCGATGCGCCGGTGGCCGGGAGGAACCTCCTTGGCGTCCACATCGTCGAACCGCACGTGGCCGGAGTCGGGAGGGATGAGCCCGGCGATGATCTTGAGGAGGGTGGTCTTGCCGCAGCCGCTGGGGCCCAGCACGACCATGGTCTTGCCGTCGGGAATCCTCAGGCTCAGGTCGCGGATCGAGAAGGTGTCCTTGTCCCGGAGGGTCTTGCACACGTCGACGAGGTCAATGCGCGCCATGGGGCTCGTGGAGCGAGGCCAGCGCGGCGGGGAGATCGCTCAGGACCTCCCCCAGACAGCGCCGCACGCGGGCGATGTTCTCGTCCGCTTTCTCCGGAATGCCGCCGCGCGAGATATGGGCGATGAACTCGTCGCGGCTGGTGGTCATCAGGAGGGCGGCATTGATCTCGATCTGGAGCGCGTGGATGCGCCGGGCCCCAGGCTGGCCGAACGTCGCCACGATGTTCCCGCCCGTATAGCCCGCCACGTTCTGGTGCACCTCGAAGCCGTGGCGGGTGAAGATTGTGCCCACCGCGGCAGCGAGCTCGGGCGCGCAGGTCGCGTCATGCCGGGTGCCGATGATCACCTCGTGGTGCTTCATCCGGCGCGGGCTCCCCGTGTGGCCGTCGAGGAGCAGCGCATGGCCATAGGTCTCGCGGAGGCCGCCCAGCAGGCGGTCGAGCGTGGAGTAGTAGGGATCGTACAGCGCCTGGAGGCGCGCCTCGAGCTCGGCCAGCCCCAGCGGGCGGGCGAAGATGGGCACCTCCCGCATGGTGTGCGTGCGCACGACGCCGCGGCGCGAGCGCACCTCGCCGTCCCGCTGCTCGAAGTCGTCGCGGCGGCGATTGACGTCCACGAACATGCGCGAGAAGGGCGTGGCCAGCACGGTGGCGCCGTGCTCGTGGAGGTCGCCGTAGAGATCGCTCGCGAAGGTGTCGGCGAAGCCGTAGGCGAAGGTCTCGAACCACGGCTCGCCATAGTCGGCGGTGGTGATGTGCGGCAGGGGCTGGGTGCCGTAGTGGGGCACGCTGACCAGGACGGGCGAGCACTGGCCCGACGCGGGATGTCGGATGATGGGGAAGGGATGCTCCATCGGCTGCCGTGATGCTACGGGGGCGGCGACCGCTAGGCAAGGGGAGGCTGTAGGATAGGGGGCCGGGAGGGCCAACCGACATGCTGCCGACACACGGGCGCTACGACTACTCGAGCATCACCACCCGGCCGGACTATGCCTGGCCGGAGGGGCGGCGGCTGGCCGTTTACGTGGCGCTCAACATCGAGGCCTTTGGCTTCGGCGTGGGCAAGGGCGCCGCCATCGCGCCGCCGGATCAGGCGCAGAGCCACAGTGTCTTCAGCTGGCGCGACTATGGAAATCGCGTGGGGATCTGGCGGCTGTTCGAGCTGCTCGACGAGCTGGGGCTGCCGGCGGAGGCGCAGATCAACACCGCGATCTACGACCTGGCCCCGGACATCCCCGCTCGGCTGCGCGCCCGCGGCGACGAGATCCTCGGCCACGGGGTGACGAACTCCGACGAGCAGGGGCACCTGGCCGAAGCCGAGGAGCGCGCGCTCATCGAAGGCGTCACCGCCACCATCGCGCGCCACGAGGGGGCGCCGCCCGCCGGCTGGATGAGCCCGTGGCTGTCCAACAGCGCGGTCACCGCGGATCTCCTGCAGGAGGCGGGGTACCGCTACGTGATGGACTGGACCATGGACGACCAGCCGGTCTGGCTCCGCACGCGCAAGGGCCGCATCCTCGCCATGCCGTATCCCATCGAGGTGAACGACACGCGGGGGATCGTCTGGTACCGCTACACCGCCGACGAGTTCGCCGACATGATCGTGGACCAGTTCGACGAGATGCTGGCGCAGTCGGCGGGCCAGCCGCTGGTCTGTCCCATCTCGCTGCACCCGTTCGTCACCGGCCGGCCCTATCGCATCCGCCGGCTGCGGCGGGCGCTGCAGCACATCGCGGCGCACCGCGACCGCGTGTGGCTGGCGCGCCCGCGTGACATCTGCGCCCAAGTCGAGTCCCTGGCCCCCGGCATCGTCCCCGGCAGCATCTGACCCGTCCACGAGGAGAGCCTCCATGCAGATCGGCGTCGTGCTCCCGCAAACCGAGATCGGCAATGACCCCGCCGCCATCAAGGCCTATGCCCAGGCCGTCGAGGACATGGGCTTCACCCATATCCTGGTCTTCGACCACGTGCTCGGCGCCAATCCCGAGCGCCCGGGCGGCTGGAAGGGGCCGTACACCTTTCGCCACGCCTTCCACGAGCCCTTCGTGCTGTTCGGGTTTCTGGCCGCGGCCACGCGCTGCGTGGGGCTCGTGACCGGCATCATCATCCTGCCGCAGCGCCAGACGGCGCTGGTCGCCAAGCAGGCGGCGGCGGTGGACGTGCTCTCGGGCGGGCGGCTACGGCTCGGCGTGGGCGTGGGCTGGAACCCGGTGGAGTTCGAGGCGCTGGGGGAGGACTTCACCACGCGCGGGCGGCGGGTCGAGGAGCAGGTGGACCTGATGCGCCAGCTGTGGACGCGCGAGCTGGTCACGTTCAAGGGCGCGCACCATCAGGTCTCCGACGCCGGCCTCAACCCGCTCCCGGTGCAGCGGCCCATCCCCATCTGGATGGGCGGCGAGAGCGAGCCCGTGCAGCAGCGCATGGCGCGCGTCGCGGACGGCTGGATGCCGCACTTCCGTCCCGGCGCGCCCGCTCAGGCGACCGTGGACCGTCTCCACGACCTGATCCGCGGGGCCGGACGCGATGCGAAGGCCTTCGGGATCGAGGGCCGCCTGACGCTATCCCAGATCCCGCCCGCGGACTGGGGGAAGGAGCTGGAGGGGTGGCGCGCCATGCGCGGCATCACGCACCTCTGCGTGTCCACTGCCGGCATGGGGCTGGCGACGCCGGAGGACCACGTGAAGACGCTCCGTCGATTCCGCGAGACGGTGGGGCTCGGCTGATGCCCCGCAAGGAGATCGTCGGGGTCGAGATCGGCCGCCCCAACCCCAACCTGTCCCTCGCCACGAAGTTCGGCAATCTCGTCTTCGTGTCCGGGCAGACCGGGCGCCATCCGGTGAGCGGCGAGGTGGGCAAGGACGTCCGGGAGCAGACGCGCTTCACCCTCGAGCGCATCAAGGTGATCCTGGCCGGCGCGGGCACCTCGCTCGAGAATGTCCTGACCGCGACGACCTATCTGACCCGGCGTGAAGACGTGGCGGCCTACAACGAGGAGTACGCGAAGTATTTCCCCACCGGAAAGCCCGCGCGGACCACGGTGACCGTCGCGGCGCTGAACTTTCCGGAGCTCCTGGTGGAGATCACGGTCACCGCATGCATCCCCGACTGAGAGAGCCCAGCGCGTGGCGGGCGGTGGCGGCCGCCACCGCGCTGAACGCTCCCCTCGGCTCGATCTACGCGTTCAGCGTCTTTCTCAAACCCCTGGAATCGCTGCTCGGCCTGAGCCGGGCGGATCTCGCCTTCGTCTTTGCGCTGGCGGCCGCCGGGTTCGCCGCCGGCATGAACCTGGTCCCCCTCGCGTTCGGGCGCGTGTCGGCCCCGGTGCTGGCGCTCGCCTGCGCGGGGCTGAGCGCGCTCGGCATCGCGCTGGTCGCCACCGCGGGCGGCTTCCGCCAGCTCGCGCTGGGCTACGGCGTCTGTTTCGGCGCCAGCGTGGGCGCCACCTATATCCTCTTCCAGCAGATCGTGAACCTCGCGGTGACCTCGCGCCGCGGTCTGGTTAACGGCTACCTCGTCAGCCTCCTGCCCGCCGGAGCCATGATCGCCGCGCCCGTCTTCGGGTGGGCGATCCCGGCCATGGGCGTGCGCGCGGCGCTCGGCTGGTTCGCGGCCGTTCTCGCGCTCCTGGGGCTCGTCAGCGCGTGGCTGACCGCGCAATCGGCGTCACCCTCGCGGCCGCATCCGCCGGCGCCCGCATGAGGGAGGACGAGCGGCGCCGGCCCGTGTTCTGGCGGCTCTGGCTCATCTTCTTCCTGGCGGCATCCGCGGGGCTGATGGTGCTGAGCCAGGCGGCGGGCATCATCACGGCCTATGGGGGCGCGGCTGCCCTCGCGGTGTACGGGACCACGCTCATCACCGCCACCGTCGCCGCCGCGCGGCTGGCCGGGGGCTGGATGGCGGACTGGCTCGCGATCCCCGGCGTGGCGGCGGGCGCGCACGCCGTCGCCCTCGCCGGCGGCCTCGCGCTGACGTTCTGGCCCGGCGCCCGCATGTCCGTGCTGGCACTGGGTCTCATGGGGCTCGGATACGGCCTCGTCTCGGGGGTCACCGCCGCGGCCATCTCCGCCTACTGGAGGCGCGCGCTCTATGGCCGCGTGGCGAGCCGCATCTACCTCGCGTGGTCGGCCGCCGCCATCGTCCTGCCGATCTTCGCCGGGCGGCTGTTCGACCTCACCCAGGGCTACGGCGCAGCGGTGATGATCGCCGCCGGCGGCAATGCCCTGGGCATCCTGGTCGCTCTCGGGTTGCCCCGGCAAGAACGCTAGCTAGCCGGCGTCGCCCTCGGCTCTTGCCTTCTTCACGAGCTGCTCGAGCGCCGCGTAGGGCTGCGCGCCCACGACGCCATGGCGGCCGGCCACGAAGGTCGGCACGCCGGTGATGCCATACTGACGCGACAGCTTCCAGTCGGCGTCCACGGCGGCCTTGTACGTCCGCTTCTCGAGGACCTCGCGGGCGGCGTCCGCCGGCAGCCCCACCGACTGCGCGATCTCGAGGAGCACCTCGGGCCGGGAGATGTCCCGCGCCTCGACGAAGTAGGCGCGGAACATCGCGTCGTGGAAAGCCTCGCCGCCGGGCTGGGTGTCGGCCCACTTCCCCAGCTCCTGGGAGAGCCGGCTATTGTAGGTGTGGGTGCGCTCGCCGTACGGTAGCCCTTCCGCGTCCATGCGCGCCTTCATCTGGGCATGCATGGACTTGATGTCCAGGCCCCGGCCCGCGAAGAGATCGGCCAGGGCCAGCCCTTCCGCCGGAGTCTCCGGATGCAGCGGGAAATGTACCCACTCGATGGTGACGCCGTGCTCCTTTTTCAGCCTCTCAATACGCACGGTACTGAGATAGCACCAGGGTCAGACGTAGTCGGAGAAGACCTGCATCGTCACGGGCTCAGTCATCGCGACCCTCCTGTCGTGGGTTTGCATGACCTCAGCGTACACCGTTACCGTCGAGCGACAAGCATGCGGATGCCGGGCTCCGGCCGCAGCGTGACGTAGGGCGTGGGGGTGATCCGCTGGCCGGGGACGAGTGAGAGACGGAAGCGCTGGGCGATGGTGGCGAGGATCAGCACGGCCTCCATCTGCGCGAAGCTATTGCCGATGCACTGGCGCGGCCCGCCGCCGAACGGGAAGTAGGCAAAGCGCGGTAGCCGCTGGGCGAGATCGCCCGCCCAGCGCTCCGGGCGGAAGGCCTCGGGCTCCTCGAACCAGCGGCGGTCGCGGTGTACCACCCCCGCGGGCGCGATGAAGATGTCACCCGATGCAACGGCATGACCGGCGATCTCGGTTGCCCGCGCCGCTTGACGGCCGATCGCGTAGGCCGGCGGGTAGAGCCGCATCGACTCGGTCACCGCCATCCCGGCATACTTCAGCCGGGGCAGGTCGGCGACGGCGGGCGCGCGACCGCCCAGGACCTCGCGCAGCTCGTCGGCGAGGCAGGCCTCCGCGGCGGGGTGCTGGGCGAGCAGGTACCAGGTCCACGACAGCGCCACCGCGGTCGTCTCGTGGCCGGCCAGGAACATCGTCATGGCCTCGTCGCGGACCTGCCGAGCGGTCATCCGGGATCCGTCGTCGGCGTCCTGGGCGTGCAGGAGCATGGAGAGGAGATCGCCACGGTCCTCGCCGTTCGCCCGACGCTCGGCGATGATCCGGTGGATGATCTGGTCGAGACGCCGGACCGCCCGGCGTGACCTGAGGTTTCGCGGGGTGGGTAGCCAGTAGGGCATGAGGCGGAAGCTCGCCAGCCGGGCGCCGAAGTCCTCCGCCAGGACCCGGGCCGCCTGGCCGACCTCGTGGGCGTCGCCGGAGACGTCGGCATCGAAAAGGGTCTTGCCGACGATCGCCTGGGTCAACGCCATCATCTCCCCGTGCACCTCGATGACGTCGCCGTTCTTCCAGTCGGCCACCTGGCGCTCCGCGAACGCGCTCATCACGTCGCCGTAGCCGGCCACCCGCTGGCGGTGGAAGGCAGGCTGGACCAGCCGGCGCTGGCGCAGCCATGTATCGCCCTCGGAGAGCAGGAGGCCGTCGCCGAGCAGGGGCCGGAGGAAGCGCACGCCGGGACTCTTGACGAAGTCCCGGCTCCGGGTCACGAGCAGCTCCTCGATGGCGTCCGGGTGGTAGATCAGCAAGATGCGGTAGGGACCCATCCGCGTCTCGACGACGTCCCCGTACTCCCGCGCGCAGGTCGCGTAGAAGCCGAGCTGATCGCGGCGGAAATGGGTCACGCTCCCGGAGAAGTAGCCGCCCTTCGGGCCCGGAAGGACCGCGCTCCCGCGCGTCGGCATCGCCGCCTATACCTTGACGAGCTTTCGCAGGCTGCGCAGCCCGGGCGGAGGGGGCTGGTCCTTGTAGCGATTGCGCCAGTTGGTGTAGGACACCTCGCCCACGTAGATGTCGCCGTGCGAGTCCACGGCGAGCCCGTGGGGCGACACGAGCTGGTCCGGTTCGAGCCCGGCCGGGCGGTGGCCCAGCCGCGCCAGCAGGTAACCTCGCGCGTTGTAGATGCTCACGCGGGGCCCGATATTGGGCATGTCGTAGTTGACGCCCAGCCCGCCGCCGATCTCACCCACGTAGAAGCGCGGCCGCTCGCCGTGCTCCAGGCAGAGGCCCGAGGGGCGGTGCATGTTGTTCCACTGGGTCTCGTACCGGCCCTGGCCGTCGAAGACCTGGACGCGGTGGTTCTCCCGGTCGGCCACGTAAACCCAGCCCTCGGTGTCGCAGCAGATATTGTGCGGGATATTGAACTGGCCCGGATCGGTGCCGGGCTCCCCCCAGGACAGCAGGAGCTTTCCATCCGGCGCGTACTTGTGGACCCGCGCATTGCCGTAGCCGTCGGACACGTAGAGCTCGCCCCGCGGGGACAGCGCGGTATGCGTGCAGCGGTGA
>Ga0134127_10004359_pt1 | contig 10183 bp, 5 predicted proteins | sample KB31753_FD_96459 | JGI IMG/M metagenome (GOLD analysis project Ga0134127, IMG submission 96459) | Terrestrial soil microbial communities with excess Nitrogen fertilizer from Kellogg Biological Station, Michigan, USA - KB3-175-3 | ecosystem: Environmental > Terrestrial > Soil > Unclassified ...
CCGGGCGTGACGCTGACCGCGAATCAGGCGGCCGGCAGCCTCGTGCGCGGCCTGTCGCGACAGGTCGGCAACGAGCTCGACGAGTTCGTCACCGACTCGGTGCGGCACACCCTCGTCGGCCTGCCGCTGGACCTCGCGGCGATCAACATCACGCGCGGCCGCAGCGAAGGCATCCCGTCGCTGAACAATGCCCGCAAGCAGTTCTTCGCCGCGACCAAGGACTCGGCGGTCACACCCTACGCGAACTGGTTCGAGTTCGGGCTGAACCTGAAACATCCGGAGTCGCTCGTCAACTTCGTCGCCGCCTACGGGACCGACCCGACGATCACCGGGGTGTCGACGATCGCGGCCAAGCGAGCCGCCGCCGCGACGCTGGTGGCGGCCAACGGGCCGTTCATGTTCGCGCCTGCCGCCAGCAGCGGCCTCGACAGCGTCGACTTCTGGATCGGCGGCCTCGCCGAGCGCCAGGCCGCGTTCGGCGGCCTGCTCGGCTCGACGTTCAACTTCGTGTTCGAGAAGCAGCTCGAAGACCTGCAGAACGGCGACCGCTTCTACTACCTGCAACGTCTGGACGGCGTCGCCCTGCGGTTCCAGCTCGAAGGCAATTCACTGGCCGAGCTCGCGCGGCGCAACACCGACGTCGGCGGCACGATGGCGAACATCTTCGAGACTGCGGATTTCAACTTCGACATGACGACGTTGACCGGCACCGCGCCAATCGATCTGGGCGACGGCGCACAACTGCTGACGCTGGTCGACGGAACGAAACTCTTCTTCGACCCGCTGCACAAGGGGAAAAACGTCATGTTCAGCGGCTCCACCGGCGCCGATCGCATGCAGGGGGACATCGGCGACGACACGTTCTACGGCAACGACGGCAACGACCGCATCGAAGGGAACGACGGCAACGACCACCTGTTCGGCGGCAGTGGAGATGACGTCCTCTTCGGCGGCAACGGCGACGACGTGCTCGAGGGCGGGCCGGGCAACGACGCCTTGAGCAGCGGGCCAGGCTTTGGCGGAGACATTCTCCTCGGCGGCGACGGCAACGACTTCCTGCTCGGCGGCGACGATGGCGTCGAGCACTTCGCCGGACCAGGCAACGACATCGTGGTCGACGGGGCCCAGAGGGCCGAAGGGATCTTCGGCGGCTCGGGCGACGACTGGCTCGACGGCGGCGACGGACACGACGGCGGCATGTTCGGCGACGACGGCAACGTCTTCGATCTGCTGGCCGGCCTCAGCGCGATCGGCGGCGACGACGTCCTCGACGGCGGTCCGGGGCAGGACAACATGTTCGGCGAAGGCGGCGACGACATCTTCCTGATGTCGGAAGGCACCAACAAGTTCTTCGGCGATTACGGGTTCGACTGGGTCACGCTGCGCGGGTGGCCGGCGGGATCCGATAACACCGGAACCACCGGACCGGCGCTCGATCTCGGCCTGCTGGCCCTGCCGAATGCGCCGATCAACTTCAACGACCTCCGGAACAAGTACAGGTTCGTGGACGGTGCATCGGGGTGGAACTTCAACGACCAGATCCGCGGGTCCAACAGCGTGCTGTGCGATCCGGCCGCGGCGGAAGTGGCCGAATGCCTGCTCGTGGGTATGGAGCTGACGGCAACAGGTGCCGCCAAGATCAACGGGCTGACCGAGCTGATGGGGCCCGCCGGCTTCAACAAGGGCCTGACCGACCCCGCGATTCCCGGCGTGAAAGGCGTCGGATTCATGGGCGGCGACATCCTGCTGGGCGGCCTCGGCAGCGACACCATCCAGGGGATGCAGGGAGACGACCTGATCGACGGCGACCTCTGGCTGAACGTCGAGCTGCGCGCGGTGCTGAACGATGGAACCATCAAGCTGGTCAACAGCGCCCGCGATCTCGTCGACGACGTGTTCGCGGATCCGCAGCGGCTCAACCCGGGGAACATCACCATCGTCAAGAGCATCGTGACGCCCGCGGTACCGCCGCCGGATTGCCCGGCGCTGCCCGCGCCGGTGGGGGCCGCACACAACTGCGACACGGCCGTGTTCTCGTTCGACCGATCGGAGTACGACATCACCCTCAACCCGAACGGGACCGTGACCGTCGCACACGTCGCTCCCGCCGTCGGCCATCTCGCTGAGGGAACCGACACGCTGCGGAACATCGAACGGTTGCAGTTCGCCGACGTGACCATTGCAGCGCCCGGCGCCGGCGCTGGATCCACGACGGTGCCCGTACCCAACGTGGTCGGCCTGCCGCAGGCCGACGCGGTCGCCGCGATCAACCAGGCGAGCCTGGTGCCGAGCGCGACGAGCGCGAACAATCCGACGGTGCCGATCGGCGACGTCATCAGCCAGAACCCGGCGGCCGGCATCAGCCGTCCGTTCGGGAGCACCGTGTCGATCGTCATCGCCCTGGGCGCGCTGGCGCCCAACGTCGTCGGTCTCAGCCAGGCGGCGGCGACGACAGCCATCACCACGGCCGGCCTGACGCTCGGCACAGTCAGCCTGGCCAACAGCGCCACGGTGCCGAGCGGCAACATCATCAGCCAGTCTCCGCCGGCGGGAACCACGGTGGCGCCCGGCAGCGCGATGACACTGGTCCGCTCGCTCGGGCCGACGACCGTCGTCGTGCCGAACGTCGTCAATCTCACGCAGGCGGCGGCGATCACGGCGATCACCGGTGTCGGGTTGGTGCAAGGCACCGTGACGACGGCGAGCAGCGCGACGGTTCCGGCTGGCAGCGTCATCAGCCAGAGCCCGGTCGGCGGGACGAGCGCGGTGCCGGGGAGCGCCGTCGCGTTGACGATCTCCGCGGGCCCGCCGCAGCCGGCGGGTCTGGTGGCCGCGTTCGGGTTCGATGAAGCGGCGGGGACGATCGCGATCAACTCGGTGAACCCGGCGTTCAACGGCACGATCTTCCAGGCGGTTCGCACGGCCGCCGGCAAGATCGGCAAGGCGCTGCAGTTCGACGGCGTCAACGACTGGGTGACGGTCACCGACACGACCGGCAGCCCGCTCGATCTCACGACAGGGATGACGCTCGAAGCGTGGGTGAACCCGGCGGCAGCCTCGGGCTGGGAGACCGTGGTGATGAAAGAACGCGGAAACCCGGGCGAAGGGCTGCTCGCGTACGCGCTGTATGCCCGCGACGGCGCACCGCGGGCGGGCGGCACGGTTGGTCCGGCCGCGTACATCCGCGTGAACCCGGTATTGACGACCACGGACCGTGGCGTCCGCGGGCCGGCGGCCATCCCGTTGAACACGTGGACGCATCTCGCCACCACCTACGACGGGGCGAACATGCGGTTCTACGTCAACGGGGTGCTGGTCGGCACGACGCCCGGAACGGGGACGATCAACGCCGCGAACGGCGCGCTCCGGATTGGCGGCAACAACTCGGCGCCGCTCGGCCAGGGTGAGTTCTTCAAGGGGCTCATCGACGAAGTGCGCATCTACAACCGCGCCCTCTCGAGCGCGGAAATCACCGCGGACATGACGACGCCCGTGGTGCCGTAGCGATCGACGCGACAGCAGGGAAGGGCCGGGCGCATCGGGCGCCCGGCCCCCGATTGAGACTCCCTGATTTCTTTACGCGATCTGTCCAGACTCGGGCGTATAGTGTCGACCGCTGACGACAGGGGCACGCGATAAAGGGGCAGAATGATGAACAGAATGCAGGGAACACTCGGTTGGCTCTCGTTCACGCGGCTGGCGATGGCGGGTGCGCTCGTCATCGCTGCCGTGACCACGGCGTCGGTCGTCTGGAAACGTTCGGACCGATCTCAGTCTGCGACCACCCGCGATTTTGTTTTCAAAAAGGGCGACCCGGACAGCGGTCCTGGCGAGCACAAGCGCGCCATCATCGGGCCGAACGACGCCCGTTGGCCCGACTACAGCCCCGAAGTCGAAGCCTACCTGCTTCGCGCCTACCCCGAAGCCGAAGTGCCGGGCGAAGCGACGCTCGCCGCCCGCGCCGGATGGAAGACGCTGGATGCCGCCGCGCATTCGTCCGGCGCGTGGCAGCTGATTGGACCGAGCAAGGCGACGTATCCGGCGGTCCTCAATCCGTTCCTGTTCGACGGCGCCCAGTACGTGGCGGCTGGCCGCGTCACCGCGATGGCGATTGCGCCGACCTGCACGGCGAGCCGGTGCGTGTTGTACGTCGCGGCGGCGGGCGGCGGCGTCTGGCGCACTGACAAGGCGCTCACCGCGTCGAACTGGCAGTTCACCTCGGGGACGCTGGAGACCAACGCCATCGGATCGCTGCTCATGGATCCGGGCGATCCGTCCGGCAACACGCTGTATGCCGGTACCGGCGAGCCAAACGCATCGAACGATTCGGAAGCGGGTGTCGGCATCTACAAGACGACCGACGGCGGCCAATCGTGGACCCTGGTGCCCGGCAGCGACATCTTCTTCCAGCGCGCGATCGGACAGATGGCGCTCGACAACGCGGGCAACCTGCTGGTGCCGATTGCCAGCGCCGTCCGCGGCGTCAGCTCCGTCACCAGCGGCGCTTCGTCGAGCGCGGCGACCGGCCATCCGCTCGCGACCCGCGGACTGTATCGGCAGACTGGCGCCACCTTCACGCTGATCCGGCCGATCGTCGCCGTCGCCACGGCTCGCGGCTCAACGACGGTGCAGGTCGATCCGACTCACCTGGGCGTGATCTACGTCAACGAGTTTTCGCGCGGCATCTGGCGCTCGCTCGACAACGGCGCGACGTGGGCCCAGATCAAGCCGGCCCTGAACGAGAACCTGAGCACCGACCGCGCCGAATTCGCGATCACCACGCTGCCCAACGGCAACACCCGGATGTACGTCGGCGTCGGCAATCAGTCCGATGCGGGCGCCAACCGGGCCCGCTTTCTCCGCAGCGACGACGCCTCCGGCGCCGCGACGTTCGTCGACATGACGACGCCGCAGAACATCGGCTACTGCACCGGGCAGTGCTGGTACGACAACGTCGTCTACACGCCCGCCGGCGCGCCCGACGTCGTCTACCTCGGCGGCTCGTTCTCGTACGGTCAGCTGCACGCGCAGTCGAACGGCCGCGCCTGGCTGCTGGCGACCGACGGCGGCGCCAGCTTTAGCGACCTCACGCAGGACGGCGATCCGAATCGCGCCGAAGTGATTCACCCCGACCAGCACGCGATCGTGACCGTGCCGGGCAAGCCGCTGCAGTTCATCACCGGCTCGGACGGCGGCGTCGTCCGTTCAGATGGGAACTTCGCCGACGTCTCCGCCAAGTGCAATACGCGAGGGCTGAATGCGGCCGACACGGCAGGCTGCAAGAGCCTGCTGCGCAGGGTCCCGAACAAGCTCGTGAACATGAACAATGGCCTGTCGACGCTGCAATTCCAAAGCCTGTCGGTGAGCACGCAGCGACCGCAGAACCTGCTGCAGGGCGGCACGCAGGATAACGGCACGTTCGAGTTCAGCGGGTCGCGCGTTGTCTGGCCGCAGATCATCTACGGCGATGGCGGTGTCTCCGGCTTCAATACCGCGAACGATGCGCTGCGGTTCAACACGTTCACCGGTCAGGCGAACGACGCGAACTTCCGCGGCGGCGATCCGACGAAGTGGGTGATCATCTCGGCGCCGATCCTGTCGAGCCCGGAGGCGTCGTTCTTCTACCCGCCGATCGTCGCCGATCCGCACGCTGGCGTCGCAGGGTCGATCTTCCAGGGCTCTTTCTCCGTCTGGCGCACGCAGGACTGGGGCGGCAACCAGGCGTTTCTCGAGGCCAACTGCCCCGAGTTCACCACGTCGGCGGTCCAGCCCGGATGCGGCGACTTCGTTCGCATCGGCCCGCCGGGGACGACGTCCATTCCGCAGACGCCGCCGGCGCCGGATGTGGTGGTCACGAACACCGACTTGACGGCACCGGTCAACGATTACCGGCGTTTGACCCGCGCCGGCGGCGCGGTCGCGTGGATTCAACGCACGGCGCAGAACGTCGGCAGCATGTGGGCGGCAACCAGTCCCGGCCGGGTGTTCATCACCGATAACGCGAACGCCGCGCCAGACTCGGTGGTGTGGACCCGCGTCGACCCGGTGCCCGCGCTCAACGCGCCGAACCGCGCGATCAGCGCGATCGCCGTCGATCCGGCGAATCCGCATCACGCCTGGATCTCGTACAACGGCTACAACGTCAATACGCCGACGCAGCCGGGGCACGTCTTCGAAGTGACCTGGACTGGAACGGGCGCGGCAACGTGGGTCGATCGATCGTTGAACCTGCCCGATTTCCCGATCACCGCCATCGCGCGCGACGACGTGACCGGCGATCTCTACGCCGCGTCCGATTTCGGCGTGAAGAAGCTCTCGAACGGCGCCACGTCGTGGGTGGTGGCCGGGTCGGGCTTGCCGATGGTCGAAGTGGCCGGCCTGACCATCGTGCCGGAGGCGCGGATTCTCTACGCGGCCACGCACGGGCGCAGCGCCTGGGCGTTGACCCTGCCGTAGATCAGCGCGCGTGCTCTTCGGGGCGCGGGCGGGACAGAGGCGATTTCTGTCCCGCCCGCCCGGTTTCGGAGTGCCTCCCCAACCCCAAAGCGTCCCCTCGCGGTTTCGGCCTGCGCTAGCTACGGCAGCTTGCCGGTGAGCTGCTGGTACAGCCGCCGCACCGCTGTTTCGCGCTGCGCCTCGTATCCCAGCAGCCGTTCGTACTGCGGCCATCGGATGGTGGCGACGGCCTGATCTTCGGTCGCGCCGCGCGCGACTTCCTTCTGAACCGCGTCGCGCACGTCGACGAGCATTTGCCGGAATCGTGCGAGTCCCTGCCGCGTCTCCCGCGGATCCGCGGGAATGGGTCCGTGTCCCGGCACGAAGATGTCGGCGCCGAGCGCCTCGACGGCATCGAGGGCGCGAAGCCAGTCGAGGCCGTATCCGTCGGCGATGAACAGGAACTGATCGGCGAAGTAGAGCTCGCTCAAATAGACGATGCGATCCTGCGGCACGAAGATGATGCTGTCGCCTCGCGTGTGCGCCCGGCCGACATGGAGAATCTGAATCTCCTTGCCCCCCTGATACAACGTCATGCGATCCCGGAACGTCTGATGCGGCAGGCGCGCGGTTTGTTCTTCGGCCGACACCTTCTGCCGCTGCATCAGCGCGACGAGATCGGTGCGGTAGTCTTCGTGGCCGATCTTGAGGACATCGGCGTAGGCGATGTTGCCCTTCGAGTAGTTGTCGTGGAACGTCGACGACACCAGCACGCGGACCGGCTGCCGGATGGTGCTCGCGATCGCGTCCCGCTGCGCCCGCGCCACCGCCTCCGTGTTCAGCGCATCGAGCACGACGACGCCGTCGTTGGTGACGATGATGCCGCTGTTGTAGGTTGCGGAGCTGAACAGATAGTGACCGGGGACGATCTGCCGGAGGGTGCCTGGCGGCGCCTGCTGGGAGGCTGCGGACACGCAGCCGAGGATCAACAGCACGGCGCCGAGCGTTGACTTTCGCATCGCCCCTCCTACTTGAACAAGTCTGGCTTGCTGCTCCTCAGGATCTCGAGCGCGGCCGGATCGCGGTCGCGAAGCACCGTCGTCATCCGCGCCGCGACCTTCTGCCTGGCCCGCGCCGGCAGCGCGTCGAACGCGGCGCTGTCGATCATGTAGCTGCAGCGATACTTCATCAGGCGGGTCTCGAGATCGAGCTCACGCAGCGAGCGGCCGCGCCCGTCGCGCCTGCCGGCAGCCTGAAACGTCGCGGCAAATCCCGACGAGCCTGCGTACCGGCCCGGCAGCGGCGCCTCGTCGGCGAAGGTGAAATAGTCCACGAAGCTGTCCACGATCGAGTCGAGGCGAGCATCGCTGGCGCCGATTCGCGTCTCCCAGCCCAGATAGGTGATCAGGTTGATCGCGCGCGCCTGATGCTCCAGCACCATCAGCGCGACGACATCGCTGTGCGGCGAGAGATACGTGCGCGCGTCGAACGCGTTGGCCAACCACGGAGCAGACGTGATCGCGGTGCCGAGGCCGGCCTTCGGGATCTGGGGACCGGTGATGTACCACTTGCCCCAGCGCGTGCCGATCTCGTCGCGGCCGTCAACCGCTCCGCCCGTTGCATACCCCGCCGCATCGTCCGGGCCGGTGCTGAGCACCAGGAAGCCCGGCACCGCAAGCGTTTCCCACGCGACATGACACCGCAGGCATTCGCGGCTGCGCTCCAACCGGGGCGTCTGGCTCTGCTTTTGTTCGAGGCGATAGAAGACGACGCCCTGGACTGGATCCTGCGCAGCGATCTCGAGCTCGTCGGCGTTCGGCACCCATCCGACCGCCACGTGATCGTTGAAGTACACGGCGCGCGGATGATGCGCGCTGATCAGCTTCGCCTGCAGGCTCGTCTGCGAGAACACCGCCACCTGTGACTCGATCGGAATCGACAGCGCCTGCAGCATCGACGGGAGATACCCGCGCGCGGCGTCGAACTGCAGCCGCTTCGAACCGTTCGCGAGCTGTTGATCGAGACGGGTGGCGGCGTCGTTCAACGGGCTCGTCTCGTAGGCGATTGACGGGTTCTTGAACGATCCGCTGAACGCTTCGCGGCCCTGCGCGCCGAGGCACGCGGCCGCCGCCAGCGACGCCGCCACGCGCACCAACCACCGAACCATGCGACTGCATCGTACCACCCGCGATGTCGCCGGTGTCGCCGGTCGCCTCAGCGGCTGTTCGTGCGATGATGTCGCCGCACCGCTGGCTCTGCATACGAGGAGCGACACTCATGACAGCCATCAGTCGTCGAGAGTGGTTCAACCGGGCGGCCGCGACGGCCGGAGGCATCGGCGTCTCGGCTTGGCCGTCGATCGGTGAATCGGGCCAGGCGCACACGCCTGCCTCGCCCAAGTCCGGATACCCGATCCGTCCGGCCGGAAAGATCGAGCACCTTTTCAAGGCGCCCGGTCAGTCGGCCAACGGGATGCAGTGCACCGATGAAGGCATCTGGACGATCGACGTCGCCGGCAGCCGCACCGACACGCCGGGCCGATGCAAGGTGTACCTGTCGAGTTACGAAGGCAAACTGCTGCGCGAGATCGCGCCCGAAGGCACCGGCCCGAGCGGCGTCGGCGTGGACGCCGACAACCGGTCGATCTGGATCGGCTCGACTTACAGCCGCGAGATCATTCGCGCCGACGCCAGGACCGGCGAGACGATCGAGAAGCATTTCACGCCCGGCGCCGGCGTCATCTACAAGATGACGTCCGACATCGCGCCGCGCCCGGACACGTACGGCCGATCGGTGCGGCCGCCGACGACAAGCGGCCGACAGAACGCGGCGGCCGCGCCTGCGCCGCAAGCCGCGGTTCGCACCGCTGATGGACTCGGCGTCGGACGCGGCGGCGCGGTTGCCGGCAATCCCGGTCCGCCCGCGCCCGGCACCGGCGCTCACGGCATCCAGACGCAATTTGGCAAGCTGTGGGTCGCGGTGCCGCCGGCGCGCATGATCTATCGGATCGATCCCAAGTCGTGGACCGTCGAGCACATGTTCCCGACCGTGGGCTACCGTCCGCACGGCGTCGGCCTCGAAACGCCCGACGCGCAGTATCTCTGGGAAGCGGACACGAACATGGGCGCGTTCTTCAAGCGCCACATGGTCACCGGCGAGATCGCCGATTCGATTCAACTTCCGGAAGGCAGCCCGTTCCCGCACGGCATGTCGGTCTGGAAGGGCTACATCTACTGGACCGACGATATCGGCGGGGGCGTTGCGCCAGTGTGCAGGGTCAAGATTTAGCGCGGCCCTGCGATTTCATTCGGCGCTCAGCTCGACCGACGAAGACAGCGCGATCGCGTGATGGAGCGTACGGTACAGCGGGCAGCGCATGGCGTAGACGCCATGGACCCGGTCTACCGTTGTTCGCGTGTCCTCCGGCGCCACCAGGCGCATCGCGACATGAATCCGGCGAATGACGAGGACACCCTCATCGGTCTCCACCTCGCCGGTCACGTCCGCGGTGAGACGACCGTTGCCGGCATCGATCTGACGCGCTTCCAGCGCGCCTCCAAAGGTGCCGAGCATTCAACCCGCGGTTGCGGCGATCACGTAGTCGATCGTCGCAGCGTGGGATTCCGTCAAGCTCGACGGATCGACCTTGTAATGCTCGGCGATCGCGCCATGGACGCTGAACGTGACCGGCTGCGCTTCGCCCGGGAGATAGGCGATCCGCACTGGCCCCTTCACGCGTGCGATGCGC
>Ga0134127_10004361_pt1 | contig 10182 bp, 8 predicted proteins | sample KB31753_FD_96459 | JGI IMG/M metagenome (GOLD analysis project Ga0134127, IMG submission 96459) | Terrestrial soil microbial communities with excess Nitrogen fertilizer from Kellogg Biological Station, Michigan, USA - KB3-175-3 | ecosystem: Environmental > Terrestrial > Soil > Unclassified ...
AAGGCCTCGAGCAGCCGATCGGCCATGGTGTCCGAGGGGGCCGCCATGCGCCGGGATCGAGGGGGCTAGGCTCCGTCCCCCGGCTTCACCATCTCCTCGGGGCGCACGAGGCGGTCGAACTCCTCCGCGGTGACGAAGCCGAGGGCCAGCGCGGTCTCGCGGAGCGTGGTCCCGTCCTTGTGCGCCCGCTTCGCGATCTGCGCGGCGCGGTCGTAGCCGATGTGGGGCGCCAGCGCGGTGACCAGCATGAGGGAATTGCCCACGTGGTCGGCGATGCGGTCCGCGCGCGGGGTGATCCCCTCCGCGCAGTGCTCGCGGAACGAGGCGACGGCGTCCGCCAGCAGCCGGATCGAGCGCAGCACGTTCGAGACGATGAGGGGCTTGAAGACGTTGAGCTCGAAGTTGCCCGACGCGCCCCCGAAGCCCACCGCGACGTCATTGCCCATGACCTGGCAACACACCATGGTGAGGGCCTCGCACTGGGTGGGGTTCACCTTGCCGGGCATGATGCTCGAGCCCGGCTCATTCTCCGGAATGGTGATCTCGCCCAGGCCGGAGCGCGGGCCCGAGGCCATCCAGCGCACGTCGTTGGCGATCTTCATGAGGGCGGCGGCGAGCGTGCGGAGGGCGCCGGACACCTGGAGGTCCGCCTCGTGGGAGGCGAGCGCCTGGAACTTGTTGGGCGCGCTGGTGAACGGGCGGCCGGTGAGGGAGGCCAGCGTCTTCGCCACCCGCTCGCCGTACCCCTCCGGCGCATTGAGCCCGGTGCCCACCGCGGTGCCGCCGATGGCCAGCTCGCAGAGTGCGGGCAAGGTTCCCCGCGTCGCGGCGACGGCATGGTCCAGCATGGCCGCCCAGCCGGAGATCTCCTGACCCAGGGTGAGCGGCGTGGCGTCCTGCAGGTGCGTGCGCCCGATCTTCACGATGCCCGCGAACTCGCGGGCCTTGGCGTCGAGGACCTCGCGCAGCGCCTCGAGGGCGGGGCGGAGCCGGCCTTCCAGCTCCTCCACCTCGGCCACGTGCATGGCGGTGGGAAACACGTCATTGGAGGACTGCGACCGGTTGACGTCGTCGTTGGGATGCACGGGCTTCTTGGATCCCCGCGCGCCGCCCAGGAGCTCGATGGCCCGGTTGGCGATCACCTCGTTGGCGTTCATGTTCGTCTGGGTGCCGCTGCCCGTCTGCCAGATCACGAGGGGGAAATCGTCGTCCAGCTTGCCCTCGATCACCTCGTCGGCGGCCCGGATGATGGCGTCCACCTTGTCGGCGGGCAGGAGGCCCAGCTCGCGATTGACCATCGCGCAGGCCTTCTTGACCAGTCCCAGCGCGCGGATGAACTCACGGGGGAAGCGCTCGCCGCCGATCTTGAAGTGCTGGAGCGAGCGCTGGGTCTGCGCGCCCCAGTAGCGGTCGGCGGGAACCTCGATCGGTCCCATGGTGTCGGTCTCGGTGCGCGTCTTCATGGCTCCGGCGCTCAGCATAGCACTCCTGGTCGGGCGCGGATCCAGCGCCCTGTCATGGGTCGGGCAAGTCCTCGGGAGAGATGCGCCCCGCGACGTCGAAGACTCCCCCGCCCTTCGGCGTCAGGATCAGGAGCTCGCCCTCGCCGATCTGGACCCCGGTGAGCACCCGGATCGGGTACTGGTGGCTGACCAGGACGAGATTGCCGCCCGGCGGCGGCTCGCTGGCGAGCGCGCGAATCTCCGCCGCCCGCTGCGCCTGCACGTCAGAGTCGGTAAGCGCCTGCTGGAGGGGGAGCCAGGGCTCCGCGCGCCCGAACGCGAGCTGCGCCGTCTCCAGGCAGCGGCAATACGCGCTGGACAGCACCCGTCCCACCGGAATGGCCCGCGCGCGGAAGACGGCGCCGATGAGCCGCGAGTCCTCTCGCCCGCCCTCGGTGAGATTGCGTTGACGCGAGCAGTCCGTCAGGGGCGCTCCCAGCTGATCGCGCTGAGCCATGTCGGTTTCGGCATGGCGCATCAGCACCACCTGCTTCCCGCCTCGGAGCAGCTCCCACAGCGCCTCGTCGGCGGCCGCCACCGGGGCCGCCGACAGGAGCAGCGCGAGCATGACCGCGAGTATCCGGGTAAGCATGGTCATCCTGTCCGTCCGCTCTCCAGGATACCCTCCCCGTCACGCGACGCGCCGGGGAAGCGGCCGGAACGTGAGGCGCCCGGCGACGACCAGAGCCCCCGCGCCGACCAGAGCCACGAAGAACCCGGCGAGGCGCTCGCCGAGGAGTCCGCTCACCACCGGCCCCAGGAAGACGGCGGAGTCCATGCCCACGCGATAGAGCCCGGTGCGCCAGGCCAGGCCGGTCATGCCCACGTGCTCACGGATGACGCCGAGCGGCAGCATCCAGCCGGCCAGGCCCATCCCGAAGCAGGCGCAGCCGGCCACGAAGAGCGGGAAGCCGCCGAGCCCGGCGCCGAAGGTGCCGAGCGCGAGGACCGCCAGCACCGCGCCGAGCACGGGGACACGCCCCACGCGATCGGCGAGCCAGCCCACCGGCAGCAGCACGATGAGATCCACGATCTGGGCCAGCGCGAGGAGAATGGACACGCCGCCCCTCCCCAGGCCGAACTCTCGGGTTCCGCGCAGCGGAATGAGGAACTGGCTCACCGAGGACCAGGCCAGCGCCATGAGCATGCCCACCACCAGCATCAGCCAGAACACGCGCTCGCCACTCGGGCCGGCCGCGCGAGCGGGCGCCTCCGCGCCGCGCACGGCGGGCGCCACCGCCGGAGTGGGCGGGAACTTGCGAAGGAGCGCTCGTCCCAGCAGGGGTCCGACGAGCAGGGGCGCCGCCGCCACCGGGAGCGACAAGGTCCAGGGCCAGTGCCCCGGCAGAAGGCCCATCAGCGTGAGCCCGCCCAGGATTCCGAGCATTCCGGAAAACTCGAACAGGTTGAGGCGGAACGAGCCGCCCGCGCCCCCGTCATCCTGCAGGAGCGCGGTGATCCCGCCCACCATCAGCAAGGTGTGGCCGATGCCCATCAGCACGCGACCGAGCACCAGGAGCGTGAAGGAGGGGGCGACGACGAGGCACACGAGCCCCGCGGCCAGGAAAAACGGCGACAGCACGAGGCTCAATGCGACGTGACGCCCGGCCAGGATCCCGGCCGGGGCCGCGCCCGCCATGCGCGCGAACCCGAACGCGCCCGCCACCACACCGAGCTGCCAGTCGGCGAGGCCGCGCGTCCGCGCGATCTCCGGCAAGATGGGTCCGAAGGCGCCCACGAGGAAGGTGTTGCCGACCATCAGCAGGCACAGCAGCGCCGTGCCGCTCAGGGCGTGAATGGGGGGGCGTCTCCGAAGGGGTAGAAGGGCGGCATGTCCTTGCTGGGTCGCATGGTGAAGCGCGGCGGGCGCTTCTCGAGGAAGGACGTCACGCCCTCGCGCGCGTCCGCCGACTTCCCCATGTATTCCATGCCGCGCGAATCCAGCCGATGCCCCTCCATGGGATGGCCGGCGCCGAGCAGCGTCCAGATCATCCGCCGCGCCAGCGCCACCGACACCGCCGAGGTATTGTCGGCGATCTCGCGGGCGAGGGCGCGGGCGGTCGGCAGGAGCTGGTCCGGCTCCACCACCCGGCTCACCAGGCCCCCCGCCAGCGCTTCCGCGGCGGGAAACACGCGGCCGGAGTAGATCCACTCCGCGGCCTGATTGATGCCGACGACACGGGGAAGGAACCAGGTGCTGCAGGCCTCGGGCACGACTCCGCGCCGGCTGAACACGAAGCCGATCCGGGCCGCGGTGGACGCGAGGCGGATGTCCATGGGCAAGGTCATGGTGGCGCCGAAGCCCACCGCGGGGCCATTGATGGCGGCGATGACCGGCTTCTTCATGTCGAAGACGCGGAGGGTGAAGAGCCCGCCACCGTCCCGGTGCGGCCCGCCCGGCTCTTCCTCCCCCCGGGCGGCCCGCTCGGCGGCCCGCGCCGCCGCATCGAAGGTCCGGGCGCCCGCGGAGAGATCGGCCCCGGCGCAGAAGGCGCGCCCCGCCCCCGTCACGATGATCACGCGGACGGCGTCATCCGCGTCGGCCTGCTCGAAGGCTTGCAGCAGCTCGCGCAGCATGACCCGCGTGAGGGCATTGAGCTGGGCGGGGCGATCGAGGGTGACGGTGAGGACGCCGTCCTCCACCTCGTAGCGGACCTCCTGGAAGGCCATCAGGCGCCCGAGCGCTCGGTCCCGCCGGGCTCGCCGGAACCCGCCTCCTCGTCCTCCGCCGCCTTGAGCTTGCGGAACACGGTCTTGGGATCGATGCCGAGCAGCTTGGCGGTGAGCGTCTTGTTGCCGCGAGTCATACGCAGCGTCTCCTCCAGCATGCGCTGCTCGACCTCCGCGAGCGGGGTGCCCACGCGGATGCGCAGCATCCCCTCCCCGCCCCCGTCACCCGCCGTCTCGCCCGGGGCGGGCCGCTCGAGCACGATGGCGTTCTCCGTGATCTTGTCGGGCAGATCGCCCACCTCGACGGTATTGCCCCGCGCCAGCACCACCGCCCGCTCCACCACGTTCTCCAGCTCCCGGACATTGCCGGGCCACGCATAGCCCTCGAGACAGCGGAGCGCGTCGTCCGAGAATCCCGCCAGCGTGCGGTTGTTCTTCGCGGCGTAGACCCGCAGGAAGTGCTGGGCGAGCACGGCCACGTCCTCGCGCTTCTCCCGGAGCGGCGGCGCCGTCACCGCGATCACGTTGAGCCGGTAGAAGAGGTCTTCGCGAAACCGCTTCTCCTTGACGAGGACGGCGAGGTCCTGGTTGCTGGCGGTGACGATGCGCACGTCGACCTTGAGGGTCTTGGTGCCGCCCAGCCGCTCGAACTCTCCCTCCTGCAGCACGCGCAGGATCTTGGGCTGGGTCACCGGCGAGAGATCGGCCACCTCGTCGAGGAAGAGCGTGCCCCCATCGGCGAGCTCGAAGCGGCCTTCCTTTCGTCCCCCCGCCCCGGTGAAGGCGCCCTTCTCGTAGCCGAACAGCTCGGATTCCAGGAGGGTCTCCGGCAGCGCGGCGCAGTTGACGGCCACGAAGGGCCCCGAGCGCCGCGGCGAGCGATCGTGGATGGCGCGCGCCACCAGCTCCTTGCCGGTCCCGCTCTCGCCGTGAATGAGCACGGTGGCGGAGCTGTTGGCCACCTGATCCACCAGCGTCATCATGGAGCGGAAGGCGGGGCTCACCCCGATGAGGTTGCCCTGGGCGAGGAGATCGTCCAGGCGCCGCTGCAGGGCCAGGTTCTGCGCGATGAGCTCACGCCGCTCGAGCGCCTTGCGGATCACGCGGATGAGCTGGGCGCGCTGGAAGGGCTTGGTGAGGAAGTCCACCGCCCCGTCCTTCATCGCCGCCACCGCCTCCTCCACGGTGCCGAAGGCGGTGAGCAGGATCACGTCCACGTTGGGGACCGCCGCCTTGACCTCGCGTAGCAGCTCGAGCCCGGTGAGCCCCGGCATCCGGAGGTCGGAGAGGAGCAGGTCCACCCCGCCCTGGCGCAGGCGCTCGAGGGCCGCCTGACCGTCGGGGGCGAGCACCACGGTATAGCCCTCGCGCGCGAGGGTGCGCTCCAGGCTCTGCCGCACCGCGGGGTCATCGTCGGCGACGAGAAGGGTGGCGGTCTCAGCCATGCTCGATCCTCTTGATGGGCAGCGCGATCATGAACGTGGTGCCCTGCCCGGGGTGGCTCGACCATCGCACCTGGCCGCCGTGCTCCTCGGCGATCTGGCGCGTGATGGACAGGCCGAGGCCGGTACCCTGAGGCTTGGTGGTGAAGAACTGCTCGAAGAGCCGCTGGCCCACTTCCGCGCTGATGCCCGGGCCGCTGTCGGTCACCACGATCTCCACGGTGTCGTCGAGCCGCCGCGTGCTCACGGTGAGGGCGCCGCCCTGAGATACCGCCTCGAGCCCGTTCTTGACGAGGTTGAGCACCGCCTGGCGCAGGAGGGTCCGATCGATGGCCATGGGGGGAACGGTGGCATCGGTGCTGACGTCGAGCGCGATGCCCTGCCGGTCGGCGAGCGGGCGCACGAACTCGGACACCGCGCTTACCATGTCGTTCACGGAATCCTCTTCGAACTGCGCCCGCGGGAATCGTGCGAACGCGAGGTACTCCTCCGTCAGGGCGTCGAGCGCGCTCACCTGATCCCGGATGGCGACCACCAGCCCCTTCGCCTCCACCATCTCCGCCTCGCCCCGCCCCCCCACGATGTCTCCCAGGATCTCGGCGTTGAGGCCGATGGCGGCGATGGGATTACGCACCTCGTGGGCCACCTTGAGTGAGAGCTTCCCCACCGTGGCCATTCGCTCCGCCAGCAGCAGCTCCTGCTGCGCCGCCTGCAGCCGCGTGAGGGTGCCGGTGAGCTCGTCGTTGAGCCGCTCCACCTCGTTTCGGCCGCGCCGCTCACGCGCGGCCACGTGCGCGATGGCGAACGCGGGCAGGCCGAAGAATGCCACCAGGATCATGACCGGCACCCAGCCCACCCACGGCGGCACCAGCCAGGACGACGCGGCGTAGATGAGCCCCGCCACCACCGACAGCACGAGCCCCACCGCGCGGCCGAAGTAGTAGGCATTGATGGCGAGCAAGGGAAAGAAGAGAAGGTAGTAGAGGCTGTCGCCGCCGCCGGTCAGGAACAGCAAGGCAAAGACGATCAGCAGGTCCACCGCGAGCGCGCCGCTGAAGATGAAGCGCGTGGCCCGCGGATTCACGGTGACCAGGGCCAGGATGCAGGCCTTGTAGGCGGCGAACCACAGCACGAGGGAGTAGAGGTCGAATCGGTAGCGCGGACGCAGCGGGGCCAGGCCCAGGGTGGCCAGCCCTCCCACCATGACGACGGCGAGCAGGAAGGCGAACAGGCGCTCGTCCCGCTCGAGCAGTCGGAAGGCGGCCGCCCAGGGTTTCCGCGCCGGAGACGTCATGCGCTCTTCCATCCGCCCGACCACTATAGCGCGTTCGAGCGGGATTGGACGGGGGCCTCCTCCGGCGCCGCCGCGCCCGAGGCCGCCAGCCGTGCCTCTTCCCGCCGCAGGAGCGGCACCGCCAGGAGGGGCACCAGGCCCAGGATCCCCACCGTGATCATGAGCCGGCCCAACCCTTCGTAGCTTTCCTGCGTCACCGCGAAGGCGGTGTTGAGATAGCGCGTGAACAGCTCGCTCGCCGACAGCGCCAGGTTCATCAGCGAGGCCAAGATGGCGAACATGGTGGCCTCGGCCCCCGCCGGCGCGGTTCTGGCGATCAGCATCAGCATGGGCACCATGGCGAGCTGGCCGAGGGGCGCGGAGATGGTGGTGTCGATGAACGCGAAGGCCCGCGGGCTCAGCCCGAGCCACTCGTTGACGCCGTAGAAGAGCCCGATGCTGGGCAGATAGAGGACGAAGCTCGCCACGCTCACCCAGGCGATGGTGAAGCTCACCGGCCGCCGGGCGATCGGCTTGCGGAAGACGATGAGGCCGGCCAGGCTCAACACCGACGAGACCTGGGCGAGCAGCCCGAGGAACTCCGCGTCGAACTTCAGGTGATCGATGGCCCAGTAGCTATAGCCCTGGCCCACGCCGGGGACGGCGCGATAGAGAAAGATCACGAAGGCCGACACCGCGACCGCGCGGGAGAGGCCGATCCGCTGGAGGAGCACCACGATGAGGGTGGCGGACACCACCAGCACGATCTCCTGGGCGAACGGCACCGCGAACGACTCCAGCGCCACGCTGAAGCCGGCGTAGAGGAGGCCGCCGATCAGCACCATCCGGGCGCGTCCGCCCCCCAGCGGTCCCGCCTCGCGCGCGGCGGGGGTGGCTCCGGCTGGCGCCCGCTCGGCCGGGCGCACGAAGAGCGCGGCGACCGCTACCGTGATCGGCAAGAGCGCGGCGAGCGCGAACACCGGACGGGGGCCCAGGACGCCGGTGAGCACCCCACTCGCGTAGCCCACGCTGATGGTGCCCACCAGCAGGGCGATCCGGCCCAGGGTCTGGATATGCCCGATCTCCTCGTCGTTGCGCGCGACCTCCACCGACAGCGCGTCGGCCACGACGTCCTGGATCATGAAGCCGACCGCCACCAGCACCACCGCGGCGAGATACGCCGTCTTGCTGGAGACGCCGAGGGCGAGATAGGCGTAGCCGCCGAACGAGCAGAGGGTGCCCAGAAGGAGATAGGCCTTCCGGCGGCTGCCGAGGATGGGATACACGTCGGAAGACACGCCGACCACCATCTTCATGCTCCAGGGCAGGCCCACCCAGAACGCGATCGCCGCCGCCTCCGCCGGCGTGATGCCCAGCGCGTCCTTCTGGAAATACAGCGCGGCCACGCTGGTGATCCCGCTGGCGCCATACGCGAAATAGGTGATGAGGACGGGGAGATACGCGGCCTTGAGGGTCTTGAACGAGGCGAGCATCCCCGCAAGTCTACCGCATCCTCGCCGCGCGCCTTGACGCGCCCCCGGGAGCCGGGTAGGTTCGGGCGCATGGCGCTCGTCGGCAATGCGATCCTCGCGATCTGGAACGACATCGCCCCCGGCGGCGACGCGGAGTTCAACCACTGGCATATCCGCGAGCACTTCCCGGAGCGCCTCGGCGTGCCGGGCTTCCTCCGCGGCCGTCGCTTCAATGCGGTGAGCGGATCGCCGGCTTACTTCACCCTCTACGAGACGGAGTCGGTGGGCGTACTCCAGAGCCCCGGGTACCTCGCGCGCCTGAACGCCCCCACGGCCTGGACCACGAAGTGCATCCAGCTCTTCCGCAACAACCGCCGCACGGCCTGCCGCAACACGGTGTCCCTCGGTGAGGGCGTGGGCGGCGCCCTGGCGACCCTGGAGCTGGGACCGGCCGCCGGCGGTGACGAGGCGCTGCGGGCCTGGCTCACCGCCACCGCGCTTCCCGCCCTCGCGGGCCGTCCCGGCATCACCGGCGCCCACCTCTCGGAGGCCGACGTCGAGATGACGGTGGTGCGGACGGCGGAGAAGAAGCTGCTCGAGAAGCCCGACACCCTGGCGCGCTGGGTGGTGATGGTGGAGGGCCTCGACGCGGAGACCGTCGCCGGCGCCTGCGAGGCCGCGCTGGACGACGAGGCGCTCACGCGCCACGGGGCGGCGCCCGACCGGTCGCTCGCCGTGTACCGCCTCGTCTACGCCCTCGGCGGCTGAAGGGCGCCGCGCTCAGTCCAGCGACGGCCGCCGGCGGTGCCACTCGGTCGCGCCCTCGTAGGCATGGCCGGCGCGCAGCACGGTGGCCTCGTCGAAGGGCCGCCCCACGATCTGCAGGCCCAGGGGCAGCCCGCTCGCGGCGAAGCCGCACGGCAGCGCCAGCGCCGGGAGCCCGAGCCCGTTCCACGGACGCGTGAGGCGGGAGAACCGTCCCATGCGCGCGGCGATGGTCTCCCCTTCCCCGGCGGTGACGTCGGCCAGCGCCGGCGCGGGCTCCGGAATGGCGGGCAGGATCAGGAGATCCGCCTCCGCGAAGACCTCCTCGTTGAAGTCGCGCGCCAGCCGCGCGCGCAGGCGCAAGGCCTGGAGATAGTCGTGGGCCGAGATCCGGGTGCCCACCGCGAGCCGCGCCCGCACCGCGGGCTGCAGCTCGTGCGGGCGCTCGCGCAGGACGCGGGAATGCACCGCCGAGCTTTCCGCGCGCGCGATGATGCTGCTCACGTCATGGATCACCTGGGGGTCCGGGAGCCGGATCGAGGCGACGCGGGCGCCCAGGCGCTCGAACGCCGCGAGCGCGTCCCGCGTGGCCGCCGCCACCTCGGCGCTCACGCCGTCGAGGTAGTAATTCTCGGGAAGCGCGACGCGAAGCCCGGCCGGCGGCCGCTCGAGCTCCGCCAGATAGCCCGGCACCTCGCGCGCGCTCGAGGTGGCGTCGGCGGGATCGGGACCGGCGATGACCTCCAGCATGAGCGCCACGTCGGCCACCGTGCGCGCCATGGGCCCGATATGGTCCATGGCCCAGGACAGCGGCATCGCGCCCGCGCGGCTCACCCGGCCGTAGGTCGGCTTGAGCCCCACGATGCCGCAGCAGGCCGCCGGCAGCCGGATGGAGCCGCCGGTGTCGGTGCCCAGAGCGCCCAGGGCGAGACCCGCCGCCACCGCCACCCCGGAGCCGCTGGAGGAGCCGCCCGACACGTGCCCGGCCCGCCAGGGGTTCTGCGCGTCGCCGTGGTGCGCATTGTCCCCGAAGGGGCCCAGCGCCAGCTCCGCCATGT
>Ga0134127_10004364_pt1 | contig 10181 bp, 6 predicted proteins | sample KB31753_FD_96459 | JGI IMG/M metagenome (GOLD analysis project Ga0134127, IMG submission 96459) | Terrestrial soil microbial communities with excess Nitrogen fertilizer from Kellogg Biological Station, Michigan, USA - KB3-175-3 | ecosystem: Environmental > Terrestrial > Soil > Unclassified ...
AACGTGCCTCTCGTTCGCGTAGAAAGTTTTGGCGTCTCCATCGACGGGTTTGGCGCCGGTCCTGATCAGAGTCTCGAAAACCCGCTCGGTGTGCGTGGCCCGGAGCTGATGCAGTGGTTCATGCATACCAAGGTCTGGCGTGACATGAACGCGCTTGCGGACGGTGAGACCGGCGTGGACAACGAGGTGGCGAATCGCGCGTTCGTCGGCGTCGGTGCCTGGATTCTCGGACGGAACATGTTCGGTCCCGTGCGCGGTCCGTGGCCGGACGAGAGCTGGCGCGGCTGGTGGGGCGACTCGCCGCCGTACCACACGCAGGTGTTCGTTCTCACGCACTACCCGAGAAAGCCGCTCGCGATGGAGGGCGGCACCGAATTCCGCTTCGTCACAGGCGGGATCCACGAGGCGCTCGCGCAGGCGCGCGAAGCGGCGGGGGAGCGGGACATCCGCATCGGAGGCGGCGCCGAGACCATTCGGCAGTTCCTACAAGCGCGGCTCGTCGACAGAATGCACGTCGCGCTGAGCCCCGTTCTGCTGGGTTCCGGCGAGCCGCTGTGGGCCGGCCTCGACATGCCCGCACTCGGCTACAGGTGCACCGAGCGAATAGTCGGCGAGCGCGCCACGCACATGTTCATCGAGCGAACCGCATAGGCGCTTGCGCCCGTCCGTATCTCTCGCGACGTGAAATTCGACATTCGCAGCGCGACGTCCGACGACGCAGCGACGCTGGCCGTGATGCGCTACGATTTCCGCGCGTCGCTGCAACCCGCGACCGAAGACCGGAGCGCCTTCATCGGCCGCGTGGAGACGTGGATGCGCGATCGACTCGCGTCGCCCGATTGGCGCGCCTGGGTCGCGGTCGCCGATGACAGGATCGCCGGCACCATCTGGCTGCACCGCATGGAGAAGATGCCCAACCCCGTTGGCGAAGCGGCGGCGATCGGCTACATCACGAACACCTTCGTGCTGCCCGACCTCCAGTCATCGGGCATCGGCTCAGCACTGCTGAAAGCCGTGATCGAATTCAGCGAGCGCGAAGGCTACCACACGCTGATCTTGTGGCCCGCGCCCAGGAGCCGCGCTTTCTACATGCGCCAGGGCTTCGAGCCGCGCGACAATGTGTTCGCGCGGGTCGTCGCCGATCCGGGCGTCCATCGGTAGCCCGGATCGGCCTCGCGCTCAGCGGCGCGCCGCGTCGAGCACGGGCTGCACCTTGTCCGACCCTTGCATGTCGTCGGGCACGTTCGCGCCAGCGGCAATGAGCATGCGTGCCACCTCCGCATGATTGGCAGTCCGGTTGCCGTTCACTGAACCGTGACAGCACCAGCCCAGCGGCGTGCCGCCGTACGCCTGTTCGCGCGAATTGACCAGCGCGCGGCCCTTGCTCGTCTCGAGGAGCGCGGCGACGGTTTCCGCGGAGCCAGTCCATGCGGCGCTGTGCAGGGCGGATCCGCCCTTGTCGCCAAGCGCCGGGTCGAATCCAAGCTCGAGCATCAGCCGAACCGCTGGCGCGTTCGCCGCCCATGCCTCGTCGGTCATCGCTCTCGCGTCCTCCGCGGGCAGGCTGCTGACGATCCCCGGATGGCCGGCGGCGATCCGGCGCGCTTCGGCCGCGTCGCCCTGGTGGCAGGCGACCATGAGCTGCTGTTCGGGCGTCGCGTGGCCGCGCATGAATGCGAGCGTCTCGCCTTGACCGAACTTGGCTGCCGTCTGGAGCGGCGTGAGGTTCGCGCCAATGCTCCAGAAGTAGATGTGATAGCTGCTCGGCGGCTTCTCCGCGTATGGGCCCTGGCCCGTGCGGAGCGACAGCAGCGAAGGATCGCCGCGCATCAGGTCGCGGACGCGGTCCGTGCGCCCGAGTGCAGCCGCCAGGAATATGTCGCACGCCGCGCCGCGGGCGACCAGATACTGCGCCACGTCGAGGCGCGACCGACCCGGCACGTCGAACTGGCTCAGCATCCATTCGGCGGGCGTGGAGCGATGGTCGACATCGCGCGCGTCGATGTCCGCCCCGGCAGCGAGCAGCAGCTCGGCCACACGGCGTGATTTCGCGAAGTGGAGCGGCGTCTGTCCGTCGCCGCCGCGCTGGTTCACGAGCGCCGGGTCGCGCGCGAGCATGTCGCTGAGCAGATCGATCCGATCCATGGCAGCGGCGGCGCATGCATCGGGCAGCGCGCCAGCCTCGAGCAGTCGTGCCGCTATCGCAGCGTTCGCGTGGTACAGCGGATGAAAGCCGCCGGCCCACCAGCCGCTCTTTCGATTCGGATCGGCGCCGAGCTCCAACAGCGCATCGACGACGTCGAGGTCATCGTGCGCCGACGCCGCCACGAGCGCCGGCGAGTCGAACGCAAAGAGCGGCCGATTGACGATGCGCTGGATCTCGACGCCGTGGCGCGCCAGCCGCCGCAGCGCCTTGGGGTCCCGTCGCTCGAACGCCTGCCGGAATTGATCCTCGAGCGACTGATCGCTCATTCGCCGTCCCCGCGCGTAGTCAACATCTGCTCCAGCGCCGCCAGGCGGCAAATTAGTTCAAGGCGCTCGCGCCGGGCGAGGCGGCTATGCCGCGGTGCTTCGCGCTGCTGCTTCGCTCACCTCTTCCACCGCGTTCCCGAGCGCGCTCGCGGTGAACGGCTTCTCGAGCAGCCGGGTGTCAGGCGCGTAGAGGGCGCCGATCATCCGCGAATCATCCGTGTAGCCCGTGATGTAGATGGCGGGCAACCCGGGACGCAGGCGGCGCAGATGTTCGACCAGTTCCCGGCCACCCATCTCGGGCATCACGACGTCGGTCACGACCACATCGAAGCTCTCGATCGAATCGGCGGAGTCGACCTGTTGCAGCGCGTCGGCTCCATTCCGCGCCGACTGGACCTGGTAGCCTGCCCGCGACAGGATCTCTTCGGCGAACTCACGCACCCCGTCGTCGTCTTCCACGAGCAGGATGCGCCGCGGCGCGAGCGGGTCGTCGGCATCCCGCGCCACCACCGGCCGCTGGGACTCCTGGGCGGCGACGCCGGTCGCCACCGGCAGCAGAATCGTGAACGCCGATCCGGCGCCTGGCGTGCTCGCGGCGAAGATGTCGCCGAACGACTGGCGCACGATCCCGTAGACCGTCGCGAGCCCAAGACCCGAACCCTGCCCGTGCGGTTTGGTCGTGAAAAAGGGCTCGAAGGCGCGCGCGAGGGTCTGCGCGTCCATGCCGACGCCCGTATCGCGCATCACGAGCCGCACGTAATCGCCGGCCGCGAGGGCGGCACCCGCCAGCTCCACGGAGCCGGAGGCGAGCGATGCGTTGCTCGTCTCGAGCGTGAGCGTGCCCCCGTTGGGCATCGCGTCGCGTGCATTGAGCGCGAGGTTCACGAGCACCTGTCCGAGCTGCCCCGGGTCGGCGAACACCGGCGACAGCGACGCGTCCAGATGTGTGACGATCTGGATCTGCTCCCCGATCACCGGGCGTATCATCTGGAGCACGTCGTCGACGATGTCGTTCAGGTTCGTGACCGCCGCCGCAAGCAGCTGCTTCCGGCTGAACGCGAGGAGCTGTCGCGTGAGCAGCGCCGCCCGATCGGCCGCGCGCGTGATGCCGTCCAGATGCTTGCGCGTCTCCGCCGTCTCGGTGACCGCGTGGTTCAGCATGAAGACGTGGCCGCCGATGACGGTGAGCAGGTTGTTGAAGTCGTGGGCGACGCCGCCCGCGAGCTGGCCCACGGCCTCCATCTTCTGCGATTGGCGGAGCTGCTCCTCGAGGAGCTGCTCGTTCGTGACGTCGCGCACCGAGCCGATCACGCGCTCGGGTTGGCCGTGTGAGCCGCGCTGAATGATCATGCTCGCCGAGACGTGCGCGTAGCTGTCGTCGCCCCGCCGCACGCGATACCGGATCATCTCCATGCGCACGCTCGGATCGTGGAGCATCCGTGTGGCGGTCTTGATCAGGTGGTCGCGGTCATCCGGGTGCACGCGCTCGATCCACCACGCCCAATCGGGGTCGACGTCCGGCCGCGGAAAGCCGAACACCGTCTGCATCGACTCCGTCCACTCGACCGTGTCCTTGGAGACGTCCCAGTCGTACACCACGTCGCGCATCGCCTTGGCCAGCGACTGGTTGCGCTGATCGCTGTGCGCGAGCGCCCGCTCGATGTCGCGCTGCCGCTCAGCGGCTGTCACGAGCAGATGGAGCGTGAAGGCGATGATGCCCAGACCGATGGCCTGGAGAATGGCCGCCGTCTCGATGGAATCCAGCGTGAAGGTGCCGGGGAGCATCGCGCCCGAGAGCAGTCGCGACACACCGTAGGTCAGCGGCAGCAGCAGGAACTCGCGGCGGCTCACGTACAGCGCGCGGAACTGCATGCCCATGAAGAACAGGCCGATCGCTCCCGGCGGCGTCGCCGTCTGCGCGCCAATGACAGTCAGGAGCACCCCGTCCACGAGCCAGCCGACCAGCGGAAAGCCGCCACGGAGATACCCGATCGCCCACCACACGCCGAGCAGCAGCGACGCGCCAATGGCCTCGGCCCGGAACGCGCCGGAGAACTCCACCCGGCTCGCGACGAGCGCGGCGTTCAGCAGCGCAACGGTGACGGCGAGACAGGCCGAGAGCAGCCGGAAGCGCGCGAGGGGCTCTTGCGGAAAGGACGAAATGCGCAGAAAGCGCGGCATGTTCTGGGTTGGTCCGAGCTGCCTGGACCGGGGAGGGAAAACGCCAGATTACTCGCTACACAATACCACGTGGACGGCGCTTGTGCGAGCCGTCCTCGCATGGCGGAATGGCCGTGTTGCTTCCGGCCTGACGGCCCGCGCCCGAGCGCGCTAACGTACTATCACTTCAGCCGCCCAGTGGCGAGGAGCTCATGCGACGCGCGCCGTCGGTGAACGAGATCCAGTACGTGCCCGGAGTCTGCAACATTGGACCCGCCGAGGTCGGCCGCCGGCGCACGCTCGGCTGGGTCGGACTGATGGCGACCGTCGTGCTCGCAGTCCTGCTGCGCTGGCGTGACGCGACGCGGGTGTGGCAGCTGCTCGTGTTCATTCCCGCCTTTCTGTCCGCGTCGGGATTTCTCCAGGCCCGCTTTCACTTCTGCACGGGCTACGCGGCGCGCGGCGTCTACAACTTTGGCCGGCCGGGCCAGTCGCGCGCGGTGCCCGATGAACACTCGAAGCGGGTGGACCGCCGGCTCGGCAATCGGATCCTGCTCTACGCCGTGGTCATCGCGGCGGCCGCCGCGGCGCTGGCGGCCGCGTTGGGCTGAGCGCTCGAGCGTTCCGTTGGTCGTGACGCGCCGCCGTCGCTAGCATTCAGACGTGCGACGTCATTCCATCTGGTACCGCGCGCTCGTTGCCGTCTGGGGCATGTGGCTCGCCGTGGCGCTCTGCGAGCCCATGGAGCTGCACGCGTGCCCCATGCACGACAGCATGTCGAGCATGGCGGGCATGCCGGGGATGTCGATGCCCGCCGGTGCCGGCGCCGCTATTCATGGCCAGGCCGCGCCGGCCGCCTTCGCTGTGTGCACGTGCCTCACGTGCTGCGGAACGAGCAGCGTCGCGCCGCCGGAATCGTCGCGCGTCCTGCCCGGATCGAATCACGGCCCAGCGGGCCCCGTCGACGCCGGCGGCGCGATCTGGCCGCGCATCCAGCGGGCCCACGCACATCCCTTTGGAACCGCTCCGCCGTTGGCGGCTTCGTTGATCTAGCTCCCGAAGCCGTGGCGGGCCGCGATGACGCGATCCGCCGATGATGCGCGCGTGTTCGCCGCGCATCGACCCAACTCGACATCCAGCTCGATGACAATTCATAGAACGTGTAGCTGCCTCTGCGCCGTCACGGCGCTCGTGGCGATCGCGCCGCGAGCCTCGTTCGCGCAGGACACGACCCGTGCGCGCGGCGATACAGGGACGAGTACGCTGCCGCCGATCACCATCACAGCGACGCCCGTCAGGCGTGCGGAACCGGACAACGCGATCCGCATCGACAGCCTCACCCTCCGGCTCACTCCGGCGGCGACGCCCTATGCACTCCTGCGGCAGTCCGCCGGTCTCGAGGTCCACCAACAGGGGCAGGGGCCCGGTTTCGCGTCGGACGCATCGCTGCGCGGCTTCAGCTCGGACCATGCCACCGACATCGCGCTCTGGGTCGACGGTGTTCCCATCAACGAGCCCGTGAACGGTCACGCCGAAGGCTACAACGACTGGTCGGTGCTCTTTCCGCAGGCGGTGCAGGACATCGACGTGATTCACGGGCCCACGAGCGCGCTGTTCGGCAACTTCGCGCTGGCTGGTGTCGTGAACGTGCGCACGCTCGAGCGCATGAAGGGAACGAGCGTGAGCGTGACAGGAGGGTCGTACGGGGAGACGGACATCTCGGCGCTGACCGGTTTCGATCAGGGCGCCAATGGCGGCGTTGTCGGCGCACGCGTTCAGCGCGAGGACGGCTTCCGTCCCAACTCGCGCTCCGACATCACGCAGGGCCATCTCCGGCTCGTGCACGACCTCGAGCCCGGCTGGACCATCGACGGCGGCGCTGAGCTTTACGGCGCGAACTGGAATTCGCCGGGCTTCCTGAGCGAAGACGAGTTCGCGGCGCACGACTACGGCGTCGTCTCGAACACAACGGACGGCGGCTACAAGCGGCGCGCGCAGGAGCGGGTGAGCGTGCGCGGCATCGTCGGATCGGCGCTCTGGCGATCGACGCTGTATTCCACGCAAAGCCGCTGGCAGCTCTTTCTCACCATCCCCCCGGCGGGCGGCAAGTTCGAGGGATCGGGCAGTCAGACGGAGGAGGAGGACTCGCGCGCGGGAGTCGGCGCGACGTCAGCCCTGACCTGGGGCATGGCGCACGGCTCCCTGACGCTCGGCGGCGACATGCGGTGGGACCGATCGCATTATGAGAATTACTTCACCACGTCACGCAGCCGCGACTCGGCCGCGGCGCTCATCCGCGCCATGCAGATCTCAGGAGCGCCGTTCGTGCAGGGGCAGATCGACGCGACGGACCGGCTTCAGTTCAATCTCGGGGCGCGCTACGACGTGCTCGGCACGCGCTCGACCGATCCCGGCGACGCGACGATCTCGGCCACGCATGCTGTCCTCTCGCCGAAGCTTGGCTCGCTCTTCCGTCTGACATCCTCCGTGGGACTCTATGGCAACGTGTCCCGCGGCTTTCGGTCGAGCGACGGCGTGATCGAGGATCCCACGTTGACGCCCATCACAGAATGGGCGTACGAGGGCGGCGTGAAGTTCGATCGTCCAGGCGTCACCGCGACGGCGGCGCTCTTTCGCGCGGACGTGAGCAACGAGCAGACCTTCAATCCCGTCACGCTCGAGTCGTCGAATGGCGGCGCGAGCCGGCGCCAGGGACTCGAGCTTGGATGGACGCTTCCGGCGCTTCACCGCCTGTTCGTGTTCGCCGGTGACTGGACGTTCAACGACGCGCGGTACACGAGCCTCACGGCCGTCCCCGAAGACGGCGGAACGCCCGTCACGCTGAACGGCGCGCGCATCTTCAACACGTCCAAGTACGTCGGGTCCGCCGCGCTCGAGCTCGCGCCGCATCGCGCGCCGTGGCGCATTCGGGTGAGCGGGAACTGGGTGGGACCCTACTCGCCCTTTGACGAGCCAGGAGTCGTGCTTCCCAGGTACGGGCTTGGCCATATCACTGCTTCGTGGTCCTTTGGCGCGATCGAGGCCGAGGGCGGCGTGCGCAACGTGTTCAATCGCGCCTTCCCCGAGCTCGTGGCGGGCGACGTCGTCTCACCCGGGGAGCCGCGCACGGCGTTCCTCACGCTGCGAGCGCACATGTGACGCGCGCGTCAGCCGCCGAGTAGCATCTCGAGCTCCTCGCGCCCAATGCGCGAGACTCCGCCCTGGTCGGCGCCGAGAATCGCGTCGGCCAGCGCGCGCTTGGACGCCTGGAGCTCGAGCACTTTCTCCTCGATCGTGCCGCGTGCCACGATGCGCGTCGCTATCACGCGGCGCGTCTGACCTATGCGGTGCGCGCGGTCGATGGCCTGTGCCTCCACGGCGGGATTCCACCACGGGTCGAGCAGGTAGACGTAGTCGGCCGCCGTGAGGTTGAGCCCGTGGCCGCCGGCCTTGAGGCTCACGAGAAAGAGCTGCGGACCATCGGGCGACTGGAAGCGGTCCACGCGCGCCTCTCGATCGCGCACGCGGCCATCGAGGTATTCATAGGCGGTGCCCCGCGCATCGAGTCGCTCCCGGAGAATCGCGAGGAAACTCGTGAACTGCGAGAAGACGATGACCTTGTGTTCTTCCGCCATCACTTCTTCGATGGCGGGGATCAGCATGTCGAGCTTGGCGCTCGGCAGCTTGGCCTTGGTGGGATCGGCGAGCACCGGATGGCAGGCGGCCTGCCGCAGCCGAAGCAATGCCTCGAGGATGTGCATGCGTGAACGCCCGATGCCGACGGAGTCCACCTGGTCGAGCACCGATTGGCGGGAGGCGTGGAGCAGTGCGTCGTAGAACTTCCGCTGCGCTGGCTCGAGCTCCACGAAGAGCGTCTGCTCGATGCGCTCGGGCAGCTCCGGAGCCACCTGATCCTTGGTGCGGCGGAGGACCACCGGTCGCAGCGCCCGCGCGAGCAGCACGCGGCCGTGCCGCTCTGCATCGTCGTCCTCCTGCGTGAGGTTGGCGAGCGCGCTGAACGCCGATTCCTTGCCGAGCATGCCCGGATTGAGGAACTCGAAAAGACTCCAGAGCTCCTCGAGCCGATTCTCGATGGGTGTGCCGCTCAGCGCGAGCCGATGCCGCGCGTGGATCAGGCGCGCTGCCTTAGCCGCCGCGGTCGAGCTGTTCTTGATCGCCTGCGCCTCGTCGAGGATCGCGTACTCGAACGGGATGCCCGCGAGCGCGGGGATGTCTCGCCGAAGCATGCCGTACGTCGTGATGGCCACGTCGTAGCGTGCCGTATCGATGTCGGCGATGTCCCTGGTGCTGCCGCTGAAGTCGAGCATCCGCAAATTCGGCGCAAATCGCGCGGACTCTCGCAGCCAGTTGAAGACGAGCGATCGCGGCACCACGATGAGGCTCGGCCGGCGCTTCGCGGGCTCGAGCTCCGCGTTCTGGCGCGCGTAGACGCTGTCGAGCAGTGCGAGCACCTGGACCGTCTTGCCGAGTCCCATGTCGTCGGCCAGGCAGCCGCCAAGACCGAAATGGCGGAGAAACTGGAGCCAGCCCAGGCCGTCGCGCTGATAGTCGCGCAGGGTGCCGACAAAGCTCGGGCTTGGATCCACCGGAGCGATCCCGGCGAAGCTCCCGAGCTCGGCGCGCGCGCGGGTGAACGCCTCGTCGATGTCCGCCTCGGGCAGCGCGGCAATGAGCGCGTCGAGCAGTGCCACCTGCGCGCGCGCGAAGCGAGTGACGTCGCCGTGGACGGCGCCCGCGGCGACGGCGGGCCCCAGCGAGCGCAGCCACTCAACGGGCAGCAGGCCCACGCTGCCGTCGGAGAGCGTGACTGTCGTGTCGCCTTTGCGCAGCGCTTCTATGAGGTCAGGCATGGAGGCGCTGACTCCATCATAGTCGACGGCAAGCTCCAGATCGAACCAATCGATGCCGGACCGCACGGACGCCCGCGTCGCTCCTGGCGTGCGGTAGCGCTGCCCGCTCGCTTCCACCCGCCAGCCGTCTCGCAGCAACTGAATGATCGTCGCGCCGAGCTTGTTCGCGGCGATCGTGAGACCGCGCGCCTGGCGCAGCGCATCCCACGTCTCACGCGCGCCCAGCTCCAGCAGGTGGTCGCGCGCCGCGCGCTCCGCATCACGATCACGATGGCGCAGCGCGAGCGCTTCGCGATCGAAGACAGGATCGTCGGGACTCTCCGGGGGCACCGTCGCGGAGCCGTACTGAAAGGAGAGCGCGAGTCGAGGCGGCGTCGTCGCGCTGCCCCGGGCCACGCGAGCCTGGGCGACCGAGAGCACAGGCCGGGGCGGCCCCTGCTCGTCGACGACGGTCACGCCCTCGGGAAGCGTGAGTGGCGGACGGTGCGGGAGCGAGTACAGCGTCTCGATGAGCTCCGGCAGCTCGCCGTCGGCGAGCGGCACCTCCGGCACGTTCCGGAGTGTCCGCGCGATAGCGAAGGCGCCGCCATGCTCGAAGCAGGCGAGCGTGTGATCGACGAGCAGCAGTCCGCTCGCGTGCACGGCGCGCGGCTCCGACAGCGACATCTCCGCGCCGGT
>Ga0134127_10004365_pt1 | contig 10181 bp, 10 predicted proteins | sample KB31753_FD_96459 | JGI IMG/M metagenome (GOLD analysis project Ga0134127, IMG submission 96459) | Terrestrial soil microbial communities with excess Nitrogen fertilizer from Kellogg Biological Station, Michigan, USA - KB3-175-3 | ecosystem: Environmental > Terrestrial > Soil > Unclassified ...
CATGGTGGCTGTTTCGGCTGGTCTGGCTGCTCATTCTGACTGTCGTGGCGACGGTGCAGATGACGCTGCTCTGGTTGGCACGGTCGGTGTTCGATCGAGCGCTGCCCACGATCGCCACCACCCTGCCGGCGTGGAGCACGGCAGGGCTCTTGATCGCCGGCGTCGCGATGGCGACGATCGTGCTGGCCCACGTGGCCGTCGAAGGGTTCGCTCCCGACGGGTACTTCCCCTCCGCCTACGCGCCCCTCTACGTCGCAGCAGTCGGATTGGTGAGTCTGGCGCCCAGCCGTCGTCGCACCAAAGAACTTATGGCTAGCCGACATTCGGCACAAACCGGCGGCTGACCGACCCACGGCCGGTGCGCGGGTCGCCGATCCGGAATCGACCCAGTGTCGGGCACACCGTGGCGGGCGATCGCCCGCTACGGCGTCCGACCCGGCCCGGGTGGATTGGCACTCGTGCACGACCTTCTGAACACCCGAGCCGTCGGGGAGAAAGAAGTCGACTCGCTGGGTGACGGCCGACGCGCAACTCAATGGATGAGAACAGTCGTTGGCGCCTGGGCGCGGACGACTCGACAACCGAGGGTTTAGCTCGACCGTTACGCGGCAAATCCATATCGCAGCGCAGCACCAGCGAATAGGACAGCCGCATGCACACGGTCCTCTACTTCAGTCCCGATGGCGTGATCTATGAAGCCCGCGCGTACACCAGGGCCGATATCGCGGCACTCGTCTACGACTTCGCACTTGAAAGCCTGACCAGCGCCGATCGGCAATTCGACTTCTGGTTCACCCCGTCAACGGGGCCGTGTCATCGCCCCGTCAACCGCTGCGCCACCGAAATGCTTTTGGCGACAACGGGATTCACTGCTGACACCGTACCACTTCTTCGAGGTGCGGTCGTCGTCACCACCCACGACTCCGACGGCGGCCTCGACGGGCTCAGCTGGCAGCAGCTGGACCTGTTGGCCGAGCGCAACCACAGCCTGACCCGGCGCGACGGGCGAGTGCTCGGCCGCCGGATCTCCCGCGACGGTCGGTCCAGCCTGGCCCGCGCCGCCCGGTCACGTTCGCGCCCACTCATTGTCGGCGACCCACGGTGAGGCGGCCGCCGCGATCGACCATGCCAACTCCGCGGGAACGTCGACCACCTGGTACCGCTTGACTCCGGCCGCCGTCGCTGCGATCAGCGTCGCCACCCCGGCACGGCGCTGCAGCAGCGTCTGCCGCACCGTCCAGCCGATGATTCCCGCCGCAGCGATGCAGTCCCGCCGCCGGTGCAGGCTGCCTGCCCGCGCCACCAGCCACTCCGCGTCTACCCGATGCCCCAGCGCCCGCGACCGGTCGAGCGCGAGCAGTGCGCAGCACACCGTCAGCACGGCCCACGCCGGCCACAGCCACACCGGCGTCCGCGAGTACAGCATGGCCATCGCCACCAGCAGCACCCCAGGCAGCGCCAAAGCCCGCGTCCAGCGCCTGCGCGTCGCCGCTTGGCCGTGCACCTGCAGCGCGCCGGTGACCACGTCAGGCCGGACGATCAAGTCGGACAGCACGGCCTCCGCCGTCGCCCGCGGGCATGGCGGCAGCAGCAGCGACGCTTCCCCTGCGCCGACCACGCCCGTCATCACCGCGTCCACCCGCGCTCCCCCGAACAGCCGCACCAACAGCGGTTCCCGCAGCGTTCCGCCGCGCAACCGGCGCATGTCGAAGGTGTGCTCGCGCACCCGCAGCAGACCATGCTCGAGGTGCAGCAGGTCGGCATCGCGACGCAGCACCAGATTGCCGAACGTCACCAACGACCGCAGTACCGACAACACCACTGACACGACCAACACCGCGACCGCCACCACGACCACGCTCGCGGCGACCCCGAAACGCTCCGCCGCGTCCAGTCCGGACCGAGCGAGCCGCGAATTCTGTAGTGCCGCACCGGCGCCGGCCTGATAGACCACTCCGACGGCGGCTGCGATCATCGCCAGCCCGGTGAAGCTCAGCGGGCTGTAGCGCAGCCACGACGGCTGCCACCGTGCCAGCTCACGGTCCGGCGTGGCCGGCTCCTCCTCGGCCGGGGCCAACGAGTCCGCCAGCAGAATCGCCCTCAGCCGGGGCACCTGGTCGGCCTCGACCGCGTCGAGCGCGAATGCAGCGTCGGGCCTGGCCTCCCGGCCGGTGCTGACGCGCAGCACCGTCAACCCGAGCAGCCTGTGTAACAGCCGCGCGTCGGTGGATACAGACCGAATCCTGTTGCGCGGCACCGAAAGAACCTTGCGTTGAAGCACACCCGTGCGCAGCTGCACCTCTTCGGTGTCGATCCGATAGGTGGTGGTGAACCAGCGCGCCACGCCGTAGCCGACGATGAGCGCCAGCCCGAACAGCGTCCACATGGGGTTACCTGTCGCCGACCCGAGCACCACCGACCCGATAAGCAGCGGTATCTGGCGCAGCACCTCGTGCACCGGATGCACCAGCAGCATGCGCGGGCTGAGCCGTTGCCACACCTGGCCGGCATCAGCGGTCACGTCGCGTCCTCGGCTCCGAGGGACGCTATATAGGTGAGCCGGGCAACGACCCGGTCGGCGACATCGGAGTCCAGCGCCACTATCCGCACCGCGCCCGCCGACGAGGCCGTCGTCACCGTCACGTTCGCCAGTCCGAACAACTGGTCCAGCGGGCCACGCTCGGTGTCGACCGTCTGAACCCTGGAGATCGGCGCGATCCGGCGCTCCTGCACAAGCCAACCCGTTCGGGTGTACACCGCTTTGGGGTCAATGTCCCAGCGGTGCACGCGGTATCGCCACAGGGGGACGATCACGACGAACACCACGATGCCGAGGACGGTGGCCGCGGCGGCGAGGCCGTGCAGCCACAGCGGCCGCCGATCGATCGCGAACCAGACCACCTGGCCGACCGCCAGGATGAGCCACGGGATCGCGGCGCCGATCGCCCACACCAGCGGCGCCTTCCGGCTGGGCGGATTGGCCGGCTCGACCAGATTCATGGTATTTCGAGATGTAGATACTGGTTGACGCCGAACAGCCGCAGCATTCGCATCGTCCGTCGCGGGATCAGGGCCGCCACATCGGCCGTAGCGACGATGGTCGGCCGGTCGACATCGACTCGCTCGCCCTGCATGAGCACCGTCGCGGCGCCGGTGGTCAGCACGTTGCGCGTCCAGTCGGCACGATCCCCGTACGGCAGCGCGATCAGCACGCCGGTCGCTGTTTCGATGATGTCGATCGGCGTTCCGTAGGTCCGGCCGGACCTCCGCCCGACGTGCTGAATGACGGCGGTCGCGGTCTGTGAGGTACCCGCGGTGCGCATCACTCGCGGGTTCGTCACCGACCGGTTCATCCGCCGGACGAAGTCCACCACCGGCCCGACCTGCCATCGCAGCCCGATCAGCAGCAGTCCGAGGAACACCACAACGGCACCGATCAGCGTGCCGACGACCTTCGCGACAATTCGCTCACCCACAGAACGAAACTAACCGGCGACGCAAGACGCGAGCCGCTGAGTATGTTGAGCCCCATGAGTGCCAAATGGACCGCGGCCGACGTGCCCGATCAATCCGGCAGGGTCGCCATCGTCACCGGCGCGAATACCGGCATCGGTTACGGAGCGGCCGCCGTGCTCGCCGACAAGGGCGCGCATACGGTGCTGGCGGTGCGCAACCTCGACAAGGGCAACGATGCCGCCAACCGAATCAGAGCGGCGAGCCCGAACGCCGTCGTGGCGGTACAACAGCTGGACCTGACATCCTTGGAGAACGTCCGCAAGGCGGCCGACGAACTACGCGCCACGTTCCCGCGCATCGACCTGTTGATCAACAACGCAGGGGTCATGTACACCGACAAGGCCGCCACCAAGGACGGGTTCGAGCTGCAATTCGGCACAAACCACCTCGGCCACTTCGCGCTGACCGGTCGGCTCCTCGACAACATGCTGCCGGTGGACGGCTCTCGGGTCGTGACGGTCAGCAGTGTTGGCCACCGCATCCGCGCGAAGATCCATTTCGACGATCTGAATCTGGACCGCAATTACAACCGGGTCGTCGCGTACGGCCAGTCCAAGCTGGCCAACCTCTTGTTCACCTACGAGCTTGCGCGGCGGCTGAAAGTCAAGGGTGCCCCGACGATCGCGCTGGCCGCGCACCCAGGTGCGGCCGACACCGAATTACTGCGCAACATGCCGGGGGGCATCAAGCAGGTCAGCCAGTTCGTCTGGTCGAACTTCATCGCCCAGGGGCCGGAGATGGGTGCAGAACCGACCCTGCGCGCAGCCACCGATCGGAGCGCGCTGAACGCGCAATACTACGGACCAGGCGGCTTTGCCGAACAAAAGGGTCACCCGAAAGTCGTTGAGTCGAGCGCACAGTCGCACGATCAAGAACTTCAGCGCCGGTTGTGGACGGTGTCCGAAGAGCTCACCGGCGTGACGTACCCCGTCTGATGCGTACCGTCGAGGAACACCAGCGCGTCGTCGCCGGCCTGATCACCAGCAAGCCGCCGGTCACGCTGCCGCTCGCCGAGACACTCGGCCTGGCGCTCGCCGAAGACGTGGTGGCGCCGCTGTCGCTCCCCGGGTTCGACAACTCGGCGATGGATGGGTACGCGGTGATGGCCGACGACGTCGCCGCGGCGACACCCGAGCAACCGGTGCTACTGCCGGTGGCCGAGGACATCCCCGCAGGCCGCACCGACCTGCTCACGCTGAAACCCGGTACGGCACACCGCATCATGACGGGTGCGCCACTGCCCGCGGGCGCAACCGCGGTGGTTCCCGTCGAGGCCACCGACGGCGCCACCGACACGGTGTCCATCCGCGCGAGCGCCGCAGCAGGCCAGCACGTCCGCCGCGCAGGCGAGGACGTCACAGCGGGCACCACGGTGCTGCGGGCCGGTCAGCTGCTCACCCCGGCGTCGCTTGGCCTGGCCGCCGCGCTGGGCCTGGGCGAGCTGAAAGTGGTTCCGCGGCAACGGGTCCTGGTGATGTCGACCGGTTCGGAGCTGGTGGCCCCTCGCACGCCCCTGCAGCCCGGCCAGATCTACGAGTCGAACGCGGTGATGCTGGCCGCGGCCGTCCGCGACGCAGGCGGCGAAGTGGTCGCCGCACCGATGACGGGCGACGACGTCGCGACGTTTCGCGACGCGCTGACCCGCCATGCAGGCGATGCCGACCTGATCATCACCAGCGGCGGGGTCAGTGCCGGGGCGTATGAGGTGGTCAAGGATTCGCTCGGAGCTCCAGCGCCGACGACTGGGGGTAACTCCCGCTTGCGGGGGACGGGCCGCGGCGGCGAGGTCGAGTTCGTCAAGGTGGCCATGCAGCCGGGCATGCCGCAGGGCGCGGGCTCCGTGAACGGCACGCCGATCATCACGCTGCCCGGCAATCCGGTCAGTGCACTGGTGTCGTTCGAGGTGTTCATCCGCGCGCCGCTGCGCTCGGCGATGGGGTTGCCGAATCCCGAGCGGCCACGGCGAACGGCCGTGCTTGCCGAGGATCTGACCTCGCCGCGCGGCAAGCGTCAGTTCCGCCGCGGCGTCCTCGACCGCGACGCGGGCACCGTGACCAGCTACGGCCCCCCGGCCTCACACCATCTGCGCTGGCTGGCCTCGGCCGATTGCCTGCTGGAGATCGACGAGGACGTCGCGGAGGTCGCCGCGGGTTCGGCCGTGCGTGTGTGGGACTTGGCATAGGCCTATGGGCCGGAAGGCCCGCCCGTAGAATCGCTGCACGATGGCCAGACGCCCCGACCTCAAAACAGGCCCCGCGCGACTCGTGGCGCTGGTGCGTTCCGCGGTACCGCCGATGCACCCCGAGGGCCTTCCGTTCGTCGGGGTCAGCCTCGCTGTCGCCGCGGCGGGCCACCGCAGCAAATGGCTGCGGCGCGTGGGGCTGGCTTCGGCCGCCGCCAACGCCGCATTCTTCCGACACCCGCCGCGCATGCCGCCCACCCGCCCCGGCCTCGTCGTCGCTCCGGCAGATGGTCTGATCTGTCTCATCGAGGAGGCAGTTCCCCCTGCTGAACTCGGCTTGCCGGCAATGCCATTGCCGCGCATCAGCATCTTCCTGTCGGTGTTGGACGCGCACGTACAGCGCGCCCCGATCGGTGGCGAGGTGGTCGCTGTCGAGCACCGACCCGGGGTGTTCGGCTCGGCAGATCTGGCGGCCGCGAGCGAGGACAACGAGCGCAACAGCGTCGTGATCCGCACCCCCGAAGGCGTCGAGGTGGTCGCCGTGCAGATCGCCGGGCTTGTGGCGCGGCGGATCGTCTGCAAAGTCAAGGTCGGCGACAAGCTCACCATCGGCGACACCTACGGACTCATCCGCTTCGGCTCGCGACTGGACACCTACCTGCCTGCGGGCTCCAACATCCTGGTCAGCACCGGACAGCGGTCGCTGGCGGGCGAGACCGTACTGGCCGAACTGCCGTGAAACCGCGCATCAAGGCGCCGGTCGTGAGCCTGCGAATCCTGCCGAGCGCCATGACCGTGGCAGCCATCTGCCTCGGACTGACGTCGGTGAAGATGGCGCTGGACAACCGCCCGACGGAGGCGATGGCGTTTCTGGCGGTCGCCGCGATCCTCGACGCACTCGACGGCCGCATCGCGCGGATTCTCAAGGCGACCTCCCGGATGGGCGAGGAGATCGACTCACTTGCCGACGCGGTGAATTTCGGTGTGGCACCGGCGTTCATCGTCTACGGCACGCTGCTCTCGCAGTCGCGAGTGGGCTGGATCGTGGTGCTGCTGTACGCCGTCTGCATCGTGTTGCGGCTGGCCAGGTTCAACGCGATGCTCGACGTCGACAAGCCCGCTTATGAGAAGGAATACTTCGTCGGCATGCCGGCCCCGGCCGGCGCGATCGGCGCGATCGGGCCGCTGGCCGCCAAGATGCAGTTCGGCGACGGCTGGTGGACGTCGGAAGCGGCGGTCGTCATCTGGATGATCGGCGTCTCGCTGCTGGTTGTCAGCACCCTCCCGATGCGCAAGATCCACACCTTCTCGGTGTCGCCCAACATGGTCGCACCGCTGCTGGCTGCGCTCGCGATCCTCGTTGCGGCGTCAATCCTTTACGGCTACATCACGATCCTGGTGATCATCGCGGCCTATGTCATCCACATCCCGTTCGCGATCCGCACCAGACGTTTCCTGGCGGAGCATCCAGAGATATGGGACGACAAACCACGACAGCAGCGCGCGGCGCGCCGGGCGATCCGACGAGCGGCAGGGCCGCAACGCCGCCGGTCGATGTCGCGACTCGGCCTTCGCAAGCCGGGCCGCTGAGATGACGCAGACCGAGGCAGTGAAGGAACCGCCGATGAGCCACCTCATGCTGACCGCGCGATTGAACACGTCGGCGCTTGACGCGCGGCGTGGCGTGGTCCGGCTGCATCCGGAAGCGATTGCCGCCCTTGGCATTCGCGAGTGGGACGCGGTGTCGCTGACGGGTTCGCGCGCCACCGCCGCGGTGGCAGGGGTGGCACCTGCGGGCACACCGGCCGGCACCGCGCTGCTTGACGACGTGACGCTGTCCAACGCGGGGCTGCGCGAAGACACCACGGTACTCATCTCGGCGGTGACCGTCTTCGGCGCCAGGTCCGTGACGCTGAGCGGCTCGAACCTGGCCACGCAATCGATCTCGTCGGCGACGCTGCGCCAGGCCTTGCTCGGTAAGGTGATGACGGTCGGCGACACGGTGTCGCTGCTCCCACGCGACCTGGGCCCCGACATCCCGACGTCGGGGGCCACCGCGGCGCTGGCGTCGTCGGTCGGCATCACCTGGACCTCCGAACTGTTGACGGTAACCGGCGTCGACCCTGCGGGGCCGGTGAGCGTGCAGCCGAATTCGGTGGTGAGTTGGGGCGACGGCGCCACGCCGACAGGACCGACGACGGCGGGCCAGCACACGGTGTCGACGCCGAAGCAGTCGGCATCGGTCAACATCGACGACCTCAAGGGTTCCCACACGCAGGCCGGCCGGCTCACCGAATGGCTCAAGCTCGCACTGGACCAGCCCGAGTTACTCGAAACGCTCGGGGCCACAGCCAATCTTGGCGTGGTGGTGTCCGGCCCGGCGGGCGTCGGCAAGGCCACTCTGGTGCGGGCGGTATGCGCCGACCGCAGGCTCGTCGAACTCGACGGCCCCGAGGTAGGCGCACTGCGTGCCGAAGACCGGCTCAAGAGCGTCTCGTCGGCCGTCGCCACGGTGCGCGACGGCGGCGGCGTGCTGCTCATCACCGATATCGACGCGCTGTTGCCGTCGACCCCCGACCCCGTCGCGACGCTGATCCTGACCGAACTGCGCAACGCGGTTGCCACCAAGGGGGTCGCCTTCATCGCCACCACTGCGGTGCCCGACGGTGTCGACCCGCGACTGCGGGCGCCGGACTTGTGCGATCGCGAGCTCGGTCTGAGCCTGCCCGACGGAACCGTCCGTAAGCAACTGCTCGAGGTGCTGCTGCGGGACGTGCCGTCCGAGGACCTCAACCTCGACGAAATCGCCGAGCGTACACCGGGTTTCGTCGTCGCCGACCTGTCCGCTCTGGTGCGGGAGGCCGCGTTGCGGGCGGCGGCGCGAGCCAGCGCGGACGGCAAGCCGCCGGTGTTGACGCAGGACGACCTGATCGGCGCGACGACTGTGATCCGTCCGTTGTCGCGCTCGGCCACCGAAGAGGTGTCGGTCGGTTCGGTGACCCTCGACGACGTCGGCGATATGGCCGAGACCAAACAGGCGCTCACCGAGGCGGTGCTGTGGCCACTGCAGCATCCCGACACCTTCCAGCGCCTCGGCGTCGCCCCGCCGCATGGCGTCCTTCTGTATGGTCCGCCCGGCTGCGGCAAGACGTTCGTGGTGCGCGCGCTAGCGAGTTCAGGGCGGCTGTCGGTGCATGCGGTCAAGGGCGCCGAACTGATGGACAAATGGGTCGGCTCGTCGGAGAAGGCGGTGCGCGAACTATTCCAGCGCGCACGCGATTCCGCGCCGTCGCTGGTGTTTCTCGACGAGATCGATGCGCTGGCGCCACGGCGCGGGCAGAGTTTCGACTCCGGCGTCACCGACCGGGTAGTCGCGGCGCTGTTGACCGAACTCGACGGCATCGAGCCGCTGCGCGACGTGGTGGTGGTCGGCGCGACCAACCGGCCCGATCTGATCGACCCCGCACTGCTGCGACCGGGACGACTCGAGAAGCTGGTGTTCGTCGAACCGCCCGATACCGAGGCCCGGCGCGAAATCCTGCGCACCGCAGGCAAATCCATCCCGCTCAGCGATGACGTCGACCTGGACGCGCTGGCCGGGGAGCTGGAGGGCTACAGCGCGGCAGACTGCGTGGCGCTGCTTCGGGAGGCCGCATTGACCGCGATGCGGCGCTCGATCGATGCGGCCGACGTCACCGCCGCCGACGTCGCGAAGGCTCGCGAAACCGTGCGCCCGTCGCTGGATCCTGTTCAGGTCGAGTCGCTGCGGGCGTTTTCCGCCGCGCGCTGACGGGAGGTGCGCTGTCTGCATACACCTCGTGACGCGAAACTGCAGTTGCTGTGCGGCGGACTCGCGCCTTCTCGCAAGAAGTGCAGTCTCGCGCAATATCAGCCGCGCTCCGCCAATTCGGCAAGCCGCTCCATCGACAACTGCAGTTTGTCCGCCGTGGTTGCACGCGCGCGTGGCAGCCGCATCTCGTCGGTCAGCCGCGACCAGTCGTACGTGTGAGTGACCAGCGTGCGTGAGTCGTCCAGTGGTTCGAGCTCCCACCGCCACAGGTGACCGGGCGGCTCCTTGCCCGGTTCAGAGGGCCGCCATGCGATCAGTCGCCCCTCTTCGAACTCCACGACGTGGTTTTCCCGGATGCTGCCCATCGTGATCGTCATCGTGAACACGTCGCCGACCGCCCGCACACGTTGATCGGTCGGCGCCTCCGCCAGGTTGTCGTTGCCATCCCATCGTGGCTGCAGCGACGGATCGGCGATGAGTTCGAAGATCTTGTCCGCTGGCGCCGCGATCTCGCAGCTCGCGCTGACGACCATGGAAGTCACACTCCGATTCAACATCATCTTGACAGTGACAAGTTGAAGGGGCATAGTCAGAACTTGTCAATGCCAAGATCGAGCATCCGGAGGGCTTCATGACCGCACCAGCCGTCACGTCCGTTCGAGCCGGCGATCGCGACCGCGAACAGACCGCCGG
>Ga0134127_10004367_pt1 | contig 10179 bp, 7 predicted proteins | sample KB31753_FD_96459 | JGI IMG/M metagenome (GOLD analysis project Ga0134127, IMG submission 96459) | Terrestrial soil microbial communities with excess Nitrogen fertilizer from Kellogg Biological Station, Michigan, USA - KB3-175-3 | ecosystem: Environmental > Terrestrial > Soil > Unclassified ...
TCCAGGATTTCTTCCGCTCTTTTTCCTGACGCTCCCGCAAACGAAGAGAAAAGCGCATTCAATTTCCGCTCGCTCGAGAGAACCGCAAGTTGCACGTTCTCCCGCACCGTCATGGAGCCGAACGTGGCGGCGACCTGGAAGGTGCGGCCGATCCCGAGCCGGCAGCGGTCCCGGGGCGCCAGACCTTGCATCTCCGTCGCTTCGAACAGGATCTCGCCGGCATCGGGCCGTAGCTGCCCGTTGATGAGGTTGAAGCAGGTCGTCTTGCCGGCGCCGTTCGGGCCGATCATCGCCAGCAACTCTCCCGCGGCAACGGAAAACCCGACCCGGTTCACGGCATGCACGCCGCCGAACGATTTCGAGAGATTCCGGACGGCAAGGAGGCTCATTTTTTCGCCTGAAACAGGGAGCCGATGCCGCTTGGCAGCGCCAGCACCAGCGCAAGGATCACAACGCCCATCGCGGCGCGCCAGTAGTCGACATTGCGGGCGGCCGCATCCTGGAGCCAGGTGAAGAGGGCCGCGCCCCAGAGCGGTCCGCTCAAGGTCTGGATCCCACCCAGCATCACCATCACAAGCCCGTCCACCGAGCGCTGGATGCCCAGCGCCTCGGGCGAAATCGAACCCTTGGAAAACGCGTACAGTGCCCCGGCGACGCCTGCAGCCACCCCCGCCATGGTGAACGCCATCCACTGTGTTGCGTGCACGTCGATGCCGGATGCTTCCGAGCGCAGCGGCGAATCGCGCGCCGCGCGAAGCGCGTAGCCGAACGGAGAGTAGATCGCGCGCCACAGCAGGAAGATCGCCGACGCGCAGGCCGCGAGCGTGAGGAGGTAGTACGCGGATTTCGACGACAGCCACGGCGAGGGCCAGACTCCGACCATGCCGTTGGAGCCGCCCGTAAGGCCATCCCACTGGAATACCGCCGACCAGGCAATCTGCGCGAAAGCGAGCGTGAGCATCGCGGAGTAAACGCCGGATAGCCTTACGCAGAACCAGCCGAACACCAACGCGGCAAGGCCGGCGGCGAACGGAGCCAGCAGGAGCGCGAGTTCCATCGGAAATTTCTCGCGCAGGAGAATGATTCCTGCAGCGTAGGCGCCCAGGCCGAAATAGGCGGCGTGGCCAAATGAGTACAGCCCGCCCGGCCCCATGATGAAATGCAGGCTCGCGGCAAACAGCGCGAAGATCAGGACGTCCGTGAGCAGCACCAGCACATAGCCGCCGGTGAAGAAGGGAATGGTCGCCAGCATCGCGAGCAATGCCACGCCTGCGGCAAGTACTTTTCTGCCTGGAAGTTGAAGGGACGTTTCCGTCAATCCAGGATTCCTCGCTGGTACCTGCATTCGTCCCAACAGGCCCCAGGGCCGGACGACGAGCACGGCCGCCATGATGAAGAACTCGATCACCAGTGTGGCCTCAGAGAACCCCAGGCCGATGCAGAACGCCTTGGCCTGGGCGATCAGTAGAGCGGCGAGGAACGCGCCCGGAATCGAGCCGAGGCCGCCGATCACCACAACAACGAACGCATCCGAGATCACCGACAGGTCGACATTAAGGTTGGCCGGTTCGCGCGGGATCTGCAGCGCGCCGCCCAGTCCCGCGAGTGCGGCGCCCAGGGCAAACACGCCCGTAAACAGCCAGCGCTGGTTGACGCCGAGCGCGCCCGCCATCTCCCGGTCTTCTGTTGCCGCCCGCACCAGGACGCCCCATCTTGTTTTCCTCAACACGAAATACAAGAGCCCCAGGACAAGCGGCCCCAGAAAAATGAGCAGCAGGTCGTACTGCGGGAATGTCCCGCCCGCGATTTCCACCGCCCCGGCAAAACCGGGCGCGCGCGGGCCGAGCAGGTCTTCCGGGCCCCAGGCCCAGAGAGCGAAATCCTTGACCAGCAGCAGCAGGGCGAACGTGGCCAGCAACTGCAGCAGTTCGGGGGCCTTGTAGATCCTCCTGAGGAGGGCAATTTCAGACAGTGCGCCGAACAGGCCCACGGTGACTGCCGCCAGGGGTATCGCGGTCCAGAATCCGACCCGCCCGGCGAGCCAGACCGCCAGGTACATGCCCAGCATGTACAGGGAGCCGTGGGCGAAGTTGACGATCCGGGTAACCCCGAATATCAAGGACAGCCCAGCGGCGACCAGGAAGAGGGAGGAGGCGCTCGCCAGTCCATTCAGGAACTGGATGAGGACTGACGCCGAGCTCATTGAAAATACTAATCTTTTCTTAGAACCTTCACCTCTTCATACGGCGGCAGGAAGTTGGCGCCATCGGCGAAGCGCCAATTCACCATCACCCCCCGACCGGCTTTTTTGGCGAGCTGGCCGACATACGCGCCCATCGTGGACTGGTGATCCAGCGGCCGCCATACGATAGGGCCGAACGGCGTCGACATCTCCAAGCCGCGGAACGCGTCCACCATCTTCTCGGTATCCGTGGAACCTGCCTTGCGGATCGCATTCGCTGCCGCGTAGACGGCGCTGTAGCCAACGACCGAGCCCTGGCGCGGATAGTCCTTCCAGCGCTTCTGGTAGGCGTCGCGGAACTTCCGATGCTCGGGCGTGTTGATCGCGCTCCACGGATAGCCCGTGACCCACCAGCCGTCGGGCGTCTCCTCCTTGAGCGTGTCGAGGTATTCCGGCTCGCCCGCGAGCAGGTTGAACACCGGCGTGCTCTTGAACAGGCCGCGCGTATTGCCTTCGCGCGCGAATTTCTGCAGGTCGGCGGCGAACAGCGACGAGAAAATGGCGTCGGGCTTTGCCTCCGCCAGCGCCTGCACCACCGCGCCAGCGTCGATCTTGCCCAGCGGCGGGGCCTGTTCGGCGACAAATTCCACGTCGGGCTGCGCCGCCTTCAGCAGCTTCTTGAAGGAGGCCGTCGCCGACTGGCCGTACTCATAGTTGGGATAGACGATCGCCCAGCGCTTCTTTTTCAGTTTCACCGCCTCGGGGATCAGCATCGCCGTCTGCATGTACGTCGATGGCCTCAGCCGGAAGGTGTAGCGATTGCCGTTCTCCCACACGATCTTGTCGGTGAGCGGCTCGGAGGCGAGGAACAGCACCTTGCGTTGGGCCGCGAGGTTCGATACCGCCAGGCCGACGTTGGACGCGAACGTCCCCATCAGCAGGTTTACTTTTTCGCGCGAAATCAACTCTTCCGCGACGCGCACTGCGTCACCGGGATTCCCACCGTCGTCCCGCGTCACGAGTTCGAGCTTCTTTCCAAGAACGCCGCCCGCGCCGTTGATTTCCTCGATCGCGAGCTCCATGCCCTTCTTGTAGGGCTCGAGGAAGGCGGGGAAGACCTTGTAGCTGTTCAGCTCGCCGATCTTGATTGTTTGCGAGAACGCGCTCGACGAAGCGAGCAGGGCGATAAGAAACAGGAATCTCATTTGCCGTCCTCCACTTTGGCCCCGCGATCGGGCCGGATTTTGTCTGTGCCGCCGGGAAACGCGCGCCAGAACTCCCTGCGCACGAGACTGACGATCGTCGCGCTCTTGTTGGTGCCGTGATAGCGGGCCACGACCTCGAGCATTTCCAGATCCCGCAGGGTCGCGGAAAACGTGCTGATCTTGGATTTGATCTTTGGCATATACAAATATTATATAAGTATTGTATATGCCGTCAAGGGCTCACTTTTCACGCGGCGACGAGAGGCCGGCATCCGGCTGCTTCAGTTTTCCGCTCCGGAGTTGGCGCACGGTTTCGACGAGGCTGCGCGCCGCGTTGCGGATTTCCTCCTGCAGCGCGGTGTCCTCGTCGAGTTCGTCATGGCTGGTGGCATAGGGCTCGAAATAGCCGAGGTACCGGCCCACCGCACCGGATTCGCCGGCGCGGATCAGTCCCAGCGTAGTGAGCCAGTCGCACAGGGCGTTGCGGACGTTGTCCACGCCTTCCGCATCGCCATGCACGGCGACGGCGAATGCGCGGCCGGCCAAATGCTTGGGATAGTCCCAGCCCTTCAGTTCCAGGTCCTTGGCAAGCGCAGGGTTCTTCCCGTGCGTCGTTGTCGGATCAGGATTCCCGCCATCGGCGCATACCAGGCGATCGATCATCAGCTTGAGCACCGAAGGCACGTGATACCAGTTCACCGGCGCCAGGATCATGACGCCGTGCGCCGCTGCCCAGCGCGGGTAGAGTTCGTTCATCCAGTCCTGGGTCTGTCCCAGCGCGTGGTTCGGATAGCAGGAGCAGGGCCAGTTGCAAAGGGGTTGAGCGGTGGACACGCAGGCCTTGCAGGGATAGATCACGCGGCCGTACTCGGAATTCAGCAGCGAAAGGTCGAGGAAATCGACTTCGAAGCGCCGCGCCGCCTCGATGGTCCGCTGCGCGATCTTCGCGAGGCGGTAGGTCTTCGACATTTCGCCCGGACAGGTCTGGTCGCTGCGCGCAGAGCCGTTGATGACCAGGATGCGCGACGCGCCGGATTTGCGGCGCTGCGCGCGTTCGGCTTCCAGGATCCGCTTGCGGGTCTCGAGCCATTCCTGCGGCAGGAGAAAAGAAGGTTCGGCAAAAGCGCTGCCGGCTTTGCGCTTGTTCGGACTCTTGTGGTACTCGATGTAATTCTTCCAGGCTACCTCGGCCACCGCGTCCAGCTGCCTTGCGGCGCCATCAAAGCTGGGATCTTCGTGCCGCCGGTGAAAGCGCAGCACGAATTCCTTGCGGCTCAGCTCCACGCTGGGCATGCCTTTCACGACGCGCGGCGGCCGCGTTTTTCCCATGGCGATCTCTTTGGTCAGTTGATCTTGATGTTCAGTTCCTTCACCAGCCGGCCGTATTTCTCGTAGTCGTCCCGGTAAGTTCTGGCGAATTGCTCTGGCGAGCCGCCTGCGGTTTCCAGTCCCTGCGGCGCCAGGCGCTCACGCACGGCCGGCAGGGCGAGGATCTTGTCAGTGGCGGCATTGAGGCGCTTGATGATGTCTGCCGGCGTACCGGCCGGCACCAGAAAGCCCAGCCACTGGTCGAGCAGGATCGGTATGCCCGCTTCCTGATAGGTCGGCACGTCCGGCAGTGAAGCCGAGCGCGTAGCAGTGGTCTGGGCGATGATTTTCAGCTTTCCGGTCCTGTGGTGCGGGATGACCGGCGTGTTCCCGAGCGATCCGATCGGGACCTGCCCGGCAAGCAGATCCGTAATCGCCTGGCCGCCGCCCTTGTAGGGCACGTGCGTGAGCTGGATGCCCGCGAGTTTGGCAAGCCATTCGCCGGCCATGTGCTGGCCCGTACCGGCGCCCGAAGTGGCGTAACCCATGCCCGGCTTGGCCTTCGCGAGCGCAATCAATTCTTTTACGTTATTTACGCCCAGCGACGGATGCACGGCGAGCACGAGAGGCTGCCGCGTGAACTGTACGACGGGAACCAGGTCCTTGATCGGGTCGAAAGTGAGCGGATAAAGGTGCGCGCCCGAGACCAGCGCGTCTGCCGAGGCGAGGATCGCATACCCGTCTCCGGGCAGCTTGGCGACCAGGTCGGCGCCGACATTGCCGCTGGCGCCGGCGCGATTTTCCACGACGAACGGCTGGCCGAGGTCCTGGGATAGCCGCTCGCTCAGGATCCTGGTGACGAAGTCGAGCGAACCGCCGGGCGCAAAGGCGACGACGACTCGCACCGGTTTCGCGGGCCAGGCCTGTGCCTGCGCGGCGCCGGCAGCGATTGCCAGGATGAGGGATAAAAAAACTCGGGACATATTTTCTCCTAGTTTCGTTGCGCCAGGACGCGCTCGGCGAGCGCCCCGGCGGTGATGATCTCGAGCCCGCGCCTGCGGGCATGTGTCAAAACATTGCGTACCACGGCGAAGCGCGCATCGTCCACGCCGCTCACGAAGGCGTGGATCACTACGGTGGTTATGGTTCCGGTGCCGGTGCGATCGACGGCATTGAGCCAGCTTGCCTCGAGCTCGGCCGACGTCCGCGCGCGCACCGGGTGGCGCAGGTACTGCATTGAATCCACCATCGCGTAGCGCCAGGGGATGTGCGCGAGATCGGGCGCGAGCAGGGCCGGCTTCACGGAATAATAGTCGTCGCCGGGAGCGTCGGCCTCGACGTCGGTGCTGCTGTCGTAGCGATAGGCGAGCGACCTGAGAATGTCGATGGCGTACGGACCGCGCAAGGCCCTCGGTGCGCGAAACCCTGCGGGGCGAATCCCAAGCCGCAGCAGAGACGCGGTGCCATCGTGCAGCAGTTGTTCGGCTTTCTGCTTGTCGAGCGCGCCGAATTTTTCGTGCACCCAACCGTGCAGGCCGACTTCGTGGCCGCGCTTGACCAGCTCCTGCACGCGTTCCGGATGGTGCAGGCCGTTCCAACCTTCGATGAAAAACGTGCCGCGCAGGTCCAGTTCATCGAGCAGGCGGAGCAGGCGCGGGTAGCCGATCGCGAGGCCTGGCTCCAGGGGATCAGGCGTGCTTGCCGTGCCTTCGGCGATCTCGCGCGCCCGTCCCATGTTGTCGAAGGTCAGGCACAGCGTACCAGCCGCCGCCATGCTAGACGAAAGTCCGTTGCTTCCTGAGCTCCGGCATGCAGTGGCGCAGCCAGCCCGCGCTCAGTTTCTCGGCGAGCGAATTCTGCTTCAGGCGCTCGTTCAGGCCCTTGAAGTCGACGCTGTCGAGCAGCTGGTCCTGATTGAAGCAGGAGAACACGTAGCTGGTTTCCCCGGTCGTCGGATCGCGGTGTGGCTGCAGGCACTGGGCGCAGATTTCCTTCATCATGCATTGCATCGGCGAATTGATCGAGCCGATCGCGAAGTGCCCCGGCTTGAGGTGCGGCCTGAGCACGTCGTGCCGCGCCTTGGCAACACCAGCCATCATGCGGTCCGAACCGATGGCGATCAGGCGATCGGCGTCGTCCAGCCGGATCGGGGGCGTGCCCAGCCGGCCTTCGGCATAGGCATCCATCGCCTGGACGATGTTGCCGACGAAACTGCGGTCCTGAGCTCGGCCGGGCTTGAAACCGGGTTCCTCATCGCAGCACCAGATCACCGCGTCGGCCGCGTTTTCTATGTCGGAGACCTTGTAGCGGTCGGCCACCTTCTTGTAGCCGGCGAAGTAAAGCACCTTCGAGCCCGCGGCGCGAAACGCGGCGCCGATGGAGAAGAGAACGGCATTGCCCAGTCCGCCGCCGCAGAGCACGACGGTCTCGCCGGCAACGATTTCCGTAGGCGTTCCTGTCGGCCCCATCAGGATCACGGGTTCGCCGGGCTTGAGCATCGCGCACAAGTCGCTGGAGCCGCCCATTTCCAGCGCGATGATCGATACCAGGCCCTTATCCGGGTCCACCCACGCGCCAGTCATGGCCAAACCTTCCATCTGCATTCGGGTGCCATCAATCAGCGGCGCCAGCGTTTCGAAGTTCTGCAGCCGGTAAAACTGTCCCGGCTGGAATTTCTTCGCCGCGAGGGGCGCGCGGATGATGACTTCGACGATGGTTGGCGTAAGCCGTACGACCTTGTGGACGGTGGCGTTCAACTTATCGGACAGTGTTTTGAAAAAATCTTCCTTCTTTCCGGGGTTTTTCGGCGGATGCCTCGCCAGAACGCCGGAGACGATGGGATAGCCCTGTTTCGCGCTTCCCATGGCTTTCACCACATTGCCGAAATAGGAAGGGTGCACGTCGCCGAAGTAGCTGACGAAGCGGCCATCGGCCTGCTTCGACAGCAGGACCTCAGGTGTGCTCGGTTTGGAAGTCGAGGGCTGCGGCTTGACCGGATTGCCGTCCGCATCGCAGGCCGCGAAGTATTTGCCTTCAAGGGTGAAGTCTTTCGCGTCCTCCCGCGCCAGCACGGTGTTGGGCTGCGTGCCGGCCGCGACAAATACCGTGTGCGCCGGGAGCCAATGTTCCCTTTCCTTGCCCTTCAGCCGGATGCCACGCACGGCGCCGAAGTTGTCCACATCCACGCCCGCGGGGGTCAGTTCCTCGGCGAACCAGATGCCTTCCTCCAGCGCTTTTTCCACCTCCTCGTGGTTCAAGGTATAGGACGGGCTGTCCACGAGCCGCCGCCGGTAGGCGATGGTTACGCCGCCCCAATGGCGCAGCAATGTGATGTGCTTTTCCCTGGGAGTCGTCCTGAGGGTCCGCGCATGCGCGAGGTATTCCTCGGCGATCTCGCGCTCCTGGTCATCCCAGTTCTGGCGGATCTCGTTCTCCCCGACTTGCGCGGCGAGCGCCTCGTAGTGTTCGAGGAACTTTCCCACCTGGACGACGTAGTAGGCGAGGGATTCGGTGGCGGTATCGATCGCGGTCAGCCCGCCACCGATCACCACCACAGGGAGCCGCAGCTGCATATTGGCCATGGAATCCGCCTTCGCGGCGCCCGTGAGCTGCAGCGCCATCAGGAAGTCGGACGCCGCGCGCACTCCCCGCGCGAGGCCGTTCGGAATATCGAGAACCGTGGGTTTGCCCGCACCGACGCACAAGGCAACGTGGTCGAAGCCCATCGTCATCGCATCTTCCAGCGTCACCGTACCGCCGAAGCGCACGCCGCCGAACATCGCGAATTCCTTGCGGCGCTCGAGCAGCAGCCGGATGATCCTCAGGAAGTTCTTGTCCCAGCGCACCGTGATGCCGTACTCCGCGACGCCACCGAACCCGGCCATGACGCGACTGTCGAGCGGTTCTCTGATCTCTTCTATGTTTTTTATCGGAACAAAATCCAATCCACTCGGCTCCAGCTTCAAGCCATCGATCCCCGCCACTGCGTGACCGTCGTTCATCAGGTGATGGGCAAGCGTGAAGCCGGCGGGCCCGAGCCCGACCACCAGCACCTTGCGTCCCGTATCCGGGCGCGGCAACGGACGGCGCAGGTTCAGCGGGTTCCAGCGAGTGAGCAGCGAGTAGATTTCGAAACCCCAGGGCAGTTCGAGCACGTCCTTGAGGGTGCGCGTCTCCGCTTGCGGAATGTCGACGGGCGCCTGCTTCTGGTAGATGCAGGACTTCATGCAGTCGTTGCAGATGCGATGGCCGGTCGCCGCCACCATCGGGTTGTCCACGCAGATGATCGCCAGCGCGGCAATCGGCTCGCCGCGCGCCTTGACCAGATGGAATTCGGAAATCTTCTCCTCAAGCGGGCAGCCGGCGAGCGGGACGCCGAACTGCGTCTTGCGGAACCCGGTGGCCGGCTTTTTTTCCCTCAGGCCCTTCGAGCAGGAATCCTTCGCCTGCTCATGGCACCAGATGCAATAGTTGGCCTGGTCGAGCGCTCCTGTGAGATCGGTACCCTGGTCGGTGAGCGCAAAGCCGTCGCGCAGGCGCAGGTGCTCGAGACTATGCCTCGTGTATCCCTGCGAGGTATCGGTATGGACCGGCACCAGGCGCATGAAGTCGAGCTTGAGCGGCGCCTTGAAAAGGACGCCGGCACGGTGCTTCGCCTTGCCCTCCGGCAAAGTCGCGGCCCACGCGGCGTAGCGCGCCGCCCCTTCGAGCCTGGCCGCATTCGCGACCTGGTCCTTGCCCCATTCCGTGACCTGCCGGGCGAATTCCAGTTCAGTGGAAAAGTCGTAGCCGTCCGGTGTCGCATCCTCCGGCTTTACCTTGTGCAAGGCATGGCGCTGAACAAACAGGCGCTTCACCGACCAGAGCGGCGCCAGCTCGTTGTGCTTCGCGGCCAGCGTCCGCGCCTCGGCTTCGATGCCGAACAATCGCGCGATGAAGTCCTCGAGGTGCGGCGCAAGCGCGATCAGCAGATCGGCTTCCTGTTTCCCCGACGGGGGTGCGGTTCGCGCTTCGAGAAGTTTTGTTTTCAGCGAAGGATCGAGGAAAGACAGAAATTCGGCGTCCACGCGCAGCAGGCCGTCGCGCGCGTAGAGGTCCTCGAATTGCAGGCCGAAAGCGAGTTTCATGCGGGGTAGAATTATCGTTCAATTCACGCGGGAGACTCTTAGATGCAAATCAGAAATAGCATATTCCTCGTCACCGGCGGCGCCTCGGGGCTGGGCGCGGCGACCGCGCAGATGGCCGCGGCGAACGGCGCCAAGGTCGTGATCGCTGATTTGCAGGCGGATGCAGGCGAGAAACTGGCGAAGGAGATCGGCGGGAAATATTGCAAGTGCGACGTCACCTCGGAAGCCGACGGCAAGGCCGCGGTCGAGGCGGCGGTCAAGGGCTTCGGCGGCCTGCATGTGCTGGTCAACTGCGCCGGCATCGGCGTCGCCGAGAGGACCATCGGCAAGGAAGCGCCGCACGACCTTGCGCGCTTCA
>Ga0134127_10004368_pt1 | contig 10178 bp, 13 predicted proteins | sample KB31753_FD_96459 | JGI IMG/M metagenome (GOLD analysis project Ga0134127, IMG submission 96459) | Terrestrial soil microbial communities with excess Nitrogen fertilizer from Kellogg Biological Station, Michigan, USA - KB3-175-3 | ecosystem: Environmental > Terrestrial > Soil > Unclassified ...
AAAAACAAAGCGGCTCGCCAATCCGGGCTGCTACCCGGCGGCGGCGCTGCTCGCGCTCGCGCCGCTCGTGAAGGCGGGCCTCATCGAGCCGGAAAATATCGTGATCGACGCGATTAGCGGCATCACGGGGACGGGCCGCGGCGGCGGCAGCGACTACGGCTACGTCGAGACGAACGAAGACGTATTCGCCTACGGGCTCGAGTCGCACCCGCACGTCCCGGAGATGGAAAAGGCGCTCGAGCAGGTCGGCGGGCGCAAGTCCACTGTGGCCTTTACCGCCCACCTCGCGCCGATGTCGCGCGGCATCCTCGCCACCTGCTATGCGCGTCCGCGCGGCGCGCTGCAGGCGGCGCGCCTCCAGGACGCGGCACTCGCGTGCTTTGAAGGCGAGCCGTTCGTAAAGGTCGTGCCCGCGGAAGAAGGGCGCAGCGCGCACACGGGCTGGGCGAGGGGCTCGAACCTCGCGTTCCTTTCCTATGCCGTCAATTCACGCACTGGCCTTGTGATCGCGTTGGGCGCGATCGACAACCTTGGCAAGGGGGCCGCGGCGCAGGCGGTGCAGAACGCCAACCTCATGACCGGCCAGGCGGAAATCGCGGGACTTGGCGGCCTGCCGTTCCTTTAGCCCGGAGGGCTAGGCGGCCCTGGCGAGCGCCCTTCGCTCGAACGCCGCGGGAAGCGCGCGCGGCAGGTAGAGCCAGGCGCCGATCTGCTGGAAGCCGAATTGCCGCAGCAGCCTGTCGGCCGCCTCCGCGGTCTTCATCTTCACCATGCAGAACGAGAAGAATTCGCCGTAGGTCCCGTGGAGCAGGACGTCGAGGGCCTCAACTTCGCCCACGTCCGTGCACAGCTTGGAGAAGGCAATCCGCAGGGCGGTCAGGTTCGGTGCTTCGATGAACTGATGGATGATCTCGGAGTTGTTCATCGCCGGTAGTCCGTCCCCTTGTTGTCGATGACGCGCAGCAGCGCGTTCCATTCGTGCAGGCCATAGTCCGGTTTCGCGCGCGCGCTCTTCATGTATGCCGCCACGCCGGCGATGACATCGTCCGCGATCGGCACCGGCGGCTCGCCCAGCGTGCGCGAGATGAGTTCCAGCTCGCAGGCGCGCTCCAGCATGTAGAGCCGCTGCAGGGCGCCCCAGACGGTCGGCGCATGCGTCAGCAATCCGTGGTTGAGCAAAATGAGGCAGCTGCCGTTGCGGCAACTCTCGCCCAGCGCGTCGCATTCCTCCTGCGTCGCCGGCTGGCCGTACTCGTGGTAGGCGACTTCGTCGAATACGTTGAGCGCGTCCTGGCTGATCGGGCGCAGGCCCTTGCGCATCATCGAAACGCCGGCGCCGGCGCGCGTATGCGTGTGCATCACGCAATTGGCGTCGGGCCGCGCCTTGTAGACGCCGCTGTGGATGGTGAAGCCGGCCGCGTTGAACCGCCCCTGGCGGCCGATGACGTTGCCGGCCATGTCCATCTTGATCAGGCTCGAAGCCGTAATCTCGTGGAACATCTCTTCGTAGTGGTTGATCAGGAAGGCGCCGGGTTCGCCCGGCACGCGCGCCGACATGTGCGTGGCGATGATGTCGGTCCAGCCGAAATGGTCCACCACGCGGTACAGCGCCGCGAGGTCGCAGCGCGCCTGCCATTCGGCGGCGCTCATTCCGGAGGGCAGTGCCGTTGCCACAGCGCTCATCGCCGACTCGCCTCTTCGGGTTCCAAAGCGGGGTTGGAAAGCGCCGATTCTATTACTAGTGCCAGAGCGCGTGGCGCCAGCGGTGGCCGATGGCGAGGGTGGCGGCCAGCCCCAGGCCCGCGTAGATCAGGGTGGCCGCGGCGTAGCCCAGGCCCGCGATGAGCGGCCCCGCCGCGAGCAGGCCCAGCGGCAGGCCCCAGATGGCGAGCATGCGGATGCCCATCACCCGGCCGCGCATCTCGGCGCTGGCCGAGCGCAGCATGACGCCGGCCAGGGGCGTGAGGCAGTAGCTCTGGACGAAGCCCGAAAAGAAGAGCAGCACGAGTCCCGCGCCCATGGCGCGCGTCTGCCCGAGCAGCACAATCCCCAGGAACCAGATCGCGGCGCTCGACAGCACGACCCTTCCCGTGTGGCGCGGCACGCGGCCGGCGCCCACCATCAGCGAGCCCGCGAGCGCGCCCAGGGAGAATGCCGCTGCGAGGTAGCCCAGGCCCGTCTGCCCGATTTCATAGACGTCCTTGGCAAGGTACGGCAGCAGGCCGAGGAAGAACGGGAAGGCGAGCAGGTTGACGAGGAAGGCGATGCTGAATGCGCCGAGCAGGTCGGGTTTGTTCCAGACATAACGGAGCCCCTGGTCGAGGCTGGCGATTGGCGCCAGGGCTTCCGCAGGCTTGTCCTGCGCCGAGCGCTGCGGCGCGCCCGCGACGCCCAGCGAAAGCAGGAATGCGGCGACGTACACCGCCGTGACGACGGCGTACGCCGGGCCCATGCCGATCAGCGCCACGCCGCCGGTGCCCGCGAGCGCGCCCGCGATCCGCGCCGTGTCGGAGGTGGTGCGCGAAATGCCGAGCGCCCCCATCAGGTATTCCGGCCGAATCGTCTGCCCGACCAGGACGTGGCGCATCGCCATGTCGGATGGGCGCAGCAGGCCGGCGATCGCAGAGATCGCGAATACGTGCCATGGCACGAGCGCGTCGTTCAGGGTCAGCAGCATCAGCACTGAGGCGAGCACCGCATAGGTGCCGCGCGTGATGCACAGCAGGGCGCGCACACCGATGCGGTCGCCCGCGATGCCGAAGAACGGCGAGAAGAGCGACCCGAGCCAGGTCAGCGCGCCGAAGATGACGAGCTGCTGCACCGATCCCGTGGTGGAAAGCACGAACCAGCCCAGGATCAGGGTCTCCATTTCGAAGGCCCAGGACGTGGCGAGGTCCGCAGGCCACTGGTAGCGGAAACTGCGGACCTGGAACGGCGCGAGCGCGGCTATTACAGCCCTGCCTGGGAAACGAATTTCGGGTTCAGGTAGGCCTCGATCGCCTCGGTGCCGCCTTCCGAGCCGTAGCCGGAATCCTTGACGCCGCCGAACGGCACCTCGGGGATCGCGAGACCCAGGTGGTTGATGGTGATCATGCCGGTCTCGACCTGCGAGGCGATCGCGTTGGCGGTCTTCGCCGACTTGGTCCAGGCGTAGGCGGCGAGGCCGAAGGGCAGCCGGTTGGCTTCCTGCACCGCGTCGTCGAAGGTCTTGAAGGGGTTGATCATCGCCATCGGGCCGAAGGGCTCGTTGTTCATGGCGTGCGCGTCGTTCGGCACCTCGGTGATCACGGTCGGCTCGAAGAAATTCCCTTCCTTGCCGATGCGGTGGCCGCCGGTGCGGATCTTGCCGCCGTGCTTGGCCGCGTCCTCGACGTTCATCTCCATCGCGCTGGAGCGCCGCGGATTGGCGAGCGAACCCATCTGCGAACTCGCGTCCAGGCCGTTGCCGACCTTGAGCATCTTGGTCGCGTCGACGAACTTCTCGACGAACTTGTTGTAGACGCCTTCCTGCACGAGGAAACGGGTCGGCGACACGCACACCTGGCCGGCGTTGCGGAACTTGCTCCCCACCATGGTCTTCGCCGCGACGTCGACGTCGGCGTCGTCGAACACGATCACCGGCGCATGGCCGCCCAGTTCCATGGTCATGCGCTTCATGTGCGCGCCGGCCATGGCCGCGAGCTGCTTGCCGACCACCGTCGAGCCGGTGAAGGAAATCTTGCGGATCACCGGGTGCGGGATCAGGTAGCTGGAAATCTCCGCGGGCACGCCGTAGACCAGGTTGACCACGCCGGCCGGCACGCCGGCGTCGGCGAAGGCGCGGATCAGTTCGGCGGGCGAGGCCGGGGTCTCTTCCGGCGCCTTGATGATGATCGAGCAGCCTGCGGCGAGCGCGGCGGAAAGCTTGCGCACGATCTGGTTGATCGGGAAATTCCACGGCGTGAAGGCCGCCACCGGGCCGACCGGCTCCTTGATGACGAGCTGGTAGACGCCCTCGGCGCGCGCCGGGATCACGCGGCCGTAGGCGCGGCGCGCTTCTTCCGCAAACCAGTCGATGGTGTCGCAGCCGTTGAGGATCTCGGCCTTCGCTTCGGCCACCGTCTTGCCCTGTTCCATGGTCATCAGCGTCGCGATCAGGTCGAGGCGCTCGCGCATCAGGTTGGCGGCCTTGCGCATGATCTTGTAGCGCTCGAAGGCCGAGATCTTGCGCCACGCCGCGAAGCCCTTGCTGGCGGCTTCCAGCGCTCGGTCGAGGTCGGCTTTTTCGGCGTGCGCGAGGGTGCCGATCTGCTTGCCGGTCGCCGGGTTCATCACGGGCAGGGTGCGGCCGGAGGCGGCGGCGCACCAGGCGCCGTCGATGAAAAGCAAAGTGTTAGGGTAGGAGGTGGCCATGGCGTTGCTTCCGGTGTTGTTACGATGAAGGACTGAAAGAGTAACCCGAAATGTCACCTGAAATAAACCTTCCTGCCGGCATCCGCTCGCGTTTCGTGCCGGAAATCAACGGCCTGGACGTGCATGTCCTGGAGGCCGGCTTCGAAGCGCCGGGAAGGCCTCTCATCCTGCTGCTGCACGGTTTTCCGGAGCTCGCCTACAGCTGGCGCAAGGTCATGCTGCCGCTCGCGGCGGCGGGCTATCACGTGGTGGCGCCCGACCAGCGCGGCTACGGGCGCACGACGGGCTGGGACAACCGCTACGACGGCGACCTCTCCTCGTTTCGCCTGTTGAACCTGGTGCGCGACGCGGTCGGGCTGGTCGCCGCGCTCGGCGGCAAGTCGGTGGACACGCTGGTGGGACACGATTTCGGCTCGCCGGTGGCCGCCTGGTGCGCGCTGGTGCGGCCGGACATCTTCCGTTCGGTGGCGTTGATGAGCGCGCCCTTCGCCGGGCCGCCGCCGCTGCCGCCGCTGCCGTCGCGCAGATTCGTGGATCGCGTGCACGACGATCTCGCGGCGCTCCCGCGCCCGCGCAAGCATTACCAGTGGTACTACTCGACGCGCGAGGCGGACGCCAACATGCACCGCTGCCCGCAGGGCGTGCACGACTTTCTGCGCGCCTACTACCACCACAAGAGCGCCGACTGGAAGGAGAACCGGCCGTTCATGCTCACGGCCTGGTCGGCCGCGGAACTGGCGAAGCTGCCGACGTACTACGTCATGGACCTGGCGAAGGGCATGGCCGAAACCGTCGCGCCGGAAATGCCCTCGGCCGCCGCGACCGCAGCCTGCAAGTGGCTGCCGGATGACGAGCTGCGCGTCTACAGCACGGAATACGAGCGCACCGGATTCCAGGGCGGCCTGCAGTGGTACCGCTGCGGCACCACGGGAGCGTTCAATGCGGAACTGGAGATGTTCGCGGGCCGGAAGATCGACGTGCCGTCCTGCTTCATTTCCGGCAAGAGCGATTGGGGTCCCTACCAGCGGCCCGGCGACCCGGAGAAAACGCTACGCAATGCCTGCTCGCAGTTCCGCGGTTTCCATCTCGTCGAGGGCGCGGGACACTGGGTGCAGCAGGAGCAGCCCGGCGAAACCGTCCGCCTGCTGCTCGATTTCGCGAAAAATCAGCGGTAGCGTTTCCTCGCGAGCGCCGCGCCCGCGGCGAGAGCCTTCAGTTTGGCAAGCGCGATGTCGCGGCTCATCGGCGCCATGCCGCAGTTGGTGCAGGGGAAGAGATGCTTCTTCGGCACGTATTTAAGTGCTTTTTTTATGGTGGAACAAACTTCCTCTGCCGTCTCGACCTTGTCGCTCGCTACATCGATCACGCCGACCAGCACGTCCTTGCCCTTGAGCAGCTTCATCAGCTCGGCGGGCACCTTGGAATGTATGCACTCGAGCGAAACCTGGTCGAGCTTGCTCTTGGCGAGCGCCGGGAAGATCTCCTCGTACTGGCGCCATTCCTGGCCTAGCGATTCCTTCCAGTCGACGTTCGCCTTGATGCCGTAGCCGTAGCAGATGTGCACGCAGGTCTTGACCTTCTTCAGGCCCTTGATCGCCACGTGCAGCGCGTCGATGCCCCACTTGGTGACATCCGACATGAAGACGTTGAACGCCGGCTCGTCGAACTGAATGGTGTCGACGCCGTCCTTTTCCAGCGCGCGCGCCTCCTGGTTGAGCAGTTCGGCGAAGGCCATCGCCAGCTTCACCTTGTCGCCGTAGTGCCGGTCGGCGAGCGTGTCGACGATCGTCATCGGCCCGGGCATCGTGATCTTGATCTTGTTTTTTGAATGATTTCTCATCAAAACGGCTTCCGTGCGATGAACCCGGCCTTTCAGCTTCAGGGGCCCCACCACCACCGGGACCATCGCGTCGTAGCGGTTGTTGCGGATCCCCATCTTCACCTTGTGCTCGAAATCGATGCCCTCGACGTATTCGAGGAAGCCGTGCACGAAATGCTGGCGCGACTGCTCGCCGTCGGTGACGATGTCGATGCCCGCGTCCTCCTGCTCCTTGAGCCACAGCAGCGTCGCGTCGCGCTTCGCGCGCGCCAGATCCGCGCCCTCGGCTTTCCACGCCGGCCACAGCTTGTCCGTCTCCGCCAGCCAGCCCGGCTTGGGCAAGCTGCCCGCAATCGTCGTCTCGAACATGTGTTCTCCTTATGCCTTGCCGCTTTTCGGTCCGAGAAAATACCAGAGGATCAATCCCACCAGCGGCAGCACCACCACCAGCACGATCCACAGCGCCTTCTTCTCGTTGGAAGCGGAACTCTGCGCGATGTTGATGATCGCCCAGACGTCCCCCGCCAGGACCAGCAGGCCCCAAATTCCGTTGAATCCCATATCCATCATCCTTGTTTCCTTTCCTCGCCCGGCGGCAAGTGTACGCGTGGGCATCCGCCCAATCGGTTGGAAATCAGACGTTTATCCGGATGACGCTGGAGATCATCGCTGTCGGGCACAGAGATAACTGAATTTGCTCGGCTTTTTTGCCGGCCATGCCATGATAGACGGCATCATTGCAGTAAATGGAGGAGGGCCAAGAATGCTGGGGGCGATAACGGTGGACGCGCAGCAGCGCTTCCTGCGCTTTACGTTCGAGCAGGGCGCAACGATCCGTGACTGGGTCGAAGCGCAGGGGACTTTTCTGCGGCTTTCCCAGGAGACCGGGATTCGCCGGGCCCTTGTCGATGTTCGCAAACAGCGGGTTGCGGGGGAAATTTTCGAGCTCTTTGATTTTGCGGAAAAGATCCCATCGGGCGCCGTGTTTGCCGTTCTGGGAGACGCGCGTTCCGAAGATCAGAAGTTCGTGGAAACGGTCGCCCTCAACAGGGGGAAGAACGTGTGCCTTTTCTTCGGGCCGGAAGAGGAGGCCATCGAATGGTTGATGACGGGTGCAAGTTAGATTGCCGCCCCGCGCGCGCCAGTGAGGGTGGACGTTAGGTCGCGCCCGGAAAGATGACATTCCGATACGTAGGCGTGGACGAGGCCATGAAGCGCGGCGGGTTGCGCATGGTGGTGGTTGGCGGGGTGCCGAGCCCCTGGGGCGAAGCTGCGAAGGGGATTTTGCACATCAAGGGTGTCGAGTGGGTCGCGGTGCGGTTGGTGTATGACAGCGAGCCGCTGACGAACTGGGCTGGGCAGCGCAGTGGGCCGGTGGCCATCTACGAGCAGGAAAAACCGCGCAGCGGGTGGGCCGAAATCCTGGAGCTTGCCGAACGCATTGCGCCGACGCCGTCGGTGCTGCCTGCGGACGCAGCCGCGCGTGCCGTGGTCATGGACCTTGCGCGCGATATTTTTGGCGAAGGGGGCCTCGCCTGGTCGCGGCGCTTGCAGATGATCCACGCGGGTTTGAATAATGCGGGCGGCTTTCCCGGACGTGTGGCGGGATACCTGGCCAAGAAGTACGGTTACAGTCCCGAGGCGGGCGCAGCCAGTGGCGCGCGCGTGGCCGAGGTGCTCGGCAAAATGGCCATGCGCCTGAAGGACCAGAAAAAGGCGGGGAGCCGGTATTACGTGGGCGATTCGGTGACCGCCCTGGATGTCTACGCGGCGACCGCAATGGCGATGTTCCGCGCTCTGCCGCCTGCGCAGTGCGACATGGATGCCGGCATGCGGGCGGCGTTCGAGACACGGGACGCGCAGACCGAAGCGGCGCTCGATCCGGTCCTGTTCGAGCATCGGGACATGATGTACGCGAAGCACCTGGAACTGCCGCTCTCGCTCTGATAGGCGCCGTGCTTCCAAGGGACAACAAGCATCTTGAGAAGGCGCGCGAGGAGTGCCGCGCAATGGTGCTGCGGCGCGCCGCGACGTCTGCCGGGGCGTCCGTGATTCCCCTGCCGGGCATAGACATTGCCGCCGACGTGGGACTGCTGATGAGGCTGCTGCCGGCGATCAACCGCAAATTCGGGCTGACGCCGGAGCAGATCGAGAAGCTCGATCCCGAACGCAGGCTCGTCGTCTACGCCCTGATCAGCAGAGGTGGAAAGAGCCTGGTCGGACGGGCGATCACCAAAAAGGTGGTGCTGCTGGCCCTGAAGCGCGTCGGCATCCGGATGACCGCGAAGCAGGCGGCGAAGTACCTGCCTTTCGCGGGCCAGATCGCCTCCGCCTTCCTGGGTTTCGGCGCGATGATGTACATCGGCGCATCGCATATCGACGAGTGCTATGAGATCGCCAAGGCCGCAATCGACGACAATCCGAGGCAATAGCCAACATGCGCCCCTTCCTCATCGTTGCAATGACCTTGCTGGCGCTCTCTCCGGCCGGTGCGCAGGAGAAGGCGAAGCAGCTCTATCAAATCCAGCTCTGGGCCGGCCCCAACGCCAAGGCCGACCCGCGGGTGGTCGGCGTCTACAACCACCATGCCTGCGAAAGCAGGATCGCGATCGTGAAAGTCGACCGCATGCCGGCGCCGGCGACGAAGGAGTCCGCGCTCGGCTCGGAGCTCGTCGTGGAATTCGACAAGGGCGGCAAGGTCATCCGCCGCTGGGGCATGCCGGTCGACGCGGTCGTGGCCGCGGTGACCGGCGACCGCATCATCGTGGCGATTTCCGCCACGGCAAAGCAGGCGCTTTCCATTTCAAGCAGCGGTGCCCTGGCCCTGACGCCCGTTCCCGGCACGACGTCTTTCATCCAGCAGACGCAATGTCCTCCCCTCAAGGCCTTCGGCGATTCCGGCTACCTCCGGTGTTTCGAATTCCAGGACCTGAATACCGCCCAGGTCCGCAGGATCGCCTACCAGGGTCCCTGCACGTAATGGGGGGCGGCCCGACGATCGCGATTGCCGCAGTCGGCGTTGCCGTGGCCGCGCTCGCGTGGGGCTACTGGCACGCGCAGACGCACGCCAACCTGAACTTGCGCGTCGACGACTACGGGCTGAAGACTGAAAGGCTCGCCTACGATTCGCCGCACGAGGTCACGCTCACGTTCCTTGGGCCGGCGAACGAGCCACTGGCGACCGCGCGCTCGGTGGACCCCGAGACGTACATCCTCGCCGTGCATCCGGACAAGCAGATCGGCAACTGCCAGCATCGCCGCGCCGACTATGCGGACTGCTACGCGGACTACTCCGCGTGGTCCGCGAAATGGGCGCCCCTGGTGCGGCGCGCGCACGTCGTGATCGGAAAATGCGAGCTGCGCGACCTGCCGGTGAGCGTCCAGGCGTCGAACGACGAATGGTGGCTGTGGTGGGTGCCGCTGCCCCATGTCGGCGGGCTTCCGCGCCGCTACTTCGATTTCTCGGTCAAGGTCGACAGCCGGGCCTGCACCGGGGTGAAATAGCGCGCATGCCGAGCGCGGAGACACTCAAGAAGTTCATTGCGCGGGTGGAAGGGAACGCGCACGCCGAGGCGATCGAGGAGTTCTACACCGCGAACGCTTCGATGCGCGAGAACCAGGCCGTGCCGCGCGTCGGGCGCGATTTGCTGGTGGCGCACGAGCGCAAGGTGCTGGCGCGGGCGAAGTCGGTGACCTCGCAGTGCGTGCAGCCGGTCTTCGTGAACGGCGACCAGGTCGTGATCCGCTGGATTTTCCAGTTCGAATGGCTGGACGGCACGTCCACGCGCATGGAGGAGCTCGCCTGCCAGCGCTGGGAAGGCGAGCGCATCGCCGAGGAAGTCTTCTTCTACGATCCGGCGCAGTTGCGGCCCAAATGAAGTTTCTGGAACACAGGATCCCGCCGCCCGCGGTCGGGCTGGGGATCGGGATTCTGATGTGGTACCTGGCGTCGCGGGTGCCCCCGTTC
>Ga0134127_10004369_pt1 | contig 10177 bp, 9 predicted proteins | sample KB31753_FD_96459 | JGI IMG/M metagenome (GOLD analysis project Ga0134127, IMG submission 96459) | Terrestrial soil microbial communities with excess Nitrogen fertilizer from Kellogg Biological Station, Michigan, USA - KB3-175-3 | ecosystem: Environmental > Terrestrial > Soil > Unclassified ...
CGAACACGCGATTGCCGATCAGCGGGCGCAAATCCTCCGGAATCGATCCGCGCAGCTCGATCGTGAGATACGAGATGCAGCGCCGCGCGTCGAGCTGGTACGGACCGCGGATCGCCTGCGTCGGGCAGACGTCGATGCAGCGCTCGCAGCTCCCGCAATGGTTTTTCTCTTCCTGATCGACGGGAAGAGGCAGGTCGCAGTAGACCTCGCCGAGGAAGAACCACGAGCCGGCGTCGCGGCTCAGCAGCAGCGTGTGCTTGCCGCGCCAGCCGAGACCCGCTCGCGCAGCGAGCTCGACCTCCATCACCGGCGCCGAATCGCTGAACACCCGGTGACCGAAGGACCCGACCTCGGCGGCGATGCGCTCGCAGAGCTTCTGCAAGCGGTCGCGCAGCACCTTGTGGTAGTCGCGGCCGCGCGCATAACGGGCGATGACGGCCCTGTTTCCGTCCGCAGAAATCCCCTCGGAAGGATCGACTGCGTAATCCATGCGGCACGAGATCACCCGCAGCGTGCCGGCCTTGAGCTCGGCCGGGCGCGCGCGGAGCGCGCCGTGGCGCGCCATATACTCCATCTCGCCATGCCATCCCTGCGCCAGCCACTCGAGCAGACGAGGCTCCGCCGCGGACAGATCGGCGTCGGCGATGCCGACCGCCTGGAAGCCGAGCTCGCTTCCCCACGCCCTGATGCTCTGCGCCAGCGCCGCGTAGTCCGCCGTGTCTCCCATGGTTCGCGATCTTAGTTTGCCGGACGCGGCCGCCAGCGAAGCGCTCGGCGCCGCGCTCGCCCCGGGCGTGGCACCGGGCCGGGTGCTGCACCTTCGCGGCGATCTGGGAGCGGGCAAAACGACGGTCGTCCGTGGCGTCCTGCGTGCGTTAGGCCATGAGGGAAAGGTGAAAAGCCCGACCTATACGTTGGTTGAACCGTATGTGGTTGAACCTAACGGCCTTTCGAGATTACACTTGTATCACTTTGATTTTTTTAGGTTGAAAGACGGCGCGGAATGGGCGAACTCGGGTTTCCGCGAATACTTCGGTCCGCACGCCGCCTGCCTGGTCGAATGGCCGGAGCGGGTTGGCGCCGCGCTTGGCGTTCCCGACCTGGAGCTGCGCCTGGAATTCGCTCCCGTCGGGCGCCGCGCCCTGCTCTCCTCCCACACGCCGGCTGGCGAAGCCTGGCTCTCGTCCTTGCACTCGCCTTCGTAGGCACCGCCCAGGCCGAGGTCGTCGCCGCTCGCATCTGGCCGGCGCCCGAATACACCCGCCTCACGCTCGAGACCAAGGAAGAGCTGAAGTACACGCTCTTCACGGTAAAGGATCCCGATCGGCTGGTGCTCGAGATCGAGACCGACGAGATCGCCGGTCCCATCACCGACCTGCAGGGCAAGCTCACGGTCGACGACCCCTATATCAAGGGACTGCGGGTGGCGCGCAACCGGCCGGGCATCGTGCGCGTCGTGCTCGACCTAAAGCAGACGGTCAACGCGCAGGTGTTCACCCTCAAGCCGGTGGGCGAGTACGGCTACCGCCTGGTGCTCGACCTGCACCCCCTGGTGCCGATCGACCCGCTCGCGCAGTTGATCCAGCAGACGCAACAGTCGCAGGCGCAGGTGCCGCCGCCGAAGGCCCCGGGCGCCCCGCCGGTCGCGCGGCTGGCGACGATCGTCATCGACGCCGGGCACGGCGGCGAGGACCCGGGCGCGATCGGCCGGCGCGGCGCGCGCGAGAAAGACATCACGCTGATGATCGCGCGCCGCCTCAAGGCCCTGATCGACGCCGAGCCGAACATGCGCGCGCTGCTGACGCGCGACGGCGACTACTTCCTGCCGCTCAACGTGCGCGTCGAAAAAGCGCGGCAGGTGAAGGCCGATCTGTTCGTCTCGATCCACGCCGATTCGTTCGTGCGCCGCGATGCCCGCGGCTCGTCGGTGTTCGCGCTCTCGGAACGGCGTGCGACCTCGGAAATGGCGAAGCTGCTGGCGAAGAAGGAAAACGAGTCGGACCTCATCGGCGGGGTGAACTTCAAGGGCAAGGACTCGTACGTGACGCAGACGCTGCTCGACCTCTCGCAGACCGCGACCATCGACCACAGCCTGCGCCTCGGCAGCTCGGTGCTGAAGCAGCTCGGCTCGGTGAACGACCTGCACAAGCCGCGCGTCGAGCAGGCGAGCTTCGCGGTGCTGAAGGCGCACGACGTGCCCTCGATCCTGATCGAGACCGCGTTCATCTCCAATCCGCAGGAGGAGAAGCGCCTCGCCAGCAAGCCCTACCAGGACAAGCTGGCGCGGGCGGTCCTGGCGGGCATCAAGGACTACATCGCGCGCAACCCGCCGCGCCCGGCCTCACCCCTGGCGCTGAACTGAGCGGCTGCGCAGCCAGGCGATCACGCCCGGCGACACCGAGAGCGCGACGATCGCCAGGATGACGATCGTCAGGTTCGACTTCACCTGCGGGATGTTGCCGAACCAGTAGCCGGCGAGGCAGAGCGACACCACCCACAGCAGAGCGCCGGCGACGCAGAAGGCGAGATAGCGCAGGTACGGCATCGTCCCCAGGCCGGCGACGAAGGGCACGTAGGTGCGCACGATCGGCACGAAGCGGGCGATGATGATGGTTTTGCCGCCGTGGCGCTCGTAGAACTCGTGGGTCCGCCTCAGGTGCGCCGGGTTGATGAAGCGCGAGAAGACTTTCAGCCCGAGCGTGCGTCCGACCCAGTAGTTGACGTTGTCGCCGCACAGCGCCGCCGCGACCAGCGTCGCCATCACCAGCACGACGTCCATGCCGCCCGCCGCCGCCACCGCGCCGGTCACGAACAGCAGCGAGTCGCCGGGAAGAAACGGCGTCACCACCAGGCCGGTTTCGCAGAAAACGATCAGGAACAGCAGCCCGTAGACCCAGACGCCGTGCTCCGCCACGAACGCGGCGAGGTGCGCATCGAGGTGCACCACCAGGTCCCAGAACCAGGCCAATAGCTCCATCGGACGATTCTATAATCGACGCGTGGCCGCCATTCGTGTTCTGCCGCACCTCCTCGTGAGCCAGATCGCCGCCGGCGAGGTGGTCGAGCGTCCCGCTTCGGTGCTCAAGGAATTGCTGGAAAACAGCATCGACGCCGGCTCGCGCGCGATCACCGTGGTGCTCGAGGCCGGCGGCACCCGGCGCGTGCAGGTCGAGGACGACGGCGCCGGCATCGCGCGCGACGAGCTGCCGCTCGCGCTCGCGCGCCACGCCACCAGCAAGATCGGCAGCCTCGAGGACCTCGAGGCCGTGACGACCATGGGCTTTCGCGGCGAGGCGCTCGCCTCGATCACGTCCGTCGCGCGGGTGTCGATCACCAGCCGCACGCGCGACGCCGCGCACGGCGCGGCGATTTCCGCCGAAGGCGCGCAGCTCGGCGAGGTGCATCCCGCCGCGCGCGCCCAGGGCACCACGGTCTCGGTCGCCGATCTCTATTTCAATACCCCGGCGCGGCGCAAGTTCCTGCGCACCGAGGCGACCGAGTTCGGCCATTGCGAGGACGTGTTCCGGCGCATCGCCCTCGCCCGCCCCGACCTCGCCTTCGCCCTCAAGCACAACGGCCGCGTCAGCCAGGCGCTGCGCGTGCAGACGCCTGCCGAGCGCGTCGCCGCGCTCCTCGGCGAGCAGTTCTCCGGCATGGCGGTCGATGCCGCGTCAGGCACGCTACGTCTCGGCGGCCTCGCCGGCTCGCCGCACGCGGCGACCGCGCGCGCCGATTCGCAGTTTTTCTTCGTCAACGGCCGCTATGTGCGCGACCGGCTGCTCTCGCACGCGGCGCGCGAAGCCTATTCCGAGATGCTGCACGGCGAGCGACAGCCCGCCTACGTGCTCTACCTCGAGATCGATCCGCGAGCGGTCGACGTCAACGTCCATCCGGCGAAGACCGAAGTTCGCTTCCGCGATCCGCGGGCAATCCACCAGTTCGTCTTCCACGCGCTGAAGCGCGCGCTTTCGCCGAGCGCCGCCGAAGCGCCGGTCTCCTACGCGTCCGTTTCCCAAAACACGCCGATTCAATCGATGTTTTCCATGCAGCAGCCGGTGGAAGCGTATCGGGGCTTCGGCGCGGCGGTGCCGATGCCGCAGAGCGAAAAGGCGCCGCCGCTGGGCTATGCGCTGGCGCAGCTGCACGGCATCTACATCCTGGCGCAGAACGAGGCGGGCCTGGTCCTGATCGACATGCACGCGGCGCACGAGCGCATCGTCATGGAGAAGCTGAAGGCCAGCCTCGACGCCGGCGCGGTGCAGCGCCAGAGCCTGCTCGTGCCCGCCGTGCTGTCGGCGGAGGCGCTCGACATCGCCACCGCGGAGGAGAATCGCGCCGCCCTCGAGAAGCTCGGCCTGGAGGTCAGCGTCTCGGGCCCGAACGAGCTGGCGGTGCGCGCTGCGCCGGCGCCGCTCGCCGGCGGCGACATCGCCGGCCTCGCGCGCGACGTGCTGCGCGAAATCCGCGAATACGGCGCGAGCCAGGTGCTCTCCTCGCGGCAGAACGAGCTGCTCGCCACCATGGCGTGCCACGCCGCGGTGCGCGCCAACCGCGCCCTCACGGTCGTGGAGATGAACGCGCTGCTGCGCGAGATGGAAGAGACCGAGCGCTCCGGCACCTGCAACCACGGCCGCCCGACCTGGTACCAGCTGACGATGGCCGATCTCGACCGGCTTTTCCTCCGGGGACGCTGAGATGGCGAAAGTCATGCTCGTGACAGGCGCCGGGCGGGGGATCGGCGCTGCGACCGCCCGGCTCGCCGCCCGGCGCGGCTACAAGGTGTGCGTCAACTACCTGCGTGATCGCGCCGCGGCTGAAAAACTGGCGAGCGAAATCGGCGCGCTGGCGGTGCCCGCGGACGTTTCCTCCGAAGCCGACGTGGTGCGGCTCTTCAAGACCGTCGACGACAAGCTGGGGCGCCTGACCGCGCTGATCAACAACGCCGGCATCGTCGACGTCCGCTCGCGGGTGGAGGACATGTCGATCCAGCGGCTGCAGCGCATGTTCGCCGTCAACGTCATCGGCAGCTTTCTCTGCGCGCGCGAGGCGATCAAGCGCATGTCGAAGCGCCACGGCGGTTCCGGCGGCGTCATCGTCAATCTCTCCTCCGCCGCCGCGCGCCTCGGCTCGCCCGGCGACTACGTCGACTATGCCTCGGCGAAGGGCGCGATCGACACCTTCACCATCGGCCTTGCGAAGGAAGTGGCCGCCGAAGGCATCCGCGTCAATGCGGTGCGCCCGGGGGTGATACGCACCGAGATCCATGCGACCAGCGGCGACCCGGCGCGCCTGGAGCGCATTGGCGCCACCGCGCCCCTCGCGCGACCCGGCGAGCCGGAGGAAGTCGCCCAGGCCGTCCTGTGGGTGGCGTCCGACGAGGCCTCGTACACCACCGGCGCCATCGTCGACGTCACCGGCGGTCGCTAGCTTGCCGGGTACCGCCTTCGTCCTGCTCGGGCCGACCGCGAGCGGCAAGTCGCGCCTCGCGCTCGATCTCGCCGGCAAGCTGCCGCTGGAGATCGTCGCCATGGACTCGGCGCAGGTCTACCGCGGCATGGACATCGGCACCGCCAAGCCGACGGCCGCTGAGCGCGAGCGCGTTCCGCATCACCTGATCGACCTGATCGATCCGCACGAGGCCTACTCCGTCGGCCGCTGGCGCGATGCGGCGGTTGAGGTCGTTGCTGAAATTCTGAAGAAAAACAGAATCCCGGTGCTGGTCGGCGGCACGATGCTCTATTACCGCGCGCTGACGAGCGGCCTCGCCGCCATGCCCGGCGCGGACCCCGAGCTGCGCGCCGAGCTCGACCTCAGCGCCGCGCGCCGCGGCTGGCCGAGCCTGCACGCCGAGCTCGCGAAGGTCGACCCCGAGGCGGCGCAGCGCATCCAGCCGAACGACGCGCAGCGCATCCAGCGCGCGCTCGAGGTCTGGAAGCTGACCGGGGAGCCGCTGTCGAAGATCCAGCTGCGCAAGGACGCGCCGCTGCCTTTCGCGCTCAAGGCGCTCGCGCTCGTCCCGGAGAGGGCACAACTCCACGCGCGCATCGCCGCACGCTTCGACGCGATGCTCGCCGCGGGGCTGGTCGACGAGGTGCGGTCCCTGAAATCCCGCTTTACCCTGCATCCCGCGCTGCCGAGCATGCGCGCGGTGGGCTACCGGCAGGTCTGGGAATTTCTCGAGGGCCGGTTCGGCGAGGACGAGCTGCGCAGCCGCGGCGTCGCCGCGACCCGCCAGCTCGCGAAGCGCCAGCTCACCTGGCTGCGCAGCTTCACCGGCGTCGAAACGATCCTCTCACCCGAGACGCTGGCGGAGCGCCTCGCTCACTCGTTCTTGTAGATGCCGCGCGCATTGAGCGCGGCGAGGAAGAACTGCAGGCCGATCAGCGCGTAGGCGCGGTCGTGGATTCCCCAGGCCACCCACAGGATGTTGCCGGCGAGGAAGCACCAGAAGCCGACGGCGCGCTTGTGCGGGATCCGCGACGCGACCAGCCACGCGGCGACGACAGTGACCGCCATGGCGGGCCACTGCAGCAAATCGAGATAGTCCATTGCTTGATACAGACCCTAGAATCGTCCGACTCGTTCTGGAGAAGCCATGGAGATCGGAATCGTCGGATTGGGCCGGATGGGCGCGGGCATGGCGCGGCGCCTGGCGCGCGGCGGCGCGCACGTCATCTGCTACGACCGCTCGGAGGAGGCGCGCAAGGCGCTGGCCGGCGAAACCGGCATCGACTGCGCCGAGAACCTCGCCGCGCTGTGCGCCCGGCTGTCGGGCGAGCGCGTCATCCTCGTCATGCTCCCCGCCGGCGACCCGGTGGAGAACACGGTGAAGGACCTGCTGCCGCTCTGCTCCTCGGGCGACACCATCATCGACGCCGGCAACAGCCACTACCGCGACTCGATGCGCCGCGCGATGGCGCTGTCGCAGCAGGGGCTGCGCTACATCGATGCCGGCGTGTCGGGCGGCGTGCACGGCCTCGAGCACGGCTACTGCCTGATGCTAGGCGGCACGCCGCGCTCGATCGAGATCTTCGAGCCCTTCGCGCGCATTCTCGCCGCCGACCAGGACCGCGGCTGGCTGCACTGCGGGCCGAGCGGCGCGGGCCACTACGCGAAGATGATCCACAACGGCATCGAATACGGAATGATGCAGGCGCTCGCCGAGGGCTTCGCCCTGCTCGCCGCGCGCCCCGAGCTCGATATCGACGCCGCGCGCCTGGCGCAGACGTGGCGCCACGGCAGCGTGGTGCGCTCCTGGCTGCTGGAGCTGTGCGGCTCGATCCTCGAGGAGAACGAGGAGCTCGAGGGCGTCGCGCCGGTGATCGACGAGTCCGGCTCGGGGCGCTGGACCGCGCTCGAGGCGATCGAGCTCGGCATTCCCGCGCCGGTGATCACCACCGCGCTCACGGCGCGCTTCTCCAGCCAGGGCCGCTCCGACCGCGCGAACAAGCTGATCGCCATGATGCGGCAGCGCTTCGGGGGGCACGCCATCCACAAGCGCCCATGATCGCGCTGGTGATGGGGGTGTCGGGCTCGGGCAAGAACACCGTGGGCGAGCCGCTGGCGAAGCGCCTCGGCTGGAAGTTCATCGACGGCGACGACTACCACCCGCCCGAGAACGTGAAGAAGATGGCCGCCGGCATCGCGCTGCAGGACGAGGATCGCTGGCCCTGGCTCGACCGGCTGAACGGCATCCTGCGGCAGGAGAAGAACGCGGTCGTCGCCTGCTCTGCGCTCAAGGAAGCGTATCGCCGCCGGCTCCTCGCCGGAATCGCCGATGGCGCGATCGTTTACCTGCGCGGCAGCTTCGAGCTGATCCGCAGCCGCGTCGAGCAGCGGCAGCACCGCTACATGCCGGCCTCGCTCCTGCAAAGCCAGTTCGAGACGCTCGAGCCGCCGGTGAAGGCGATCGAAGTCGATGTCGCGCTCGACGTCGACGCCAACGTGGCGAAGATCGTCGAGCGGCTCAGGGCTCGCAGTTAGGCGACGCGCCCTCGGGCAGGAAGCGCAGGTCCCGGATCACCAGCTGGAAAACCGGGTGCGGCCAGGTTTCGTGCGCGGTCGCTCCCGGCGGCACGGGGCAGCTCGGCGTGGCGTAGATCTCGCCGCCGGTCGGCAGCATCATGCCCATGCTGTATTTCAGGTTCTGCGGCAGGGCATGCGTTACCGCGAGCTGCATGTCGGCGCGCCCCGGCTGCTGGCTGAGCTTGAAGGTCACGGTTGCGTTTTTCCGCACCGGCTTGGCGACGGCGCGCGCCGACTTGATGACGTCGCGGGCCACGCTCAGCTCGACGTGGATCTCCTCGCCGGGGTAGAGGGTGATCCAGCCATTCGGCAGCACGATCGGCAGGCGAGGCACCGCCCGCTCAAAGGTACTGCCGTCCTCGAGGCGCAGGCTTACGTTCCGCGCCTCGCGGCAGTGCGCCTTGCTGCAGACCGCCTCGATCTCTTTCGCGCGCTGCTCGGCGGCGCTCGCCTGCGCCCGGGCAACGCCGGGCAGGCAAAGCAGCGCAGCCAGGCCGATCCAGAATTTCATGGAAGCATCGTAGCTTACCTGCCGAGCGCCACGCCCTCGCGCCGCGGATCCGCGGCGCCGCGCCAGCCGCCCGGTACCCGCTCGATGGCTTGCACGCCGCTCGTGAGCGGCGCGAGTTGCGTCTCGTGGCCTCGCGCCCTCAGCGCCTCGACCAGCCCTGGTGGCGTGACGGCTTCCTCGAGCACGGTCGGGCCGTTGCGGTTGCCGAAGTTCGGCGCCTCGACCGCCGCTTGCGCATCGAGCCCCCAGTCGAGCGCCGCGACCAGCGTCTTCGCCACGTAGTTGATGATCCACGGCCCGCCCGGCGAGCCGAGCGCCATGCGCACGCGGCCGTCGGCGTCGAACACGATCACCGGCGCCATGCTGCTGCGCGGGCGCTTGCCGGGGGCGACCTGGTTCGCGCCACCCGGGGTGAAATCGAAGTCGGTGAGCTCGTTGTTGAGGTGGAAGCCGCGCGCCATGACGCGGCTGCCGAAGGAGGCCTCGATGGTCGTGGTCATCGCGACGACGTTGCCCTCCGCGTCGGCGATCGAGAGGTGGCTGGTGCCGCTCGCTTCGGTATCGCCCGGCGGCGCGAGGCGCATGGCGCGCTCGCCGATGAGCTTTGCCCTTCTTTCCAGGTAAGCACCGCTCAAAAGACGCGCGACCGGCACCGGCACGAAATCCGGATCGGCGCCGTAGCGCGCCCGGTCGGCATAGGCGAGCCGTCCCGCCTCGGCGAAAAGGTGCGCCGCCGCCGCGGAGCGCGCCGGAGCCCGGTCGAAGCCCTTGCGCTCGAGGAGCCCCAGGATTTGCAGCACCGCGACTCCGCCGGCGCTCGGCGGCCCCATCGAGCAGATGCGATAGCGCCGGTAGGGCGCGCACACCGGCTCGCGCTCGATCGCGCGGTACGCAGCGAGGTCCTGCAGCACGAGGTCGCCGCCTCGCGCTTGCGCGGCACGCACGATGTCGGCCCCGATCTCGCCGCCATAGAACGCGCTGCCCTCCTGAGCCAGCTTGCGCAGCGTCGCGGCGTAGGCCTTGTTGACGACTCGCTGCCCTCCCGAGTAGTAGAGCGCGCGTGCTTCGGAATCCTCGCGAAGGAACCGCTCCCGCTCGAGCACGCCCCGCAGCCGGGACGAGACGTCGAACCCGTTCTCGGCGAGGCGGATCGCCGGCGCGAACAGCTCGCGCCACGCGAGCCGCCCGTGCTTCGCGTGGGCGAGCTCGAGCATGGCGAGCACGCCGGGAACGCCGATCGAGCGGCCGCCGACCGCAGCCTCGAGAAATGCCATCGGCTTCCCGTTCTTCAGAAAGCGATCGCCCCTCGCCGCCGCCGGCGCGGTCTCGCGGCCGTCGTAGGTCCGCAGCTTCTTCTCCTTCTCCGACCAGTAGAGCAGGAATGCGCCGCCGCCGATTCCCGAGGACTCGGGCTCGACCAGGCCGAGCACTAGCTGCACCGCGATCGCGGCGTCGAGCGCCGAGCCGCCGCGCGCCAGCACCTCGACGCCCGCCTCGACGGCGAGCGGATGCGCTGCCGCGACGATGAAGCGTTGCGCGGTGACCGCGTCACGCGCGAGCACCGGGCCGCACAAAACGAAAAGGGCGACCGAAGCCGCCCTCTTCAGGAAGGAAGCGCCGCGGATCACACCATCAAGGGTA
>Ga0134127_10004374_pt1 | contig 10172 bp, 10 predicted proteins | sample KB31753_FD_96459 | JGI IMG/M metagenome (GOLD analysis project Ga0134127, IMG submission 96459) | Terrestrial soil microbial communities with excess Nitrogen fertilizer from Kellogg Biological Station, Michigan, USA - KB3-175-3 | ecosystem: Environmental > Terrestrial > Soil > Unclassified ...
ACCTGTCGAAATCGTTCTTGTAGCTGTCGTATGCCCTTTGCGTGATTCCGATGAACTCAGCACCATCCTTGACCTCCATGATGCCTTTATGCGCGTTCAGGAAGGACGCTGCAAACGGGTCTCCGCAGTTCTCATAGAAACGACGATGGTACGCTGACTGCGCCAACACAACCGGAGCCCGCATGCGGCCCAGATCGGCAACCCCGCTCACATCTGCTGCTCCAACCATATTCAGCAGATCTTCCTGCTCGTACTTCCCATGGAATCGTTCAAAGTTACCGGTATAAATTGCCTGTAGCACCGCCCCGTTGGTAAACGATGAAAAGTCCTGGCTGGCCGAAGCACTTGCAGCGTTCACTGTCTCCAGCAACTTCAAAACCCGGGCTGCTTTTTCGCGGTATCGTTGTGGCCGCTGCGCGACAAATTGCTCGTGCTCAGCCTTCTCGCGAAGTTTCGCTTTCATCTTGTCCTGAATGGCAGCGATGCTGACGTCATCGCCCTTCCAGAAATACTGAATTCTTCCTCCATAAACACTGCGGTTGTTGTAATAGCGCCGAAAGACACTCAGCGGCCGGCTTCGAAACGGCGCCTGGGCCAATAAAGGAGCGGCGTCTTCGTGCTTTACAACTTCGTCACCTGATTCAGTAATGAAGAATCCTTGAACGTGATGGTCAACTACGATGTCATAATCCCAACGGCACAACGGCAGAATGCGCGGCAGGATCTCCTGATCGAAGTGCTTGCGATAGTCGGGCGTGTCCATCACGGTCTGGTATTCACCCTTCTTGAAGATCATTACGAGCCGTACTTGTCCGTCGCACCAGCACTCTGCTCCGTCTTCAATTCTGGTGTGGAGACGATAAAAACTCGTTTCTATCAGCAGCCGGCCTGCTCTATAGGCGCGGTCCCCTGCTGAACGAGTAGCGACTGACTCAGTGTCGCAGGCTCTTGCGGGAGCGCTGGATTGTTGTTGGGCCAGGAGATCGAACGTAACCAGAAGGACGAATAAAGCAGTGGCAACGCCGGTTATGGTTTTCACTTTCACGATGCTTGTTGGGCTTGTTGGGCCAGCTCGAGATGTGTCGCGAGGATCCGATTCTCGTGCTGCTGGTAATATTGGCAGTTCTCCTTCTTCTGCACTTCGCGCATCTGCATCTGGTTGCGCGGACAACCACCAAGACACGAAGGCAGGAATTCACAGCCGCGACAAACAGGATTATCAAGCGGGCTCCAGTCGCGCCACTTCACCGCATTCGGATGATCACTATCAAGCTCTTCGCCGAGCATCCCGATCGCTTCACTCGAATCGTCAACCGCCAAACCGCACTTATGAATCTCACCGTTCGGATTAAAGATGAACCCATTCGTGCCGATGGCGCCGCAGTTGTAAAGCTTCGGTTCCGGAAACTGATACAACCCCTGGAAAGCGACCGGCACGCCAAGGTTATGCAGTCGCTTCATCCACTGAATGTTCATCTCCTGGAACTCGTCGATCGTGCACACCTCTGTCGCAACCGAAGCACAAGCATCGGTGAACGGCGAGATGCGCGCGAGGTACGGATAGAAACTGGTGTCAGCTCCCAACCAACCCTGGCTCGCGAAGAAATCCAACAGCTTCCATGCTTCGGCAAGATTATGCTTGTCGACATTGATGCGTAGTCGAATGACAAACTGCCCCACAACCTTCCCGAGGCCGAGTATCGTCTGCTCAAACGACGAGATCACGCGCAACTTGCTCGGACGTCGCTGGTCGTGGATTTCACGCAGCCCATCGAGCGTGATCTGAAGGCGATCGATGCCTGCCTTATGCATCACTTCCACTGCCCTGTCGGAGATCATCGTGCCGTTTGTGATCACCTGTGCGCTGTAAGGCGTATCGTAACGACGGCACAGATCCAGAAAAGCTTCCGACAAATGTTCAATCGCACCCAACGCCAGCAACGGCTCGCCACCAAACCAGTCGACTGCCATGCTCGGAAACTTCTGCGTCGCGAAACGCTCGGTCACAAACTTGATGATCTCATCCTGCTTCTCGCGGTCCATCGCGCCTTTTTTCTTACCGACGAAACAGTAGTCGCAACCGAGATTGCAACCAAACGTCGGTAGAATCGTGAGCAGAAACTGCGAGTGCCGGCGCTCGCGCTGGTACTGTTCTTCGATAAACGCGAGCTCGTCAAAGTCTGATTCGACGACGAAGTTCCCGGCGATCAGATGCGCAAACAATTCCTCACTCTCAAACGAGGCGCTCAAAGGCTTACCCGGTGCACTGCTCTTCATGATCGTGTCGCATCGCGCAAACGCGCCCGCCGACATCTTTACCAGTGCTCCACTGCGGCCGTTGTAAACGACGCCGTTGCCATCAGACAGAGGAATGAGATGGGTATAGTGAGACGCTTTCCACGCCATGAGCGTGCCCTCCGAAATCAAATTGTTCGTGTCGGACTAGACGATGCAGGTATCGCCACCGAAACAAGGATCGGCGCGACGCGATAGACCGGCTTTCCTGAGCGACTCCTGCAAATCAGCCTGGACCACGATGTCTGCGTCCGCATGGACGCTCGTCGCCGCAATGCAGGTATCGCCGCCGAAGCAGACGTCGCCTTTCAAACCGAGTTTCGCAAGTTCTGCGGGTTTCATCGGTCTCGGCAGACGTAGCCACATCACAACTTCCTGAGGCTTCTTAGCCGAGGCTTTTTTGGTGGATTTCTTTTTGCTCGCCATCGGACATGACTCCTTTGAGGCTGAGATTCGCGAGGGCGAGCACAACTTAAACCTCTAGTACAGATATGTCAATGGTTTCACTAATGCAAAACGTGAGCTGCACCGTGACCGCTCGAATCGACCTTGAGGCGGTACGTTGAAGAAAGATCGTCAGCGTTCTTAAATTCATTTCGCCTCCAAAACGAAACCGGGAGACTTGCACTCCCGGTTCAGTCTGATTTCGGTTGTGAGAGTCGCTGCCTGGCTGCCTTTAACCCTTTTTCTTCGGCGCGGTAGTGGTCGTGGTCGTGGTATTAGCCTGCACTGTGGCCACAGCGTCGGGCTGGTCCGCAGGGGGACACTCATTGAAATTATTGCTTGGGCCTGAAGCACCGAATGTAAGTATGATTGATAGCGCTAAGTCGAGAATCATTTTCGTCTCCTTTTTTCTCACCTCACTAGTAAATCGCGGGAAATGAATTGAAAAAGGAGCAGGTGCTGTAAGAAATTTTTGGACGAAGGGAGCGCCGCAGTTGCCGGCGCTCCCGTTCGAAAGTCAGTTACTTTAACGAATTCGTTCTCTTGAAAATCCACCAGGGGAAGCACGCCGCTTCAGGGCCGGCGTAATGATTGAAATGGCTATTTACTGAAGCGGAGGTTTGCCGAGCCACCTTGAAGTCATACCACTCGTCTTGTGGTTTGGTGATTAAGCGGTAGTAATATTCGAAGTGACCAGCGCCGCGATCGTGTGCGTCAGCTATGAATTCGTTTTCTACAACGATCTCATAGGAACTACCAGGCATGTTTTTCAACCTGAGAATCTCTTTTCCAGAATTCGCAGATCTCAGGACAACATCTCCGTCGACAAAAAGGTCTGCGGCAATTTCATCCGCTGCACTGCCGAAGTATTCGAAGGTACCGTTACCCTTGTTACGCAGCAACGGACGTGTTCGAGTCCTGGTGTAAAACTCGCCGCTGCTGACGCGCAGGATCGGCCCCAGTTGATTCTGTTTGGTGGTCAACTCCTGGTCGTAAAATTCTTTCCCTTCCAGGTCGACGGCCCAGCGCAAATCTCTTTCATCGCCGATGCCGGCTTTACGATCGAATGCGCCGCGTTGGTAAAGGCTGACGCCGCGATTGGAACTCGCGAACTCAAATGACCAAACGTCATTCTCCGCGCCTCCAAGAGACTCCGATGGCACCGTAAAGCGCGAAACACCAGCGGAAGACTTTTCCAGCACGTCAATACGAAGCTTGTGCTGGGGAGCCCGGAGGATTCCTGCTTCGACGTACTGACCTGCGGGATCGGGATGAAAAACCTGTAGCCCGCGAAAGACAATAGTCACTCTTGCTCGCGGGTTTTCAATCTTTGCTCCACGTTCAGTCCTGCCACTACTTACTTCGGCAAATGTAGCCCAGGCCAGGATTACAAGAACTGCTGTTGTGCAGACAGACAATCTTCTCATGTGGGACCACCTTTCTAGGGAGTGAATTGTTCGGACAACCTTGTGTTCTTACTTAAAAGACTACGATCCCGCTTCAGCTCGCGTTTGAAGAATCTTTAGAAATGCACTGCCGGCAGGTGAAAAGTTTGCGCCGCGACGGTGAGCGGCCCAGAGAGTTCGCGTGTGAGTGAGACCGCGAACCGGCACGTTGACTAAAACACCTCGCTCCAACTCTTCACGTACACACATGCGAGGTACGAATGCGAGTCCGACGCGCTTTTGCACGAAACGCTTGATTGTTTCGATCGTGGCGAGCTCCAGGCTGATGTTTAAAGGCGTGTGTTGCCTCGCGAAAGCCTCGATCACTTTCACGCGTGAACCGGACTTAACGTTGTGGGCGACAAACGATTCTTTTCCCAAGTCCTTGATCCTGATCGAAGGACGCGTAGCCAGCGGATGCTTCGGACTCATTATCAACACGAGCTCATCCTTCAACAACGGAAAAGCTTCCAGGTCACGGTCCCCTGGCTCTGAAGCCATCAACGCAAAGTCGATGTTGCGCTCCAAAACTTCGCGCGGCAAACGACTCGAGACGTGTCGGAATATCTCCACCTTCACATCCGGATGTTGCTCGCGAAATATCAAGATCAACTCGGGCAGCAGGTACAACGACGTGCTCTCATTAGCGCCCACGCGAATGAGCCCGCGTTTCAGACTCTGCATTTCGGCAATCGCCTGCCCCACCTGGTCGCGAAGGCCCAGTATCCGCTGTGCATAGTCGTAGACCACCTGCCCTGCCTCGGTTAGCACCGGCGCCTTCTGCGTTCGGTCCAGCAGCGGCAGACCTATCTCTTCCTCGAGGCGCCGGATGGCGATGCTGACGGCGGGCTGAGTTCTAAAAACCTTGTCGGCGGCCTTTGAAAAGCTTTTTTCCTGTACGACTCGCGAGAAATATTCCAACTGCGCCATTTCCATAGGTTTGAATTTTTATCATAAAACGGCCGGAGTAGTCGATGAACGAAGTTTATTATCAGGTTAAAAGAATAAGTTTTACACACAGCGACTCTTTATCGAACGGTCGCACGCAGAGCCTTCTTTCTGATATAACCACGAATCAGAGTGTCTGAAAAATTCAAGAAGAGCGAGGACGCGCGCAGTCATTCCATCACACGAGGCGTCGAACGCACGCCGAACCGGGCGATGCTCCGCGCTGTCGGTTTCAAAGATGGCGATTTTGAAAAGCCGATCATCGCCGTCGCCAACGCTCACAGCACCATCACACCTTGCAACGCCGGTCTGAATCGTCTCGCGGAGCACGCTGTCGAAGCGCTGCGAGATGCGCAAACCATGCCGCAGACCTTCGGCACGATCACAGTCAGCGACGGCATTTCACAAGGAACGCAGGGGATGAAGTATTCCCTCGTTTCGCGCGAGATTATTGCTGATTCAATCGAGACCGTTTGTCAGGCCGCCTCAGTGGATGGCTTGCTCGCGATCGGCGCCTGCGACAAGAACATGCCCGGAGCGATGATGGCGATCGCGCGTCTGAATATTCCGTCGATCTTTGTTTACGGTGGAACGATCAAGCCGGGTCACTTCCAGGACGAAGACTTGACGATCGTGAGCGTGTTTGAAGCGGTGGGCCAATATTGCGCCGGCAAAATCGGCGAGGATCGACTCGTGGGAATCGAACGAAACGCCTGCCCCGGCGCCGGGTCGTGCGGAGGTATGTTCACAGCCAACACGATGTCGGCGGCGATCGAAGCGATGGGAATGGCACTTCCCTTCTCTTCGACGATGTCTGCTGAAGACGACGAGATCGCGACCAACGCAGTTGCTTCAGCGGAAGCTCTCGTTCATGCGGTTCACAGCCGGATTCTTCCACGGCAGTTGCTGACGAAGAAAGCATTCGAAAATGCGATCGCGGTCGTGATGGCTGTGGGTGGATCGACTAATGCCGTACTCCATTTGCCCGCCATTGCACACGCCGCGCAGGTGAAGTTGACGTTGGATGATTTCGAGCGGATCCGGAAACGAGTTCCGGTGATCTGCAATTTGAAACCGTCAGGCTCATTCGTCACGACCGATCTGCACAAGGTTGGTGGCATACCACAGGTCATGAAAATGTTGCTGACCCACGGGCTCTTGCATGGTGATGCGCTCACGATCACCGGCAAGACAATCGAAGAAACACTGGCCAATGTTCCCGAGAACCCGGCGACGCAGCAGGACGTGATTCGTCAATGGAACGAGCCGCTTTACTCGGAAGGTCACCTGGTGATTCTGCGTGGCAATCTCGCGCAAGAGGGCGCGGTCGCGAAAGTGTCTGGTATCAGGAACAAAGCGATCACGGGTCCGGCGCGAGTTTTTGATTCCGAAGAATCATGCCTGCACGCCATTCTTTCTTCGCAAGTCAGGGCGGGCGACGTCGTGGTGATTCGGTATGAAGGCCCGAAAGGTGGACCAGGCATGCGCGAGATGCTCGCACCAACTTCAGCGATCATCGGCGCGGGTCTCGGCGATTCAGTCGGGTTGATTACGGATGGCAGGTTCTCAGGTGCTACTTACGGATTGGTTGTGGGACATGTCGCGCCGGAAGCCGCGGTCGGAGGCACGCTGGCACTCGTGAATGAAGGAGACTCGATCACCATCGACGCCGAACACGGTCTTTTGCAACTCAACGTTTCCGATGATGAAGTGGCTCGAAGGTATGCTGAATGGCGTCCACCAACACGGCGTTACACCAACGGCGTCCTCGCGAAGTATGCGGCTCTCGTCGGCAGCGCAAGCTCAGGCGCAGTAACAGATATATGCTGATCTCTGCGGTCTCTGCGTATCTCTGCGTTCTCTGCGTTAATAGATCGGTTTAACGCAGAATGCGCCGAGATACGCAGAGGGCGGCAGAGAAGAACGCCACTTGACCGACTTTGCTCCCTTCCCCTAAAGTGACTGACTCCCGTTAAAACGACGATATTCAGGAAGCGATCACTGTGGCCATACGCATTGAGAATCAGTATGAAGGCTCTCTACCAAAGGGCTCGTTGGAGCAGGTTGAGAGTGCCTTCGATAGTTTGCCGCGAGAACATACGCGCGGCATCGAACGCATCAGATTAGTTCCGTTTATTACCGATCCACGGATTAAGGGTCCTTTTCAGGCGACTGAATTGCCCGGACTTTATCATCCACGTCAGGGGCCGAAAGGCGCCTGGCTCGAGATTGCAGTCAACGTCTTGTTACCGGCAGACAAGCCGTTTCACAAAAAAATAATTCCGAGACTTTCATTAAAAAGCAATCTCGTGGCGCTCGTGTTTTCGTTAGTGGGCCAGCATTATCACATCACGCTGAAACACTCGTTGAAGAAGACCCAACTCGAGCCGGCTGTGCGGATGTATACCGAGAAGCACTTGAAGGCCTGGAACGAGAAGAAGCACACTTTCAGGGCGAGACTGTTCAAGCCACTGCAACCGACGTTCGAGCGCTGGGCGAAGTCGTTACAGAAACGCGCTGCGGCAGAGAAGAAGAAAAGCTTAGCCAAGTAGAGCCACAAAAAGGCACAAAGAAGGACACAAAAGGATTTGGTTAACACATTTCGTGTTTTCTATGTGCCTTCTGTGTGCCTCTTTGTGCCTTTTTGTGGCTTAATTCTGTAATGGTTCGTCGTCGATCTCGTCGGCGATGGCGCGGAGAATTAGAGCGACTTCAGAATCGCTGACCTGCGAGGCGCGGAACTTTACCTCGAGATTGAAATCCTTGTCTGGTGAAGCGTATTTGAACGTGTAAGGCTTGTTGTCGGGAACGACGCGTGGGCCCATCTCCTGTCGTCGCACTTCTCTCGCATCGTTTCGATTCAAACCCTTCGACGCAATCTGATTTGCCAGGCGCCGCATTGAATCATCGTCGGGTTGGCGCACGATCTGAAGTAACGAGGATTTCGCATTGATGTCAGCCGCGCGACACACTTCCCTCACGTCGTCCGGGATCTTCGCGATCGCGAGTGCCTCAGTCACAGTCGTTCTACTCTTACCGACTTTGCGCGCTACGTCGTCGTGCGTGTAACCGAATCGCTCGCACAGCGACAGTAGACCATCAGCCTCTTCCCAGACTGTGAGATCTTTGCGCTGCATGTTTTCGATGAGCGCGATCTCCGCGACCGTGCCGTCGTCAACTTCCATCTCGACACACGGCACTTCCTTCAGCCCCGCACGCTGCGCAGAGCGCCAGCGACGCTCGCCGGCGATGATCATCCAGCGACCGGTGAGACGGTTCGGCTTGACGAGCAATGGTTCGAGCACGCCCTTTTCGGCAATCGAAGCCGTCAACTCCGTGAGGTCGCCGAAATCAACGCGCGGCTGCTCCGGATTGGGCTCCAGCTTATCGACAGGTATCATCCTGCCGACCTGCTGCGGGCGGTGTTGCGACAGCTCTTCGACGTAGTGCGCGTCGTGGCGCATTTGGAGGCCAGTTGGCAATCCCCTCTTAGACACGGCTTATTACCTCTTCGCAAAGTTTTCCGTACTCAATTGCTCCCGATGAGTTAGGAGCAAAACTAAAAATCGACTCCTTGTAAGCGGGCGACTCTTCGAGTCTGACGCTCTTGGTAATCACAGTGTCGAAAAGCTTTGGACCAAACACCGCGCGAATCTGTTCGTGAACCTCACGCGCGAGCGTGGTTCGCTTGTCGTGCAGAGTCACCAACACTCCGAGCAGCTCGAGATTCGGATTCGGACGCGCCTTCACTTTCTCGATGGTCTCGAGGAGATCGTCTGTGCCCTCGAGTGCGAAATATGACGACTGAATCGGAATCAAGACATGTGAGGCTGCAACCAATGCATTCACAGTAATCAGACCCAACGTCGGTGGCGTGTCGATGACGATCACCTCGTAGTGTTGCCGGAAAGGTTCGAGACGGTCTTTGAGCCGGAACGGTGCATCGAAATCACCGACCAGTTTCGACTCGAGCTTTGCCAGGTTGATCCGCGCGGGGACAAGGGCGAGGTTTTCTACCGGTGTTGCGTAAACCGACTCCTCGACGGGCGCTTCTCCATCCATCATCAACTCGTAGATGGATCGCTCGACTGTGAGTGGATCTAAAAACGATATAGAGCTATTGGCTTGGGGATCGAGATCGAGAAGAAGGACACGTTTTCCCTTGCGGGCAAAAGCGGCGGCCAAATTGATGGCGGTAGTGGTCTTTCCTACCCCACCTTTTTGGTTGGCGATGGCGATTACCATTCGCTGCACAGTGGCAAACTATCGCTCCATAGGTTCAAGCTTCCCTCTTGTCTGTGTAACTCTGTGCTCTTTGTGTACACCAACGGCACAGAGATAGCACATAGAAAAACTTACATCGGTAAATCCCCGGCCTCTCCGATAACGTCGGGCCATTCCTCTTCACCTGAAGGCGCTTCGGCTTCTTCGGCCTCTTCGGCGGGCAACGTGTTGCGCGACGCTTTGATCACTTCCATGTCGACGTAGATCGGACAATCGGCTCGCAAGGCTAATGCGATGGCGTCAGACGGACGAGAGTCGAGGACCATCCGATCGCCTTCGCTGTTTCGCATTTCTATCACTGCAAAGAACGTGTTATCACGCAGGCTCGTCACCACCACTCGGTCCACCTGCACTCCCAATTCGACAATCAGATTCCGCAGTAGATCGTGCGTCATCGGTCTCGGTGGCGCGATCTTTTCGATCTCGAGCGCGATGGCATTCGCTTCGTATGCTCCTACCCAGATCGGCAGCATCGTATCACTCTGAACGTCTTTTAAAATAATAATCGGAGTTCCGCTGTTCGGATCCATCATTAATGCTCGGATCTTAACCTCGATTTCCATACGCACCCCTTACACTACACCATTTACCAGAGTTCCGTAGAGGCTATTTGTTTTTGCGGCCGTCACCAGCACATCAACGACATCACCCTCGAGACTGCGCTCGCCCGAAAAGTTTACAACCTTGTGACACGTCGAGTGTCCTGTCAGATCGTTTTCGGAACGAGAGCTTTGTCTCTCAGCGAGAACGCTGAGC
>Ga0134127_10004376_pt1 | contig 10171 bp, 10 predicted proteins | sample KB31753_FD_96459 | JGI IMG/M metagenome (GOLD analysis project Ga0134127, IMG submission 96459) | Terrestrial soil microbial communities with excess Nitrogen fertilizer from Kellogg Biological Station, Michigan, USA - KB3-175-3 | ecosystem: Environmental > Terrestrial > Soil > Unclassified ...
CATCCAGCAGTGCATCGCGATCGCGGGTGCCGTCCAGGAGTGGTAGCAGATGGCGGTCCGCGGGCGACAGAATCAGCGTCTCGTGCCAGAGGTTGAAGGTCGACGCATCACTGTCGGTGCGCGTCAGCTCCGCCATGCGCCTGGCGATCTCGTCCAGCCGCAGCAGTGGTGCAGGCGTCGGCTCCGGCGACACCGGATCAAGCCGGATATGCGCCGCCCCCTGCATGATCAGGACACCGATCAGATCGTCGATGTGGTTCTCGAGGTCGGTGCTGGGATTGAGGCCAGCCGAAACGAGCCGTGCGTGCACCGCATCCACCAGCTCTTGCCGCGACAGTGTCCAAGGCCAACGGGCGCTCAGTGCGTCCAGTGCCGCCTTGATTCCCGGATCATTCGTGAACAGCGTCGCGTCATCGGGTTCCTGGTACTCCTGGCGCGAATTGTCGAGGCGAGTCTCCCCGTCGACGGGTGGCAACCACGCCGCGAAATGCATACGGCGGTAACGGCTGCTATCCGGGCTGTATTTGATATGCGGTGCGCGCTCGGCATGAATCAACAGCGATTCGCGGAACGCGCGGTTGAGCACAAAATCCAGGTACTGCTCGACCAGCACCTGCACGCCGCCACACTTGTCGCCCAAATACTCTGCAACCTTGGGACCGAAGTTGCCGGGGATCATCGTCTCGAGATGGGCCTCTGCCAGGAAGGCGAGACCGTGCGCGCTCGCACGTCCCAGCATCTCGTAGAAATAGCACGGTGCGTTGAACGCCTCGAGTTCGTCGTGCAAGAGGTAGGAATCCCCGAAACCCAGGGCGTGCGCCCTGGACATGGCCAGCACTCTGGCCAGCACACCGTCGACGGGCGTGACCTCCTCGAGGAAATCGGCCATGCGGCGGGCCTCGCGGACCTTCTCTTCCGGCGTTACGCTGTCGCCGCTGGCCAGTAGCATCGCATCGCGAACGATTTCCTTGGCCTTCCAGCCCGGATACACGTTGTAGCTCATGTAGGCCACGCCCTCCGGAGCCAACAACCTGCGGAACGTCGACAGGAGCGCTTCCTGTACCTCCGCTGGCACCCAGCTGAACACGCCATGGGCGATGATGAAATCGAATTGCCCCAGCGCCTCGAGATCCGTCCGGGCGATATCGCCCGCGAGCAGCTGTAAGTTGTTGAGGCCCAACGCCTGCGCGCGAGTACTTCCTTGATCGACCTGAACCTGCGATAAGTCGATGCCCACGACATGCGCCTGCGGGTGCGCGGCGGCGAATGGGATGAGGTTACCCCCTGCGGCACAGCCGATCTCGAGCACACGAGCGGTGGACACTTCGGGAGTTTCCAGCCCGAAGAGATGAGCGATTGCAGCCAGGTGCCCAGGGGCGGACTGTGGAAACGAATTCGAGGTGTACGGAGTCGTGTCGTAGTCGGCGCGCAGCCGGTCGATCGCATCGTCGAAGTCGCCGGAGGCATGCGTCTGGTCAGTCGGTTGAGCCATTAGCCGCTCCCTACGTTCGTCCGCAGTACTACCGGGCGTCCCCGCACAACGACGGGCGGAGGGTGTGATGCACCTGGCCTCGGTCCGAGGTCGTCAACATTCGATCACAGCCGTTTCGCTCAAAACACCCGGGGGAATGGCCGGCCCGGTCAGTACGCGCGGGCAACGTATGCGAGCGCGCCTGCATCGTGATCGGTTTCGGGCAGCGATCCGTCGCCGCGTCGTAGGCACCGTACCGTCAGTCCGCTGGTGGCGAGGTCTTGTTCGCCGACGGTGCCGACCAACTCCCACGGCACGCGGGCGACACCCGTCTGCGCTGCATCGCGTGCCTCGTCGAGCGTCGCGCAGTCGGAAATCGTAGCGTCGCGGCGCGCCGTCGCGGCATCGAACATGTCCAATTGAATCCGGCCAGACAGCTGCTGCACCTCGTCCGCGACCTCGGCGATGCCGACCCTGGTCTTGTCGCGGGTGTCGCGCCGGTAGAGCAGCGCCGCGTTTTCGGCGAGATCGCGCGGCCCGACCTCCACCCGGATCGGCACTCCCTGCAGGTCCCAGTCGGTGGCTCGCCAGCCGAAGGCCTGATCGACGTTGGCGTCCATTCGTACCCGCACGCCACGAACCTTGAGCTCGTCGGCCAGGGCGTTGGCGCAGCGGGTGACGGCGCCATCGGTGTCCTTGACCACCACGACGACGACTTGTACCGGCGCCAACGCCGGGGGCAGCACGAGTCCGAAGTCATCTCCGTGGCACATGATCAGTCCACCCAGCATTCGAGTGGACGCGCCCCATGACGTGGTCCAACAGAGCTCGGTGGCGCCTTCGGCGCTGGAGTAGCTGATGTTGAAGGCACGACTGAACCTCTGGCCAAGCTCATGTGACGTCGCCATCTGCAACGCCTTGCCGTCGCGCATGATGCCCTCGCAAGTCATGGTGTTCTCCGCGCCTGCGAACCGCTCCTTTGCTGTCTTGCGGCCAACGATCACCGGCATGGCCAGCACGTTGCACAGGAAATCCTGGTAGACGTCGCTCAGGATGCGGCGGGCATACTGCCGGGCGTCGGCCTGGGTGGCGTGCGCGGTGTGGCCCTCCTGCCAGAGAAACTCCGTGGTGCGCAGGAAGATTCGCGGTCGCAGCTCCCACCGCACGACATTGGCCCACTGATTGAGAAGCAGCGGGAGATCGCGGTAGCTATCGACCCATTTCGCCATGTATTCGCCGATGACCGCTTCACTTGTCGGACGGATGGCAAGCGACTCGGTCAACTCCTTGCCGCCGCCGTGCGTCACGACGGCGAGTTCGGGGCTGAATCCCTCGACATGCTCGGCCTCGCGTTCGAAGAAGTTCATCGGGATCAGCAGTGGGAAGTACGCATTCTGCGCACCGGCGGCCTTGATGCGCCCGTCGACCTCGGCCTGCATTCGCTCCCAGATCGCGTAGCCGGTCGGCCGGATCACCATGGTCCCGCGGGCCGGACCGTTCTCGGCCAGCTTCGCCTTGGTCAGGACATCTTGGTACCACCGTGGGAAGTCCTCGTGCTGAGGAGTCAGCACCGGCATCTGGTTGCCCTCTCCATGCTCGACGTCGACGCGGCACGCGCGTACCCGCCAAGCCTAAGGGCGGGGGAGAAGCGAAATTTTCTGCCAGATCTTGTTGGAGAGTTCGGTGGTCAAGGTCTCGATGTAGGAGATGGTCTCGAGGACGACGCCGTCGGCGCTGTGCTCGCCACAGAGCGCCGATGTCTTCGCCGTCAGGCTCAACATCTCCGAGCAGTAGGTGAGGTAGTGATACAGCTGGTCCGCGTCGAGGCCGTGCAGGATGCTCTGCGGGGTCGCCTCGTAGCTGGGGCTCAGCTGCTCCGGATCCTTGGAGAGCTGGTGCATATCGATCACGTGGGCCAGCGAGCGCATCCTGTGGAGCAGTCCCAGTAGCGTGCGCCGCTCCAAGCGTTCGGGAAAGGCCCACAGAAACACCACCGCGATCGCGGCGAACACAAGGTCGTTGACGACGCTTTCGACGAGGGGCACCCAGTCCGTGGTCCGGGCCAGCCCTTCGAGGACGGCCGAGCGCAGGCCGAAGACGAGGGCGACCACCGTCGCACCAACGATCGCGATGCTTGCGGCGCGCGCTACCAGTGTCCGACGCCGAAGACGGTCGTGAGACTGCTCTGCCTGACTCTGGAGCAGCACAGCCAACTGACCGAGATCGCGCGCGGCCTTGGTCAACCCTCGCTCACCGAAGCGCGCGAAGATACGGCGCTCAAGATGCGCCACGGTGGTCCCGACATGGTCAGCGGCCAGCTGGACCTCGTCGCCGGCCGGGCTCGTGCGTGCCACGCCCTGACTGTAGGGGTGAACACGGCCCCAACACCGCAAGAATCACTGTCCTCGGCATGCGAATACTTCGCGTCCGATGGGGCTTAGACGGTAAGGGGCCGCAATCTGCCGGAGATCGGAGTGGAAGTGTCGACGACCGAAGAACCCACGCCAGCCCTTGAAGACCAGTGGCTTGACGCTGCGGCAGGTGAGCGGCAACTGATTCGCGTGGACAGCCGGAGGACTGGCGGTGCGTACTCGGTCATCGAGTCCGCGGCGGAGCCTGGCTGCGCCGTCCCGACCCACGTTCATCGCAATGAAGACGAACACTTCCTCGTGATCTCCGGGCGATACCGAATCGCGGTCGGAGACAAACTCTTTGAGGGTAGTGCGGGCGCGCACATCATCGCGCCACGCAATTCGCCACACAGTTGGAGGAACATCGCTGCGACGGAGAGTCGACTGCTCGCGATCATCACACCCGGCGGGTTCGAGCAGATCGCCTATGCGGTGAGCACCACCCCTGCTGACAAGATTCACGACCTCACTGCGCGATTCGGCTGTGAGATCCTCGGGCCGCCTGTCGTCTAGAGCGGACCCAGGGTAGTCGCCGACCGGGTGCGTGCATGAGTATCGACGCGTGCTCAGAGGACTCAACTGGTTCCCGTTCGCGCTGGCGCTGATTGTCGCCGCAGGCGGGGTGACGGCGGCGCCTGCGAATGCCGACCCGAACGCCCTGTGGACCATCGTGCACGACCAGTGCGTGCCCGATCAGGAGTCGAGCGGTGAGCCTGCCCCATGCGCACTTGTGGACCTCGGCGGCGGGGAGAGACGCGGATACGCCGTGCTCAAAGACCTCGTCGGGGCCACGCAGTTCCTACTCATCCCGAGCGAACGGATCTCCGGCATCGAGAGTCCGGCCCTTCTCGAGCCGGATGCCACGAATTACTTCGCGGCAGCTTGGCACGCAGGCAGTTTCGTCGACGCGCGGGCCCGGAAGGACATCCCGCGCGACTGGATGAGCCTCGCAATCAACTCCGCCGTGGCGCGAAGCCAGAACCAATTCCACATCCACATCGACTGTGTCCGCGCCGATGTCAGGGAATCGGTGAGCCGAAACATCACCCATGTCGGGCCGGACTGGGCGCCATTCCCCGAACCGCTGAGGGGACACCCGTATCAGGCCATGACCGTCGCAGGCGAAGACCTCGGAGCCGCCGATCCGGTCAAGCTTCTTGCGAGCCGAGTCGACGACATGGGCCTCGAGACGCTCGTGGCGGTCGGCGCCTACCTCAGCGACGGACAACCTGGATTCGTTCTGCTCGCCGGTCACGCCGATCCGGCGACGGGCAACCTTGGCGCCGGAGAGGAACTGCAGGACCACACGACGTGCCCGCCGCCACGGGGCGTGGGCGAAGTAGTCCAGCACCGCTGAACTCCACCACGCCCCAGATCGTGCATAGTCCAGGGTCCGTCAGGGCCACGGACCCGGGACGGAGTCCATCGATGAACTGGAAGATTCTTGCCGCAATCTGTTCGGCCGTCCTGATCATTGCCGGCGCCACCGTGGTTGCGCGGACGTCGAGTGAGCCAGGACCGTCGCTGTCGCACTCGACGGCGACCACGAGCACGACCACGCCCCCAAGCACGATGCAGAGATCGCCGGGTTATATGGGCGGATACTGAACGAAACTGGTGTGTGGCTAGGCCAGTCGCGTGACGCGGCCGGCGAACGCCAGCGCGTGCTCGTACGTCTCGAGGTTGTCGCGAGAGATCTTCGCGTGCACGGGACGCTCGAGTAGGAGCCGCAGCACCGGGTTGTAGGCGTAGTACGTCTCGTGGAACGTGAGAATCGTTGAGCCGTCGGGCTGTTCCTCGAGTTCGTGATAGCCCTCGGCACGAGACCACAACGGCTTGCCCACCGCGACGTAACGCGACAGCTTGTTCAGCTTCGCCTCGGTCACCGTCTCCCACGACCGTCCCTTGCCGCCGGACAGCAGGTACTTGGGCACCTCGAAGACGCAGGTGCGCACCAAACCCTCCCCGGCGTCGTCGCCCTCGTTGAGGATCTCCATGCTGCCCGTCGGCCACTTCAGGACTCGCGGTTTGGGGGAATTCGGCGGCACCGGGGGATGCAGCACCCGCCACACCTTTCGCGGCGGTGCATCGATGTGGAATCGCACTGTGTAGGACCGCATTACGACTCTCCCCAGGTGTTCCAGAATGTGACGCTCTCCGCGGGCGGCCTCGCAGCCGGCCGGAAGTCGGTGCCGATCGTGTAGGCGACCGGGAAGAGCGCTGCCTGCGTGGCGGTGCCGGGGATTCCCAGCAACTCTCCGACCTCACGCTCCTTGGCCAGATGCATCGTCGTCCAGACCGACCCGAGACCGCGCGATCGCAGGGCGAGCAGGAAACTCCAGCCGGCTGGGATGATCGATGCCCACGCCGACGCCGCGGCAAGCTGGTCGGTTCCGTCGAAACGGCTGTCCAGACACGGGATTACGTGTACCGGGACGTTGGCAAGAGTCTCGGTGAGGCCGAGGGCGCTCTCGTACACCCGCCGGGTCTGGGGATCGGATTCGGTCGAGGCGACGTGGGCCAGGTATTGCTCACCGACGCTGCGGTAGATGTCAGCGATCGCGGCACGCTTGTCGGCGTCGGTGACCACCACCCACCGCCAGTCCTGTGCGTTGCTCGCGGTGGGCGCCTGCATAGCAAGTCGCACGCACTCCAGAATGACGTCGCGTTCGACCGGTCGCGTCAGGTCAAGGCGCTTACGCACCGACCGCGTGGTGGTGAGCAGTTCATCGACCGAGGAGATGTCCACGGGTCAGACGTCGATCGCGCAGGACTGATCGACGCCGAGTACGGTCAACGACCGTCCCAGACCCAGGAAAACGGCCACGCACAGCGTCAGGTCGAGGATCTCCTCGTCGCCGAACACGTTGCGCAACCGTCCAAAAAAGGCGTCATCGATGGACGCGTGGTCGTTGGCGAACCGCTCGGCGTATTCGATCGCCAAGCGCTGCCTCGGCGTGTAGCCGGGGTAGGTGGCGTACGCCGCGACGTTTTCATAGAGCTCCGGCGCGATGCCCGCGTCGAGCACCGACGGTGCCCGGAAGTCCGAGCAGGCAACGCAGTCGTTGATTTGGGCGATGCGCATCCTGGCCAGCTCCCGCTCCTCGGCGGGGAGGATGCTTTGCTGATAGGCGCCGCGAATCATCCGCTCGACCATCCCGCCGAGCTGAGGCCGCAAGGTCCAGATCATGGCGGCTTCGCCACCGGGGCCATCTGGCACGTCGAGCCTTGCCATGTGCGAACTTCCTCCGCGTGAAGACCGTTACCCTTTTGAGGAAACCAGATTCTCGGCGTCGCTGTCCAGATGCAACGCCCGCGCTTGGGAGGTCTCGGCATGCTGTTCATGCATGAGGTGCACAAGGTGCGCGGGCGCGCCGAAGACGAGTTCGAGGCTGCGTTCCGAGGCGGCTGGCTGCCGATGCTCGGCGACGGCGACGATGCGCGCTTGCTTTGGTACGCCAACCACGCACATGGCAGCGGCCCCGCATACACCGTCGTGACGGTGACCGCGGTTCGCGACGGAACCGCGTGGGAGCGGCTGGCCCAGCGAATCCAGAAGGGTGATCTGCGGGCCTGGATGCGTGACCTCGACGAGCTCCGTCACGACGTCGACGCCAAATTGCTTGTCCCGCTTCCGTGGTCTCCGCTCAAGGACGTGGACCTCGACGATGTGCCGACCGACGCCCGAGAACACGAGCTCACTCTCTACATGGAAGACACCATGTGGCCGTACGCGGACAAGTTCGGTGAGTACATCGACCGGTGCGGCGAGGTGTACTCCAAGAGCCTGGACCATCCCAATCCGCTGCTGACCATCGAAGCCGCCTTTCAGCCGGCGCTCGGCAGCCACGTGCGGCGCGAAGTGGCACTGATGCAGCGCATCCATGACTCACAGGCACTGCTCAGACTCCTTCAGACCGAGATTCCGCCCGAACACCGCGGACCCGGAACGTGGATGCACGACGCTCTCGACTTGCGCGACCAGTGGACCAGCCGGCTGCTGCGGACATCCTCGTGGTCACCACTGTATTGAGCCGCACATGAACATCGGAACGATCGTCGATGCCGCCGCGGCGGGGGACCCCGGCCGTGCCGCGCTCATCATCGATGGGCACATCGTCAGATACGGCGAACTGGCCGCGGCGGTCGAGCAGTGCAGCGGGCGCCTGGCCGATAGTGGACTGGCGGGCAAGCGCGTCGCTGTCGTCGACGTCGGAAGCGTGCCGGCGATCGCGACGATGCTCGGCGCCGCGCGGATCGGCGCTGCGGCGGCACTGATGAACCCAGCCCTGACGCCACCGGAGTTGCGGGGACTGGTCAAGAACGCCGGGTGCGCCTCGGTCGGTGTTGCGGGGGAGTCGTATGTTGGCCGGCTCGTTGATGCGGGTTTGTCCGAGGTGTTCACGGCCGCGAACCTCTTGACCGACGGAAAGACGAACACACCGCCGGTCGCCGAGAACATCGACGACCGCGACGCGCTGGTCCTGTTCACCAGCGGCACCACCGGACTGCCGAAGGCCATCGGCATCACCCAGGGACAGCTGAGCGCGCGAATCACTGGAGTCGCAACACCTTTCAGCGTGGACAAACCCCCCACGATCAGCATGATGAGCGTCCCGTTCTTCCACGTCGGCGGCGCCATCGGTGTACTGGGCAATCTCTACGCGGGCAATACCTACGTGGTGCAGACGCGTTTCGACGCCGGAGAGTGGTTGCGCATTGTGCAGGAGAACCGCGTGACGTCCACCTTCATGGTGCCGACGATGCTGCAGCGCATCCTGGATCATCCCGACTTCGACAGCGCAGACCTGTCATCTCTCAGCGCCATCGCCTACGGTGCTGCGGGGGCGCCCGTCGCATTGGTGCACAGGGCGATGGCCGCGCTGCCGCATGTGGGGTTCGCCAACGTGTTTGGTCAAACCGAGACCTTGGGCGCCTACACGACTCTGTTGCCGAACGATCACCGCGACCCCAACCGTGTGGGATCCGTGGGCAGACCTCTGCCGGGCGTGCAGGTTCGAGTGGTCGACCCGGACACCGGGTTCGATGTCGAGGCCGGATGGGTTGGCGAGCTGTGGGTCAAGACGGACCAGCATGTCGGCGAAGGTTGGCTGCGCACAGGGGATCTCGCGAGCCAAGACTCCGGCGGCTACATCTATCCGAGCGGCCGGCTCAAGGACACCATCAACCGCGGGGGAGAGAAGTTCGGCCCGATCGAGGTCGAGGACGCCATCCGGACCCATCCGGCGGTGACCGACGTGGCCGTCGCAGGAATCGCGGACGAGGAGATGGGCCAACGGGTGGGGGCCGCTGTGGTCGCCCGCTCTCCGCTGACGCTCGAGGAGCTGCGTTCGCACTGCCGCGACCTGATCGCCTATTTCAAGCTGCCGGAGCGGCTGAAGGTCGTCGATGGCATCCCGTACAACGACACCGGCAAGGTCAACCGTCGCCAGCTCGCCGCGCTGATCGCGGACGGCACCTAGGCCAGCGAGAGGAGTTTCCGTGCTGTTCCTTCACGAGACCCACAAGGTGGTCGGTGCGCGGGAGGACGACTTCGAGGCCGCCTACCGCGACGGCTGGATGCCCACGCTGGCAGAAGGGGACGACGCGCGACTTCTCTGGTACACCAACCACGCTCACGGTTCGGGTTTGTCCTACAACGTCGTCACGATCACCGGGATCACCGACGGCGCGGCTTGGGAGCGCCTGGCCCACCGAGTCCAATCCGGGGATCTGCAGCCGTGGACGCGCGAGCTGGACAGCCTGCGTCACGACGTGACGGGCAAGCTCTTGCTGCCGGTGGACTGGTCGCCCCTCCAGGAGGTCGACCTCGCTGCGGTGCCCACCGACGGGGCAACGCATCCGCCGAGTCTCTTCATGGAGGACACCGGCTGGCCCGATGCTCCACTGGACGACTACATCCGGTCGTGGGACGAGATCTACTACCGGCCACTCTCCAAGACGTCGCAGATACTCGACATCCAGGCGTGCTTCCAGGTCGCACACGGAAGCTACCGAAGGCGAGAAGCCATGCTGTGGCAGAAGATCTCGCCAGCGAACGACTACGCCACGCTCGTCCACCTGCTCACCACCGACATCCCACCGGAGCACCGCGGGCCAGGCACCTACATGTTCGAGGCGCTCAGGTACCGCGACCAGTGGGAGAGCCGATTACTGCGGACCTCGGCCTGGTCGCCCCTGTACTAGTGGTGTGTCCTGCAATTACTTGATGATTACTTGGTATGATTCACAACGTGAGGCGACCCGTTGCGGCTCTGTTGGTGTCCTC
>Ga0134127_10004377_pt1 | contig 10170 bp, 5 predicted proteins | sample KB31753_FD_96459 | JGI IMG/M metagenome (GOLD analysis project Ga0134127, IMG submission 96459) | Terrestrial soil microbial communities with excess Nitrogen fertilizer from Kellogg Biological Station, Michigan, USA - KB3-175-3 | ecosystem: Environmental > Terrestrial > Soil > Unclassified ...
TAGCCTCACCCGCGTGCAGAAGATCACACGCCGCAATTTCGGCCGCCTCGCCGCCGGCGTGACGGCTGCGCGCGCTCTTCCAGCAGGCGCGCAAGCGCCGGCGCAAGCGTCGTACATCGGACCGCTGACCGGGGTGACGACCGGTATCGAGGGGCGCACCTTCGATCCGGTTGTGTTCGGGCGCGAGCTGATCGCGGCCGCGCCGCGGCGGCTGCGGTTCCAGGCGCGGACGCGCGGCGAGGCGGAGGCCTGGCAGCAGACGCTGCGCGCGAAGCTCACCGAGCTGCTCGGCGGGTTCCCATCCGAGCGCACGCCGCTGCGCCCGACAGTGCTCGAGACGCGATCGTTTCCCGGCTACCGGCGCGAGAAAATCGTCTTCGACGCCCGGCCCGGCGTGAGCGTCCTCGCCTACGTGCTGCTGCCGGTGTCCGCGCGCACGCCGGCGCCGACGATGATCTGCGTGCCCGGCCACGGCCGCGGCGTCGACGACGTCGTCGGCATCGACGAGCAGGGACGAGACCGTACCAACAAGGACGGCTACCAGCACGACTTCGCGCTGCAGATCGTCGAGGCGGGGCTGGCGGCGGTGGCGATCGAGCCGATGGCGTTCGGCTGCCGGCGCGATCCGATCAACGCGCGCCGCGGGCTGGCGCAGAAAGGGTGCGAGCCGGTGGCCGGCGCGGCGCTGATGCTCGGACAGACGCTGATCGGCTGGCGCGTCTGGGACATCATGCGGACGATCGACTACATCGCGACGCGCCGCGAGCTCGATGCGTCGCGCGTCGGCTGCATGGGAATATCGGGCGGCGGCACGGCGACGACGTTCGCGACCGCGCTGGAGCCGCGGATCCGCGTCGCCATGGTCAGCGGCTACCTCAACACCTTCCGCGACAGCATCGGCAGCCTCGCGCACTGCGTCGACAACTACGTGCCCGGGATCCTCAACTGGGCGGAGATGGCCGACGTGGCTGGGCTGATTGCGCCGCGGCCGCTGTTCATCGAGTCGGGGGAACGCGACAACATCTTCCCGATCGATGCCAGCGTCGAGTGCTTCAACCGCGTGCGTGAGATGTATCAGGTATTCGGCGCCGCGGATCGTGTGGAGCAGGAAGTCTTCCCGGGCGAGCATTCATTCTGGGGAAAGCGTGGGGTACCCTTCGTCGCGCGACAACTGCTCGTCTGAGACGATCAACGCAGAGCACGCAGAGCACGCAGAGGTCTTCTTTTCTATAAGAGAAAAAAAGTCTCAGCGGTCTCAGCGGTCTCAGCGTTGATTGTCGTCAACGCCGGCGGGGCTGTGGCGTGGGGGTCGGAACTGGGCGCGGCCGCGGCATCTCGCGCCCGAGCTCGGCCATCGCCTCGGCGACGGCGCGATCGATCTCGGGTTGCGCGGCCTCTAGCGCTTCGCGCATCTCCCTCTCGATCTCCGACCAGTCGACCTCGGCCATCGCCTGGTCGACCGCGGACAGCGACAGGTCGATATCCTCGTCGATACCGGCCATCGCCGCGTCGATTGCCGGCTGGATGTCGCGCATCGCCGCGTCGATTTCAGGCTGCACGTCCAGCATCGCAAGATCGATCTCGGGCTGGACGGCGAGCATCGCGGCATCAATGTGCGGCTGCACGTCGAGCATCGCCAGGCGAATGTCTTCGGCGATGTCCGGCGCGATGTTCAGGGCCAGCCCGCGGTCGTGGGCGTGATCCTGATCCCGATCGCGCTCCCGTTCCCGGCGCCGCCGCTCGGTCTCGGGCCTCGGCTCGCCGGGCCGGCGCAGCGCGATCGTCCCGCCGAACGACTCGAGCTCGACGCGCGCGCTGCCGTTGCCGAGCGTGGCGGTGAAACGCTTGCGCCGCTCGGCGCTGTCGCCGGTGCCGATCGGGAAGCTGGAGCGGAAGCCGCCGTTGTAGGTGCGCGCCACCAGCGTCGCGTTGACGCGCTCGGGAATCGCCATCGCGATCAGCCCGTTGTGCGTCGTCAGCCGGTAGAGGCCCTTCTCCTTGATCGGGCCGTCGTAGGAGATGTTGCCGTTGACGGTGTAGAGGTCGACGTTCGCGGAATCGATGCGGTCGAGGATGATGCTGCCGTTGGTCGACTCGGCCGACAGGTCGCCGCTGATGTCGGCGAGGCGGATCCCCTCGTTGACCGCGCGCACCTCGACCCGCCCTTTCGCCTTTTCGAGCGTCACCTCGCCCTGCACCGATTTCAGCGAGACGAACCCCGAGCCGCCGCGGACGTTGATGTCGCCGCGCGTGGTCTCGACGCTGACGTCGCCGCCGACTCCTTCCATCGTCACGTCGGCGTAGTTGCCGCTGACGGTGATGGCCATCCAGGACGGCACGGTGATCGCGTAGTCGAGCGAACGCGGCGGGCCGCCGCGCGTCGAGCGCGAGCGGATGGTGACCGTCTGCTCGCCCTGCCGGATGTCGACGCTCTCGCGATCGGAATGCGTCACTTCCACGCGCACCGCATCGCGGTCCCACACCTTGATGATCACGTCGCCGGCGAAGTTGTTCACGTCGAGCTTGGTGCCCTTCGACACCTGCACCGTCTGATCGGTCGACGCGATGGCCATGGCCAGCAGCAGGGTTCCCAGCATGTGTCGTCCTCACGGTCCGCCTCTTGGCGGACGTTGCGATCCGTCTCTCGTCTCTAGTCCATGTCGGTGGTCAGCGCCGCCGCGCGCCGCAGCAGATCGAGCTTGCGGCGCCGCGCCTCCACCAGGTGGCTGCTCAAATAGCTGTTCGCCGGGTCGCCGATCAGTGCCTCGCGTGCCTGGTTGATGGCCTGATCGATGATCTGCAGATTGTGCTCGACCACCGCAACGGTCGACGGATCGAGGCGGCCGCGGCCGGCCTTCAACGCCTTCTCGAGGTCCGCCACCGCCGCGTCGTACTGCGCGTCGGCGAGGCCGACGGTTTCCACGCGGACGCCGGCGGCATCGTCGGATGCGGCGGTGTCGCCGCCATTGGCAGCTCTGAAGGGCTGCGCTGCTGAATCCGACGTTGTCGCAACCGTTGGCGCCGGCGCGTCGTCGCGCAGCCCGTCAGGACTGCCGGCAATCCGCCAGACGATCCCGCCCGACACCGCGGCGACGAGCGCCGCCGCGGCGGCCAGCTGCGGCAGCGTGAAGGCGAATCGACGCGACGCGGTGCTTCGGAACGGCGCGACGCCCGCGGCAGGCGGGTGCCCGTCAATGCGCGCGGCGATGCCGCTCCACAAGTCGGCCTGAGGAGGGCGCCCCGCCTGCCCGGCCGCCTGCGCCCGTGCTACCACGCGCTTCAGGTCGTTGAGCACGGCGGTGCAGTCGCGGCACTCGTGCAGGTGCGCGGCGACCGCGCGGCTCTCGCCTTCCGACAGCTCGCCGTCGAGATAGTCCGACAGCTTGTCCGTCCATTCCTCGTGCATCGTCATTCCCCGCCCAAATGCCTGCGCATCAACATCCGCGCCCGGTGCAGCTGCCGCTTCGACGTGCCGGTGGCGATGCCGAGCAGCACCGCGATCTCCCGGTGCTTGTAGCCCTCGACGTCGTGCAGCACGAAAATCTCCCGCGCCCCTTCCGGCAGCTGTTCCATCGCCTGCTCGAAGTCGACCGTCAGGTCGGCCCGCGCCGGCGCGACGGTGACGTAATCGAGCGCTGCCGGGTCGTCGACCATCCGCTCGCGCTGGATGGCGAAACTGCGCCGCCGCTCGATCACCACGTTGACCGCGAGGCGGTGCAGCCAGGTCGAGAACGCCGACTCGCCGCGGAACTGGCCGAGCTTCTGCCAGGTGCGGACGAAGATGTCCTGGGTCACCTCGTCGGCTTCGTGCGTCCCCAGCATCCGGCGTGCAAGATTGTGAATCCTGCCGACGTGGGCCTGGTAGAGCCGCTCGAAGGCGGAGGTATCCCCGCCGGCCGCAAGAGCCACATCGGATTCGACTCCGCTCTGGACCGGGGTGTCGCTCAGCGTCATCACCGCCGAAAGGGTCGCGGCTGTCACTTACAAACAGTTGGACGGGGGGAGCTTAGCGGAAGGTTGACAGCGTGCAGGGCTGGAAGGCGGGAAGGCTGGAAGGCGGAAATGGAAGGGCGGAAGGTGGAAAGGCGCGAAGGCGGGAAGCAAGGTAGGAGGTAAAGGCTGCAAGGCCTTCAGGACCTTAGCCTTTCGGCCTTACTTCCAGCCTTCCAGCCTTCCAGCCTTGCCTTCCCGCCTTTCAGCCTTCCAGCCCTTCAGCCTTGCGCGCGCTCAGGCGCAGCCTGCTTGCGCTCTGCGCGGCCGGCGAGCCGCCTGAACGCTTCACCCGGGCTCCACTCACGGAGGTCGTCGAAGTAGGAGTAGACCACCGGGGTGACCAGCAAGGTCAGCAGCAGGCACAGGATCTGGCCGCCCAGGATGGTCACCGCCATCGACGCCCGCGACCCGGCGCCGGCGCCCTTGCCGAAGGCGATCGGCAGCATGCCGGCGACGATCGCGATCGTCGTCATCAGAATCGGCCGCAGGCGCACGTGGTTCGCCTGGATCAGCGCCTCGTGGCGCTCCACGCCCTGGTTGCGCAGCGTGTTGGTGTAGTCGACCTGCAGGATCGAGTTCTTCTTGACGATGCCGAAGAGCATCATCAGGCCGATCGCGCTGTAGACGTTGATCGTCATGCCAAACGCCATCAGCGCCAGGAGACCCGCCGGCAGGCTGAGCGGCAGCGCCGTCATGATCGTCAGCGGGTGAACGAAGCTGTTGAACTGCGACGCCAGCACCATGTAGATGAAGATGATGGCGAGGATGATCGCGATCGTGAAGTTGCTCGACGCCTCGGCCAGCGTGCGCGCGCTGCCGCCGAAGACCGCCTGATACCCCGGCTTCAGGTGCAGCTCTTCGACCTTCTGCCGTGCCGCCGCCAGCGCCTCGCCGAGCGGCACGCCCTGCAGGTTGCCGTTCACTGAAATCTGGCGCTGCCGGTTGTAGCGGTCGATCGCGGCCGGGCCGAAGTCGCTTTTCAGCTGCGCGACGTCGCTCACCTTGACCGTGCGGTTCGGTCCGGCCGGGATGAGCAGATCGCCCATCGTCACCGGGTTGCGATACCGCTCGTCGAGGCGCAGCAGCACCTTGAACTGGTCGTCGCCGTCCTTGAACTCCGACACTTCCTCGCCGCCCACCAGCGTGCGCAGGTTGTTGGCGAGCGAATCGATGTTGACGCCGAGGTCGGCGGCGCGGGCGCGATCGACGTTGATCCGCAGCTCCGGCTGGGTCGGCTCGAAGTTGGTATCGACGTCGACGACGCCGGGGATCTCGCGCACCTTCTCCATCAGCTGCACGGTGTACTGCTGCAGCTGCTCGATGTCGGGCCCCTGAATCAGGATGTTGAGGCGGTTGAACCCGCCGCCGCCGCCGCCGGGCCCGCCGCCGCCGGGGCCGCGGCCGCCGGTCGAGGCGCCCGAGATGTCGGTGCCGCCGGAGACGCTGATGCGCGCGCCCTGGTACTTGCGCAGCATCTGCCGCGCCTGAATCATCAGCTGCTGCTGCGAGAAGTCGCGCTCCTCGAGCGGCACCATCATGATGTTGAAGTTGGCGAACCCGGAGTTGATGTTCTGCATCACCCGCTGCAGCCCGGGCAGCGCCAGCACTTCCTTCTCGATCGGCTTGATGAACTCCTCGGTCCGCTGGTAGCTGGTGCCGCGCGGCAGCCGCACGTTGACGCTGAACTCGCCCTGGTCGTCGTCGGGCACGAGCTCCTTGCCGACGTAGGGGTAGAGGAACGCCGCCGACACGGTGACGGCGAGCGCGATCAGCATCATCACCGGCCGGTGATGGAGCGCCCAGATCAGCAGCTTGCCGTAGAAGGCGTCGAGCTTGGCGTAGACGCCGCCCGACTTGGTGTTGGAGTGATCCGACTTGATGTCCTCGCGCCTCATCCACATCGCGCAGAGCGCGGGGGTGAGCGTGAACGACACGAACATCGACAGCAGGATGGCCGCGGCGGATGTCAGACCGAAGCTGTAGAAGTAGCGGCCGATCTGCCCGGTCATGAACGCGACCGGGACGAAGATCACGACCAGCGAGAAGGTGGTGGCCATCACGGCGAGGCCGATTTCCGCGGTCGCCGCCGCGGCCGCCTGCTTCGGCGTGACGCCCTTCTCTTCGACGAAGCGGAAGATGTTCTCGAGCACCACGATCGCGTCGTCGATGACGATGCCGGTGGCAAGCGACAGCGCCAGCATCGTCATGTTGTTGAGCGTGAACCCGGCCATCTTCATGAAGGTGAAGGTGCCGATGATCGAGGTCGGGATGGCGAGCGCGGCGATGAAGGTGACGCGCAGGTTGCGGATGAACAGGAACACCACGACGCTGGCCAGGAGGCCGCCGAGGATCAGGTGCAGCTTGATGTCCTCGAACGATCGCCGGATGAAGCGCGATTGATCGTTGCCGATGCTGATGGTGATGTCCTGGGGCAGCTGCTGCTGGATGCGCTGCAGCTTGTCCTGCACCCGGTCGACGACTTCGACCGTGTTGGTGCCCGACTGTTTGCGCACCTGGACGCCGATCGCCGGCGTGCCCGACAGCCGCGTCGCGCTGCGCACTTCCTGCACGCTGTCCTGCACGTGGCCGACGTCGGCGAACGTGATCACCGACCCGTCGGCGCGGTAGGCCAGGACGATGCGGTTGAAGTCCTCGACGTTGCGGATGCGGCCCATCGTCCGCACCGCAACCTCGGCCGGGCCGGCGGTGAACTGGCCGCCGGGAATCTCCACGTTCTGCCGCTGCACCGCGGTGCGCACGGCGTCGACGGTGAGGCCGTAGGCGTTGAGGCGATCGGCGTCGAGCAGCAGCTGGATCTCGCGCTTGCGCTCGCCGTTGTAGCCGACCGAGCCGACGTCGCGCACCGTCTCGAGCTCCTGCTTGACGCGCTTCTCGGCAATCTCGGTGAGCTCTTTCGGCGCCCGCGGCCCGATCACGGCGAAGCCGAAGATCGGCTGCGCGTCGGGATCCATCTTGGTGATCTGCAGCGGCCGGGTGTCGCGCGGAAACTGGTTGACGATCTGCGCCAGCTTGTCGCGGACGTCCTGCGTCGCCGACTCGATCTCGCGCTCGAGGGTGAAGGTGATGGTGACGCGGGCGTTGCCCTGGTCGGAGGAGGCGCGCAGCTCGTCGATGCCGCTGATGGTGTTGACCGCTTCCTCGACGCGCTTGGTGATCTGCGTCTCGATTTCTTCGGCGCTCGCACCCGGCAAATTCGCCTGGACGTTGACCACCGCCGCGTCGGTCTTCGGCATCAGGTCGAGGCCGAGCGACTCGTAGGAGACGGCGCCGAGGACGATCAGCGCCGCGGTCATCATGATCGCGAAGACCGGGCGGTTGACGCTGACTTCAGCGAGCTTCATTGACGCACTCCGCGGCGGCCGTTGCCGTTCCGGCCCGATCCCCGTCCGTCTTCGGCGACCTCGTTGCCGGCGCCGCCGACGCGCACGCTGACGCCGGTGGCGAGCTGGCTCAGGTTGGATGTCGCCACCGTTTCATCGCCCTTCAGGCCGCTGGTGATCTCGACCAGGTTGTCCTTGCGCGCGCCGAGCGTCACCTGCTGCGCCCGTGCCTTGTTGCCTTCGATCACGAAGATCGTCGACACGCCGGCCAGCGTCGAGATGGCGTCGTCGGGCGCGGCAATCACGTTGGCGTCGATGTGCGTGAGCACGACACCCTTGGCGAAGAAGCCCGGCTTGAGCTGGCGATCGTTGTTCTCGACCACCGCTTCCACCGCGAAGGTCCGCGTCGTCTGATCGACCGCCGGGCTGACGTAGGCGATCTTGCCCTGGAACTTCCGGTTGAGGAACGCCTCGACGTCGAACATCACCGTTTGACCGGGGCGGATCAGGCTGGCGTGCTTCTCCTGGATCGCGCTCTTCAACCGCAGCGGGTTGACCTGCACGATGGTCGCAACCGGCGTGTTCTCGCGGATGTACTCGCCCGGCTGGATCAGCCGCTCCGACACCGCGCCGGCGACCGGCGCCTTGATCACCGCGTCGGCCACCTTTTTCTGGGCGAGCTCGTAGGAGGCGCGGCGATCCTGCAGGCTGGCCTTCAGGCTGTGAATGTTGTCGAGCGTCGCCTGGTAGTTGGCCTCCGCCACCTTGAGGCGCGTTTCGGCGGTGTCGCGGTCGGCCTTGGTCAGCAGGCCTCGCGAGTTCAGGAGCTCCGCGCGTTCGAATCCGTTGCGCGCATCGTCGCGGTTGGCCGCCGCCTGCCGCATCGACGCGATCTGGTCGTCGGCCGGGGGCGCCTTGTCCTGACCGCGCTCGATGCCGAGCTGCGCCTCGACCTGCCGCAGCGCGCTCTCGGCGCGATCGAGCGCGAGCTGCAGTTCGCGCGGCTCGAGCCGCGCGATCACGTCGCCGGCGCGCACCTCGGTGCCGAGCTGCACCCGCACGTCGCGGACGATGCCGGCGACCTCGCTGCTGATGCGCGCCTGCTCGGGCGACAGCAGCGTGCCAGAGAGCTCGACCTCGCGCTGCACCGACATGCGCTGCACCGGCGCGGTGACGGTCTGCACCGCCGGGCCGCCGCCGCGACCGCCGCGTCCGCCGCCGCGGCCGCCCGCAGCGGCCGCCTGGCCCGCAGTTTTCTGGCAGGCGGACGCGAGCAGCGCAAGCCCAATGACGAGCAGATAGTGTCGGCGCACGTGATCCTTTACGAAGAGGCTTCCGCCGACGCGTGAACATCGCGCCGCGCCGGATGACCCGCGACCGCAACATCGCCATGAACCCGGCGGCGCGCCAGGAACATCCGCGTGTTCTCGATGTAGACGTAGTACACCGGCGTGATGTAGAGCGTCAGCAGCTGCGAGACCAGCAGGCCGCCGACCACCGCGAGGCCGAGCGGCCGCCGCGCTTCGGCGCCGGCGCCCCAGCCGAGCGCGATCGGCAGCGTGCCGACCAGCGCCGCCATGGTCGTCATCATGATCGGGCGGAAGCGCACGAGGCACGCCTCGTGGATCGCTTCGCGCGGCGTCTTGCCGTGCGCGCGCTGCGCCTCGACCGCGAAGTCGACCATCATGATGCCGTTCTTCTTGACCAGGCCGACCAGCATGATCACGCCGACGAAGGCGTAGAGGCTCAGCTCGGTCTTGAAGATCAGGAGCGTCAGCAGCGCGCCGAAGCCGGCGGCGGGCAGACCCGAGAGAATCGTCAGCGGGTGGGTGAAGCTCTCGTAGAGGATGCCGAGGACGATGTAGATGACGACGATCGCCATCAGCAGGATCAGGCCGAGGCCCTGCAGCGAATCCTGGAAGGCCTGCGCCGTGCCTTGAAAGGTGGTCGAGATCGTCGACGGAATGGTCGCCGCGGCGGTTTGCTTGATCATCTCGACCGCGTCGCCCAGCGCGTAGCCCGGCTTCAGGTTGAAGGAGATCGTCACCGACGGCAGCTGGCCGGTGTGCGCGATCACCGACGGGCCGACGTTGGTGCGGACGCTGGCGACGGTGTTCAGCGGAATCAGCCGCCCGCCGCTCGAGCGCACGTAGAGCATCGACAGCGCCGACGGGTCGCTCTGAAACTGCGGCGCCACCTGCATGATCACCTGGTACTGGTTGTTGGGCGCGAAGATCTGCGACACCTGGCGCGTGCCGTAGGCGTTGTAGAGCGCCGTCTCCACCTGGTTGACCGTCAGCCCGAGCGCCGAGATCTTGTCGCGATCCATGTCGATGCGGATCTGCGGGTTCTTGATCTGCATGTCGCTGCTGACGTCCTCGAGGCCGGGCGCTTCGCGCAGCTTCGATTCGAGCACCGGCGCCCATTGGTAGAGCTCGTCAGTGTCGGTGTCCTGCAGCGTGAACTGATAGAGAGCGCGCTGCGGTCCCTGGTTGCCGAGATTGATCGGCGGCCGGTTGACCATGAACACACGCACGCCGGGGACCTGCGACAGCTTGGGACGCAGATCCGCGATCACCTGATCGACGCTGCGCTTGCGCTGCGACCGCGGCTTCAGGTCGACCGAGATCTGGCCGGTGTTCAGGTCGCCGCCGCGCGGCCCGCCGCCGACGTTGTTGCTGAAGGCGAGGACATCGGGATCCTTGGCGACAATCGCCGCCACCTCGAGCTGGTGGCGCGACATCTCATCGAAGCTGATGCCCTGCTTCGCCTCGGTGCTGATGTTGAACCGGCCCTGGTCTTCGCTCGGCAGGAAGCCCTTCGGCACCTGGCCAAA
>Ga0134127_10004379_pt1 | contig 10169 bp, 7 predicted proteins | sample KB31753_FD_96459 | JGI IMG/M metagenome (GOLD analysis project Ga0134127, IMG submission 96459) | Terrestrial soil microbial communities with excess Nitrogen fertilizer from Kellogg Biological Station, Michigan, USA - KB3-175-3 | ecosystem: Environmental > Terrestrial > Soil > Unclassified ...
ACCTTTCCGCCCCCTGACGATCGGAGCAAGGATCATCACCCGCTCCCCCTCGGGCAGCGTGGTCATATGCTGGACGATTTGATCGATCGATTGTCGCGAGATCGGGCGGCCGCACTTCGGGCAATGAGGCACGCCGATCGACGAAAACAGAAGACGCAGATAATCGTAGACCTCGGTCACGGTGCCGACGGTCGAGCGCGAGCTGCGCATGGTGGTCTTCTGCTCGATGGATATTGCCGGAGAAAGCCCTTCTATCGAATCGACATCAGGTTTTTCGAGCTGGTCGAGGAATTGGCGAGCATAGGCCGAAAGCGATTCGACGTAGCGGCGCTGGCCCTCGGCGTAGATCGTGTCGAAGGCCAGACTGGACTTACCAGAGCCCGAAAGACCGGTCACCACCGTCAGGCGGTTGCGCGGCACCTCGAGACTCAGGTCTTTTAGATTATGCTGTCGGGCGCCCCGAATTGTTATCTTATCTATTGCCATCCACAGTCGAGCCCCGATAGAGGGCTTTTGTCCCTGGTTCTTAAACGTTTCATTGTACCCGGCTGGCGTCGACAGGTGTCAAGGCAGGCCAAAGTCAGATGGTGCTCTAGCTATCCTGGGGCAAAAACAGATGGGTGAAACTGGGATGATCAGAAGATAATCGCTACACTACTGAGCCGGTCAGGTGTTCGTTGACGCCGTGGACGATATCGCCAACCGTTAGAAACCTCGGTATGGCGTCGTCGGGAATCTTGATCCGGAATCGCTCTTCGAGGCGCAGCGCTATATTGAGCGCGTCCAGTGAATCAGCGCCCAGGTCTTTCATCAAATGGGTTGTTGGTCCGAGTTGACTGTGGTCCACGCGAAGCTCGGCGATAATGATGCCCTTCACGGCGTCTTCAATAGACTCGACAGCTTCTCTGGTCATTGTCTTTTCCTCAACCTGATTTACGGTGGCCTAGAAGTTGACGCTTGATACTACTGCACACCCGCGCGTACAACAAGCACCGCGTTGTTCCCGCCGAAGCCAAACGAGTTCGAAATCGCGGTCCTGAGCGGCGTCGCGCGTCCCACCCGCCGCGCGCCTTCAGTGACATAGTCAAGATCGCACTGCGGATCTTGCTCCTCGTAGTTTATCGTCGGCGGCAACGTCTGGTTCTCAATTGCCAGAACCGTCGCGATAAATTCGATCGCGCCTGCCGCCCCCATCGAATGCCCGAGCATCGATTTGATCGAATTCACCGGGATCTCGTAAGCTCGGCTGCCAAACACTCGCTTGATGGCTTCGGTCTCCGACGCGTCGTTGAGCTTAGTAGCTGTGCCGTGCGCGTTGATATAGTCGATCTCCTTGGGATCGACCCCGGCGTCTTTGAGCGCTCGAGTCATCGCGTGAGCTTCACCGTCAGGATCCGGGAAAGTGATATGCGACGCATCTGCCGTTGACCCGTAGCCGATTACCTCGGCATAAACGTGTGCGCCGCGCGCTCGCGCAGTCTCCAAATCTTCGAGCACCACGATCCCCGCTCCTTCGGCGAGCACGAATCCGTCGCGGTTGGCGCTGAACGGCTTGCACGCCCGCTCAGGCGGCTCGTTCTTTGTCGAAAGCACTCGCATCTCTTTCCACGCGTCCATCACTACCGGAGTAATTGGAGCATCCACTCCGCCCGCTATCATTCGTTCCGCATGGCCGTAGCGAATGAGATGAAACGCTTGTCCGATTGCGTTAGCACCGGACGAGCAAGCTGTCGTTACGGTGATGTTTGGGCCGCGAGTCTTAAATCGAATCGCAATGTTAGAAGACGATGCGTTGTACATCGACTTCGGGATGGCGATGGCTGAGCGCCGCCCTTTGCCGTTAGAGAAGAACGCGCCGCAGAACTCCTCGATCGAGCCCTGGCCTCCAAACCCGGTCCCGAGATACACGCCTGCATCGTAGCTATCAAGCTGCCCGCTGGTCAGCCCGGACTCGCGCGTTGCCATACCGGTCGCCGCGATCGCCAGCTGCGAAACGCGGTCCAGCCTCGACAGCTCGCGCTCGTCAAAGAATTCTTCGGGACGGAAGTCGCGGCAAACACCGGCGATGTTTGTCTTGAGGTTCGACGTATCGAAGTCCTCAATACGCGATATGCCGCTCCGGCCTTCGGCGAGCGCCTCCCAGACCCGCTCGCGCCCGACCCCGGTCGGCGCGATGATCCCAATTCCTGTTACAGCAATTCGCCTCATAGCTAGTGATCCGTGAGGCGTGATGCGTGATCCAACGAGGCGTGCATCAACGGATCACGCATCACACATCACGTACTAATGAATAAGCTCCAGTTTTGTTCCTATACGATACATCGCCTCGAGCAGGCGCTCCGCATGCGCGTCACTATGCGTAGCCATGCAGCTAATGCGCACCAGGCTGTGTGAAACCGCCGGAGCCAGGACCGGGTTGGTATATATGCCCTCCTCCATAAGCTCCCAGAAGAACTTGCATACCTTGACTTCATCATCCACTACGACGGGAATCACCGGCGTGAAACCCTCGAGTAACTTGAAGCCCAGCCTGACGAGCTCGCGCCGCAGGAATGCGCTCAGTTCGCACAGCCGGTGACGGCGCTCCGGTTCTCGCTCGATTATTTCGATGGCCTTGAGCACTGCCGCGGCGTTTGCCGGGGCCAATGACGCCGAATATACAAACGCGCGGCTGTGGTGCTTTATAAACTCGATCACGTCGCGCCGGGAAGCTACAAAGCCCCCAATAGAGGCGAACGACTTCGAGAATGTCCCCATCACGATGTCGACGTCGCTCTCCACCCCAAAGTGCTCCGCCGTTCCGCGGCCGTTGGCTCCAAGCACGCCAATCGCGTGCGCCTCATCGACGTAAATTCGTGCGCCGTATTGCCGGGCCAGCTGTACGATCGCCGGCAAATTCGCGGTGTCGCCTTCCATCGAGAAAACGCCGTCGACAACGATCAATCGCCCTTCGTCTGATTGCAGGCTTGCCAGCACCTTCTCGAGATCGGCCATGTCGTTGTGTCGAAAGCGGGTTGTACGAGCAAACGACGCCAGACAGCCATCCAGTATGGAGGCGTGTATGTTGCGATCGGCGATGATAACGTCGCCCTTTTGAGCTATGGTTGACAGCGAGCCCAGATTGGTCTGGAAGCCTGTCCCAAATACCAGGGCCGCCTCACGGTTCATAAACCGCGCCAGCTCGTCTTCGAGCCGCACGTGCAGGTCCATGGTGCCGTTGAGCATCCGGGAGCCGGAGCAGCCGGTACCATAGAGATCGACCGCTTGTATGGCCGCGGCTTTGACTTCAGGATTGGTCGTGAGACCCAGGTAGTTGTTGGAGCCGAACATCAGGATTCGTCGATCGCCCATCATTACTTCGGCTTCGCCCGAATCAGCGCCACTTGAGAACTCGGTAAAATAAGGGTACAGACCGGCTCGCCTGAACTCGTCAGCCTTGGTAAAACCCACAGCTTTTTCGAAAACGTCTTTCGTTACTGCGGGCGACCGCTGCTGCATTATAGACCTCGCTCGACTGACTTTGTGATATCACTGCTACCCCGTGTCACAAGGGACCCCTGCCGAGTCTAAGCTCTCGCAATGCGGAGATTATATATGAAAAAAGTGTGAGGGCAAGCTGAATAAACAGTTAAGTCAGTGACATCCGGAACCTCTGGACAGCGCGCCTGAAAAGACTCTTTTGCGTCTAAACGCGCCCAGGCAGTCGGTGATTCTCGCCCGTAGCCGAAGACCTGCCCGGACTGCGCCCTTGCGGCGACCTCAGTGCTCTAAGGGTAAGGCAGGCAATACGATAGCGTCGCACGACCTTTATTCTTCGCGAGTCGCTCATCTTCAGACATTCGGCGCCGAGGGTTAAACGTAGACGCGCGGAACCCGCCCGCTTATCCCGCAGGTTACTTCGTATGAGAGACTTCCGATTTGCGAGGCCACCTCTTCGGCGGTTATTCGGGCCGGGCCCTGGCGCCCGATTATCACTACTTCATCGCCAATTGAGGCAGCCTCCACCCCGGTCACGTCAACCAGGGTCAGGTCCATGCTGACTCGGCCGACGATTGGGGCAAACTGCTCACGGACGATGACCTTGCCCAGATTCGACAGCGCGCGGCGCAGCCCATCCTCGTAGCCAATCGCAAGGGTGGCGATCCGGCTTTCCCGTGCCGTAACAAAGGTTCCTCCATAACCCAGCGGAGTTCCTGGTGGTACAGTCTTTAAGAGCACGATCTGAGTGCGTAAAGCCATAACCGGGCGCCAATCGTTGGGCTCGATCGATCTATCCGTTACATCGCGCCACAACCCGTAAAGCACGCCTCCCAGCCTAACCAGGTTTCCGCGAGAGCGCGGATACGCGTGCGAACCCGCACTATTGGCTTCGTGTATCCAGGTTGGACGATGACCGCGGGAACGCACCAGCGCAACGGCAGTTTCGAACAAGCTCATCTGCTGGGTGGTAAATTCCCGTTTTTCGGGATAGTCGGCGGACGCCAGATGCGTCATTACCCCGTCAAGCCGTACATGCTCGAACAACGACACGGCATCAAGAAAATTCGCGAGTTCGTTATGGGGCACGCCCAGCCTGCCCATTCCCGTATCGACCTTGACATGGTAGTCGGCAACGTAACCTGCCGCGCGGGCCGTCCCATTGAGCCTCTCTAGAAGATCCAGTCTAAAGATTACCGGGGTTAACCGGTGTTCGATGATTGACTCTTCCTGACCTTCCCAAAAACCGCCGAGCGAGAGGATTGGGGTTGTGACGCCCGCACTCCGAAGTGTCCTGCCCTCCTCAGGCAGCGCGACTCCAAACCATTTAGCACCCGCCTTTTCTAGGGCCCGCGCGCATTCGACCGCACCGTGCCCATAGGCGTTAGCCTTTACAGCGGGCATTATCGCAACGCCTGCGCCCATAGCAGCAGCGGTGACGCGAAAGTTATGGGTCAAGTTATCGAGATTGATTTCAGCCCAGGTGGGTCTCCGAGATGGGGAATCTTGCATGGTGATAGAGCTGGGAGTGCGCAGTCAGTAGTCAGTCGTCCCGGAGATCTAACGATTTTCTATTTTCTATTTGCGATTTTCTATTTGCGAAAATTTGCGATTTGCGATTTGTTGGCCAACTCGAAAGGAAATAGCAAATATCAAATCGCAAATAGAAATTATCGAATCTCCGGGACTACTGACTACCGACGACTGACTACTGACCACGGACGACCGACACTGGCTTCCGCTCCAGACCCGGACTACTTCGTTGGGGGAGTGCGAAACCTCACTTCCGCACCGTTGCTGAACAGCCGAGTGATCGTGTAGCCAGCAAATCCCGTGTCACGCTTTCCGTCATACTCGAACTCGAATGTTCCCCGCTCGCCCGGCGCCAGCGGGTCAGGAGCAACCGGGACCCTGCGGACTTCCGGTTGCGAATCGTCTCCTCGACGCAAAGATACTTCGACCTCGAGTCCAGTCAGTGGTTCGTCTGAGATATTGTCGATCGCTCCCCGCGCCGTCACCAGGTTCTTATTGACCTCAGGCCTGGATGACGGAATGATTTGCGCCTTAGTCTTCATTGCGTCGCGTTCCTGAGCTTCGCCGCCGCGCAACCGCGCGATGAACCCGCCCACCCGTGAGTGGACCGGGGGAACAAAGACGTACGCCGCCACTGCGCCGGCCATCAACGCCAGGACTATGAACAGCACGATCTTGCCCGCTCGGCCGCCCTTAGGACCGAGGTCCTGCCCGTAGTGCGTCAACGCGCCAATTCCCACCTCGTCAGCGGGTTTAACAGTCTTGCCAAGAATCAATGGTTGGCGGGATGCCTCAGTCGGCAACCCCAAAACGGATCCATAGCTACGCGCTCCTGGTGCGACGCCGGCCGAAACGTGCTTCTCCGGGAAGGCAACCGGCGCGGTTGCAGCCAGCTCATCCTTAAACTCACTGGCTTCAAGCTCGGCCCGATGCGGCTCGAGGGGTTTTGGCGCTTTGCCCGACAACGATCCAAGTATCGCAGTTCCACGAGCGACGCGTTCATCCGGGATCTCCGCGGCCGGCTGGTCTTTTCCTTTAGTCTGCACGGATCGCAGCTCGCGGGTTGAGGCTGCTTGTCGCGGCGTAAGCGGCGCGATTGTGGGCTGTTCATACGGATCGCGGCGCGCGATTGGTTCGATTCGCGGCGCCTCGAAAGTTTCCCGGCGCGGCGGCTCTTCGACTCGCGCAACTGTCAACGGCTCGGTGGTCGCCGGTTTCGAAGCAGTCTCCGGTTCAACCTCCAGCGTGGTCGGGAGGATATCCTCAAGTGGCGCGGTAGCCTCTGCTGAAGGGGTGACCACAGGCTCAAGCACAGGGCTTGCAAGTTTCTCGGTTGGATGGGGCTCGGCTGAAATCGGGGCTTGAACTGGAATCGACTTTGTCTCTTCCGGCTGAGTTTGCGGCTCAGGTTCGGGGGTCGAGGCGGCGGCGAATGACGGCAGGTTCAGATCGGCAGCGAACTCGCGAGTGACGCCCGTCAGGGCAGTCGCTTCCTCAGAAACCGGGGGAGCAGCTTCGATGGCCGGTGTCGCGTCGATCGCTTCGGCCTTCGGCTGAGGCGGTTTGATGTTGACGAACAGGCTGTGGCGTGAAGCGTCCCAGTCCTCTTCCGTCTCTTTTTCGATTCTCTTGTATCGCTTGTAGAAGTAGACGAGCAACGAGATGCCCGCGGCTAACGCAATCAAAGCAGCGGCAATGACAACCCAGGACAAGCGAGTCTGACTCTGCAGGAGGTTCAAAAGTAGAAACGACATTCTATCTATCCTAACTTATATTTGTTCTTCGTGACTCCAGGTGAGACACGGTTACCAGTCCGGGCGGCGGACCTCACACTTCTAATGATGCGGTGCTCTCGGAACCGCGTTGTGCAAGAGTCGCGATTGCGCCGAGAATAATACGTTCGTCATCCTCGGCGACGGTGCGGAGATCGATCAACACCCGATCACGCTCGGTGCGAGTGATAATCGGAATGCTATGCGATCGTAACAGCTCTTCGATTGACGACGCGGACATCGAATTGCCGAGCAGCGCCACAAGTACGGTCGGAAGGCTGACCTCCGGCGCCGAGCCTCCGCCAATGACCGATTTGCCGTCTTCGAGACTCGCATTCAATGCACCGTTCGTCGACCGAGCGATGGATTCACAAAGCCGCGCGGCGCGGTCTCGAATCTGTTCGTGGGTGGAAGCTATAGCCCGAATCACTGGTACCTCCGACAGAGCCTCGCCTCGGTCATAAAGCCTGAGCGTTGCCTCGATCGCGGCATAGGTCATCTTGTCGACTCGCATCGCGCGCATCAACGGGTTCCGGCGAACTCGATCGACTATTTCGCGCGAGCCGGCAATGACGCCGGCTTGCGGCCCCCCAAGCATCTTGTCACCGCTGAACGAAACCACCGAGATCCCGGCTTTAAGCGACTCGGCAACTACCGGTTCGCCCTTCACGCCGTACGGCGAGAGATCGATGAGGCAACCTGAACCCAGGTCCTCAAACGAAGGAACTCCGGCACGGTGAGCGAGGTCAGCGATCTGGTGAGCACTGGGTCGCTCGGTAAACCCAATAATCCGATAGTTTGACGGGTGCACCCGAAATATTAGCTTCGTGCGCTCGCTAAGTGCTCGCTGGTAGTCCGAGATCCGAGTTCGATTCGTCGTTCCGACTTCGCGCAGCGTGGCGCCGCTCTTCTCCATAATCTCGGGTATTCGAAAACTGCCGCCGATCTCAATCAGCTCTCCTCGGGATACTATTACTTCTCCGCCCTCTGCGAGCGTGTTAAGTAGCAGGAGCACCGCCGCGGCGTTGTTATTCGCGAGCACAGCCGCTTCGCTTCCAGCTAGCCGCGCAAGCAGTTCCTGGCAGTGGAGTTCGCGATGGCCGCGTTCGCCGGCCTTCAAATCGTATTCGAGATTCGTGTAGTGCGCGGCAGCCTCCGAGACTGCCTGGATTGCCTGGTTCGCCAGCGGCGCGCGCCCAAGATTCGTGTGAATAATGACGCCGGTAGCATTGATGACTCGGCGAAGCGAGGGTCGCGCGCATTCGGCGGCGCGTAGCTCGAGTCTTCGCTCAACCAGTTCTGTCAGAGACTTCGCGTTTGGGACCGAAGGCTGGCTTTCTGCGGCAAGCTGTTCGCGCAACTCGCCGGTGATCTCTCGCAGCAGATCGCGCACTCGCTCGCGGCTCATATCGGCTGAAAGCTGGGAAGCCAGCGGCCTTTCAAGCAGTCGCTCGATTGAGGGCAACGACCTGAGGAGTTGGTTCGGCATGTGATTTCCGTTGACACCGGTCAGTGTCTGACGTACATTCTAGCACAACCCCCACAGGTAACACTCAAGCCTCCCAAAACAGCAGTATGGAACCGAAACAAGATAGTCCGATTGACCTGGAGCTCGACCGTCTGGAAGTCGAGATTCGCCGATTGAAAGTTGAGTACGACATCTATTTCAACGGCGGAACGGTTCGTCCTCCGATCGACACAAAGGGCCGAGTGGAGACCGCAATAAAGCGGATCTATGACGCTCGCGGGATATCATTCGGGCAGCGCTTTCGGTACAACAGCCTGGTGGCACGCTACAACGTAATGCGCGAGCTTTGGCGGCGCCAGACTCAAGGCCGCGAGGAGAGCGGCCGGCCTCCGACTCATGAGGCAATAACCGCCATGCGCGAACAAGTAACAGTGATTCGTTGTCACGATCCCAAAGCGGAACCTGAGAAGGTCAGCGAGCTCTATGATCACGTCGTAGCAGCAAAACGCAAGTGCGGCGAGAAGCTGGGAGCACTGAGCCTGGAAGTATTCACTCAGTTTCTCACATCCCGCGCCGAGCAAATCAAAGATAACCTCGCAACAGACGCCGTTGACTTCGTGGTTGGGGTGGATAACGGCCGGGTCAAGTTCGCAGCGCGCCCCGCGCGCTGATAGGCAGACGGTCGGGTTTGCACGCGTAAACATTCTTTCAGGGATTCTGCATCGGACCTCTCGAGGATCTCTATCAGTCGCTGCCCGTGAGCAACCCCTGAGCGATCCGCGACAGCGCAATTAATCGCATCTCCGGACGCTGAAAGCGTGCGCAGGCCGATCGGGCGCGTTCGAAGTCGTTACTGGCGTTTGATGCGAGAACCCCGCCACACTCTTGAGCAATGTTGTTAAGCGGGTTTCCACTCGCAATAATAAACTCGCCGTTTCGGAAGTAACCCTGAACATCAAAACCGTTAAGCACCAGCGCCGCAGCGACAAGCTCGTTTACCTGATCGATAACCTTCTCGATAATCCCGGTGCTCTTGCCCACGTCGAGACTCCCGTAAGTGGCCGCAACGCGTACCAGCGCTTGCAACTGGCCGTAGTTGAATGTTCGGCCGGGAATAAGAGATTCCGCTTCGCCCAGCAGCTGAAGCGCGACCGGCTTGTCGCTCTCTACGGAGGAGGCGGCGAGTTGCGCAAGCATAACAACCTGTTCCTCCAATGATAGCCGCGAAAGCAAGCCCCGAGCTTCTGCGAGTTTCTTCTGCTCCCCAGCGCGAGAAAATGCTCTTCGCGCCATGTGTTTTTTCATTTCCACGCGCTGTCCCGGATCTCCAATCTGTTCAACGATCTGACGCGCTTTTTCGTCGTCGTCCTGGTTGATAGCCTTCCACGCCGCCTGGTTCACCAGACTAGTGACGACCTCGGAGGGCGCCGTCTTGGCTGCTTCCATCAACGCTTCCGGCGTGCCGTTCTGTGTGAGCTCCTGATAGTCTGCCCAGGGCCCCTGCTGCGCCCGATGCGATTTCTCGAACTCTATGATCCGGGGGCGGAGAGCGGCCATTCGTTCAGGAGCTAATCTCTCGATGTCAGGCATTACTGGCTTTAGCTGCTCTAGCATCCCGTAAATCATTCCGGGATAGAACGTGTGCGGGCCATCGATGAACCTCCGCCCAAAACCAGTAACTGTTCTTGACGGCCCCTCGCTCAACAAGGCGCTAACTATGAGGTTGCACAGCTCGCGAGCTGTCTCCTCATTAAGACTGGACAGCGTGAGACTGGATGTAGTTCGGGGCGCGGCTGGATCCTTTGCCGCCCGATTGTTCTCGACCCACGTGCGCAAGAGCGTAATCGCGACAGGGGCGGCCGCGCTGTTTCCGATGCCGTAGGATCGGATCGCGTTCAGGACATCGTCAAAGAACCTCT
>Ga0134127_10004380_pt1 | contig 10169 bp, 10 predicted proteins | sample KB31753_FD_96459 | JGI IMG/M metagenome (GOLD analysis project Ga0134127, IMG submission 96459) | Terrestrial soil microbial communities with excess Nitrogen fertilizer from Kellogg Biological Station, Michigan, USA - KB3-175-3 | ecosystem: Environmental > Terrestrial > Soil > Unclassified ...
CATCTTGATCGGAACGATCAAGTGCTCTGACCCTTTGATTTTTCTCGCGTCGAGGCTGCCACGGCTGGAACGTGCCTTGCCTTCATCTCGCGGTACCCCAACTGCTTCCGATGTTTCCCCGCTCACACGACGCAGACTCGACAGTTCATGACCAATACATCTGACCAATCCCCCACGACGACACGCGGTGGCCGCCGTCGGCGCGGCTTCCTGATCGCAGCGGCTATCGCCGTGGTCGCCGCCGGTGGCGCCGGCGTTGCCGCGACCTCAGCCTGGAACACGGGCGCCATGACATCCGGCGTCGACTCGTCGGATGTTCACATCACGGTGGATCTGAGCCAGCGCAAGCTGTATCTGAGGAACGGCGATGATGACGTTCAGACCTTTGACGTCGCGGTCGGCAGTCCAGCGCACCCGACGCCCCAGGGCCATTACATGATTTCCAAGATCGTCTGGAATCCGCAGTGGGTTCCGCCCGACAGCAAATGGGCGCAGGGAAAGAAGGCGCAGGCGCCTGGCGCACCCGCCAATCCCATGAAGACGGTGAAGATGTTCCTCAAGGAGCCGGACTACTACATCCACGGCACCGGTGAGCTGGCCAGCCTGGGCCAGGCGGAGTCGCACGGCTGCGTTCGCATGCATCCGGACGACGCCTACACTGTCGCGCGCTACCTCATGGAACATGGCGGCGCGCCGCACGACGAGAATTTCTTCTATCGCGTGCTGCACTTCCGCAGTCAGACCAAGACGGTCTATCTCGGAAATCCGGTCGCGGTCACCGTCGAGGAGTAGGCTCGATCCCGGCGGAGCCGCGGCGAAGGGTGATGAACGACACCTCGCTCGCGGCACCGATGCGGAACGGCAGTCCCCACACGCCGGTGCCGGGCGTGATGTAGAGCAGGGAATCGCCTTCGCGGTACGCGCCCATCGCGTGTTCCAGAAACACTGATGCGAGGCTCCAACGGAGCCGGGGGATCGCGAACTGCCCCCAATGCGTGTGGCCGCTGAGCGTCAGATCGACGCCCGCCGCCGCGAGCTGCGGCCAGAGCGCCGGATTGTGGGCCAGTGCGACGGTTGGGATTCCGGCTGGCCGCGCCGCGAGCGCGCGTGCCACGTCGGGCGATACGCGCGGTGAGCCCACCTGACGACCCGCGGGGTCGCCCGTGCCGAGCAGAGCGATCGCCGCGTCTCCCCGGCGCAGCACAACCGCATCGTTGAGCAGCAGCGTACCGACCTCGCGCGTCGCCAGCTCGCGCTCGACGGCTTCCCAGTCCGAGTAGACATCGTGATTCCCCGCGATCACGAAGACGCCCAGCGGCGCGCGCAGCGGCCCCAACTCGCGCGCGAAGGTCGCCACGTCCTCCCAGCGGTCATCCACGAGATCGCCTGTAATAGCGATCAGATCCGGGCGGCCGTCGACGAGCGCCACGCGCACGCGGGCGAGAAAGCGCCGAGGCGTGTGCGGTCCCACGTGCAGATCCGAGATCTGCGCGATGCGCGTGCCCTCGAACTCCGCCGGCAGGTTCGGCAGCCACGCCTCCATTTCGTTGCGCACGAGCCGGCGCGATCCGACGTAGCCGGCCACGAACATCACGGCCAGGAATGCGGCCATGATTCCGGCGCCGATCCGACCTTCATCCAGAGGGGCGCGCGCGAGCGCACCGATGAGGATTCCCAGAAGCCCCGCGGCGGCCGTGAGCGGAAGCGCGAGCTGTACGTACCAGAACACCCGGACCACTAGAAGCCGAAACCATTTGCCCGGATAGCGAGGCCAGCCCGCGTAGCGCAGGAAGACCACCAACGGGACGATCGTGTAGATCGCGAGCGCGACCACGATCGCCACAGCCGCCCATCCCCAGCGCGCCGCGAGCACGCCGATCACGCTCCAGCAGGCGATGAAGTAGAGTCCCAGTCGCATCGCGATCCGGCGCGGAACGCGGAACCGCCGCCGAGTCTCCGTCACTCGAGCACCATCGGAATGCCGCCGTCCGGCTGATTCGGCCTCCGGTTCACCACGTAAATCCCCGCGAGCACCAGCAACCCGCCAATGATCTGGATGCGCGCGATCGGCTCACCCAACGTCGGCACGGCGAGCAGCGCCGTCAGCGGCGCCTGCGCGAGCAGCATCACGGACGTCGCCGCGACGGGCAGCTTCCCGAGCGAATACGCGACGCAGAGCTGCCCGATCGACTGTGACACGATCGCGAGGCCAATGAGCGCGGCCCAGGTGTGCCAGGTGAATCCCCTGAGCGGGAATCGCATGATCAGGCAGAACACGAAGAGCGTGGCGGCCGCGGTGATGCCCGATACGACGATGAACGACAGCGCGTCGACGGCGGTGCGCGCGCGCTCCACGCACAGGATGTAGCACGCGTAGCAGAGCGCGCCGGCTTCGGCGAGTCCGTCGCCGAAGCCGAGCGACAGGTGCCTGTGCAGATCGACGCTCACGATCGCGAGCACGCCGCCGACGGAGAGCAGAAATCCCCACCAGAACGTCCGCGCCGGTTTGCGGCGATAGAGCAGCCAGCCGCCGAATGCGACGAAGATCGGTGCGTTCGCTCCCAGCAGCGTCGCGTTCGCGGCCGACGTGGCCATCACCGACGAGTTGTAGAGCGCGATGTCGGTGCCAAAGAGGAGGCCGCCCAGGATCATCGGCCAGCGCACCGTGCGCATCGCGGCCAGATTGCCGCGGCGCGTGGCGAGCCACCAGGGCACCAGGATCACCTGCGCCAGCGCGAGCCTGTAGAAGGCGGACACAGTGCCCGGCAATCCCGCCCAGCGCACGAAGATGGCGCTCCAGCCAATGCCGAAGACGCCAAGAGCGAGAACGAAATACGCCAATCCTCGGCGGCGCACCGGGTGCGGCCCCGTGCGGAGCGGAGGCATGCGAATGGACTGAAGCGATAAGGGTGGACGCGCGCCGAAATGTCGTCGCGCTCCGAAGCGGATGGAAGCGATCCGCAAGATGCAGACAGGGGACGGGCGATCCATCGCCGCGTCCCCTGTCCATCCCCACGACGTACCCCGTGTCTCGGCGGCGATGCCGCCGGGAACTACTTGTTGATCTTCGCCAGCAGATTCTCGGCAGCGAGTTTGTGCGCCGCGAAATTCGGCGCGACCTTGAGCACGAAATCCTTCACCTGCTGGTTCTGCAGCGACGGCACCAGCGTATTGTTCGCCGCGTCGATCACCGCCTGATGGTACGCGATCTCGTGCTGCAGGAACGCGACGTCGAAGGCGTGGCCCTTCGCGGCGTCGAGCTGCTTCATGGCGTCTTCGTGATCCTTGACCATGCCGAAGTTCCTGGGCGGCGTGGGCGTGACGCCGAGCTGCTTGGCCAGATCCTTCGCCGACTTCAGCACGGCCGAATGGTCGCGGGCGAGCATGGCGCCGAAATCACGCACTTCCTTGGTCGAGCCCTTCTTTTCGGCGAGGCTTCCCGTCTGGATGTCCCACTGGTTGGCGGCATCGAAGATCGCGACGATCGTCGGATCGTCGAGCTTCGCGGCGGCGCCGGCCTGCGTGGCCTGCGCGTGGGCGAGCGAGGGGGTCGAGGCCAGAACGGCGACGGCCGCCGCGGCGAGAGTGCTGGAAATGAAGCTGCGGGAGCGGGACATGAATCCTCCGTGAACGCGAGAGTGCGGTTGACTGGGAGCGTGTTGCAGTTGAAGCGTTGCTGCGTGGTCCAGGGCGGGCGCCCTGGCGGCTTCAACGGGGGATGCTACGGCCAACCCGCACATAAGTCAAGATTTTTCTTGACATATTTCGCGATCCCATGCAATTTTCAGTGTAGGAGGATCACGCATGCGATGGTGGGAATCGTCCGTCGGCGGCGCCGTTCGGGGTCGAATCATCGGTTTACTCAGGCGGAGGCCGCAAAGCATCGAAGAGCTCGCGGCCGAGCTGGAGGTCACCGACAATGCAGTCCGCGCGCACGTGCAGACGCTCGAGCGCGAAGGGCTCGTTCATGCGACGGGCGTCCGGCGCGCGGGGCAGGTTGGAAAGCCTGCGACGCTCTTTGCTATCGCTCCCGAGGCGGAGCCGCTCTTTTCCACCGCCTACGCGCCCGTCCTCCAGGCACTGCTCGCGGCGCTTGGCGACCAGATGTCTCAGGCCGAGTTGCACGCGCTCTTCCGGGATGTTGGCAAACGCCTCGTACCAGAAGCGAGCCCCGGCAAACCGATGGCGGATTCGCTGGATCAGCGTGTGAAGGCCGCGGCGACGCTACTCGAGGCGCTCGGCGGTGAGCTCGAGGTCACGAAGACGGCGACAGGCTACAGCCTGCGCGGCTTCGCCTGTCCGCTGTCGGCGGCGGTGAGCGTGCAGCCGAGCGTGTGTCTCGCGGTGCAGGAACTGGTGAGCGGGATCGTGAAGCTGCCCGTGCGGGAATGCTGCGAGCGCGGCGCGAATTCGCGCTGCTGTTTCGAAGTCTCCGCCTGATCAAAGGGTCGGAGCATTCTTGATCCGCAGGATCAAGTGCTCCGACCCTTTGATCGTGCTGGCGCTAGACGGCCGTCGCCAGACTCTTCTCGTAGACCACGAGCACGTCCCGCCGACTGAGTAGTCCCACAAAGCGACTGCCTCCATCGCTCGGCGCACCGATCACGGGCAGCGCGTCGACACCGCGCGAATTCATGGCCGCGAGCGCGTGGCGCAGCGACTGTTCCGGCCGCAGCGGATCGACAGGCTCCGCTATGTCGGCGGCGACCAACACGGCGTTCAGGTTCGAGCGTGCGACGATCGCTTCCCGCAGTGCGTGATGGCTGATCACGCCAACGAGCCCGCCGTCGGCATCGATGACGGGCAGCACGCCGTGACGCGTCGAGGCCGCGGCGGCCACGAGATCGTCGATGGTCGCACCCGCCGCCACTGGCGTCACGCCGCTGTCGAGCGCGTCGGACACGTGGGTGTGGTCCATCACAGTCTGATCGACCCCGTGCGCCAGATGCTCGCCGCGCGCGGAGAGCCAGCCGTCGTACAGCCCGTGACGCGCGTAGTGCCGCGCGACAGTGTACGCGATCACCGCGACGATCATGAGCGGCACGACGTAGGTGTAGTCGTCCGTCATCTCGAAGACGATGAAGATCGCCGTCAGTGGCGCGCGGGTCGCGCCGGCGATCATGCCGCCCATCCCCACGAGCGCCCATGCATGCGCGTCGACGATCTGGCCCGGGAAGATGGCCCGGCCAAGCACGCCCAATCCGCCGCCCAGTGCAGCGCCGATAAAGAGCGTCGGCGTGAAGACGCCGCCCGATCCGCCATATCCAAGTGTGATCACCGTCGCGATGATCTTCGCGGCGCAGATGGCGAGCAGTGAATACCAGGCGATGCCTCCAAAGATCGCCGATGGAATCGCGAGGTGGCCATTGCCGATGAGCAATCCGCCCGATGCAACGCCGATCAGGCCGACAGCGGCGCCGGCCAGCAGCGGCCACATCCACTCGGGACCACGGGACACGCGGTTGGGCGCGGTGGTCCACAGATACGCCGTGGAGTACGCGGCGGAGACGAGACCGCACGCGATGCCGAGGAGTGGATACAGCATCACGCTCGCGAGAGGATGCGTATCGGCCACCACGGCGGACCGGAAGATCGGGTGGTCTCCCAGGAACGGGCGGACCGTGAGCGCGCCGACGACGCTGGCGATGACGACAGGGCTGAACGCGCCGACGGAAAAACTCCCGAGCACTTCTTCGAGCGCGAAGAAGGCGCCCGCGAAGGGCGCGTTGAATGCGCCGGCGATACCGGCCGCCGCGCCGCAGCCCACGAGGATTTTCAGATGCCGCGGCTCGATGCGCAGCCGTCGTCCCAGCAACGACCCCGTTCCCGCACCCAGCACGGCGACCGGGCCTTCGCTGCCGGCCGACCCTCCGGAACCGAGCGTGAACGCCGACGCGATCGTACGGATGACGACCGGCGCGAAGTGGATCACGCCATTGCGCTTGGCGACCGCCACCTGCACATCCGGGACGTTCTGTCCCGGTCCGACCCGCGAGCGCTTGACGAGGAACCAGGCCGCCCAGATGCCGGCCGCCGTAAGGAGCGGGCGATAGAGCGCGAGCCCGATGCCGGGCAGGTGCCGCTCGGGAAACTGGATGAAGACGAGGTACGACAGGTCGATCAACTTGTAGAACGCCACGACGCCGAGGCCGCCCGCGACGCCGATCACCGAGCCCAGGACCATCAGCGTAGCGCCTTCGTCCCAATCGCGGCGCTCGAGCCACGCCATGGCGCGCTGGACGATCATCCGCGTCCCCAGATCAGTCCATACAGCAGGAGCGCGAGCACCAGCGCGGTGACCCCCACGTAGAAGCGGTCGCGCTGCACCCAGAACGCGACGAGCGTGAACGCGACGCGCGCGACAGGCGTCGCGATGAGCAGGATGAGTCCGAGCTGAATCACCTGCGCGGGGTGCAGATGCCATGCGCCGCTCACCACGCCCGTGAGGGTGCTCAGCGTGGGCGGTTCGCCGGCGAAGACCGAAAAATTGGCGATGGCCCCGCCCTGATGGACGAGCAGCGCCACGCCTCCCGCGAGGACCACGGCTCCAGCGATCAGCACGCCGATCTGCAGCAGCCTTCCAATGACCATCTCGAGGTCGTGATCCGCCCTGGCGTGAGTCTGATCGCTTTCGTTCACAGGAGCCCTCGCGCGCCCTTGTACAACATCTCGAACGCGAGCACCACGATCACCACCGTGAAAATGCGCCGGAGCCAGAGCACCCGAGCGCCGCCGAGAATGCGAGCGCCGAGCAGCGCACCGCACAGCACGCCGATCATGACGGGAAAGGCGAGCGTCGGCTCGATGTAGCCGCGATGCAGATACACACCAGCGCTCGCCGCCGCCGTGACGCCGATCATGAAGTTGCTCGTGGTCGTGGACACCTTGAACGGCAGCCGCATGGTCTGATCCATGGCGAGCACCTTTACCACGCCCGAGCCGATTCCCAGGAGGGCCGAGAGACAGCCGGCGAGGAACATGATCGCGAAGCCCGCCGGCACCCGCACCACATCGTAGGCGACGAGGCCGTTCGGCGTCGGATAGGTCGATGCGAGCCGCAGTCGCGTCGACCAGGGGTCCGGGGGCCCCTCAACCGGATGATCCTCGTGGCGCTTGCCCGACCGGTACGCCGTGTACAGGAGCACGACACCAAAGAGCACCGAGAGCGCGCTGGTCGGAATCAGGCCTGACAGCGCGGCGCCGATGAGTGCGCCGATCGTCGTGGCGACCTCGAGAAAAATCCCGATGCGAACGTTCGTGTAGCCCTCGCGAACGTACGCTGCGGCGGCACCGGACGACGTCGCGATCACGGACACGAGCGACGCGCCGATCGCGTAGCGGAGATCGACGTGAAAGAGCAGCGTGAGCATCGGGACGACGATGATCCCGCCGCCGAGCCCGGTCAGCGCGCCCAGCAGTCCGGCGCAGAAAGAGCCGCCGGCCACGAGCAGGGCGAGCGTGAGTACGGTCACGATGATCGCGCGTGCATGGGACGCAATATGGCCGTGCACGGCATTGACTGGAAGCAATTCGAAACATCGGATTGGCCCGCATTTCGCCTTTCTGTCGGGCTCACTAACAGAGCTCACCCGTGAAACGCATCCGTCCGCTTCGACTCGCCCTTTCCATCGCCGCCGCCCTGGCACTCGCCGCATGCGGCCGCGGCCGCCACGAGTTCAGCTCGTCGGGCGAAGTCACGCACAACTGGAAGCCCGCGTCGACATCGGTCGCCGGCGTGACAGAGAGTCAGGTGCAGAGCGCCATCCAGACGCAACTCGCGGGCAAGCCGCCCGCCGGCGTTCCCGAGGATTCGTGGAAACACGTTCGCGCGCTCTACGCGCGGTTCGGCGGCTTGCCGCTCTGGCTCGACGACAAGGGGATTCATCAGGAGCGCGCTGGCGCGCTCGAGGCATCGCTGGCTGACGCCGACAGCGATGCGCTCGCGCTGGCCCGCTTTCCGATCAACGCGCTCGCCGACGCTTTGCAGGCGGTGCACTCGAATTCGCATCCCACGGCCGAACAGCTCGCGAACGCCGATGTAGTGCTCACATCGACCTACGCGATGCTTGGCGAGGATTTGCTCACGGGCCAGTTGGCGCCTGAGAAATTCGCGCAGTCGTGGCACATCAATCCCCAGGAAGAGCACGTGGACAGTGCGCTGTCGCTCACGCTGCGCACCGACTCGTTGCCCGCCGGCCTTCAGCGGATGCGGCCGCTGGACTCGGGCTACGTCGCGCTGCGTGGCGCGCTGATGCACTATCGCGACATAGTCGCGCGCGGCGGCTGGGACACGGTTCCGACCGGCCGCGCGCTCAAGCGTGGAGACACCGATTCACCGGCGCGCATCGGCGCGCTGCGCCAGCGGCTCGCGGCCGAAGGCTACACGGTGGACTCGGGCGCGGCGGCCAACCCGCGCGCGTACGACGCGAGCCTCGCGGCGGCCGTCGCGAACTTCCAGGAGCACCACGCCATTGGCGTCGACAGCATGCTCGGTCCGGAAACCGTCGATGCCCTGAACGTGCCGGCCTCCTACAGGCTCGCCGAGATCGCCGCGAATCTCGAGCGCTATCGCTGGCTGCCGCGCGACTTCGGCTCGCGCTACATCCTGGTGAACGTCCCGCAGTTCAAGCTCACGGCGTACGACTCCGGCCAGACCTCGCTCACGATGAAGGTCATCGTCGGCCAGGAGTATCAGGACAAGGCCACGCCCGTGTTCAGCGACTCCATGGAATTCGTCGTGTTCCGTCCGTACTGGAACATCACGCCCGACATCGCGGCCAAGGAGATCTGGCCCAAGGTGAACGCGGACCCCGGCTACCTCGAGGCGCACAACATGGAGGTCGTGAACGATCACGGCACCCAGCTCGTGCGCCAGCGGCCAGGCCCCAAGAATTCCCTGGGGCTCGTGAAGTTCATGTTCCCGAACGACTACAACATCTACCTGCACGACACGCCCGACGACGAGCTGTTCAAGAAGGACGTGCGCGCGTTCAGTCACGGCTGCATTCGCCTCGAGAAGCCGGACGAACTCGCCGAGTGGGTGCTCGGCTGGCCGGCCGACAAGGTGCACGAAGCCATGCAGGACGGCCCGGACAACCACACGGTCAACCTGCCGAAGAAGATTCCCGTGTACATCGTGTACTTCACGACGTTCTCGGAGAATGGGGATCTCCACTTCGGGAATGATCTCTACAGCCGCGACGACGCGCTCGTGCAGGCGGAAGAGCCGGCCGCGATGCCGTCGCCGCAGGTGCAGAAGGCGCTCGCCGCGCTCCGCGCGGCGGCGGGACAGTAACGACGCCTCACCTCTCTCGACATGTCATTCGATCAATACCACGAGCCGCCGGCGGAGCTCTCCGCCAAGACGCGCACCTTCGCCCGCATGATCGCGTCGCTTACCGAAGAAGCCGAAGCGATCGGCTGGTACCAGCAGCGCATCTCGCTCGAGCCCGACGCCGAAGCCCGCGCGATCATGAAGAACGCGCAGAAGGAAGAGTTCAAGCACTTCGGGATGGACCTCGAGTTCCTGCTGCGGCGCACGCCGCAGTGGCGCGAAATCCTCAAGGGCATCCTGTTCAAGAGCGGCAGTATCGTCGAGCACGGCGAGGACGCGGAGGAGTCGGCGGATTAGCTTCAGAAGATCAAAGGGGCGGAGCACCTGAAGATCAAAGGGTCGGAGCACCTTGATCGGAACGATCAAGTGCTCCGACCCTTTGATCTGCCGCTCTGATTCGTCCTTCGTCACTCACACTTGAATGTCATGATCCGACGCGCGGCCGTCGCGGCCTCGGTCGTTGCCGTCATTGCCTGCCAGGTCGCCGCGTCGCGCACGCCCCAGGCGCTTACACAGCCGCCGCCAGTCGCGCGGGAGTTCCGCGGCGTGTGGGTCACGCCGCTCGAGGACGCGGGCATGCGCGACTGGCCGTCCGCGCCGGGGTTGAGCCCCGACTCGCAGCGCGCGGAGCTGCGCGCGCTCCTGGACCGGGCCCAAGCCATCGGGCTCAACGCCATTCTGCTGCACGTGCGCATCGCCGGCGACGCGATGTATCCGACGCGTTTCGCGCCCTGGTCGGCGTACCTCACGGGCAAGTCGGGCCAAGCGCCGAAACCCGCCTACGATCCACTGGCGTACGCCGTCGCCGAGGCGCACGCGCGCGGCATGCAGCTCC
>Ga0134127_10004381_pt1 | contig 10169 bp, 9 predicted proteins | sample KB31753_FD_96459 | JGI IMG/M metagenome (GOLD analysis project Ga0134127, IMG submission 96459) | Terrestrial soil microbial communities with excess Nitrogen fertilizer from Kellogg Biological Station, Michigan, USA - KB3-175-3 | ecosystem: Environmental > Terrestrial > Soil > Unclassified ...
CCGCTTCCGGCATCGCGCACCCCAGGACCACGTCGTCAATCTCGGCGGGGTCCACGCCCTGGGCGCGGCGCAGGACCTCCTGAATCACGACGGCCGCCATTTCGTCCGGACGGACAGTCTTGAGCGAACCGTTCGGCGCTTTGCCGACCGCGGTTCGCACCGCGGCAACGATTACGGCGTCGTGCAGGCTTCCTGTCATCACATCCTCGTGCAGGCAAAATCCTCGAGCAAATCCGCGAGCGCGTCGCCCACTTCGCTGGCCTGGCCGTCGAACAGGTGGTTGGCGCGATCGATCTCCACAAACTCCTTCGGCTCCTGGAGCTGCGCGTAAAAGTGGCGAACGAGCTTGAGCGAGATTAGCTCATCGCGTTCGCCGTGGACGACGAATTTCGGCTTGGTGGACATTTTGACGGATGCAAACTCGTACCTGTCCACCGGCGGCGATATGGCGATGAGCGCGCAGACGCGCTCGTCGTCCGCGCCGACGGTGGTGGCGATGTACGAGCCGAACGAAAAGCCGGCGGCCCACATCTCGAGACCAGGATACCGGGCGGCCATGTATCCGACCGCCGCCGCGTAGTCATCGAGCTCACCGCGCCCGTTGTCCCACGTGCCGGCGCTGCGTCCGACGCCACGGAAGTTGAATCGCAGCACCGCGCAGCCGATCCGCGCCAGTGCTTTGGCCGACTGAAAGACGACCTTCGTGTGCATGGTGCCGCCATGCGTCGGCAGCGGGTGCGCGAAAACGACCGCCGCCCGCGGTTCGCCCGCCGGGGCATCGAGCAGCGCTTCGAGCGGCCCGACCGGGCCCGGGATCTCGCGCGGCGGCGGCTCAGCCAACTTTGTAATGGGGTCGGGAGTCATTTTCTGAGGACACCGCGGCGTGCTCGGCGAACGGGACGACGATGTTCGCAAATGCCGACGGACGGGTGATCAGTCCAAGGTGGCCGGTACGGACCATGGTCGCGATCGTGGCGTGCGGCCAGATCCGCAGGTACTCGTGGGTGGCGGCGACCGGCACGACGTTGTCGAGCGCCGGTTCGCCGGTGACGATGAGCGTGGGCCGCCGGACACCCGCAGCGGTCACTCTGGTCAGTTCTTCGCGAAGGTCGATCGCCTCGAGCAGCCTGACACGCCGCGCCATCCGCGAGGGTGAAAACATGTGTGTCAGCACGCGCGTTCCGTGGCTCAACGCGGCTCGAACCCCGCCGGCGAAACCGTCGCTGGCGGCCGCGATCTCCCGATACATCCTGAGCGATGCCAGCATGAAAACCGGTGTCAGCATCCTGGGCGCGCGCAGGTAGAAACTGACGCGGGAGTTCGGTCGCCAATCGGCGGGCAGCGCCGATACCAGCACGAGCGATGAGGTTCGAGTGGGATAACGCGCGGCAAATGCAGCCGCAATCAGACCGCCGTACGAAACGCCGCAGATCGCCGCTTCACGAATGCCCGCCGCGTCAAGCGCGTCACGTACCTGCTCCACGTAGCAGTCGAACCCGTGCGCCTCGTCAAACCCTCCGCCGCATGACGGCTCGTCGGCGAGCGAAAACGTGACAACGCGGCAGCGCTGCGCCAGCGCGTCAATCGCCGGCTGCATCCACTCCCAGCGTCCCTGCACGCCGGGAATGACGACGATCGGCGTGCCGCCCCCGCGATCGAGGATCTTCATTGCGTTCCCGTAGAGGCGGACCTTAAGGTCCGCCCCTGCTAATTCCTCAGTGGCTTGCCGGTCTTCAACGTATGCTGAATCCGCTCGAGCGTCTTCCGCTCACCCACCAGGCTCATGAAAGCCTCGCGTTCAAGATCCAGCAGCTCCTGCTCGGTGACGGTGGACGGATGCGGCAGCGTGCCGCCCGCCAACACTGTCGCCAGCTTGCGGCCGATCACCGCGTCGAAATCGCTGATGCGGCCTGCCCTCCACGCCAGGTGGATACCCAGCTTGAGCGCCGCCAGCACCGCGTCGCCGCCAACGCGAATGGCCGTTCGCGGCGCCGGCGGGTGATACCCCTCACTGACCCGCTGCAGAGCTCGCGCCTTCGCATCCGCCAGCAAACGCTCACGATTCATCGTGAACGCATCCACCGGGCGAAGATAGCCCAGCCGTTCGGCGTCAGGGCCACTGGACGAGACCTTCGCGAATGCGATGGTTTCAAACGCCCGCTGAACCGTCGGCAGGAAGTCGGAGGCTCCCGGTGCCATCTCCTCCGCCGCCCGCGCCGTCATCTCCTTCGTGCCTCCGGCGGCCGGGATCAGTCCCACACCGACTTCGACGAGGCCGATATATGCCTCAGCCGCCGCCTGCACGCGATCGCCGTGCATCGCAATCTCGCACCCGCCGCCAAGCGTCAGGCCCGCGGGCGCGGTGACGACGGGCACGTCTGCATAGCGCATCGCCATCGTCGTCTGCTGGAAGGTGCGGATCATCGCCTCGATATCGTCCCAGTTCTCTTCCTGCGCTTCGAGCAGGACGAGCATCAGGTTGGCGCCCGCCGAAAAGTTCGGCGCGTCATTGCCGACGACCAGCGCCGCGAAGTTGCGGGACGCTTCGCGGAGGCCTGCCTGCAGCATCTGGATGGTGTCGCCGCCGATGGAGTTCATCTTCGAGTGGAACTCGACGCACAGCACGCCGTCGCCGAGATCGACCAGGCTCGCGCCGGCGTTCTTCTTCAGCACGCCGCGTTGCTCTTTCGCGGTGCGCAGAATCTGGAGATCCGGCGCCGCCGGCGGCACATCCCCCGCGCGCGCCGTCCGCTTGAGTGCTACCGGCACGAGCGTCGGATCGGCCTTGCGCGCGGCATCGATGACGTTCTGCTCGCCGATCGCGTCCATCAGCTCGAACGGGCCGAGTTCCCATCCGAAGCCCCACCGCATCACGCGGTCCACGTCGTCGGCCGAATACGCGATGGAGGGCGTCACGTTCGCCGTGTAGACGAGCGTCGGCGCAAGCGTGTCCCGCAGGAGGCTCCCCGCCTTGTCCTGCGCCGCGAACAGCGCGCGGACGCGCTCGCGAACATCCGTCAGAGAGGCCGTGGCTTCGAGCGACGGGATTCGCGGCTTCTTCTGCGGCCCGTATTCAAGCGTCGCCGGATCGATAGTCAGGATGGCTGATTCCCCATCAGGCTGCCTGACGCGCTTGTAGAACCCCTGGCCTGCCTTTTCGCCGGTCATGCCCCGCTCGAGCATCGACACGAAGAACGGCGGCAGCGTCCACACGCCGGCCTGCGCGCCGCCCATGCGCTCGCCAAGGTTCTTGACGACGTGGCCGAGGATGTCGAGTCCGGCGAGATCGAGCGTGCGGAACGTGGCGCTCTTCGGCCGGCCGAGCGGCGGGCCGGTGATCGCATCCACTTCATCGACCGTGTACTCGCCGGCCGCCACCTTCGCGAGCGTCCGCATCATGGCGTAAAGGCCGATGTGGTTCCCGATGAAATTTGGCGAGTCCTTGGCGAGGACGACGCCCTTGCCGAGGCGGTGATCGGCAAAGTGGACGACCGCTTCGACCACATCGGGCCGCGTCTCTGGTGTTGGAATGACCTCGAGCAGCCGCAGGTAGCGCGGAGGATTGAAGAAATGCGTGCCCAGCCAGTGCTGGCGGAAATCGTCGCTTCTGCCTTCGGCGAGCGCCGCAATCGGGATGCCGGAGGTGTTGGAGGTGACGATTGACCCCGGCCGCCGCGCCGCGTCCACTCTTTCGAGCAGCGCCTGCTTCGCGTCAAGCCGCTCGATGATCGCCTCGATGATCCAGTCGCTCTCCTTGATTTGCGCGAGAGCCTGGTCGAAGCCCCCTGTCGTGATCAGCTTCCAGGTATCAGGAGTGAAGTACGGATCCGGCTTCAGCTTGCGCGCGCGCTCGAGTCCCTGTTTCGCCGCGTCGGCCGTGACATCGAGCAGCAGCGCAGGAACCCCGGCGTTGGCAAAGTGCGAGGCGATCTGGGCGCCCATTGTTCCGGCGCCCAGGACAGCGACCGAGCGAATGTGCATCCTAGAGACGAATGCCGCGGACCGGTCCGGTTTCGCGATCCGGCTGCCGCCGGCGCGGCGCGGGAGGCGGCTTCCGCTCCCCGGGCGCCATTTTCGTAAGCGTCTCCGTGTAGACCGCTCCTTCGATGCCGCCCATGGTCCACTCGCCGACGAGGCGATCGCCGTCCAGCTTGTAGACGACGATGGCCGGCGCGCCGCCGAAGTAGCTGGCGGCAAACACCCCGTTGCTGTAGATCCCTACGCCCAGCACCGAGCCGCCCTCCATGACCCACTCGACGCGAAAGGTGCCATCCATCTTCGTGATCTCGACCACGGCCTCGTACGGACTGCCGTCAGGATTCACACCGGAGCACCGGTAGCTTCCCGCCAGATCTGGCGGCGAAGCCGGCGCGGCCGACTGGCCAGCAGCACCCGACAGGACGAGGACCACTCCGAGCAGGATAGTTCGAACCATGTGATCTCCTTCGGCGGATGCAGCAAAGACTGGGCCGCGGGCGTGGGGACGTGGACGTGTGCTTATTCTGACATCAATCGAGGCGGGCAAGCCTCATTTCCAGCGGGTGAGGATCGATTCGCGGTCGAAAAGAGCGATGCCAACCAGCATCAGGACGGTGTTTACGCCGCCCAGCGCGAGGGCCAAAAGCGCAATTACCGGGGCGGTCAGCTGGAAGCTGCCCGTCAACTGCATCACCAGCAGGCCGGCAATCGGCAGGATGATGAGCGCGCCGATCTGCTGGGCGCTCCTCGCGTCGTTCACCCGCGATGACACGCAGACGGCCAGCTGCAGGGCGGCGAGCGCCGCCAGCGGTCCCAGCAGGAAGACGATGCCGAGCGAGCGCGGCGTGAAAAGCACGCGGAATACGCCCGGCTGTGCCAACAGCGCGACGCCCCCCACGTAGAGGCCGAAGCAGGCCAGCGTCAGCAGCAGCGCGGGCACGAGCGATCCCAGCACCTTTGCCGCAAGCAGCTCGAACGTCGTCAGCGGCGTCGCCAGGAGCGGCTCGAGCGTCCGCGCCTGCTTCTCGCCGATGACGCTGTAGGCGGCGACCGACATTGAGCCCGCAACCGGCGTCAGGACGAGCAGCACCAGGAACTGCTGGAAGATCCACGCCTGGACGGCGCCTTCCGGATCCAGTCCCTGGACTGACGGCTCGTTGCGGTACATCTCGATCGCAACCTGAAAGTCGCTCGAGTCCGACAGCCGTTCGCCGGCAACCTGCGGAACGATGATCGCGACGATGAACGGCAGCAGGATGGAGAAAAAGCCAGTCAGGGCAGCCGGCACGAACAGCGCCGGATTCTGCCGCAGGTCGGCCAGTTCCTTTTCCAGAAGCGCGAGTACTCGCGTCATGTCTGATCCAGCAGTTTCAGATAGACCTCTTCCAGCGGTGGCTTTTCAGCGATCACCGTCTGGATATCGGCGCCTGCCTCGACAAGAACTCTGACGATGTGCGGCGCCGCCCCGGCCGCGTCCTTCACGGCGATCGACAGGTTCGAGCCTTCATCGGAGGTGTCAACGAAGCCCGCGTCGCGCAACACGTGAACGAATCGATACGCCGGCTCGCTGAGTGCGACGCGCACCCGGATGCCAAACAGACGGGCGCGGAGCGCCGAGGGCGAGTCCATGGCCACGAGCCGGGAACGAAGAATCCCGACTCGCGTCGCAATCCGCTCGACCTCGTCGAGGTTATGCGTCGACACGAGCACGATCCGGCGCTCGTGCTTCAGGCGCAGGATGAGCTCGCGCACCTCGCGTGCGCTTTCCGGATCAAGTCCGGATGTCGGCTCGTCCAGCAGGACGACGTCCGGCTGGTGCAGCAGCGTGCGCGCCAGGGCCACGCGCTGCTTCAAGCCTTTCGAGAGATGGGCGGCGGCGTCGCGGGCGCGGCTGCGCATGTCGAACGCGTCGAGCGCTGCATCCACGGATCGATCCGGATCGGGCAGCCCGTGCAGCCGCGCGTAGACGAGCAGGTTGTGCCGCACGTCCAGGCGTTCCCAGAGGCCGGGCGTTTCGGTCAGGAATCCCACGCGGCTGCGCAGCCGCGGTGCGTTGCTCGACGTGAGCGCCTCGCCGCCGATGCTGATCGCGCCGCCGCTCGGCCGGATCAGCCCGGCCAGCATCCGCAGCGTCGTCGTCTTGCCGGCGCCGTTCGGTCCGAGCAGCGCGAAGATCTCGCCCGGCGCCAGGTCGAAGGACACGTCGTCCACGGCGAGACGGTCGCCGAAGCGGCGCGTGAGATGCGATGCGGTCAGCACCAGTTACGGTCGAAACTCGAAGCAGCCCGGTGTGACAAGCAGGCGGCCATCGCGGGTGAAGAAAAGGCTCGTCGGACTGACGATGCCGGCGGCGGCGAACTGCACTGTCCGCACCTTGTCGCCGCGCGTGTCGTAGACGTAGGTGTACGGCTCGGAAAGCGAGATCCATAGCTGGCCGCGCGCATCGACCGCCGCGGCGCGAATGGCGGGAACGACGAGCGGCACCTCGCGGTCGGCGACGCGGCGGGTGGGCCAATGCGTCGGCAGCGCCGCGAGATACCGATCCAGCTCGGCGCCCTCGATGTGCCGCTCGAACTGCAGCACGCCGCTGCGGTCGTACTTGCGGAACAGCGGCCGCCCGCCGAGGAAGACGTAGTAGAACCCGCCGGTAGGATCGACCACCGGCAGCCCGACGTTCAGCGCCAGGTGAAGATCGCGATCCTGCTCGAAGCCGGTGTCGCGCAACCGTCCGATGCTCCGCTGGGCGACACCGCCGGGCGAGTACTCCGTGATCAGCGCGCCGCTCTCCGGGTGGCTGATCAGCAGGTTCGTTCCTGAGTACTGGATCGACGCGACGCCGTTAATGACGAGCGATTCCAGCCGCAACGCCGCCGAGGTCTGGCGCACCGGCAGCATGAACCCACCCGTCCTGATTCCGCCGGCGCCGAAGATCTGAATGCGGTCGACGCCGCGCGGCGCGTCGGCGACGACGAACGAGCCGGTCGCGGAGGTGTCGAAGCCGCGCGGTTGAATGATGCGGCCGAGCTCCTGCCCGATCTCTATCAGCTTCAGGGCTGACTGCCGGTCGGCGTCAACCGAGTAAATCGTGTGACCGCGCCGGTCGAACACGTAGTACGGGCCGCCTGGCGTCTGCTGGAATCCGAGCGGCTCTTCGAACAACCCGACGATGTGCGGCGGCAGGCCGCCCGTCGACCGGATGACTTCGACGGCGAGCGTTGCCCGAAGGTTCGCCGCAACCAACACCGACGCCAGCAGGACGACGAACGCCTGGCTCGCCGCGGCCATGTCAGTAGGCGACGAGTGTCCGAATCGCTTTCAGGATGTCAGGAGTTCCCGGGAGGATTACTTCTTCGAGCACGGGCGCGTACGCGACTGGACAGTCGAGGGAGGCGACGCGCGTCACCGGCGCATCCAGGTACTCGAACAGATCCTGAGAAATCCTGGCGGCGATTTCCGCGCCGAACCCGCACGTCAGCTGATCCTCGTGCACTACCAGCACGCGGCTCGTCCTGCGCGTATACGCGGCAATCGTCTCCCAGTCGTAGGGGATGATGGTGCGGAGATCGATGACCGCAACACTCGTTCCGTCGCGCTCAGCCTGTTGCGCCGCCAACAACGAGCGCTGCACCAGTGCGCCCCACGTGAAGATGACGACGTCCGTCCCCTCGCGCGCGATCGCGGCCCTAGCGAATGGCAGCATGTACTCGCGGCCGGCGTTCGTCCCCTTGTTGTAGGTCTGGCGGTACAGATGCTTGTGCTCGAGGAAGAGCACCGGGTCGTCGCAGCGGATGGCCGTGCGAAGAAGGCCGGCCGCGTCCTGCGCATTCGAGGGGAAGGCGATCCGGATGCCGGGGGAGTGCGCGAAAATCGCGACGCCTGACTGGCTGTGGTACGGCGCGCCGCCCCGCAGGTAGCCGCCGATCGGCACACGGATGACCATCGGGCACGACCAGTTGTTGCTCGACCGGTACCGCATCATCGACATTTCGTCGCGAATTTGCATGAACGCCGGCCAGATGTAGTCGAAGAACTGGATCTCGACCACCGGCTTCAGACCCCTCAACGCCATGCCGACGGCCCGCCCGATGATGTTCGCCTCGGCCAGCGGGGAGTTGAAGACGCGGTCGCTGCCGTAGAGCCGCTGCAGCCCGTGCGTGACCTTGAACACGCCGCCCTTGCCGGCGACGCTGCCGAGCACTTCCTCGCGGCTGGCATCGGCGATGTCTTCGCCGAAGACGATGATGCGGGGATCGCGCGCCATCTCGTCCTGGAGAGTGGCGTTGATCAACGCCACCATCGTCTGCGGTGGCCCCTCGGGCTGTGGCTCGGTCGCAAAAGCCCCGGAGGTCGGGTCAACATCCGGAGAGAACACGTACAACGTGGCCGTATCCGGCTCCGGCTTCGGCGCCGCCAGCGCCTGGTCGGCAGCGGCATTCACTTCGCGCTCGACCGACGCGAGCATGTCGGCGAAGTCGTCATCGGTGGCCAGCGCTTCGGTCTTCAGGTAATGACGCATCCGCAGCAGCGGATCCCGGCGCGCTTCGGCTTCCCGCTCGGCCGGCGACTTGTATAGCTTCTCGTCGTCCGAGAGCGAGTGCGAGTACGGGCGGATGACGCTCGCGTGGACGAACGCCGGTCCCCCGCGCGCGCGCACGTGCGCCACCGCCTCGCCCATCGTCCTGTAGCTGGCAAGGTAGTCGGTGCCGTCGCAGCGGAACGCGCGAAGGTTGGGGAAATGCTCGATCAGCCGCGAGATGTCGCCGCCCGGCGTCTGCACCTCCACCGGCACCGATATCGCGTAGCCGTTGTCCTCGCAGAGGTAGAGAACAGGCAGCTTGTTCGTACACGCCGTATTCAGCGACTCCCAGAACTCGCCTTCACTTGTCGCGCCGTCGCCGATCGAGATGTAGGTAACTTCGTCGTCCTGGAAACGGGTTTCACGATCTGGGATGTCGTTGACGCGCTGGTAAATGACGCCGGCCTGCGCGCATCCGACCGCGTGCAGGCACTGCGTGCCGGTCGCGCTGCTCTGCGACGGGATATTGAGCCGCCTGTGGCCCCAGTGCGACGGCATCTGGCGGCCGCCCGACGCCGGATCGTCCTTCGCGCCGACCGATGCGAGCAGCATCTCGAGCGGCGTCACGCCGATCATCAGGCAGAGCGCGCGATCGCGGTAGTAGGGAAAGAACCAGTCGTAGCCGCCGCGCAGGTGCGCGCCGGCGGCGACCAGCACCGCCTCGTGCCCGGCGCCGCTGATCTGGAAGAATGCCTGGCTCTGGTTTTTGAGCTGGATCTCCTTGTCGTCGATCTTCCGCGACAGGAGCATGGCGCGGTAAGCGGTAAGCAGGTCGTCCCTGGTGAGTCCCTCGTGTTCGCCGCGCGCCCGCCGGGCGCCGGCTCGCGCGTCGGCGCCATGGGCCAGGGTCGAGCCCTTCATACGCGGCAAATTATGGCACTATCGGGAAGCCAATGACCACTGTGCGCGTCCATCGCTGGGACGAGATCGCGCTGGAGAAAATCACCGAGATGATCTCGCAGAAGATCGTCGCCGGCGAGCGCGAGATGCTCGCGCAGATTTATCTCAAGCGCGGCGCGCTGGTCCCGATGCACTCGCACGAGAGCGAGCAGATGACCTACATCCTCCAGGGCGCGTTGAAAGTCGTCGTCAACAGCGGCGAGGAAATCACGGTGCGCGAAGGGGAAGTCCTGCATATTCCGTCGGGCGTGCCGCACCAGGCCGAAGCGCTCGAAGACACATTCGAGCTCGACGTCTTCAGTCCGGTCCGGCAGGATTGGCTGAAAGGCGAAGACTAATGCACGCGTCGATCGACGTCGTCCGCGCGGCCCCCTGAGTAGACGTCGAACTTGCGGCGCATCCGGTTGATGCGCCATTTCAGGTACCGGTACTTGATTTCCGCAATCACGTGCATGCGCGCGCCGCTCTTCAGGTAGAGGTAGGCGGCAACCAGGCCGCCCAGGTGCGTGGCGTGCGCGATGCCGCCACCCGGTCCACTCATCGCCGACAGCAGCGAGATGGCGCCGATGATCATCACGAAGTACTTCGCCGGAATCGGGAAGATGAAGTAGAGGAGGATCGGCCGGTGCGGGAAGTAGCGCGCATACGCGAGCAGTACGCCGTAGACCGCGCCTGACGCGCCGATCGTCAGCGAGTAGTACAGCTGATTCGCGAA
>Ga0134127_10004383_pt1 | contig 10168 bp, 7 predicted proteins | sample KB31753_FD_96459 | JGI IMG/M metagenome (GOLD analysis project Ga0134127, IMG submission 96459) | Terrestrial soil microbial communities with excess Nitrogen fertilizer from Kellogg Biological Station, Michigan, USA - KB3-175-3 | ecosystem: Environmental > Terrestrial > Soil > Unclassified ...
CCCGGCGAAGACCAGGTCGCTCGTAACGGAGACCACCGAATCGTCGTGCATGGACCAGAGCACGTAGTCCTTCTTGAACTCGAGCGGCGCAGCACTGCTGGCGCTGATGCTCGCCTCGGGCTGCGGCGTGAGCGTGACGATCGGGACCTTGTGGAAGTAGGAGCTGTCGTCGCCGGCAGGCTCGAGTCCCAGGCGCTCGAATTGCGCGGCGATGTACTTCGCGGCGATGAGTCCACCACGGGTACCAGGCGCGCGGCCCTCGAGCGCGTCATCGGACAGGAATTCGAGATGGGCCCGCATCACCTGGCCACTCATCGCGCGTGAGACCTTGGAGCCGGCTGCGGACTGTTGGCCAGCCACGCGGTTTGGGTGAGCCGAGGTGACGAGCAGGGCAGTGGCGATCAGGGAACCGGCGAAGCGACGCAAGGTATTCCTCCGGATAGCGGATAGCGGATAGCGGATAGCGCGCCTAGCGCTTATACGGCGCCCCGGCGTTCCATTGGGGTGCCTGGGGCGAATTCGCGACCGCAACCAACGTCCGGGTGAAGACCCGCAGCGCATGTGCGCCGGCCTGGTAATCCAGCGGCTGGCTCAGGTCGTCGTTCGGTCGGTGGTATCGGTGGCCGAGGTAGTCTTCCAGTAGTTGCTTGCCGGTGCGCCCAGCGGGCGTGGCGGCAACTTCGTTGCCGACGTAAAGGAAAGCTGCCGGGACGCCGGCCCTGGCAAACGGCGCCTGATCGGATCGGCTAAAGAAGTCCTCGTCGATGGCTTCCCGGATGATGGGACTGTCCGGTGCCGTGATGGTGTAGCCCTCGCTTCGAGCGGCAGCCCGAAACGGTTGCCCCAGCGATGACAAATCAGCACCCAGCGCCGAGATGTCCTTGGTGTCGCTGATCAGGTTCAGGACATCCATGTTGAGCATGGCAACGATCTCGGGGAGGGGAACCGGCGGCTTCCGCACGAATGCTTCGGAGCCCAGAAGTCCAGCTTCTTCCGCCCCGAACGCGGCAAATATGATCGAGCGGCGGGGCTCGAACTTCGATGTGGCACAGGCCTCCGCAATCGCAAGCATCCCTGCCGTTCCCGATGCGTTGTCCAGCGCACCGTTGTAGATCGAATCGCCCGCGATTGCGGGGCCAATGCCCAGGTGGTCGTAGTGTGCGCCGAGAAGAACGACCTCCCTCGCATGGGAACCATGACCCTTGAGGCGAGCCAGCACGTTGACCGTGCGGATCTGGTGGGTCTGCCGCCGCACACTCGCCGTGACTGAAAGCCGGAGCGGCCGAGCGGTGAAGCCCGGGTGTGCAGCGGCAGAGGCGAGCTGGTCGAGGTGCTCGCCGGCTCGCTCGAGCAACCGGGCTGCACCAGTCGTGTTGATCCATCCGCCTATGCTCGGTGGCGGGTCAATAGAGTCCGACAGCTCGACCTGCTGGCCCAGCCAGGACGTTGCGATTTCATCCCAGGGACTCGGGAACGGCTGACGATAGATCACAAAGACTGCGGCAGCGCCGTGGCGGAAGCCTTCGTCCACCTTATATTGCCGGAAGCCGTAGTCGCTGCGTTTGGGCATCCTGAATTGAGTCGAGTCCTGGTCGGCAGGGGTGCCGGCGAGCGCGAGCACGACCTTGCCCTTCACGTCGGCGCCGGCGTAATCGTCCCACCGCACTTCGGGGGCGACGATCCCGTAGCCAACGAATACCCCGTCCGCCGTGACCATTGTCGTGTCGTTCGTCCCGATGAGGTATGCGACAAAATCCTTGCCAAGCTCGAGCGACACGCCTGCCGCGCTCATTTGGGAGGTGAAGGAGCTGCCGCGAAGGGGAATAGCCTGGAAGTAGGTCCCGCTGTCACCCGCCGGCTCGAGGCCGAGGCGGGCAAACTGGGCCGCGATGTACTTGGCTGCCAGCGCGCCACCGCGCGCACCGGTTCCCCGGCCCTCGAGTGCGTCCGAAGCGAGAAACTCGAGGTGTGATTGCAAGACGCTCGGTTTGATGGCTCGAGCGGCCCCGTCGGCTGGGCTTTGGGCTGACGCAATGCTACGGCTCACGAGCAACGCGATCAGCACTGCACCTGCGCAGCGGGCGGAGAACCTCAGGGTCCACCACCCGATTCGGCGCCGAAGTCCGAGGTCGCAGCCCAGGCGGGACGGTTCGGCGCGTCTGCTGCTGCCAAGACCGCACGGGTCAAAACGCGGACCTGCTGCGCAATGCCATCCATACTCATCCATGACGCCAGCTCGTCATTGGGTTGGTGGTAGCGCTCGTCCCAATATCGCTGCCGCTGCTGCCGTCCCCAGTCTTGGGGGCGACCCACGAAGTTGACCCCGTTGACCAGCCGGATGGCCGGGATGTCGACCCGGGCAAACGCATAATTGTCCGAGCGAAAGAATCGGCCGCGATGGAGGTCATCGGGATCCTCGTTGATCGTCATCTTCTCTGCCGCGGCGGCCTGGCGAACCAGAGTTCCCAGCGACGACTGCGTCACACCAACCGTGCCGATGTCGCGGGTCTTCCCGTACAGATTGAGCACGTCCATGGCGAAGGCGCCGACCAACCGGAGCCCGGTCGGGGGGTGGCGCACCAGCCACTCCGAGCCCTGGAGCCCGAGCTCTTCAGCCGCGAACGCGACGAACAGGATGGATCGCTGCGGCCGAATGCCGCTGCCCACGATCGCCTCCGCCGTTGCCAGCACTGCCGCGGTACCGGAGGCGTTGTCTTCAGCGCCGTTGTAGATCGAATCGCCGTTCACCGGAGGTCCGATGCCCAGGTGATCGTAATGACCCCCGACCACGATCGCCTGGTCGGCATGATCGCCATGGCCGGGGAGTTTAGCGACCACGTTCCAGGTCGGGACTGGCCGAATGGCCACGTGGATCTCCGCATCCAGGCGGACACCGAGCGAGACCGGAACGAAATCCCGGCGCGCTGCCGCCGCGCGAAGCTTCTCCAAGTCTTGACCAGCTCCGGCTGCGAGCGCCGCGGCTGCGCTGTCGGCCACCCACGCCGTGAACGCAACGGCGGGTGAGGGTGCAGCAAGTGAGATCCGCTCCCGCGTCAACGGTTCGACGGCCGTCCATGGAATCCCCCCGCGGCCTTCCGACTGCACCACCAGCAGCGCCGCTGCGCCCCGGCGGGCCGCCACGTCGGCCTTCTCGCGTACCGCATTCCACGGCCGACCGGTGACCCGATCGAAGAGGGTCGAATCGGGATCCCCGGGCAGCACCAGCACGACCTTCCCGCGCACATCGACGCCCTTGTAGTCGTCCCATTTCCGGGCGGGAGACGCGATCCCGTAGCCGGCGAACACGATGTCGCCCGAGACCCGGATCAGCGTGTCGTCCGACACCGGCGATACGACGTAGTCCGTGGGGTAGCGGAGCGCTTTCCCGCCGATGGTCACCGTGGGCGTCGGTGTGCGGCCCAGCAGAGGAACCGCCTGCAGGTAGGTTCCGCTGTCGCCAGCAGAGGTTAGTCCGACCCGACGGAATTGCGCGGCAACGAACTCGGCCGCGACACGCCCGCCCCGGCTTCCGGTCCCCCGCCCCTCCAGCGCATCGTCGGCGAGGAAGCCGATGTACGCGCGCAACGCATTGGGGCTCACCCGTGCTGCCGCGGACGTCGGTGATTGCGCCGCCAGGTCTCCAGCCGCCACCAAGAGGAGCAGGAAAGCGCCGGGCGCATGACGCCTCGGGCCGCAGACTGGTTTCATCGCTGCGCAACGGGAACGGGGAGGGGACACTCCGCCACCGCTATAGTGCCTGCTCGGAGCAGGTTTCGCTCGCTGGTGAGCACGACTCGCCGTCCGTCGAGCCAGCCGACGCCCTCGCCTTGGGGGCCCAGCCGGCGCACGTTGCAGCCCAGCGGTTCACTGGGCGTTTCCAGGTGACCGTCGCGCGACGTGAAGAAGAAGTAGATCGTCGAATAGGTTCGGATTGCCACGGTGCGGCCATCGGGCGAGAGCCCCGCGCCGGTCACGAAGTCTTCGGATGACGCCAGTACAATGGGGAGGCGATCGAGCAGCTCCGCGGTCACCGGTTTTTCGGAATCCCACGCGCTTGCCGGTATCCGATAGTGTCTGATGGGTCCGGATCGGCCTTTGGTCACGAGGTGAACGTCGGCGTTCGGCGCCACCCACATCGCTTCGACGTCGTGAGGCCCGTCGGAGTAGCGGATCTGGAGGACCTCCGCGGGTTGGGTGTCGTCGGTGCGCCGCGGATGCTTGACCGGAAGCGAAGGCTCGGGGAAGCGGTACAATGCCACGGCCTTCTGTTTCTCCCGGTTGTCGCCGGTGTCGGCAAGGTAGATGCAGGTGGTCGCAGTGGCTCTGCAGGCCCCAAGCGAGATATCCTCCCAATCCCGATTCCGCGCGCCGGTGACACGGAAGGTGCCGAGGGCTGCGCCAGTGGTGTCGCTGGCGTAAATCAGTGGTCCGTCACCTCTGTCGTTGTGAGTCCAGAACACCCCCGGCATCCGACGGCTCGGCGCGACGCCGGAGCTTTCATCCACGCGCCCATCGGCAAAGTTGCCGGTAATTCGGCTCGAGAGGGGTTGCTCGATCTTCCATCGCACCTGGGCAGCGGCAGGTGGAACAGCCAGAGCCAGGAGCAGGCCGGTCCCGATCGTGCACGGCAAATACATCGTGAACTTATAACACGCTCTCGGCCGCTCTATCTTCACCTTCTCGATGACCTCTATTCGTTTCGACGGGCGGATCCTGTTTCTCACGGAGGACCCCACGCTGCTGCGGCTTCAGCTGCAGGGCTCGGACCTCGCCTGGTCGCGGGCCGTCGCGCTCCGGAATGACATCTCCACCGACGAGATAACGCCCGCCTGGGCCTGCTATCACGCGGACCAGCGTCTGGGCGACTTCGTCTACACCGGTCTCGAGTGCATGGGCGAGGCGCCCGTCACACCGGCTGCGGTACGCCGTGCCGGATTCGCCGTGTCGGTGAGCGGACGCCGCCGCGGCAAGGGGTCGAGCCGGGAGGCGTCACCCTACGCAGAGCGGGCCGCAGGGATTCGCCTCGTGATCGCGGAAAGCTTCGAGCGGATCTACCGCGAGAATTGCCAGAACCTGGGCATCTTCACGAGCACCGACTACGAACTGCTCGACCTGATCCGCCGTGGGGAGCCGATTCCGCTGGATCGATTCAGCGACGGCGAGGGGCCGGTGGCCCGGGGAATAGTAGTGGCCGGTGGGCTGCTTCCCTATAGCGAATTTCGACTGGCAGGCCGGGTGGTATCCCAGCCACCCACCGCGTCTGCCAGGCCTCTCACGCTGGCCGAGAAGATTATCGCCCGTCATTGGGTGGTGGGTCCTGAGCAGGATGCGATCGGCGTCCCGGTTGTGCGGCCGGGCGATGAGGGATTCGTACGCGCCGATCTCCGATTCAGCCATGAGTACGTGACCCCAATGGCCGCTGAGCTTTGGTCCGCCGAGTTCGGCCCAATGGCGCGCGTGCAGGCGCCGGAGTCTGTCCTGCTGTTCCGGGATCACCTGACCCTGCTCGAGTTGGTGATGCCGGAGTCGCGCAAGCGGGAAGGGCTGCTCGATCTCGCACTCGAGCTCAAGCGGCGCCAGGAGGCGTTTGCAGCAGAGCAGGGACTGACGCTCTACGACGAGCTGCCCCGCGGCCCGAACGGGCTTCCGACCGGAGGCTCCGAAGCCATCTGTCACGCGAAGGTACTGGAGCGACACGCGCTGCCGGGGCAGGTGATAATCGGAAGCGACAGCCATACGCCGCACAGCGGTGCGATCGGCTGCCTCGCCTTCGGTGTAGGCACGACGGCGATCTGCGCGGCATGGCTCACGCAGGACACCCGGATCCGGGTACCTCAGTCTGTGCTGATTCGCGTACGCGGCCAACTACCCCGCAACGTCGCCGCCAAGGACCTGATGCTCCACCTGCTGCGGCACCCATTTGTGCGGGACGGCCGCGCCACTGGCACCATTCTGGAGTATGCTGGCGAGGGGGTCGAGGCGCTTTCAATAGACGAACGAGCCACTCTCACGAACATGGCGGCCGAGGTTGGCGCATTCTCTGGTCTGGTTGGTCCGGACGATGTGGTGGTGGACTTCCTGGCGACAGAGCGTGGGCTGGCCCGCGCCGAGATCGAGCAGCGACTAACCGGCCTTGTCTCGGATCCGGATGCCGAGCACGCGGTCGTGCTCGACATCGATGCCGATGGGCTGCGCCCAATGGTGGCCTTGCCGGGCGATCCGGGGAACGGACGCTTCGTAGATGAGCTTGGCGCGCGCGTGCCGGTGGACATCGCCTACGCCGGGAGCTGTACCGCCGGGAAGCGCGAGGACATGGACATGTATGCCCGGGTATTTGCGCATGCAGCCGTTACAGGTGCTCGTGTCGCACCTGGGGTCCGTTGCTACGTGCAGTTCGGTAGCCAGGACGTGAGGCGTTACGCTGAGCAACGCGGTTACGTCGAGATCTTCCGCGCGGTCGGGGCCGAGGTGCTCGGGCCGTCGTGTGGCGCGTGCATCAACGCCGGGCCCGGCGCAAGCACAGACCGTCGGACGGTGACGGTCAGCGCAATCAACAGAAACTTCCCGGGGCGCTCCGGGCCGGGGCAGGTCTATTTGGCGAGCCCGTACACGGTCGCCGCGTCGGCGCTGGCGGGGTACGTCACGGCCTGGAAGGAATGAAAGCCGGCTTTCAGATCCTCGCCGACGGGCACAGGTCCGCCACCACGCACTCCGGACACTTCGGCTTCCGCGCAATGCAGACCTGCCGACCGTGGAAGATCAACAGATGGGACAGCAAGGCCCAAGAATCCTGGGGAAAGAGTTTCATCAGGGCCTGCTCGATCTTCACCGGGTCGGTCTGCCGCGTGAAACCGAGTCGGTAGCTTAGCCGGGTGACATGGGTATCGACTACGACACCGTCGTTGATGCCGAATGCATTTCCGAGCACCACGTTGGCCGTCTTGCGTCCCACCCCCGGGAGGCTAACCAACTCTTCCATCGTCCTAGGCACCTCGCCCCCGTGATCGGCCACCAGCGCCTGGGCCATGCCGATGATGCTCTTGGCCTTGTTGCGGAAGAACCCGGTGGACTGGATCAGCTTCTCGACGTCGGCTTGGCGAGCGCGGGCCAAGGCAGCCGCATTGCGGTAGTGGGCGAACAGGGCAGGCGTGACCAGATTCACCCGGACGTCCGTCGTCTGCGCCGAAAGAATCGTTGCGACGAGAAGTTGAAAGGGATTGGTGTGGTTCAGTGCGGTTTTCGCGTCGGGATAGGCGTCGCGAAGGCGTTGAAAAATGATCGGCGCACGGACGACGGCGCGTGCCAGGCTGGCACCACGTCGTCTCATGTCATCCTCCGTTTCGCTGCGAACGCGAGAAACTCCTCCAGCGGCCTGGCATTCAGGATGTCGGCGGGGCCGAGCCAGCCCTTCCGGGCCATACCGACGCCGTAGTCCACGTTGCTGAGCCCCAATACGTTGTGGGCATCGGCGCCGATCGAGATCATGACGCCGGCCTCGCGCGCCCGCCGCAGGACCCGCCAATCCAGGTCGAGCCGGTGGGGATCGGCGTTGATCTCCATTGCAACCCCACGGGCAGCCGCCTTCTCGAACACCGCATCGAGGTCGATGTCGTATGGTTCGCGCGAAAGAAGGAGCCGGCCGGTGGGGTGGCCGATGATCGTGACGTAGGGATTGTCCATCGCCGCGAGCATGCGGGCAGTCATTTCTGCGGCGTTCAGGTTGAACCGGCTGTGGATCGAGGCGATGACGAAGTCGAGCCGGGCGAGCACGGCCGCGTCGTAGTCCACGGTGCCGTCCACCAGAATGTCGGCCTCGATTCCCTTGAGCACGCGGATGCCGTCGAGCTTATGGTTCGCCGCGTCCACCTCCTCGCCCTGGCGCGCGAGATCTTCCGCGGCCAGCCCACCTGCGTACGCCGCGGCCTGACTGTGGTCGGTCAGGCCGACGTAGGAATAACCGGCGGCCTGGCAGCCCAGCGCGATTTCCTCGACCGTGTTCGATCCGTCGGAATAGTTGGTGTGGCAGTGCAGCAGTCCGCGGAGCTGGCCCCGCTCGAGCAGCACGGGCAACGCGCCGGCGGCCGCAGCTTCGATTTCGCCTCGACCCTCCCTGAGTTCCGGCGGGATCTCCGCCAGCCCCAACGCGCGATACAGGTCGGCTTCCGACGGGGTGGGGACGAACTCGTGGCCCCGCCACAATGCCGCGCCGCTCAGGTCGTATCCTATCGACGCCGCGTGCTTCGCGAGCGCTTCGAGATGGGCCTCGCTGCCAGTAGCCTGGACCAGCACGGCGCCCAGATTCACCGGCGTCGTCACCACGATCTGGGCGCTGGCACCGCCCGCGAAGCGCAGGGTCACCCGGCGCTCGTCCTGGCCGGCGAACTCGTGAGCGCCGGGGAGTCGTCCCAGCCGCTCAAACAGCTCGGCCGGCGGGACGTCGGCCACGACGACCAGGATCACGTCGCTCACCAGCTCCGCTCGACGCCGCACATCGCCCGCGATGATTGCCTGGACAACGCCGGGAAGCTTTTCCAGCGCCTGCCGCAGCCGCGCCGCCTCTTCGGCTGCGTGGTGCGAGAGACGGAACATCGTTGCCTGCCGCAGGTAGGCGATGCCGCGAAGAATGTTCTCGGAAGTCTTGGCGCCGAAGCGCGGCAGCTTGGCCAGCCTTCCGTCGCGGGCCGCCGCCTCCAGCTCCGGCAGCGAGTCGATGTCGAGCAGATCGTGAATTTGGCGGATCTTGGCGACGCCAAGCCCGGCAATGGAGAGCATCTCGACCAGTCCCGGAGGGACCTGCTCCCGCAGGTCCTCGAGCACGGACGAACGCCCGGTCGCGGCCAGCTCGCCGATGATCTGGAGGGTGCCGGGCCCGATGCCGCGAGTGCCGGCCAGCGAGCCGTCCTCGAGCGCCTCCCCAAGGTCGCCTGGAATGCCAGCGAGCGTCCGGGCGGCTGTCCGGAACGCCCGGATCCGAAATGGGTTGTCTCCCTTGAGCTCCATGAAGGAGGCGATCTGGTCCAGCACGTCAGCGACCGCCTTCTTGTCCATGGTCTCCATTTTCAGCGCGTCTTTCCGGCGTCGCGCACTCGCCACGCCAGCTCGAGCAGCTCCTCGGGGCCCACAATCTCGCGCAAGCGGGCCGCATCGCCTCCGCGAAGAGTGGGCGCAAAGAGCGGAGAACCGTCCGGACGAATCAGATTCCCGGGACGGGGTCCCGTCGCCTCAACAACGGTGAAACCCATCCTGTCCGGGTGCAAGCCGAAGACGGCAAGCGCACGAAGGAAGCCTCCCGGGGCAATATGGGCAAACCAGCCGTCGAGAGGCTCATACGCTTCGTCTTCGACCGGACGAGCCCAGATCAGGTGTTCGGGTATCCGAACGTAGGGCGCCTTTACCGCCGGTTCGTCATGCTGGGCCGGCTGCGTTCCCAGAAGGTCTTCCATGACCGGGCGGTCCAGTTCGATCAGCTCGGTTCCCTGGTCCCAGAACAGGAAGGCGTGATGTACCAGCGCGGCGAGACGATCGATGTCCTCGCCGAGGCCCTCATCGGGGCGAAGCTCATGTACCAAGCGGGCTGCATCGGGCGTGAGCAGGAAGGCGTCGCGATCCAGCGGGTCGCGCCCGGCCTCGGACAAGGAGGCGCGGATGGGTGGAAACCGCTCCTCCGCAATGGGGGCAAAGACGAGATCGTAGGGAGTAAGGCGTGGCGACACGGGAGAATGGTAGCGCGGTGGGCCCCCGATGGGCTTCGCTCTGGCCGGGAACACTACGCCAGGATATCCTTCCCAGTGGCGGGACAACCCCTCTCATTGGACAACGGACCTCCTGGTGGACCTCAGGGCCCAACTGCAAACCGCGTTGGCAGATCGCTACCGCGTCGAGCGTGAGCTTGGCCGGGGTGGCATGGCTACGGTCTTTCTGGCTCAGGACCTTCGGCACGACCGCCCGGTTGCGGTCAAAGTCTTGCACCCGGAGCTCGCCGCCACGCTCGGGCCCGAGCGCTTCCAGCGCGAGATTCGTTTTGCCGCCCGCCTGCAGCATCCCCATATCCTCACCGTGCTCGATTCCGGCGGGACGGACCGCCATCTCTGGTTTACGATGCCGTATGTGGATGGAGAGACGCTCCGGTCGCGGCTCCGTCGTGAGGGGCAGCTGTCCATTCCGGAGG
>Ga0134127_10004384_pt1 | contig 10167 bp, 8 predicted proteins | sample KB31753_FD_96459 | JGI IMG/M metagenome (GOLD analysis project Ga0134127, IMG submission 96459) | Terrestrial soil microbial communities with excess Nitrogen fertilizer from Kellogg Biological Station, Michigan, USA - KB3-175-3 | ecosystem: Environmental > Terrestrial > Soil > Unclassified ...
CTCGCGGTACGCCTCGGCGGTGGCGTTGGCGAGGTCGCGCGCCTCGCGCGGATTCGGCGAGATCGCGGTGATCTCCAGGATGCTCGTGCTCGGGACCCGGGCGACCCGGAGCTTGGCGTTGATCGCGTCGAGGACGGCCCAGTAGGTCTTCGCGTCGCGCGGCCCCCCGGCGGCGCTCATGTCCGGCAGCCGCCCCAGCCGCTTGGCGACCGACTCGAGGATCGGATAGCTCTTGATCAGCGAGACCTGCGTCTCGATCGAGTCGGCGCTCGAGTAGGAGAGCACCTCCACGAGCAGCCCGGACATCTGGGTCGACTGCTCGTACTTGACCGCCGCGGTTCCCTGGAAGTTGGGGACCTTTTGCCGGGCGAGTCCGAGGCTGAGCAGGGCCACCAGCGCGGTCGACGTGATGATGATCATGCGCCGGCGGCGCACGATCAGCCAGTAGTCGCGCAGGTTCATCTCGTACTGCGCCATCAGATCACCGCCCGCCTTCCGCCACCGCGCCGGTGATGTAGAGGAACGGCGCCTCCGCCAGGTCGGTCGTCTTGGGCGATGCCAGGCGCTGGCCCTTGCCGTCGGCCACGATCTCGACGCGCGGGCGCAGCGGATGATTGCGGTTCACCGCCGTCACGCGACCGACCTCGCCCGTGTTCAGGCGGACCAGGGTCCCCGGCGGAAACACCGAGATCTCCGATAGCAGCGCCTTGACCAGCGCCGAGGGAAAGAGCTCGTGCTTGGTGCGCACGATCTCGCGGATCGCCTCGTGCGGTCTGAGCCGCGGCCGCGGCGGCGGCGGCATCGTGAGGCCCGTGTAGGTGTCGATCAGGCCCAGGATCTTGGCGTCCTGGCTCGACGCCGCGCCGTGGAGACCTTGCGGGAAGCCCTGGCCCTGCTCGCGCTCGTGATGCTGCAGCACCGCGTCGGCGATCGCCTCGGCGGGCGGCGACCACCGGCGGATCCACTCCACCGACAGGCGCGGGTGCGAGCGGTAGAGCGCCTGCTCCTCGGCGGACAGCGCGTCGAGCCGGCGCAGGAGACCTTCGGGCAATTGCCAGAGCCCGACGTCGATGAGACAGCCGGCCATGCCGAGCTGAACCCGTGGCGCCCGCTGGTAGCCGACGCTCGCGCCGATGGCGACCGCGAGGATCGCGACCCTGGCCTGGTGGACGGCCAGGTAGTCGACGCCCGCCGGTTCGGAGGCGTTGTTGGCCACCCAGAAGAGCTCGCCCGACCGCTCCAGCGACGCCGCGCTGCGCTCGATGAGCCGCTCGAGCTCCGCCCACGGGAACACGTCGTTGGTGCGCATGATCTCGCGGACCCGCGCCAGAAAGAGCTGCATCTCGGTGAAGAGCGGCTCGGCGCTCTCGACCGGCATCTCGGGGAACGCGGGCTCGAGGGGCAGCGGGTCGAGATTCAGCTCGACGGGACGCGGCGGCTCGTCGTGCTGCGTGGGTGCCGCGGCGGCCGGACGGGCCCGCGGCGGGGCCGGCGGGGCGGGCAGCGCCGCGGGCGGTGCTGCCGGGGGCGCCGGCGCTGCCGCCGCGTCCGCTGGCTTGTCGCGGACGATGCCCCGGACGACGTCGCTCATCCGGACCATCAGGCCACTCCGACCAGGTCCTTGACCACCTCGGCGATGATCCTTTCCCCGATCTCCTTCACGCGCTTCGAGTACCCGACCAGCAGGGCGACGTCGCACACGTTGTTGATCTCGCGCGGCGTGCCGCGCGTGAAGTCGAAGATGAGCTTGATCGCCTCGGGCGTGAAGATCTGGGTCGTCTGGCCGGCCATCCGGAGCCGGTGGCCGATATAGCTCGCCGTGTGCGTCGGGTCGAGGGTCTTGAGGTGATACCGCAGCGTGATCCGCTGATCGAGGTGCTTGAGGCGGTGGATCTTCGGGCCAAGCTCGGTCGAGCCGATCAGGAGCAGCGTCACCAGGAACCGGTCGTCGGTCTGGAAGTTCATGAGCAGCCGGAGCTCCTCGAACACTCCGTCGTCCTCGATGAGCTGCGCCTCGTCGACGATGACCACGGTGTCGCGACCGGCCTGGTAGTTGCGGAAAAGCAGGTCGTTCAGCCGATGCAAGAGCTCGGGCTTGCGCGTCTCCGCGGTCTCGACGCCCAGCTGGTAGAGCACCTCGCGCAGCAGGTCGACGGGGGTCGAGCCGGGATTGGTCAAGAGACCGATCTCGTATCGCTCGGCCTCGAGCCGCTGGATGAGGGCGCGCGAGAGCGTGGTCTTGCCGCAGCCGTACTCGCCCGTCAGCATCCCGCAGCCCTTGCGGTGCCGCACCGTGTAGACCAGACGCACGAGGGCCTCCTCGTGCTCGGGCGACAGGTAGAAGAACTTCGGGTTCGGCGAGTTGTCGAAGGGCGGCTCGGAGAGCTCCCAGTACGCCTCGTACATGGGTCAGTTCACCTGGCCGTGGAAGATAAAGTAGAGGCCGGTGTAGGCCGTGGCCAGGGTTGCGATCGTCGACAGGATCGTCACGTAGTCCTGCCACCACTTGACCGCCACTTCCGGCACCGTCACGACCGCGCCCGGCTCGAGCGGCGGCGCGTCGGCCATCGCGTAGGTCTTGCCGTTTCGGAACGTCACGACCGTGTTGTCGAGCCGGCCTCGGTTGGTGGCGCCGCCGGCGAGCGCGACGTAATCGCGCGCCGAGAAATCGGGGCGGAAGTCCTGCCCGCCCGGCGTCTTCACCTCGCCGAGGATGAATACCCGATCCTCGGCGACTGGCAGGAGGACCACGTCGCCGTTCTGAAGCAGGATGTTCGGTGTGTCGTCCCGCTCGACGAACATCCGGTAGAGATCGATCGGGATCCGCTGGCGCGGGCCGGACGTGCCGCTGCGCTCGATCAGCGCGAGGCGAAGGTCGGCGTACACGGCGGCCCCGCCCGCCCGCGTCACGACGTCGCGAACGCGATCGCCCTGCGCCAGCTCGATGCGCTGCAGGATCGTGGCCTTGCCGGCGACCTGCGTCCTGCTGCTCTCGGCGGTGCCGTTGAACGCGCCGCGAACCTCGACCAGATCGCCCTGGACCATGGCGCCGGGCGGCACGTAGATCGCATCGCCCGGCAGCAGGAAAAAGTCTGACGGCGGCGCGAGCGTCGCGCGCAGATCGAGCGAGACCGTCGTCTTGCGGCCGTCGTCCCCGCGTCGGGTGAGCCGCGCCTCGGTGTCGCCCGCCGGCTGGACGATGCCACCGGCCAGGTCGAGGAGCGCGCGCAGCGAGGGATTCACCCCGATCTCGTAGTCACCCGGGCGGCGCACCGCGCCGCCGAGCGTGACGGACGCGCCGCGCGGCGGCACGTGAATCTTCACGCCCTCCTGCAGGACGGGATTCTGCGCGAGGTCGCCGCGCACCTGGAACGCGAGCAGATCGGCGGTCGTCTCGGTCGCCCCGCGCGTGACGACGACCCGCCGCAAGCTTCCGCGCGCCGTGATGCCGCCGGCCTCGAGGATGATGTCGTGCACGCGGCGCAGCGCCGTCGCCGAGTACGATCCCGGACGTTCGACCTCGCCGGACACGACGACGTCGAACGCGCGCGGCGTCACCACCGTGATCGTCGCCTCCGCGTACCGGAACACCTCGCGCGCGCGCGCGGCAACGCGCCGGTGGGCCTCGAGCAGCGTCGCGCCGCCGACCGGGATCGCGCCGAGGGGCGGCGAATTGATGGTGCCTTCGGGGTCGACGACGACCTGCTGGCGGATGATCTCGAGGCGGCCGGCGATCTGCACGTCCAGCACGTCACCGGGACCGAGGCGATAGTCGGGTCCCGGCATGGTGCCTCGCACCGACGCAGGGGCCGCGCCCGGGCTCGGGGTAACCGCGGGCTGGGCAGGACGCATCGTCGTTCCCGATGGCGGCGCGGGTTGGGTGCCGATGGGCGGCGAGACGCTGGGCGAGGGCTGGGCAAGCCCCGGACTCGGCGCCAAAAGGGACACCACGAGGAGCAGGCTGAGCGACCTGCACAGGCGACCGCGCTTCATTGGTGGCAGAAAATACCTGTAGAAATTATGGGCATTGTCTCTTTTCAGAAACTTGGGCGTCAAGAAAATTGCATAAGATTGGCAATAGTTTCCTTGACACCAGGCACTAGCGGCGCGTACGATCCGGTCGCTATCCGGCAAGTGCCAGGAACCGAGGCGCGAGGCGTTCCCCATGCTGCCTAGAAGTGTCCGTATCGCTCTCGCCGCCTCCGTACTTTTCGTCTTTCTTGGCGCGGGCTTCTGGCTTCACGCGCTCCTCTTCACGCGCTCGTCACAGGGCCAGTCGTCGTCGAACCCGTCGCAGAACTCGGCCGACACGCTCCAGACCGCCTTCGTCCGCGTGGCCGAGCGCGTGCGGCCCGCGGTCGTCCACGTCGGTACGGTTCAGGTGGCGCGTGGCCGGCGTCCACCCGTGGCGCCCGGGCCGTTCGCGGACGATCCGCTGTTCAAGGACTTCTTCGATCAGTTCTTCGGTCCGCGGGGCCCGGGGCGCCGCGAGGAGTTCCATCAGCCGGGTCTGGGCTCGGGCGTCATCATCGACAAGCGCGGATACGTGCTCACGAATCACCACGTAGTCCGCGGCGCGGACGGTGTCACGGTGCGCCTGTCGTCGAAACAGGAGTACCGGGGCAGGATCGTCGGCGTCGACGTGAAGACCGACCTAGCGGTGATCCGCTTCGAGCCCGATGTCGAACTGGCGGTCGCGACCCTCGGCAACTCCGACGCGCTCCGCGTCGGCGAATGGGCGATCGCGATCGGTAACCCCTTCGGGCTCGACCAGACCGTCACGGTCGGCGTCGTGAGCGCGACGGGGCGCGCCGACGTCGGCATCGCGACGTACGAGAACTTCATCCAGACCGACGCGTCGATCAATCCGGGCAACTCGGGCGGCCCGCTCGTGAATCTCAGCGGCGAGATCATCGGCATCAACACGGCCATCGTCGCCACCGGCCAGGGCATCGGCTTCGCGATCCCGGCGAACATGGTCAAGCGCGTCACGGGACAGCTGATCGATCGCGGCAAGGTGACGCGAGGCTGGATCGGCATCGCCATGGAGCCCTTGACCCTCGAGCTGGCGCAGTCGCTCGGGCTTCGCGACGCTCGTGGTGCAGTCGTCGCGCGCGTGGACCCCGGAGGCCCGGCGGCGTCGGCCGGGCTTCAGAAGAACGACGTCGTCGTCTCGTTCGACGGCACCACCGTCGACGACTACCGGCAGCTTCACCGTCTCTCGGCGGACGCCGAGGTCGGCAAGACGGTCAAGCTCGAGATCGTCCGCAATCGCGAGCGCCGCACGATCAACCTCCGCGTCGCCGAAGCCCCCGACCGCATGACCCCCGAGCGCCCCCCCTCCCCCCAAGACCGCTAGGTTCGGGTTCGCCCGGTTCGAAGTCAGACGGGTTGCGCGGTCGCGCGTAGAGCCGCAAACAAGAGTCCGGAGTCAGACGACGCAGATGCCCCCAAAGTCGAGCGAGTGCCGAATCCCGACTAGCGGGATCGTCGCCTAACTGGGTTGTCGCCAGGCGAGCGCGGGCCGGATTCGGGTGGGAGGGGTCGAAGGGACCCGTTCCCGACAAGCGACGACGGGAAGTAACGAACCGGGATGGAGCCCAGCCGCAAAGGGGAAGCGCACGCGTGCCGCGTGGTCGTCTCGACCCTTCCCACCCGAATCCGGCACGCGCTCGCCTAGGCGCCGAAACCCGGGCTAGAGCTAAGCGACGAAAGGAGGAATAGGAGGAATCTCGACCTGCTGCGTCTTGACCTCGCGAACCCCAGGTACCTTCTGCGCCACCTCCACGGCCCGCTCGAGCGCCGCGGTTCCTTCGAGCGTCACCACACCTCCATGCGCCTCGACGGTGATCCGATAGCGCCGGGTCTCGGGATGGGTCGCCAGCGCGACCTGCACCCGCGACGCGAGCGCGCGCGAAGCGACCATCTGACGGCCGGCATCGGTCGTGACCATCTCGGGACGGCGCACGAGGCCCTCGCAGAGCGAGACCACTGCGTCGTACTTCATCTTCTCGGTGTTGACGGTCAGCTCGTAGAGCGTGGGATCGGCGATGTCCACTTCGTAGAGGTACCGCATCCGGCCGGACTTCTCGGCGTCGTCGCGCCGCACCAGCTCCGCCGCGGCGCGCTGATTCGGCGTCTCGCCCGTCATCTCCGCGGTGCGCTTGACCCACTGCTTCACCCGGTGCTCGAATGGCGCGATGATCCGGACGCGCAGCACGTGGGGCACGCCGCGCAGCAGCCACTGACCGCCGCCGCGCATCAGCACGGCGTTGTCGTCCTCGGCGAACTCGAGGCACGTGGTCTGTAAGACGGTGATGTGGTGGCGTGTCTCGGTGTCGAAGCGCTCGAACAGCGTCGGCTTCGACTCGTCGAGATGCGAGAGCTTGTCCTCAGCGAGCCCGTAGCGGCGCGCCGCGTCCAGCAGCAGCTCCTGGTTGACGTAGCGGTACCCGAGCCGCTGCGCCAGCGCCATGCCGATCTCTGGGCCGCCCGCTCCCATCTGGTGCGACATCACGATGATGGCCATGGCTCACCCCCGCCGGTACTTGTCCTTGAGCGCGGTCGGGGCAATCGCGATGCGCTTGCCGCCGACGTCCTCCAGAATGTAGACCTCGTCTGTTAGCGATCCGCTGGCAAAGACCTCGAACACCTCGAGCGCCGCCTCGAGCGTCGTGTCGGAGCGTCCGTTCATCAGGCTCTCGACGGCGGAACGCTGGAGTCTCTGCATCGGGTCCTCCTTGATCCAGAGGCGCGCCTCGGCCGGCTTGACCCAGCCCCGCGACGGCCTGCGGCGCGCTCACATCCACCCGAGTCGCGAGCGGCGCCAAGCCTATCCCACATTGCCGCGGCGGACAAGGCGATGGTCAGCCGGCGAGCCGTTTCGGAAGGGAGCCCTGGCTCGCCAGGCTCGCGAGCGGAAAGCGGTCGAATACCGGAACGAATGAGTACGGGGGCCACGGCCCGGTCGGCACGACGGCGATACCCGCAGCGCGCGACGCGACGGGAGCGATCCGGGTCAGAAAGGCATCGATCTCCGCGCGCGGAACCAGGAAGGCAACCGACCCGGCGACGTTGCTGCCACCGGCCGGGGACCGGTAACGCCATCGCTCCACCCCTGCCTGCGCCACGAGCAGCTCGGCCAGCTCCCTGAGCTGAACGACCCCGGGAGCGCCGTCGGCGCACTCGCGGCAGGTCCGGTCGATCGAGTGCCCGCAATGCAGGCGCAGGAGCTTGACGCTCATCTCGACGCAGCCCCGAAGCTGACCGAGCGTCGCGCGAACGAGGGGCGCGTGGGCGTCGAGCCAGGCGTCGAAATCCGCCCCCGCCACGACCGTGCCGAACCGGAACGGCAGCGTGGCCGCCGCCTCCAGGGTGGTCGCGACGACGTCGTGATGGATGGCGAGGGTCCTGGCGTTGGCCACCGGCGCCAGGTCGAGGTCGCAGGCGACCACGGCCAGGTTACTCAGCCGCCGGAGCACAACAGGACCCCCCACACTGATCTCGGGCGGACGCCACGCTGCGGGGAGGCGGTTGGCGATCGCGTAGAGGTACTGATACATACAGCCCCCTGCACCCCACGCGGGGCGCCGTCGGTTCGGGGCGGATAGTGCCGTTGTGCCGAGAGGTTATACTGGGCTGGACGTGTTGTCCAGGCACCGCACACGGATGGCTTGGGTTCTGGCCGGCACCGCGGCGGTGCTTCTCGCCTCAGCGGCGCGCGGCGCCACGCCCTCCCGAAGCCTTCCCACGCAGATCCCGCCGGCCGCGCGTGCCCGCCTTCAAGAGCTGGCAGAGACCGCCTCGGTGAGCGCCTCGGCGTCGGCCGAGCCGTTCCTGGCGCGTCACGACGTCCTGGAGTTCCTGCTGGACCACCCGGAGTTCGCAACGCACCTCACGCGAACGCTCCGGCTGGGCCGCTACCGCGTCTGGCGCGGGCCGGACGGCGGGCTCTGGTTCGACGACGGCTGGGGTGTCGTGGGCCAGTTCACGATCGAGTACGCCGCGCCCGGCACGCGCGTCTTCTATGGGCGCGGCCACTACAAGGCGGGACTTCTTCCGACTATCAACGGCCAGGCCGTGCTGGTCGCCGAATACCGCGTCAGTCCGGCCCCGGCGGGCCACAGCCTCATCTCGCCGGCCCTCACCGGCTTCGTGAAGCTCGACAGCGCTGTCCTGGCTCTTGCCGGGCGTCTCGCCGGAGCGGTGGCGACTGCCAAGGCTGAGAAAGAGGCTCGCCGCCTCGTCAAGATCTGCGTCAGTATCAACCGCGCGATCGAGGAGAACCCGGCGCAGGTTCTCGAGCAGCTTCGCCAGCGGCCCGACGTTCCCGCGGGCGACCTCGAAGAGTTCCGGCGGCTACTGCGTCTTCCGTAGCGCCGCCGCGAGACCGTCGCGGAATCGCGGGATCTCCGGATGGCGTTCGACGGCGGTCCGATAGGCGGTGACCGACTCGGCGTAGCGTGCCTGGGCGTAGAGCGCGAGGCCGAGGCGCGCGTGAGCGTCGGCGTGGTCGGACTTGCGCTCGATGACGGCGCGCGCGGCCGCCTCGAGGTCTCGGAATCTTCCCAGCGCCTCGAGCGCGTCCCACAGGTCGAGATGAGCGTGCATCTCGTCGAAGTTGAGCCGGATCGCCTCGCGGCAGGCGTCCACCGCTTCGGCATACCGTCGCTGCGCCAGCAGCACGCTCCCGAGCGCGGTGCGGGCCTTGCGTGACGCCGGATTGATCCGGATCGCGGCGCGATAGGCGGTCTCGGATTCGTCGTAGCGATGCTGCTCGGCGAGAATCTCGCCCAGATCGCCGTGCGCCCGCGCGTAGTCAGGACGCAGGCCGATCGCCTCGCGGAACGACGCCTCGGCTTCGCCGTAGCGCCCTTGCCAGTAGAGCGCGACGCCCAGCCCGCGATGGAGCACCGGATTCTTGGGCCGGACCGCGAGCGCCTGGCGGTATGACGCCTCGGCCTCGACGTGCTTGCCCTGGCGACCCAGGCACAGCGCGAGGTTGGCGCGCGCCTTCACCAGATCCGACCGCAGCTCCACGGCTGTCCGCAGCGCCATCTCCGCCTCGGCGTGGCGGCCTCGCCGGCCAAGTGCGACGCCGAGCTCGTAGTGGAGGTCGGCGTCCGTCGGCCTCAGCACGAGCGCCCGCCTGAAGGCCACCGTGGCCCCCGCGTAGTCGCCGAGGGCGCCGAGGGCCAGGCCCTGGCCCGCGTAGAGATCGGGGTTCTCGGGAGCGAGACGCTGGGCGCCCGCGTACACCTCCGCTTCTTCCGCCCAGCGACCCAGCCGGCGTAGCGTGGCCGCCAGGCCGACGTACGCGTGCAGATGGGTCGGGCGCAACCGGAGGGCCTCGCGGAACGCCACCACCGCATCGTCGTAGCGTCCCAGTCGCTCGAGCGTCACGGCCAGGTGCTGGTATGCGCGCGCGTCGTCGGGACTGAGCCGGAGCATGTCTCGAAAGGCGGAGGCCGCCTCGCCGTCGCGGTGACGCCGGCGCAGCACGACGCCCAGTCGCTCGCGCAGCGCGGGGTCGTCCGGGCGAAGCCGGATCGCGTCACGATACGCTCCGGCGGCCTCGGTCAGCCGGCCGCTGCGCTCGAGGGCCAGGCCGAGCCCCCGCCGCGTCTTGGCGTCGTTCGGCGCGAGCTCGAGCGCCTCGCGGTACGCGGCCGCCGCCTCGGGATAGCGGCCCTGCTCGAAGAGCGTGTCGCCGAGATCGCGGCGGACCGCCGCGGGCTCGACCTCGCGCTCGAGCGCCGCACGCTGGACCACCTCGGCGTCGGCCACCTTGCGCTGGCGGCGGAGCACGGTCGTGAGATTGGCGATCGCCGTCGCGTCCTTCGGGTTCAGGCTGAGCGCTTGCCGGAACGCGGATTCCGCGTCGCCGTAGGCGCCCGTGCGGGCGAGCGACAGCCCCAGGCTCACATGCGCCTGGGCGAAGTCAGGCCGTAGCCGGATCGCCTCGCGGTATGCCGATGCCGCCTCGGGATAGCGCGCCTGCTCGAAGAGTGCCCCGCCCAGCTCCATGTGCGCCGAGACGCCGTCGGGCTTGAGGAGGATGGCGTGCTTGAAGACCGCTTCCGCCTCCGCCGACCGCCGCTGGCGGCGGAGCACCAGGCGGAGTGCGAGGTACGCCTTGAGGCGGTCGGGCTCGGTCTGGGTGGCCTC
>Ga0134127_10004387_pt1 | contig 10166 bp, 8 predicted proteins | sample KB31753_FD_96459 | JGI IMG/M metagenome (GOLD analysis project Ga0134127, IMG submission 96459) | Terrestrial soil microbial communities with excess Nitrogen fertilizer from Kellogg Biological Station, Michigan, USA - KB3-175-3 | ecosystem: Environmental > Terrestrial > Soil > Unclassified ...
AAGCGGGATGTCAACCGTGAGATTCCGGAGGTTGTTGGCGCGAGCGCCAACGATGCGGAGCCGCCGCCTGCGGTCCGCCAGGCGTCGGCCGGGCGGGACCGCGATCCGAAGCTCGCCACGGAGATAGCGTGCGGTGAGCGAAGTCGGATGCTGGAGAATGTCCGCGACGCCGCCTTCGGCGACGACCTCACCGCCCAGACGGCCGGCTCGAGGTCCCAGATCGATAACGTGGTCGGCGGCCCGGATGGTGTCCTCGTCGTGCTCCACAACGATGACGGTGTTGCCGAGATCCCGTAGACCCTTGAGGGTGCCGAGCAGACGCTCGTTGTCGCGCTGGTGCAGTCCGATGCTCGGCTCGTCCAGGATGTAGAGCACCCCGACCAGTCGCGAGCCGATCTGGGTAGCCAGGCGGATTCGCTGCGTCTCTCCGCCGGAGAGCGACGTGGCCGCCCGGCCCAGCGTCAGATAGTCGAGCCCGACATCGCGCAGGAAGCGCAGCCGATCGCCCACTTCCTTGAGAATCGGCCCCGCGATCTCCGGATCCACACCGGCCCGACCGTTTTCGCGCTGCGGGATGCTCTCGAAGAACCCGACCGCCCGGGAAACCGGCAGATCCACCACGTCACCGATGCTTCTCCCCTGCACCAGCACGGACAGGCTCTCGGGCCGCAGCCGCTTGCCGCCGCAAACCTGGCACGGCTGCTCGACCATGTACTCCTCGAGCGATTCCCGGACGGCGTCGCTGGTGGACTCGCGATAGCGGCGCTCCAGGTTCCGCAGCACACCCTCCCACTCGCTTTCGAAGTCGCGCCCCTTGCCGCCGTCCACCGCGAACCGGAAGCGGCCCGGAGCGCCATGGAGAATCGCGTGACGGGCGTCCTCGCTCAGCTCACCCCAGGGAGCGGAAAGGTCGACCTTGAACGCCTTGGCGAGCGTCGGCAGCACAACCTTCCGCAGATAGCCGGTCGGCTCCCCCCACGGAAGAATCACGCCCTCGAGAATCGAAATGCTGGGATCGCCCAGAATCAGGTCGGCATTCACCTCACGCCGGGTGCCGACCCCGTGGCACGCCGGACAGGCGCCGAACGGCGAGTTGAACGAGAACTGTCGGGGCTCAAGCTCGGGAAAGGAGAGTCCGCACACCGGACAGGCGAAGCGCTCGGAAAAGACGGTGGAATCCCTTTCCCCTTTTCCCCCTCTCTCCCTTTCCCCGTCATACCTCACCACCTCGACAATCCCATCGGCGGTCTTGAGCGCGGTTTCGATCGAGTCGTTCAGCCGCGACCGATCGGTCGCGCGCACGACCAACCGGTCTACCACAACCGCGATGTCGTGGTTCTGTCGCCGATTGAGCGTCGGAACGTCGGCCACGTCGTAGGTGGTGCCGTCGACTCGCAGGCGCACGAATCCGCGCTTCCGAACGTCGTCGAACAGCTCGCGAAACTCGCCCTTACGCCCCCGAACCAGCGGAGCCAGGACCTCGATCCGGGTCTCCTCCGGCCACAGAAGCACCGCGTCGGTGATCTGCGAGGCGCTCTGGCGGGCGACCGGGCTGGCGTCGTTGGGACAGTGCGGGACGCCTACCCTGGCCCACAGGAGCCGGAGGTAGTCGTAGATCTCGGTCACCGTCCCCACGGTGGAGCGGGGATTCTGGCCTTGCGCCTTCTGCTCGATCGAGATGGCGGGCGACAGTCCCTCGATGGCGTCGACGTCCGGCTTTTCCATCAGGCCGAGGAACTGACGGGCGTACGCCGAAAGCGATTCCACATAGCGGCGCTGCCCTTCGGCGTAAATCGTATCGAAAGCGAGCGAAGACTTACCCGAGCCGGAGAGGCCGGTGATCACGGTGAGCTGATTTCGCGGGATGCGAACCGAGATGTCGCGGAGGTTGTGCTCGCGCGCACCTCGAACGATGAGCCATTCCTGAGCCATAGCCAGGGAAAGCTACCGGGGGTCCCCAGCGCGCTTCAATCCGCAGGGTGCGAGGGAGTGCCGAACCCAGTCTTACGCATTCTCGAAACGAGCCGTAGCATAAGGAAGAATCGACCAACGATGTGGAGTCATCATGGCACGAACTCGCGAGCGGCAGGCGGCGAAACCAAGCCGTCAGCGTATCAAGTCGGCCGATCGGGCACCAGCTCGGCCGGAGTCGGCACCGGAGGCTCCGGCCGTCGACCCCGCGGTCCCAGCCGCTCAAGCTCCCCCGCCTCCCTCGGTACCAGATCCCGAGCCAGTCGTGCCTCCACCGATCCACGCTCCTGCGGCGAACGGCACGACGACCCGCAATGGTAAGGCAGGCACGAACGGGTCAGCCGCCGGCAACGGCGTCGTCGGCGCCGCTCACCAGGCGGAAGAGGAGGGGCGGCCCGAGGAGGCACTGGCCCTGCTGGACGAGGGTATCCGCTCAGCGCCGGGTTCCGCCGAGCTGCTGGCCCTGCGCGGCGCACTCCTCGGCAGGCAGGGTCGGTTGAGGGAGGCCGAAGCCGACCTTCGGCGAGCGCTGCGGCTCCAACCGTCGCACAATCAGGCCTTGCTTGATCTGGGCCTCACCTTGTGGCGACGCGGGCTGGCGGCTGAAGCAGCTCAGACCCTGGACCGGGCAGCCGCTCATCTGCCGCGAAACCCCGCCGCATTCATCTACCTCGCCGAAGCGTTGAACCAGACAGGTCAGGCCGAGGACGCGGTGGTGGCACTGGAGCGGTCGCTGGCCCTCGATCCCGATCAAGCGCGCGCCTACCACCTGATGGGCCGGGTCCTGGACCGACTGCGGCGGCCCGAAGAGGCTCGTCAGGCGTATCGGCGGGGACAGGAGCTTTCCCGGCAGTGATTCAGGTGGTCGTCGACGATCTCGCGTTCGTTATGGCGGACGCGGTCGTCCGGCCAGCCGACGAAGCTCTGAACCCGGTCTCACCCGAAACCACCCGGCTCGACCGGCAGGCCGGCGAGCGTTTCGCCGCGCTACGCCGGGTTACTACCCCCCTCGACGCCGGGGCCGCCGTGGTAACCGGCGGCGGTGACTTGGCGGCACCGTTCGTGCTCCACGTCGTCATCCGCGACTCGACCCGACGCACCGACCGCGATGTCGTCCGCCGGGCTCTGGTTTCCGCCTGGCAGCGGGCGGCCGACTGGGGCCTGGCATCGATTGCGACCCCCCTGGTCGGCGCCGGTGCCGGTCAGCTCAGCCTGGAAGACGCTGCGACGCTGCTGGCCGAGACCTTCCAGGCGCAACCCGGCGGCCATCTTAGCGAGCTTCGGATCGTGGTGGAGCGCGAGGAGGATCGGGCGCTGGTCGAGGCTATCGTGGAGCGGAGACCCGGGTGATTACGCTGACCGGTTTGACCAAGCTGTATGGCAAGTTCAAGGCGGTTGACGGCATCGAGCTAACGGTCCCCAAAGGGGAGCTGTTTGGCTTCCTGGGGCCCAATGGCGCCGGCAAAACCACCACCTTCCGCATGATCGCCGGGATCATCGTGCCCACGGCCGGGCGCATCGAGATCGGCGGTGTTGACCTCGCGCGACAGCCCTTGGTCGCCAAGCGGCGACTTGGCTACATCCCCGACCGTCCCTTCGTCTACGACAAGATCACCGGAGCGGAGTTCCTGCGCTTCGTTGCCGCGCTTTACAATGCCGAGGACGCGTCGCTGGAGCGCCGGATCGATGAGCTGCTCGACGTGTTCGAGCTGACGCCCTGGAAGCATGAGCTGACCGAGTCGTACAGCCACGGCATGCGGCAGAAGCTCATCATCGCGGGCGCGCTGATTCACCGTCCAGAGGTGATTGTGGTGGACGAGCCGATGGTGGGCCTGGACCCCAAGGGCGCGCGCCTGCTCAAGGATCTCTTCCGGCGATACGTGAAGCGGGGCGGGACGATCCTCATGAGTACGCACACCCTCGAGGTGGCCGAGAGCATGTGCGACCGCATCGCGATCATGCAAAGCGGCCGCATCCTGGCCAGCGGGACGATGGATGAGCTGCGGTTGCAGACGGCGTCGGGCGACGCCAGCCTCGAGGATCTGTTCCTGCGGCTGACCGGGGGCTTTCGCGAGCGCCAGCTCGATACGATCCTCGGGCCCTGATCGTGCCCTGGCGTCAGTATCGCGGTCCCCGCCTCTGGATCGTCCTCAGCCCGAAATGGCAAAGCGCCCGAGCGCGACTCCATCAGCAGCGGGCCGGAGCCGGCCCGCGTTTTGTTTTGTTGTCGCTGCTCGCCCTCGGGTTCTGGTCGGCCGTGTTCGGGATCGTGTACCGCGTGCTTCGCTATTTCCGGGGTGTGGCAGAGATCGGTGATCTCCTCGCGACCAAGCTGCTGGGGCTGGTGCTGCTCGCCTTCTCGTCGATCCTGCTCCTCTCGAACGTCATCACGGCGCTGTCGAGCTTCTTCCTCGCAAAAGATCTCGATCTGCTGGCCGCGTCTCCGGTTCACTCGATTCGATTCTATCTGGCGAAGGTCACCGAGACCCTGCTCCACTCCTCCTGGATGGTCGCGCTGCTTGCGGTACCCCTCTTTGCGGCCTACGGCATCGTCTACCACGGTGGACCGTTGTGGCCGCTGGCGGTCCTTGCCGCCTTCATCCCGTTTCTGCTGCTTCCGACCGTGATCGGCACTGCACTCACCCTGCTCTTGGTGAACATCGTGCCGGCCCGGCGGGCCAAGGAGCTGCTGAGCCTGATTGCGATCGGAGCAATCGCGAGCGTGGTGCTGGTGCTCCGCGTGGCGCAGCCGGAGCAACTGGTTCGTCCCGAAGGGTTCCGCTCGCTGGCCGACTTCATATCCATGCTGCAGGCGCCCACCAACCCGTGGTTGCCGAGCGAGTGGGCGATGCGTACGCTGATGAACTGGTTGCTTCGGATAGCCGACCCCAAGCCGCTCGTTCTGCTTTGGGGCGCCAGCGCCATCGGTCTCGGCGTGGGCTCCATACTCTATCGCAAGCTCTACCGGAAAGCGTTCTCCAAGGCACAGGAGAGCGCGCGGGTAACGGCCGGGGGCCGCTGGACGACCGCATTGGAAGCAATGCTCCGCTGGCTGCCCGCCGACCGCCGGGAGTTCATTCTCAAAGACACCCGGCTCTTCTTCCGGGACCCGACCCAGTGGAGCCAGCTGATTCTGCTGGCGGTGCTTATCGTCGTCTACCTGTTCAACATCCAGGCCCTGCCCCTGTTCTCGGGCGAGCGCTTCCCTGCGTCGGTGCTCTCACTGGTAGTGTTCCTCAACCTCGGCCTGGCCGGGTTCGTGCTCGCGGCCGTCGCCGCCCGCTTCCTGTTCCCGTCGGTGTCGCTCGAAGGGCGTCAGATGTGGTTGCTCCGCTCGAGCCCGCTGGACTTGAGGGCCATGCTCTGGAGCAAGTACTGGATCGGGACCGTTCCCCTCCTCGTGCTCGCAGTGGTCATGACGACCGTGACCAACCTCATCCTCAAGGCCTCACCGTTCATGACCGCAGTCAGTCTGGTGACGATGATTGTCTTCACCCTCGCGGCAAGCGCTCTCGCCCTCAGCTTCGGAGCGTTCTACCCCCGTTTCGATACCGAGAATGCGGCGCAGATCCCGACGAGCTTCGGTGGCCTGGTCTACATGATGGCAAGCGTGACCTTGCTTGCCCTCGTCATCATTCTGGAAGCCCCTGCCGTCGCGGCCCAGATCTGGGCCGAGCAGCGCGGGGACGTCGTTGCGTGGGATCCCTGGGTGGCAGTCTCTCTCGCGGGCGCGTCAGCGCTTTGTATCACGGCGATGCTGCTGTCGTTGCGGCTCGCTCTCGGCAGGGTGCAACGCCTCGAGCTTTGAACCCAATCTGAAATAGCTCGGGCATCATGCCGCCGCAGACTGGTGCAGTCTGCGGCTTTTCCGCGCCTCCTCGCAGAAATAGCGTCCCGAACAGCGCATCAGGTCCTCCTACCTTGGCCGCGCCGTCACAACCCGGCGCCGTCGTTGGCGCACCACCCAAGGAGGAGATATGCCCACTCGGACTCGTCTCGCAGCGGCGCTGCTTCTCGCCCTGCTTGCTGCCTGCGGTGATCGCGCCGGTCCGGCCCCTACCGCCGTCGACGATGCGGTGCGCCCGGCCTTTCTGCCGGCCACGCGGGTGGCCGATCAGCAGCAGCTCGAGCGAGTTGCGCGGCGGTTCGCCCGGGCGCTGGCCGACCCGGCGTTTCGAGCGCGGCTCAAACAAGACCTCGACCGGTCCACCATTCGCGAACACAAGCTGCACTTCCAGCGATACCTCGCGGACGGCCCTCGGCCTGCCGCGGGGGAGCTAGCCCGTCTCACCGGTAACAGCGCGGCTCAGGTCACCGCCGAGGCGCTCGCGGCCCCAGGGCTCGAGCTGTACATGCCGCTTGCGGCCCACCGAGCCAGCTGGAAGGGAGACGCCAATCTGTTGGTCGCGACGGCCCTGCAAGACCACGATGCTCCGGTCGCGTTCGACCCTGGCGGGCATCGGATCGTGTTGAGCCCCGACCATCCTCCAGCCGTGCCGGTCCTGGCGCTGGTGCCGGTCGAGACCGACTTCGATCGAGGGAACGTCCAGGTGGGCCAGCAGGCCGAGTCGTGCCCCCAAAGCGAACAGCCCGGCAAGGCCACAAGGGTTTCGGCGGCCGGCTGCGGAGGGGCCGGAGGAGGGGGGGTGGCCCCCGGGTTGTGGATGACGGCCGCGTCGTTCACGGGGACGTTTGAGGGTTGGTTGAAGGGTGACCCCGAATTTGAGGTTCACATGCTCGGCCAGGCCGGGACCAGCGATTCGCTGAAGGACTACCAATGTGCGGGGGAGAAGCAGGGCGTTCCCTACCGGTATGACCAGAATGCAACCACCTGGGCCGGCACTGTCATGCTTCTGAGCCAGACCCAGCTGGACAGCTACAGGCAACTACATCCCGGCCAGAGTCTGAGGGTGGTGGTGATCGAGGACGATGATGGGGCGTGCCAGATCAAGTTGGATGCCGACCGGGTCGGCAGAGCCTTCCGGACCGCAGACGCACAGTACGGGAACCTCACCGGGGGCCGCGACACGACTCTTTCGACAATCAGCCGATTCTGGAACCGGGCGACTGCATTTCAGAAGATCTTTCAGTCGATATGGTCCGTCATCGTCACGCAAGACGAATACGTTGGCACCGCCGTACAGGATGTGGCAGCCGGTGAGTTCAAGGCAGGTTACAACTGGATCGTCAAGGGCGAGAACAACATCACCAACGGCGCTCTCAAGTTGGAGATGCGCTGAGCCGGCCGTCCTCGGGGGGCTGCGGCCCCCCACAACCGCGGGGGAGAAACCGCATGCAGCTCCGCTTAACCCTGAAGTCCCTCGTCCTTCTGGTCCTTCTTGCCTGGCCATGCGCCGAGTTGTTCGGTCAGGCCAAGGCCTGGGGCCTCGGCCTCGAAGTAGGCCTGACCCGATTCTGGGGAGGCTCCGAGCCAGTTGCGCCCAACGAAGCACCAGGCCTCAGGCCCTATCGACCGACAAGCGTCGGCCTGCGGGTGGACAGAAAATTGGGGCGATCTCGAGTTGGCCTCGGAGTCCAGTACGCTGCCAGTGCCATAGGCCAGGACGGACCCGAGCTGGCCATTCTGCTCAAGGGAGCAATGACTTGGCTCCAGACAACGCCTGAGTTTGCGTATCAGCTCGCTAAGATCGGGCCTGTTGCCGAGCTCAGAGCGTTCGCCGGCCCCGTGATCGACCTCTGGCTGCCGAGCGGCGACGAGTCACGAGTCCGCGCAGGCGGCCGAGCCGGGCTGGAATTTCTGGTTCCACTAGGAAGTAGTCTGGCAGGTCTACTCCGCGTACACGGCGGCGTGACTGGTTCGCTGTTCCGTGATACAGAAGTGCCAACTGAGTTCCAGACCAAGCTCATGCCGAATGCAGGACTCGCTCTTGGACTTAGGCTCGGATTGTAAGAAAGGCTGGAGTCAGGCCGCGACCCGCACGCCGCAACTCTCGCAAAAGCGGCTGTCGGGTGGAAGCGAAGCCGCGCAGCGAGGGCACGTGGCCGGAGCCTCGAGTCGGAATCCGCAGGTAGAGCAAAACACCGCGTCCGGTTCCGGGCGCGGCCCACAGGTGGGACATTCGGGCGCCCGCGGCGTCGAGGCACCAGCGAAGCGGAGGCTGCGCACGCGGCCAGCGATCATCGCTTCGACGTCGTCGGCCGCGCTGCTCGCGGCCTCCTGTCGGAGCGCTCCCACCGCGGCGGCAGTATACCGGGTCTTGAGCTGCTCGTAGTCGGCGTCCGACAGCTTGCCGGTGGCCCGATCGAACTCGATTTCCTTGAGGGCGGTCAGAGCCACGCCCTTGGGCGTTTCTTCCGGATCGAGCGGCTCATCGGCCAGCGGGGTCTCTCGGTGCGGGCGCAGCACCGGTGCAAGCAGGATCCACAGCGCCAAGGCTCCCACCAGAACCGCGAGCGCTGCCTCGAGCAGCATCAGTCGCCCACCTTAGTCATCTACCTCGGACAACGCCTGGCGGAGCCGATCAAGCTCTTCCGGCGTCGCCTGGGCAGACGGCACGGTTCCGCGGGCCGGTGGCGGCGACGCTGCCGCCGCGGCCGCCATCGCCAGCGATCTGCGCCGCTCCCTCCGACCGATCACCAGCGCAAGCACCGCCGCGCCGACCGTGATGACCACGCCGGGAAGGAGATAGCCGACCAGGTTGAAGTTCTTTGGCTCCGGCGCCATCAACACCTTCTCGCCGTACTTCGCGACGAAGGCGTCGAGGATCTGCTGCGCGGACTTGCCCTGATCGAAGAGAGCCACGACCTCCCGGTGCAGCTCAGGCGAATAGGTGCAGGAGAAGTCCGTTGTGCGGCAGGTGAAGACGTCGAGATTGCACCCGCAGGTGCAGTGGATCCGCTTCTCGATCTGCTTGATCGCCTCGTCGTTGTCGTTAGCCGTGGTAGGGGTGCGAGACCGTCCGACCACAGTGGGATCCCGCAGGCTGCCGGTGGCGCCTTGGCCTGCAAGGGGCTCCTGGGCGCTCGACTCCTGGCCTTGCGCCCCCGCCCTGCGCGTCAGACTCAGGGCGGCGACCAGGCTGCCGGCGGCCAGGCCCAGGAACCTGCGGCGCGTATGGCGCGGCCCGACGGTTGGCGTCTCGAGCTCCGGCATCTACTCCCTCTCGGTCGCGGCGGCCGCGAGGGTCGCTTCGTACCCGGCCTGGACCGACCGCCGCGTCCGGATCAACGGTCCACCGCCCGGCCACATGGTCACGAGACCGCCAACCACGAGCACGCCACCCCCGAACCAGACCCACCATACGAGCGGATTCAGGTTGAAGCGATAGACCGCTTCTTCGGTCCCGTTCACAACTCCCGCCAGCACGATATAGATGTCTTCCTGCAATCCGCTTCGGATGCCGACCTCGGTGGACGGCTCGAACGTCGGCCGCTTGAAGCTGTCCACGTGCTGCCGTTTCTCCGAGGTAATGAGTCCGGCAGGTTTGCCGTCCTTTTTCACCTCGACGGTCCCAGCGGTCACGATGCGATTGAGCGATTCGAACTGCGAGACCCCAAGGTGGGTGAATGTGTACGTGTGCCCGAAGGGGCTTCGCACCTCGACTGATTGCCCGGGCTTGAGCGTCGCTTCCTGCTCCCGCTTGAACGCCATGCCGGTGAAGGCAACGCAGTAGATCAGAACCCCGACGTGGACCAGGTAGCCGCCGTAGCGCCGGCGGTTCCGCGCGATCAACCGACCCAGCGCGAGTGTCAGTGACTCCTGATGCATCCGCATCCGAGCCCGCGCTCCCCGCTGAAACTCCTGCACCACCGTTCCCGCGACAAACCCCGCCAGCGCCAATGCCATGACCGGATAGAAGTCACGCATGCCGGCGGCAAGCAGGATGAACAGGGTGCCGAGGCCCGCGAGCGCCGGCCAGCGGAACTGCCGCTTCAGGTTGGCGGTCGACGCCTTTCGCCATGCGATGAGCGGCCCGACCCCCGTGAGTCCGAGCAGCAGCAGACCAAGTGGTACGTTGACGCGATTGAAGAACGGGGGGCCGACCGTGATCTTGCTACCCCGCACCAGCTCGGAAAGGATAGGGAACAGCGTTCCCCACAACACGGAGAACGCGATCCCGACCAGCAGCAGGTTATTGAAGAGAAACGCGGCTTCCCGGCTCGCCACCGAATCGAGCTGCGACTCTGCCTCGAGCAGGGGCCAGCGGGTGTAGAGCAGCGTAAAGCCGAAGGTG
>Ga0134127_10004390_pt1 | contig 10162 bp, 11 predicted proteins | sample KB31753_FD_96459 | JGI IMG/M metagenome (GOLD analysis project Ga0134127, IMG submission 96459) | Terrestrial soil microbial communities with excess Nitrogen fertilizer from Kellogg Biological Station, Michigan, USA - KB3-175-3 | ecosystem: Environmental > Terrestrial > Soil > Unclassified ...
AGCTGGGCGGCGAGCGGGCTGAAGCCCATCACCATGCCCACCTTGCCGTCCTTGAACAGCTGGAAGGCGCCGTCGGTGCGGTTGGTCTTGCCCGGGTTGACCTGGGTCACCTTGTGCTTGTTGGCCAGGTCGGCGAGGAACGTGAGCGTGTGGACGTTCTTGTCGCTGTTGATCGCCCACGCGTCGCCGGACTTCCAGTCGCCGCCGTTGTTCCACATCCAGATGGCCCACTCGGCCTGGGCCTCCTCGGGGCCCAGGGGCAGCGCGTAGCCGATCGTGTCGGGACCGAGCGCCCGGACCTTTCGCGCCGCAGTGACGAGCTCGTCCCAGGTCCGGGGCGGCGCGGCGACCTCGGCGCGCGCGAGCAGGTCCTTGTTGTAGAAGAAGGCCCGGGCGCTCGAGAGGATCGGAAAGCCGTAGAGCTTGCCCTGGTACTCCCCGCCTCGGACGAACGCGGGCAGGAAGTCCTCACGCGTCCGGGGCGAGAGGACCTCGTCAGCCGGGTGGAGCAGGCCGTCCTTCGCGTAGCTGGAGAATGCGTTCAGGTTCAGCACGTCCGGTGGCTGGTTGTTCTGGATCATCGTGGTCACCTGCTGGTCAATCGAGTTCCAGTCGACGACCTGCAGTTCCACCTTGATGCCGGTCTGCTTCGTGTACGTCTCGGACAGGGACTGCCAGAACGGGCGTGTGTGGTCCTTGCTGTAGTCGGCGATGACGACCTTGATCGAGGTGACCGGTCCACTCTTTGTGGTGGTTCCCTGGTCGCAGGCGACAGCGAGCAGCGCCGCGACCGCGCTCAGCCACAGATGCGCCAGTCGTCGTTGCACCGAAGCCCTCCCTCTGCCGGTATGACTCTGACACGTGAGTCGACAACTTGGTATGGGGTTTCGATTTCTGGTCGATTGAGCGGGGCAGCAGATGGTTTCCGCAATCGATCATCTAGCGGATTCCGGAAGTAACTGAATTCGCTGGTCGAAACGCTTATTGACGGGCTACAGTGATTAGGTGAGTGTAATGCCGAGTCGGCGAAGAGAACGCGCCGACCTCCATTGGCTCGTGATCTCGAGTGGCAGCTTCGCAGTCGCTCTGGTGCTGTCACTTACGGGCGTGACTACCCAGTTGATCGATGCCGGGATCCACCTCGATGTGAGCGCGATCGCATTCTTGAATCGATTGGCCCGTCGTTCCCGAACCGTCGACGCATTGATATGGCAAATCTGGACTACGGCTGCGTTGCAAGGCGGCGTAGTGGTGGCTCTGGTTTGGGGAGCATGGTTTTCGCGGAGCGAGGAATTCGGCGGTCGGCCCAAGCGTGCAACGCTGTTGTCGTCGTTCATCGGAATGTACGTCTGCCTTCTCGTGACGCTCGTCCTTCGCGCGGCTCTTCCGTTCCGATTGAGACCGGCCAACGACTTCTCGATCTTTCATCAAATGCCGTATCTACCTGATGGCACGAGCCTCGTGCACCACGCAACCTCATTCCCCAGCGGGCATGCAGCCGTGGTGTTCTCTCTCGCAGTTGGGCTCGGACTCGTTTCTCGGAGGCTGGGACTTTTGGCGGCTCTCCATGGTCTGTTTGTCGTGTGCCTGCCACGACTCTACTTTGGGCGCCACTTTGCGACTGACATCTTCGCGGGTGCTGCACTAGCTGTGGCAATCGTTCCGTCGGTCAACACGATTCTATGCAGAAGCTTGCTGATACGGCGTTTGCTTGTCTGGGTCGACACGCACCCCTCTATGTTCTATGGCGTCATGTTTCTCTGCTCTCTGGACGTTGCGATCGACTTTACCGTCTCGAAGACAATTATTCATTGCGCGGGTCTCTTGGCAAAGATGGACGTTGAACGGATCGTGATGTTGCCTCTCGCAATTTCTGCGTCGTAGAAATCCAGACAACTCCCGGCGTTATGCGCCGGGAAGCCCAACGCCCCGAGCTCGTTTACGACTCGGTCGTCGCGGTGCCTGTCTGATGGCGGCCGAGCACCTTGCTCATCGCCCGTCCCTTGTCGGGAACGGGATCGCGCACGATGCCGTACGCTTGACGCCCTTCGTGGTCTTCCGGCAAGTACTCGGTGATCGGCACGCCCTCGGGCGTGACGAAGAGCAGGCAGTGGCAGTACTTGTACTTCTGCATCTCGTCGCAGGCGCAGATCCAGCGGCGATTCTTCGCCTCGGCGGCCGGATCCGGATAGAAGTTGCAGGGACAGAGGGGCTTTCCCACCTGCTCGATGTGGCGGGCGAGTCCGGTCACGACCGTCTCGGTGACGGCGCGGTCCGGGTGGAGCGAGGTGCCGGACTTCTCCGCGTACTTGCGGGCGTATGCCCACATCTTGTCGACGTTGGCGGCCGAGGGCTCGTTCATGGGACCTCCGATCCTACGTGGCGTTCAGCGCCGCATCGATGGCGGCCGGATTGAAGCCCGTCAGCCGCTTGTCGCCGATCAGCAATACCGGTAGCGACAAGAGGCCGAGCGCCATCAGTTCTTCGCGCGCGCCGGGGTCACGGCCGACGTTTCGCTCGGTGAACGGGATGCCCTTTTGCGATAGATACTCCATCGCTTTATGGCAGGGCCCTCAGCCGACGTTGCTGTAGACAGTGACCTTCGGAGCCATGTCCTCGCTCTCCTTGTCGTGACGTTGTCGCTTCGCGGTCATGATACACGAGCTACCGAGTCTCCGCGCTCTCCAAGTAGCGCTCGGCCTCGAGCGCGGCCATGCAGCCGGTGGCCGCGGCGGTCACCGCCTGTCGGTAAAGGTGATCCTGCACGTCCCCCGCGGCGAAGACGCCGGGTAACGACGTCTGCGTCGTGCCCGGGACGACCTTGACGTAGTCGTTGGGCAAGAGCTCGATCTGGCCTCGGAAGATCTCCGTGTTCGGACGATGCCCGATCGCGATGAAGAGGCCGTCGACGGGGCGCTCGTCGAGGGCGCCGGTCTTCAGATTCTTCAGCCGGACGCCGGTGACCTTGCCCCCCTGACCGTCGAGGATGTCGTCGACGGCGGTGTTCCAAATGAACTCGATCTTGGGATTCTGGCGCGCGCGGTCCTGCATGATCTTGGAGGCGCGCAGGCTGTCACGCCGGTGGACCACCTCGACCTTCCGGCCGAGCCGCGCGAGATAGAGCGCCTCCTCCATCGCGGAGTCGCCGCCGCCCACCACCATGATGTTCTGGTCCTTGAAGAAGAAGCCGTCGCACGTGGCGCAGGTCGACACGCCGCGGCCCATGAGCTTGGCTTCGGCGTCGAGCCCGAGGAGCTTGGCGGTGGCCCCGGTCGCGATGATCACCGTGTCGCCCTCGTAGGTCGTCTTGCCCGCGCGCACGACGAGGGGGCGGCGCCCGAAGTCGACCGAGGTTGCGTCCTCGGCGATCAGCTCCGTGCCGAACCGCTCCGCCTGCTTGCGCATCGCCTCCATGAGATCGGGCCCCTGGATGCCGTCGACGAAGCCAGGGTAATTTTCGACGAGCGTCGTGAGCGTGAGCTGGCCGCCGGCCTGGACGCCTGTCAGCATGAGCGGCGCCAGGTTCGCGCGCGCGGCATAAACGGCCGCCGTATAGCCGGCCGGTCCGGAGCCGATGATGATGACTTTACGCGGTGTCGCCATGGTATTCCCCTGCCCTCGGTCTTTAGACGCGCGGGCGGTCGCCCGCGATTCAGACGCCCAGGATCGGGCCCAGCTCGCCCAGATCGCGGATCTCGTAGGTCGGCGGCGCGATCCCGGCCGGCAAGGCCTCGCGATCCCGGTTGATCCACGCCGCGTCCATACCGATCTGCTGCGCGCCGAGCACGTCCATGTCGGCCCGGTCGCCAACGAAGAGCGCGGCCTCAGCCGGAACGCCGAGACGAGTGAGCGCGACGTCGAAGATGTCGCGACGCGGCTTGCGCCATCCCACCTCGTCGGACACGACGATGGTGTCGAAGAGCTCCACGACACCGGCGCGCCCGAGGATGTCGAGCGCGGTCGGCGTGTAGTCGAAGTTCGAGACTACCGCGAGCCGGTAGCGCTCGGCGAGCCGGCGGAGCAGCGGGCCGTGGTGCGCTGGGAATTCAGCGGCGCGCCCGAGCGCGCCCCGATGGGCGTCGATCAGCGAGCGTCCGAAGCCTTCGGGCAGCGCGGCCTCGTCGAGCCCGAGCTCGCGGAAGAAGCAGGCGAAGCGATCGAGCGCCGACACCTCGCGGTGGTCGAGCGCGCGCAGGCGCTCGGCCTCTCGCCAGCTCGCGCCGAGCGCCTCGTAGCACGCCTCCAGACCGATCTGGGGCGCCTGCGTTTGCAAGATGCCGTGCAGCATGCCGGCCGACGAGCGGACGAGCTTGCCGTTGATCTGGATCTCGGGCATGCGCTCGCGATCGAAGCGGACCAGCGTGTCGAAGAGATCGAAGAGGACCGCGCGGTAGCGCATCAGAGGGGCTTTCTCCCGGCGTAGCCTTCGTCCAGTCCGTGCCAGTGGGTGATCGCGTGCTCGCCGTACTTCCAGCAGAGGTTCACCTCTTCTCCGTCTCTCAGGTGCAGGAAGTCGACCAGCCCGAGCCCGAGGTCCTTCGGGGCGCCGCCGAGCTTCGCGATCTCTTCGAGTCCCCGTTGGAGCTCGCCGGTCAGCTGCTCCCCACGCTCCTTTGCGGTCTGCCAGGCGCGCCGGTCCAGCACGCCGCCGCCGGACGCGGTGATCCGCTGCTGCTCGGCCTGGAGCCAATCCCGCACCGTTCCGGCCTCTGTGTACGCGGCCATCACCCGCTCCATGATGCGGGTGAGTCTCGGGATGAGCGCTTCGACGTCGGCCGGCGAGAAATACCGCTCAGCCACGAAGGCCCCCGTCCACGAAGATCGCGTGCACTTCCTTGGGCCCGTGAACCCCGCGTGTCAGCGTCAGCTCGATATCGGCGGTCCGGCTCGGCCCGGTGATGAAGTTGACGACTGCGCCCGTGCCGGGCGGAGTCCCGTCGCCGTGCCAGGCCTCGAGGAACACGCCGACCTGGTACAGGGACTCGACGAGCGCCGCGCGATCGAAGAGCGCGATGTGGCAAGGCGGCAACAGCGACGTCGAGCGCGGGCGGCCCGCGCCCGACACCAGCACGAGCGTGCCGGTCTCGGCGACGGCGAGATCGACACCGGTGAGCCCGAGGTCGGCGCGCGCCGTGACGGCCCGGAGCCGCGCGCGCTCGGCGGCATCGGCCGCCTCGCCCGCCGGCATCGCGTGCACGCCGAGGCCGCGCGCGGTGAGGGCCCGCGACAGGCCGTCGCCGGCGATCGACGCCGCGTGCCAGCTCACCAGCTCGCGAGCGCCGCGCTCGCCGGCGATCGACTCGATCGCCGGCGCGACGTCGTCGAGCGAGGCGACACGGTGAAAAACCCCGGCCACGCGCTCGAACTCCACGCGGAACTTTTCCAGGGTCGCGGGCCAGCGCTCGGCCAGCTCGCGCCGGATCGTGTCGGCCTGGGCCACCGGGTGCTCGGGCCGGGCCGCGGTCGACGCGACGAACAGCGCCGGCTTCTTCTGGAGCTCGCCGCGGATCTTCGCGAAGAACTCGGCCCGGGTGGTCACCGCGCGCGTTCTCGCTCCGCGGCCCAGCGCTCCTGGAACGTCCGCGCCGCCACCGGCGGCAGATCGCGCGTGCGCGTCCAGTCGCCGAGGAAGAGCGGGAGGCGGCCGATCGCGCCGTCCCGGACGAACGGCCGCTGAAGGACGCGCCCGACCCGCGCGGCAAGCCGGTAGAGCACCGGTCTGGTGAGCACGCGGGCCAAAAGCTTGAACGTCACGCGCTCGACCCACGGTGCGATCTTTCGGTCGTCCACCTCGCGGCGCAGCTCGATCAGCATCTTCGGGATGTCGATGCGCACAGGGCACGCGTCGGCGCAGGCGCCGCAGAGCGAGGAGGCGTGGGCCAATTCCTTCACCGACTGCGTGCCCTCGAGCATCGCGGTCAGCAAGATGCCGATCGGCCCGGGATACGTGTGGCCGTAGGCATGGCCGCCGATCTGCCGGTACACCGGACATACGTTCAGGCAGGCCCCGCAGCGAAGACAGGACAAAGCCTCGCGCAGCGGGCCGCCGAGCTGGGCGATGCGCCCGCTGTCGAGCAGGACCAGGTGGAATTCCTCCGGACCCTCGAGCTCGCCCGCCCGCCGCGGGCCGCGTACGAGCGTGGTGTAGACCGAGAGCTTCTGGCCGGTCGCGCTCTTGGCCAGAATCGCGAGAAAGACCATGAGGTCGGTCATCGAGGGCACGACCTTCTCGGCACCCATCACCGCCACGTGCACCCGCGGCAGCGAGGTGACCATCCGGCCATTGCCCTCGTTGGTCACCAAGACGACCGTCCCGGTCTCGGCCACGGCGAAGTTGGCGCCGGTGATCCCGATGTCCGCCTGCAGGAATTTCTGCCGGAGCTCGGCGCGGGCGATCTTGGTGAGCTCCTCGGGGTCGGCCTCTACCGGCCGCTTGAGCTCACGCTCGAAGAGCTCGGCCACCTGCCCCTTCGTCTTGTGGATCGCCGGCGCGATGATGTGCGAGGGACGCTCGTGGGCGAGCTGGATGATGTACTCCCCCAGGTCGGTCTCGACCGGAGTGATCCCCTCGCGCTCCAGGGCCTCGTTGAGGTCGATCTCCTCGGTGGCCATCGATTTCGACTTCACGGCCATGCGCGCGTCCGCCCGCCGCGCGATGTCGACCACGATGCGGCGCGCCTCCTCGGAATTCGCGGCGTAGTGCACGTGGCCGCCCAGCCGCTCGATGTTGCCGACGAGCCGCTCCAGATGGTGATCGAGCCTCTGGAGGGTCGCCTCCTTGATGGCCCGTGCCCGGTCCCGCAACGCTTCGCCCTCGGGAAAGACCGCGAAGGCCTCGCGACGCAGGTCGATGAACTTGGTGGTGGCGATCGTGAGGGCTTGCTGGAGGAACGAATCGTGGAGCGCGCCGTCGGCGCGCTCCCGGAGCGGGGCGGTGACCTGATGCTCGCTCAGGGGCGGCCCCCGTCCAGCACCTCGGCGAGGTGCAGCGCCCGCACGGGCGATTTGCGGCGCGTGAGCCCCCCGCGCATCTGCATGAGGCAACCCGCGTCGCAGGCCACCAGGCAGCCGGCGCCGGTCGCTTCCACGTTCGCGAGCTTCTTGTCGAGGATCTGCGTGGAGACCTCGGGCAGCCTCACCGAGAACGAGCCGCCGAAGCCGCAGCATTCGTCGGCCCCGGGCAGCTCCACGAGCTCGGCGCCTTCCAGGCCCTCGAGGAGTGTTCGCGGGCTCCAGGATTCGTGAAGACCACGCAGGAGATGACACGAGTCGTGATAGGTGACGCGCCCTGGCACGGCCGACGTGAACCGGGTCGCGCCGAGCACGCGGACCAGGAACTGCGAGAACTCGTGGGTTCGGGCGGTCACCTCACCGGCGAGCTTCGCGAGCCCGGTCTCGGCCAGGAGCCCGGGGTACTCGTGCTTCACCATCCACGCGCACGAGCCCGAAGGCACCACGACGTGCTCCGAGTCCCTGAATAGCTCCACCGTGCGCGCGGCGACCGCGCGGGCCTCGGCGTGATAGCCGGAGTTGAAGAGCGGCAGGCCGCAGCACGTCTGGGCCGGCGGAACGTCCACGACCACGTCATGCTTCCGGAGCAGGCGCACGATCGAGAAGCCGACCTCGGGGAAGAACAGGTCGCCCAGGCACGTCACCATCAGCGAGACGCGCCGGCGCGCGGTCATGCGTGCGGCGGGGGCGGGGTCACCACGACCAGGACGAGGAGCCGGGCGGCGCCGTCGTTGACCAGGCCGTGCTCGACGCCGGCCGCGGCGACGAGCGCGTCGCCGACTTCCAGGATGTGCTCGGCGGCGCCGAGCCGGAAGCGTCCCCGCCCCTCGAGGACGACGTAGAACTTGTCCTGGTCTCCGTGCGTGTGCGGCTTCTGATCCTGGCCCGGCGCGACGCAGTAGAGATCGAGCTGTGCCCGCGGCGTGGTGGCCAGGGCGATCTTCGCCATCTTGTCCGGCTGGAGCTTCGCGTGGTCCTTAACCCTGATACGCATCGGCAGCCCTCGCCAGCAACTCTACGGGATGAACGAGCGTCACGTCCAGACCACGCTCGCGACAGCCGCGCGCGATCTGCAGCAGGCACCCCGGATTCGCGGCCGCGACCACCCGCGCACCGCTCTCCCGAATTCGCAGGAGTTTTCGCTCGAGCAGGTCGCCCGCCAGCTCCGGCTCCAGAAGATTGTAGATGCCGGCGCTCCCGCAGCAGAGGTCGCTGTCCGCCAGCTCGACGAGCCGCAGCCCGGGGATGCGGCGCAGGAGCTGCCGCGGCTCTTGCTTGAGCCGCTGGCCATGTGCCAGGTGACAGGCGTCATGATACGCCACCGTCAAATCGAGAGACCCCAGCGGAAGATCCGCCGCGACCAGGACCTCGACGACGTCGCGCACGCGCGCCGCGAAGCCCGCCAGCTCGGGAATCCGGACACCGTACTCCTTCATCGCCGCACCGCAGCCGGCCGCGTTGGTGATGACGAAATCGAGGTCGTCGGGAAACGCCGCGGCGAGGGCGCGCGCCCGGGCCTGGGAGGCCTTCGCCCGACCCGCGTGGAGCTCGAGGGCGCCGCAGCATCCCTGCGAGCGCGGGATCACGACCTCGAAGCCGGCCAGGGCGAGGATGGCGGCCGTGTCGCGATTCACGCCGGGGTAGAGGTGGCGCTGGACGCATCCGGTGAGGAGCCCGACGCGGCCGCGCGCGCGCCCGTGCGCCGCCACGATCGCGGGAAGCTTTACCGAGGCGGGAACGTCCTCGAGCAGCGCGTCCATCATCGCCAGCGTCGGGAGCTTCCGGAGCAGGCCCGTCGCGCGTGCAAGGGCGCGGAGACCAAGGGCCTTGTAGAGCTTGAAGAGCGCCAGCGCCGCGCCGAGACGCGCCGGCTCGGGAAAGACGGAGAAGATGAAGGCCTCGAGGTGACGGTGCTTCGCGGGCGGGCCGCTCTCGCGCAGCGCGGCGCGGGTCGCCTCGAGGAGCGAGCCGAAGCGGACTCCCGAAGGGCAGGCGGTCTCGCACGCCCGGCAGCCCAGGCAAAGGTCGAGATGCCCCTGGAGCGTTGGGCTCAGCCCTACCCTGCCCTCGGCGGCCGCTCGCATGAGGTAGATGCGCCCGCGCGGCGAGTCCATCTCCTCGCCGAGCACGCGATAGGTCGGGCACTGGGGCAGGCAGATCCCACAATGCACGCACTTGCGGACCTCGTCGAGATCGAGCCCTTTGAGGGCGCCGCGAGATGCCATCAGAGGCCGCCGACGTAGCGCCCGGGATTCAGCACGCGCCGGGGATCGAACTCGTCCCGCAGGGCGCGCATGAGTGCGAAGGATCCCGGCTCGACCGGACCCCAGGGGTCGACGGCCTTTCGGAGCTCGACGGTCCCGCGCGCGATCACGGCGCTGCCTCCGATCGCGGCGATGCGGTGACGCACGCGGGTCGTGATGGCAGCGGTCTCGGCCACACCGGCACCTCCCAGGAGGACCCGGAAGGTTCCCAGCGCCGCGCAGCCGCTGAGCCGCACTTCCGAGCTTGGCGCCATCGTCCGCGCCGCGGTCTCGATCACGCCGGCGGTATCGGCGAGCCGGTCGGCGAGCGAGACCACGTGGAGCGCCGTCCAGCTCGGTGGGCACGCCAGCGCGGACTCCGCGGCCGTCCAGAAGCCGTCCGCGAGCGGAGCCACTCGCGCCCGACCGATCTTCGCCATCGCGCCCAGGCGCTCGCCCTGCTCGCGCACCGCTTCGCTCACGCTTCCGATCGAGACCGCCACGCCGGCACCGGCGGACTCGGCCCCGAGCGCCCGGAGCGCCTCGTCGTTGAAGAGCTCGATCCGGCTCGGCTGCAAGGGCGAGGCGATCACCCGCTCGACGAAGTCCTGGGCTTCGGCCGCCGAGGCCGCCAGCACGAGCCACGAGCGCTCCACGTCGGGCAGCGAGTGAAGCCGGAGTGTGAGCTCGCCGAGCACCCCCAGCGTGCCGAGGGCGCCCACCATCAGCTTCGGGACGTCGTAGCCGCTGACCGATTTCACGACCTTCGACCCGCCCCACGTCACCACCCCGTCCGCCTGGACGAAGCGCACGCCCAGCAGCAGGTCGCGCAGCGTGCCGTAGCGGGCGCGAAGCGGACCGCTCGCGTTGGTCGCCGCGATCCCGCCGAGCGTGCGGGCGGCGGCGCC
>Ga0134127_10004391_pt1 | contig 10161 bp, 9 predicted proteins | sample KB31753_FD_96459 | JGI IMG/M metagenome (GOLD analysis project Ga0134127, IMG submission 96459) | Terrestrial soil microbial communities with excess Nitrogen fertilizer from Kellogg Biological Station, Michigan, USA - KB3-175-3 | ecosystem: Environmental > Terrestrial > Soil > Unclassified ...
ACCGGCAAGACCGCCATCGGGGTGGACACGATCATCAACCAGAAGGGGCAGGGGGTCTTCTGCTTCTACGTGGCCATCGGCCAGAAGCGCTCGACGGTCGCGCAGGTGGTCAAGATTCTCGAGGACACCGGCGCGATGGCCTACACCACCGTGGTGATCGCCTCCGCCTCCGAGTCGGCGCCGCTCCAGTACATCGCGCCCTACGCGGGCTGCGCGATGGGCGAGTACTTCCGCGACTCCGGCCGCCACGCGCTCTGCATCTACGACGACCTGTCCAAGCACGCGACCGCGTACCGCCAGCTCTCGCTGCTGCTGCGGCGGCCCCCGGGGCGCGAGGCGTATCCGGGCGACGTGTTCTACCTCCACTCGCGGCTGCTCGAGCGCGCGGCCAAGCTGAACGACGAGCTAAAGGGCGGGTCGCTCACCGCGCTGCCGATCATCGAGACGCAGCTCGGCGACGTGTCGGCCTACATCCCGACCAACGTCATCTCGATCACGGACGGCCAGATCTTCCTCGAGTCGGACCTCTTCTACGGCGGGATCCGGCCCGCGGTCAACGTGGGCATCTCGGTCTCGCGGGTCGGCGGCTCCGCCCAGATCAAGGCGATGCGGCAGATCGCGGGCAAGCTGCGGCTCGACCTCGCCCAGTACCGCGAGCTGGCCGCCTTCGCCCAGTTCGGCTCCGACCTCGACCGGGCCACCCAGCTCCAGCTCGCGCGCGGCCAGCGCATGGTCGAGCTGCTCAAGCAAGGGCAGTACTCTCCGCAGTCGGTCGAGCGGCAGATCGCGATCATCTTCGCGGGCACCCAGGGCCTGATCGACGACATGCCGGTGGACCAGATCCGCGAGTTCGAGACGTTCCTCTTCGAGTTCCTCGATCGCCGGCACGCGCAGGTGCTCGCCGATATCGCGAGCAAGAAGGAGCTGACCGACGAGCTCCGCGCCGCGCTGACCGCCGCGATCAACGCGGCGAAGGCCGACTTCATGGCCTCGCGGGGTATCAAGGCCGCCTAGGGACGGATCGACATGGCCACCCTCCGCGATATCCGTCGGCGGATTCGCTCCGTCGAGTCGACCCAGAAGATCACGCGCGCCATGAAGCTGGTGGCGGCCGCGAAGCTGCGCCGCGCCCAGGAGCGCATCGTCTCCGCGCGGCCGTACGCGGTGAAGATGGCCGAGCTGCTGTCGAGCCTGGTCCGCCGCGCGGAGGGCGAGGCGCATCCGCTCCTGGTGCGCCGGCCCGCTGCGCGGAAGCGCCTCGTCATCATCACCGCGGACAAGGGGCTGTGCGGGGCGTTCAACTCGAACATCCTGCGGGCCTCGCTCGCGTTCCTCCGCGAGCAGGGCGAGACGAGCGTCACCCTGGTGGTGGTGGGCAAGAAGGCTCGCGACTTCTACCGACGCCGGCAGTGGGAGGTCAAGTCGGAGATGCTGGGCTTCTTCGACCGGCTGGCCTACTCCCACGCCCAGGAGCTGGCGGGCGGCCTCATGCAGGAGTACCTGGCCGGCGAGGTGGACGAGGTCCACCTCATGTACAACGAGTTTCGCTCGGTGGCGGTGCAGCGCGTGAAGCGCGAGCAGCTGTTGCCGATCGAGTCGGCGGCGGCTTCCGAAGGGGAGGGCGGAGCGGAGGGCGCGACCGGCGACTACATCTACGAGCCGAGCCCCGAGGCCATCCTGGCCGCGCTGCTGCCCCGCCACGTGACCACCCAGGTGTACCGCGCGCTGATGGAATCGGTGGCGGGCGAGTACGGCGCCCGGATGACCGCGATGGAAGCGGCCACCAAGAACGCCAAGGAAATGATCAGCGTGTTGTCGATCCAGTACAACAAGGCGCGCCAGGAGCGGATCACCAAGGAGCTCCTGGACATCGTCGGCGGCGCCGAAGCGCTCAGACAAGCCGTCGAAGCGTAGAGCACATAACCGAGCCAAGGAGCAGGGGATGAACCAGGGCAAGATCGTTCAGGTCATCGGGCCGGTCGTGGACGTGGAGTTCGAGCCCGGCAAGCTGCCCCCCATCTACAACGCCCTCGAGGTCCCGGGGGCGGGCAGCACCGACATCTTCGCGTACTCCGCGAAGCTCGTGCTCGAGGTCGCCCAGCACCTCGGCGAGAGCCAGGTGCGCACGGTGGCCATGGCCGCCACCGACGGCCTCACCCGCGGCATGCCGGTCAACGACACCGGGGTGCCGATCTCGATCCCGGTCGGCAACGGCACGCTCGGGCGCATCATCAACATCACCGGCGAGCCGGTGGACAAGATGGGCCCGGTCAAGAGCACGAAGACCTACCCGATCCACCGGCCCGCGCCCGCGTTCGACCAGCAGTCCACCAAGGTCGAGATGTTCGAGACCGGCATCAAGGTCGTGGACCTGCTCGAGCCCTACACCCGCGGCGGCAAGACCGGCCTCTTCGGGGGCGCCGGGGTGGGCAAGACCGTGCTCATCCAGGAGCTGATCAATAACATCGCCAAGCAGCACGGTGGCATCTCGGTGTTCGCCGGGGTGGGGGAGCGGACCCGCGAGGGCAACGACCTCTACCACGAGATGAAGGAGTCGGGGGTCATCGAGAAGACCGCGCTGATCTTCGGGCAGATGACCGAGCCGCCCGGCTCGCGGCTGCGGGTGGCGCTCACCGGGGTCACCTCGGCGGAGTACTTCCGCGACGAGGAAGGGCAGGACGTGCTGCTGTTCATCGACAACATCTTCCGCTTCACCCAGGCCGGCTCCGAGGTCTCCGCGCTGCTCGGCCGCATGCCCTCCGCGGTCGGCTACCAGCCGACCCTCGGCACCGAGATGGGCGCGCTGCAGGAGCGCATCACGTCGACCAAGAGCGGCTCGATCACGTCGGTGCAGGCGATCTACGTGCCCGCCGACGACATCACCGACCCGGCGCCGGCGACCGCGTTCGCGCACCTCGACGCCACCACCGTGCTCTCGCGACAGCTCACCGAGCTCGGGATCTACCCGGCGGTGGATCCGCTCGCCTCGACCTCGCGCATCCTCGATCCGATCATCCTGGGCCAGGAGCACTACTCGACGGCCCGGGCCGTGCAAGGGATCCTGCAGCGCTACAAGGACCTCCAGGACATCATCGCGATCCTCGGGATGGAGGAGCTCTCCGACGAGGACAAGCTGACGGTGGCCCGCGCGCGCAAGCTGCAGCGCTTCCTGTCCCAGCCGTTCTTCGTGGCCGAGGTCTTCACCGGCTCGCCCGGCCGCTACGTCAAGCTCGCCGACACGATCAAGGGTTTCAAGGAGATCGTCGAGGGCAAGCACGACGAGCTGCCCGAGCAGGCCTTCTACATGGTGGGCGGCATCGAGGAAGCGCAGGAGAAGGCGGCCAAGATGCGCGAGGCGAAGTAGTGCTGCTGGAGCTCGCCACGCCGACCCGGCAGCTCGTCTCCGAGCAGGTGGATGAGGTGGTGGCGCCGGGCACCGAGGGCTACTTCGGGGTGCTGCCCGGCCACGCCGCCTTCCTGGCCACGCTGGGGAGTGGCGAGGTTGTCTACCGGAACGGCCGCGAGGAACAGCACATCGCGGTGCACGGCGGCTTCGCCGAGGTGACGGCCGAGCGGGTGATCATCCTGGCCGAGCTCGCGGAGCGCCCCGACGAGATCGATCGCGAGCGGGCCGAGCGCGCGCGCCAGCGGGCCGAGCAGCGGATGGCCGGCCGTCCCGTCGAGGGCGAGTCCGACGAGATCGACTTCGACGACGCGCTGGCCGCGTACCAGCGCGCCCTCACGCGGCTGCTGGTCGTCTCGATCGGGGGCGGCTAGCCCGCTGCCCCTCGCGCGGGGCAGGGGTGCCCGCGCGCTGCCCAGCGTCCCGGGCATTCTCCGCGCCGCCCTGATTCCAAGCCGCTGATTCCGTGCGGCTTCCCTCGTGGCACGCCGCTCGCAGTCGACGAGTCGGCATGATGACCATCCTGATTGCCGACGATGAGCCCGCGATTGTCGACCTGGTTCGCTTCACCCTCGAAGATCCGCACGTGCAGATCGTGGAGGCCGCCGACGGGGCGGCCGCGGTGGAGCTGGCCCGCCGCGAGCGCCCCGACGTGGCCCTGCTCGACGTGCAGATGCCGCGCCTCAACGGGCTCGACGCCTGCCGGCAGCTGCGCCGGCTGCCCGAGTGCGCGCACACCCGCATCGTCATGCTCACCGCCGCCGCGCAGGCCGCCGACCGACGGCGCGGGATCGAGGCGGGGGCCGACCACTATCTGACCAAGCCCTTTTCTCCGCTCGCGCTGCTGACGCTCGTGCGCGGGCTCGTGCCGGAGGCCTCGGTATGGCCGGCCAGGTAGGCCTCTCCCAGGCGCTCGCCTACGCGCGCGACCTCAAGTCGCTCTACGAGACCTCGCGGGCGCGCGAGCGGGAGCTCGAGCGGACCCAGGCGCGGTTGCGCGCGGCGTACCAGCAGGCGCTGCAGTACGCGATCGACCTGCGCAAATCGTATCGCGGGCTGGAGCAGGCCAGCTTCCAGAGCCTGCTGGGCCTGGCCAACGCGCTCGAGGCCAAGGACGTCCACACGCGGGGGCACTCCGAGCGCGTCGCGGCGCTCGCGCGGAGGATCGCGCTCGCGGCCGGCGTCCCGCCCGCGGCCGCCGATGTCATCGCGCAGGCCGGGCTGCTGCACGATCTGGGGAAGATCGGGATCCCGGAGGGCGTGCTGCGCAAGGCCGGTCCGCTCAGCGACGAGGAGTGGGCCGTGATGCGCCGCCATCCGATCCTCGGCGCTCAGATTGTCGCGCCGCTCGAGTTCTTCGCGGAGGGCGCGGTCATCGTACGGCACCACCACGAGCGGCACGACGGCAGCGGCTACCCCGACGGGTTGCGCGGCGAGCTGATCCCGCTGGGCGCGCGTATCGTGGCGGTGGCCGACGTTTACGACGCGCTCACGTCGGATCGCTCCTATCGGCCGCGCTTGGCCCGGGCCGAGGCGGTGCGGCGGCTCGACAAGGAGGCGGGCCAGACGCTCGACGCCCGCCTGACCGCGCTCTGCGTGCACCTCACCGACGACGATGCGACTCCTGAGCTCGCCGTTTGAGCCCGGCGCGCTGGCGCCGCCGTGGGCGCCGGCCCGCGTCTACGCGCAGGTCGGGGGCGTGTTCGCGATGATCGTCGCCGCGGGCCTCGCATGGGAGTGGGCGGGGGTCGGCCCGTCCGCGCTGGGCCACGCCCTGGCGAGCGGCGCCGTCCACGCGGGCCTGCTCGCACTGGGCTGGCTGCTCGCGACGGATGCGGCCGACGGCTGGCGCGGGCCCGTGTTCCGGCTCGGCACCACGCTGGTCCTGGCCGCGCTCGCCGCGCGCCTCCACCCGCTGGGCGCGCTCGTCTTCCTGCTGGTGCCCGGGCTCCTGGTGCTCGAAGCCCGGCGGCAGCCGCGCATCCGGGCCATCGGGCTCGGGGGCGCGCATCCGGCGCACGCGCTGGCGGGCCTCGTGATCGGGACGTTCCTTGGTGCGCACCTGCTCGTCACCGCCTCGCGAACCCTCGGCTATCGGCTGCACGTCGGAGGTCTGCCCGCCTATCTCTCGGCGCTCGCGTATGACGTGGGCGCCAACGCGCTGAGCGCGGAGTGGCTGTTCCGGGGCGCGGTGTTCTCGCTGCTGTGGCGACGCGGGACGTTCTGGCCGGCCGCGCTCTTGACGACGGCGCTGTCGCTCGTGCGCTATCTGCTCGATCCCTTCCTGCCGCACGCGGCGGAGGCGCGGGCGGGCGCCGTGTTCTACCTGGGCCTGGTCGGGCTCATCGCCTGCGCGCTGCGCGCCTGGAGCGGCAGCCTCCTTCCCGGATACCTAGCGGCGCTCGCGTTCTTCGCCGCCTACCGGATGCTCGCGCCGTGATCGCGCTCTCCGTCGCATTGCTGGGCGCGGTGGCTTTGGCCATGGGGCTGGCGGACCAGGGGCCGGCGTCGGTCCTCCGGCACCTCTACCTGCTCCCGACGCTCTGGGCCGCGCTGACCCGGGGCGCCACCGGGGGCGGGCTGGTCGGCGCGCTGGCCGGTCTGCTGCACGCCCCGGTGGCCCTGCCGGCGGTGGAGCGGGACGGGCTCACCTCCCAGACGCTCGACGGGCTGCTGTCCCTCGGCCTGCCGATCGTGGCCGGCCTGCTCGTCGGCCGGCTCGTGGACGGGTCGCGCGCGCGCGCGGCCCGGCTGGCGGCGGTGCTCGCAATCCAGCGCCGCCTCGAAGGGCCCGACGCCCTGGACGACAAGCTGGGGGCCGTCGCCCGCGAGCTGTACGCCGCGCTACGCGCCCGGCGGCTCGCGTTGCTGGTCGGCGTGAACGTGCGCACCGCGATCCTCGCCAGCGTGCCGGTGGGAACGCTCGTCGACCCGGACTCCGCGGCCGCCTTCGCCCTCGCTACCGGCCAGCGCGTGAGCACCACAGACCTGGCGGCGGATCCCCGCGTGCGCGCGGACGAGCCGATCGGCTCGACGCCGGTGCGTGCCCTCGCGCTGCCGCTCGTCTCCGGCGCGGGGGTCGTCGGGGTGATGGCGGTGGAGTGGCGCGGGGAGCTGTCGCGCGCGGCCCACGCCGCGGCCGAGGAGCTCGCGGTGCACATTGGCCTCGCGGTGGAGAACGCGCGCCTCATTCTGCGCCAGCACCACTTCGCCGACGAGCTCGCGGAGAAGGTGTCGGCGGCCACCGCGCGCCTGCGTGAGCTGGACCAGGCGAAGACCGAGTTCCTCTCGGTGGTCTCGCACGAGCTGCGCACACCGCTGACCGCGCTCCAGGGATTCAGCGAGCTGCTGCTTCGCTCGGCGCTGACGCCCGAGCGAGCCCAGCGCTGCCTCGTCTATCTCCACACCGAAGCGTGCACGCTCGGTCGGATCGTCGGGGAGTTGCTGGACCTCTCCCGGATCGAGGCCGGGCGGCCGCTCGAGCTGAAGCCGGAGCTCGTGGATCTCGCCGCGCTGATCGAGCGCAACATCGAGATCTTCGCGGCCGAGCATCACGAGCACCACTTCCGCTGGACCGCGAGCGGACCCGACGTGATGCTGCGCGCCGATCCCGACGCGCTGGACCGCATGCTCAAGAATCTGCTCTCGAACGCGGTCAAGTACTCGCCGCGCGGCGGGCAGGTCTGCGTCTCGGCGTGTCCGGCCGAGGATCAGCCGGGCATGATCGAGCTGGCCGTCGAGGACGACGGTGTTGGGATCCCGGCCGATCAGCTCCGCCGGATCTTCGACAAGTACGTTCGCGTCCCGCACCCGGAGACCGCGGCCGCGCGCGGACTGGGCCTCGGGTTGAGTCTCGTCAAGGCGCTGGCCGAGGCGCACGGCGGGCGCGTCGAGGTGGACAGCCTGCCCGGAAAAGGGTCCCGATTTCGCCTGCTTCTGCCGGAGGCCGACCCGGACTTTTGATCTATTTTCCGTATAGTTGTTGACACTTCCGACCCGTGCCGTGTACCCTGTCTCTCCGGGCATGGCGCGACGGGACGAAGTAGCCGGGCGGATGGCGGAAGCCGTGGTGAAACGGCTGGTCGGGCGCAAGCTCGCCGACGTCCGGGACGAGGCGCGGGCGCGCGAGGTGGTCCGGCGGATCCTGGCCGAGAACTTCCAGGCCGAGGAGAAGATCGACGCCGACGCGCGCACCCTGCTGATGGACAACGCCAAGCTGATCCGCGATTCCGCCTCCGACTACAAGCGGCTCTTCGCGCTCGTCAAGACCAAGCTCGCCAAGGAGCGGGGGTTCACGCTGTGACGCGGATGAGCCGCGAGCGCATGTTCGCGCTGGCCGACCGCATCGTGGCGGACCTGACCGCGACCGAGAGCGTCATGATCAAGGGCGACGACGAGAAAGCGCACGGCCAGCTCCGCACCGAGGTGTTCCGGGTGCTGGAGGACGAGTCGAAGCTCGAGGAGTCGATCGACCAGGAAGTGCGCCGCGCGCTCAGCACCTACTCGCGGCCGGCGCCGGAGGGCAGCTCGGAGTGGGAGCTGCTGTACCAGAAGACCCGCGACGAAGTCTACCGGCGCCGGTTCCGGCTATGAAGCGCGTGGTCGTCGGGTTGAGCGGCGCGTCCGGCGCGATCTACGGGATCCGCTTCCTGGAGCTGCTACGGGGGATCCCGGACGTCGAGTCCCACCTCGTCATCTCGGACGCGGGGCGGCGTACCATCGTCGAGGAGACCGACTACACCGTCGCCGACGTCGAGGCGCTCGCCACCCGCCGTTACCGCAATCGGGACATCGGCGCGGCGCTCGCGTCCGGCTCGTTCAAGACGGATGGCATGGTCATCGTGCCCTGCAGCATCAAGACCGCGGCCACGGTGGCCCACTGCGTCTCCGACACCCTGATGGCCCGCGCCGCCGACGTGACCCTCAAGGAAGGCCGGACGCTCATCCTGGTGGTGCGCGAGAGCCCGCTGCACCTCGGCCACCTCCGCGTGCTCACCGCGCTGGCCGAGATGAGCGCGGTGGTCCTGCCCCCGATGCCCGCGTTCTACAACCGGCCCAAGCAGATCGACGACCTCGTGGTGCACACGCTGGCGCGGGTGCTCGACCGGCTCGGCCTACCGCACTCGCTGGCGCCGGAGTGGCAGGGCGCGCCCCCGCGCGTGCCGGGCCTGCCCCGTCCGTGACCCCCGGCGCGCCCGCCGAGGCGGTCCCCGCCGTGCTCGACCTCTCCATCGTGGTGCCGGTGTACAACGAGGAGGAGAATCTCCCGCTGCTCTGGCCGGAGATCCGCGAGGTCCTCGAGCCGACCGGGCTGCGCTACGAGGTCATCTTCGTGGACGACGGCAGTCGCGACCGCAGCGCCGAGATCGTCCGCGAGTTCCGCGAGCGGGATCCGCGCGTGCGGCTCCTGCGCCTCAAGGCGAACGCGGGCGAGACCGCGGCCACCGACGCGGGCCTGAAGGCGGTGCGCGGCCGGCACGTCGTCGTCATGGACGCCGATCTCCAGAACGATCCGCACGACATCCCCGCGATGCTCGCCCAGCTCGACCGGTGGGACGCGGTGACGGGATGGCGGGTGAACCGGGCCGCGGGGGATTCGTGGGTGCGGCGCCTCTCGTCGCGCATCGCCAACCGGGTGCGCAACCGGTTGAGCGAGGAGACCATCCAGGACAGCGGCTGCACCTTCCGGGCGTTCCGCCGCGAGTGCCTGCGCGATCTCGTGCTCTACAAGGGCTTCCACCGGTTCATCCCGACGCTGCTCAAGATGCGCGGGTTCCGAGTGCTCGAGGTGCCGGTCAACCACCGGCCGCGCCGGTTCGGCCAGTCCAAGTACGGCATCGGCAACCGCGCGTTCCGCGCCTTCGTGGATCTGCTCGTGGTGCGCTGGATGAAGGACCGTCTCCTGCGCTACGAGATCGCCGAGGACCTGGGCGGCGAGCCGGGAGGCGGCCGGTGAAGGTCCTGCTCGCCGGGCTCGGGCGGTGGGGCGAGAAGCACCTGCGCGTGCTCGGCGAGCTGGGCGTGGAGCTGTGGGTGGCCGACGTCTCGGCGGAGCGGCGCGCCTTCGCGGTCAAGGCGGGCGTGGCGCCGGCGCGCGCGGTCGGGGATTTTCGCCGGGCGCTGCCGCACGTGGACGCGGTGGATATCGTGACGCCGGCCGACAATCACCTCGAGCTGGCGGGGGAGTGCTTGCGCGCGGGCCGCGACTGCTTCATCGAGAAGCCGCTCACCTTGACGGTGGACGAGGGACGCCGGCTCGCCGCGATCGTGGCGGAGACGGGCCGTGTCCTGCAGGTGGGTCACATCTTCCGTTTCCATCCCGTGACGACGGTGCTGCGCGAGCGGCTCGCCGCGGGCGCGCTCGGCCGCGTGCGCTACTGCACCGGGCGTTTCGCCGGCTTCAAGCGCCCGCGTACCGATGTCGGCGTCACGCAGACCGACGCCATCCACTACTTCGACCTGTTCGCGCACCTGCTCGGCCACCCGGCCACCGCGGTCACCGCCACCCTGCGCGACCACTTGGGCCGCGGGTTGGACGACTGCTCGTTCACCACGGTGGACTACGGCGACGTCCCCGCCTTCGTGGAGGCGGGCTACTTCGCTCCGGGGACCTATCGCGATTGTGTGATCGTGGGCGAGCGGGGAACGCTCGCCGCCGACTTCGGCTCCTCCGAGGTGCGCGTGCTCGCCAATCGCCACGTGGAGACGCCGTCGGGCTGGCAGGCGCCGGAGGGCGTGGTGGAGAGCCTGAAGGCCTC
>Ga0134127_10004392_pt1 | contig 10158 bp, 2 predicted proteins | sample KB31753_FD_96459 | JGI IMG/M metagenome (GOLD analysis project Ga0134127, IMG submission 96459) | Terrestrial soil microbial communities with excess Nitrogen fertilizer from Kellogg Biological Station, Michigan, USA - KB3-175-3 | ecosystem: Environmental > Terrestrial > Soil > Unclassified ...
GAGATGGTAATCCTGGGAGCCTTCATAGCCGCCTCGCAAGCCGTCCAACTCCAGGAACAGGCTGCGTCGAATGACAAACAAATGGCTGAAGTACATGTACGAGAGCAAATGCTCCGGTGACCAGTCGGGCTTGAACTGGGGCGCAAGTCGCTTTCCTTGCGCGCTGATTTTGTCGTCGTCAGAATACAGGACATCGGTGCCGGGATTCCTGGCAGCATAAAGTGCGATCTCCCCAAGCGCATCCGGAGTTAACTCATCGTCATGATCCAGCAATGCGATGTAATCGCCGCCGGCCAATTCGGCCGCGCTGTTGGTGGCCCGGCTTATGTGGCCGTTCTGTTCCCTGAAGACCGCGCGAATTCGCGGCTCGCGGTCCATCCAATTGCGCAAGATTTCGCGGATGGCCGGATCGGTACTGGCGTCGTCAGCGATGCAGAGTTCCCAATTCTGATAGACCTGATTTGCGACGCTTGCTATCGCTTTGTCCAGGAATTCAGGCGTCGGGTTATAGACTGGCATTACAACGCTCAGGAGCGGCAGCGCGGGTTCCGCCGACAAACGTTCCAATAGCAGGGATTTTCTGCGCTCGTTGAATTCGTTGACTTCCAGCCACGCCTCGTACGGATCGATCGGCGTGGGAAGCGTGAAGGTATTTGATGTTTCGGCAGTGCTGACAACCGAGGGCTGCTGTTTTGGCGGTGAGCCGAATTCCGGCGCTTGCTTCCAGGCGCGCCACGTTCGGCGCACTGCTGCTGGCAATTCGCGCAGCCCCGGGGCTCGACCGTTCTTTTGTCGAAAACTCTCAGCACGCGTGCGCGCGAACTGTGCAAATTGACGTAGATTCAAGGCGTAGCGAGATCGTTTCGAGATTTTGGAATTCACATCGCGGGACGGCAGTACGGGCGTAAAGGTGAGGGCTTTGACGCGAAAGCGACCCGCCGACTCGAATGGGTCTAAGCGCAGCGCGACGACGTTGGGACCAAACCAGATCAATGTTCTCTGCTCGTGTTTGGCTGCGCCCAAATCATAGCTTTCTGTCTCGCTGTATCCTCGGCCCCGATCGACATACAACCTCGGATGCCCTGAAACCGCTGTCTCGGGTTCGATATCGACCAAAACTTGTACGGTACCTGCAGGCCACTTACCGGACAGATTGAATTGGGGATCTCTGCCGATTGATTCCCAGCCCTGTCCGTCATCCAGCGCGCGCAGGTCATGAATAGGGTCGAGAGAAGGGCGATACGCGCGACGCACCAGTATCTCAAGCGTTTGCTTGATCGCTCGAAAAGCCGGCAGCAGGACGAGGTACTTGATTCGGCCATACCGGCTCAACAGACGCCATCCGAAAGAGCGCGTGATTCGTTCAAGCTGATGTTCCTGCCGGCGGACCGTGTTCTCCCGTTGCTGCAACTCCGAACTCAGATGCTGGATGTTCTGGTTGTCGCGTGCCGCGCGCTCGCGCTCATCGGCAAGGAGCTTTGTTAGATGTGTCAGCTCGCGTCGCGCGGAATCTGCAGCGGATTGCTTGTCTACGAGGTCGGCGCGCAGCTCTCGTTCCGAGGTCTCTCGTGCCCGCAGTTCAGCTTTCAGCGAATGCATCGCCGCGGAATTTTCTCTTAGCTGCTTTGCATATTCACCGATGTCACTTTGCAGTCGCTCGACCTGGGTCTCGAGTGGCACGATGATGCTTCTGGACTGCTCAAGCTCGGAGGACCTTAGAGCAAGCTCTCTGTCCTTTTCATCGATTCGCTCGGAATACTCCGCGCGCGCGGCCGCCAATTCCAGCTGCAACTCCTGAAGCTGTTGTTCGATTTGCGCCATTTTGGAATAGTGAGGACGGTCGCTCGTCTCATCCGAAAGCGGCCGGGCCGCGCCGAGCTGCGTCTCGAGCTCGATGAGTTGCTGTTGTTTACTCACGACCTCGGTCTCGAACTCTTCCATGGCGCCTGTGAGGACTTCTCGGAATAGCTCCGTGGCACTCAGGGTCACCAAGAGCCGCCACGGGCGCGCATCTTTACGTTCCGGGACGCCGGCCAGCAGGAGCTGAGGGTCCTCGTTCACACAAATGAAGCGATAGGCGTCGTGCCCGCTCAGGCGTACAATGCCCGATACCGCCTGGATGCGATCGAAACCGTCATCAGCCGACCACTCTGCGAGCAGGTCCCCGGAGTCATCCGGCTGATCTCCGCGGGCGTAGAGTTCCATTCGATGGATTTCGGCATAGGCCGGGCGATTGCTGGGATCGAGCCGCAGTGGCCCGCGGGCGGTGGCTGGAAGGTTGAAAGCGTGCTGGGTGACCCGTCCGTCGGTTACGAAGGGCTCTTCGATCGAGTTCTCTTCAGAGAATCGGCCGTCGTGATCCCAGAATAACTGAAGACAGTCTTTAGTGTGGTCCTCGTGGTGTTTCCAGCCTGCGACTAAATCCTCGGGTGCCGATAACTTTCGCTGCAACGTGGTCACTTCATCCGTCAGAGACAGCCTGAGTCCGAGTTGAAAAAAGAAGCTTCTGATTTTTACAGCCTCGTCGAGGCTGCTGTTCAAGATGGATTGCAGGTCTGGCGAGCAAGTCTCGCCCACCGCCAATAATCCAAGTCCGTGGCCGTGCAGGAATTCGAAGTGTGGATAGGCCTGTTTGATCTCGTCCCAGAAACGGCTGATTCCAAAGTCGCGCTCTCGTACGTTTGTGTCGTGAAAGAGAATGATTCCATCGTCGCTCATCTTGGGCAGCCACAATTCAAAGTCGCGCTTCACAGCTTCATATGTGTGATACCCGTCGATGTGCAAGAGGTTGATCTCGCCGTCGGCAAAATGACAAAGAGCCTCTTCGAAAGTGCTTTGGATAAGGCTAGAGAAACTGCCGTACAGAGGATCGTGATGCGCCTTAAGATCCTCAAGAACCCGCTCATTGTAAAACCCCGAGTGTGCGTCGCCCTTCCAGGTGTCAATTGCGTAACATCGCGTGTCAAGATTCAGTTCTCTGACAGCCTGGCAAAAGGCGCAGTACGAGTCACCTGCATGCGTTCCCAGTTCAACAAAAACTCTCGGCCGCAGGACATCAATGAGAAACATTGCAAACGGGATGTGCTCGTGCCATGAGCGGACCGACGTCAGGTGCTTCGGCGACGCAAGACAAATCGGATGCTCGAGCGGGTTCAAGATTCTCGCTCGTTTTGCTTGTGCCTTTGACTTAGACGGACGCACGCTTTCCTCTAAATGGAGCCGGCCTCCTGGGGCGTTTTCGACAAATCAGCATACCTGAATTGAACCAGAGTGTGCACTCGGAACGACAGAGTACCGTTGAAGGCAACATGATTCTCGAAGTGCGGCCCAACCCTCTCATCCGTGAGCCCCTGGCCCAGTACGTTCAACCCGCTCGTCGTATTCAAAAGCTCAAGAAAAAAATAGAATTGGCGACCACGAGAATGAGCAATGCGTTCGAATGAAAAGCTGCTCCATTGACCGCTTCGCAGCCGGGACGTCTCAAATTCGGAGATCGACAAGTCCGAATCACTTTGAACGGACTCACGCAGGTGAAGCCGGATGATGCCCGCAGCATTGTGGCCCATTTGCTCAAAGCGAACCTCTATTGCGCAGAGATTGTTTTCTTCGACCGAGAAACTCTGTCCAACATTCCTCAAATAATCAAGCCGGCACAAAGCTACATCGGCCACCTCCTGCGCAAATCCGTAGACAACCGATTCGGGCTTGGAGAGATCGATGCCGAAATCACCTGCTCGGCTGAGGTTTGGGTTATAGTAACAATCGCTAATGACCTGGCGCCGCCAACGAGCTTGAAGGGCCCGCTCCTCTTTCGGATAACGCTGCTTACCCCGCGTGGCAGACTCATGATGGTAGAGCAACGCATATGGCGTGTACACGATCAAATAACCAAGATTCCTCAAGCGCAGGCATAGATCGACGTCGTTAAAGCTCACTGCAAAAGCCGCCTCGTCAAAGCCTTCCAGGCGTAAGAAGAGTTCTCGTCGGATCATCATGCACGCTGCCGTTACCGCGTTGTAGTTGCAAATTGAAGCCGGAGTGTTCTGATACCCTGCCATCCCAAATCCGTCTACGCCACGATGTGCGTGACAGGCAACGCCTCCGGCGCCGACGATGATCCCGGCGTGCTGTATCCGGCCATCCGGATATAGAAGCTTAGCGCCTACAGCTCCAACCTCGGGGCGTTGCGCATGCTCGAGCATCGCCGTAAGCCATTCTTCGCTGATTACCTCTGCATCGTCATTGAGAAATAGGAGGAACTCGCTTGCAGCTTCTCGCGCGGCGACGTTATTCAGCCTTGAGAAATTGAAAGGCTCATCCAACCGAATGACTCGATGCGGCGTACGATTGAGATAGGCGAGCGCCGACGCGGATTTGCTGCCGTTGTCGACGATCAATATTTCATAGTTTTGGTGGGCAGTCTTCTTTTCAATGCTTTCGATGCACCGGCTCAAATATTTTACTCCGTCGCGTGTTGGGATAATTATTGAAACCGATTGGGCTGGGCTTACAGTGCGCCGCACGCGGTAGAGCCCGTAGACGCTCTGCTCTTCGACAGCGCCGTCTACACCTCGCCGGCTTAGAGCATCGTCAACGGCACGATGGCCGGCGTCGGTCACTGCGTCCCTGGACTCTGAACGCGCGGAAGCGGACGAACGAACCTTCCTCCAGTGATAAAGAATTTTTGGGATATGCGCGATTTTGGTTGTCGCTTCGGTGAACCGCAGGGCCAAATCATAATCCTGGCTGCCGTCGAAGTTACTACGAAATGCGCCGATTCCATCGAGGATCCCTTTTCGATACGCGCAGAGGTGCCCGAGATACATGCGCGATAGCAGCAAATCCGGAGACCACGCAGGTTTGAATGCAGGCTCCGCGCGCCTCCCACCTTCATCGAGCCGGTCTTCATCAGAATAGATCAAGTCGGCGTCGGTTTCCTGAAGCGTGGAAGCGATTTCATAAAGCGCGTCGGGGGTCAACACATCGTCGTGATCCAACAAGCACACGAATTCACCGGCGGCGAGGCTGAGTGCCCGATTGGATGCCGCCGCAATTCCGGTGTTGCGCTCAAGATAGGTCACCTTAATACGTGAATCTGAATCCCGATACTGCTCCAGCAGTGTTCGGATGTGGGTGACGCTTGATCCGTCATCACAAATGCACAACTCCCAGTTTGGATAATACTGATTTGTCACCGATCCGATGGCTCTACGCAAATACTCCTGATTCGTGTTGTAGACCGGCATAATGACGCTGATAGTTGGGGTGTAGCCGAACTGTTTGATGCGCTCGACCGTCCGGTTGCGATCATAGCGCAGGGCTTCGCACCGAGCAGACCAATCGACGTAAGAAATATTCGTTGCGGATTTCGCCTCCGAATTTCTGCCGAACATGGCGACGATTCTGCGATAGACAGGAAGAGTGTATTTGTACTTCAGGGGACCGTAGCGACGGTGCAGCGGCTGTAGACGGGGCGATCTTCGCATCGCGGCGATGATCCGCGAAAGCCTGTTCCGTATGATTGTTCGGAAGGTGCCGGTTGTTGAGTGCATTCCCAAAGAGTCGATCTGTTTTCCGCTCACCTTAGGATAAACCAAAAGTTGGATCGACGCATCGTTGCTCCTGCGCTGGTGCTCGGGTTGCCGGACCTGCGAGCTGGAAGCCCGCTCTGGCGCTGTTTCTGGCATCTCCGGCCCGCATCGCTTAAGGCGCCGAACGTGAAGACTATCGGCGCTCAGGAGGCACCGTCATCGTAATCGTTTTGCTCGACAGATTACCCTGGAGATCCTGGCAGGTGATCGTTATCGAATAGACTCGGCCCTTGCCGTTGGGCCCTCGGTCCGCTCGCAGTCTTACGTGGTGCGCGTCAACGGCGTCCCAATTCGCTGGGGAGTCTTTCTTCCAGGGTTCAGTGCTGCTCACGCTCAGAGTACATGAGAGCTCGCCAGAGCAGTTATCTTGCGCGGAATAATCGATTGTCACGTCCCGCAGCTTGCCGTTTAGCGGCGACAGGGACGAAGGGTCCGCGGAGATCTTGCCTATTATCGGCGCCTGGGTGTCCTGAACGGTGACTATGAATGTTGCGCCTGATCCCGCGGTTGTTATACACGAGACGGTCGTCTCGCCGAGAGGAAAGACACTGCCGGATGGCGGTGTGCACTTCATCGTACCGCAATTGCCGTCGGTTTGGGGTAGTGGATAGTGGACGACTCGGCCGCATTCATTCGGCCTATTCGATACGGCGATCCCTGAAGAACTGCTCAAAGCGCAGTTGATAGGCTCGACGGTGACGGTAAATGAGCAGGTCGCGAGCGCCCCTCCACCGCGAACTTCGCAGCTGACCGTCGTTGTGCCGACCGGAAAGCTTGAACCCGACGGCGGCGAGCATGCTGAGGGGTCGGCCGTGCAGTTGTCGTTGCCGACAGGTGCCTTGAACTTTACTACCGCCAGCCCCATGCCCGGGGAGTCTTCGGTTGCCGTTGCGTCACCGGGACAACTGAGAGCTGCCGGCGACGGATCATCTACCGTCACAGTGAAGCTGCACGGAGAGCCGCTGTCACCCACGCAAATGACGGACGTCGTCCCGACCGGGAAAAAAGAACCAGAGACCGGATTGCATATAAGAGCGCCACAGTTGCTGCCGGTGTATGCAGGGGCAGCGAAGGTAACAGCTGCGCCGCACTGCCCAGCTTGCTTCTGGGTTACCAGGGGCAACGGGCAGTCGAGGGCGCACGGCTGAAGCGCGAGAAGCGACGTCGCAGTAGCAACGTTGTCGGCCGGATTCAGCTCCGCGGTCGAGCTTGTAATGATCGCGGTGCTGCTTACGCGGGCGCCGACTTGTGTGCGTGGCCCGATATGATAGACGAGTGCAAGAGCGGCTTCCCCATTGACCGCCAGGGACTCAATTGCACCGATAGTATTTCCATTCGCGGCCTGTGGGCCGGATTGCCATGTAAGACGCGGTCCGCTCGTTTGTTCAGCTGACACCAGCGTAGCGCTGACCCCGCCGATCTTGATCTGAATATTCTGGGCTGGATTCGGACCGTTGTTTTTCAAGAACAAAGTGAAGGTAACATTTGCGTCGGCCGAAACTTGAAAAGGCGCGAACATACTCGCCGATAGATCGGCGGAAGATCTGTTACTGTCCTGGACCAGGAATTGAGCGAGGCAGTAGCCGTTATTGGAAACGTCAACCGTCTTGACGGACCAGATGCCGGGTTGGGCAAAGGGGCCGGTCGAAGGCAGCGCGATCGAATTGGAGCTCGGATCCGATTCAATATCAGGACCGAGTTGGAAGACTGTACCGTTGGGTGCTATCCATTCGAATCTTCTCCGGGGTAGAGTTTCGAAAGGGCTGCCCTTTGCGACGGCGCATACCGAGTCACCGATGGTAAATAGTGTCCTGGGGGTTGAGCAATCAGACGCAAGAGTCTCGATGGTTTCGGTATTGTATGCTGCGGAGAAGTGGGTTAACGCGGCTAGCTCAACAAGCAAAACAAACGTACCGAGGCGACAGATGATTCCCATAAACCGCATCGCGGGTAAATCTCTTTCCGCGGTTCTATTCGCCGATTTGCGAAGGAAACCGATATTCGAAGGTTGCCCAACTGAAGCATGAGGTGCAAGGTGAGGAAAATAAACAGGAGTGCCGTCCGAAGACGACACTCCTGCACAATGTTGGTGGATCCTGTTAGTGAATTACGATGCTGCCGCCTCCCAAGGTAGCGGTTGGATTGGCATTATCAGGATCACCCATCTGGCTGTCGTACACGACGGCGTTGCCGTTGTTCTTGTCCCATACCTTGATACGGAACTTGTCGACTCCCCCGCCGCCGCTCACGCTGCCGTCAATAACGGTAACCGTGAAGCCGTAGTTACCCGTTCCATTAACAGTGCCTGAGCCGCTGTACTGAGCCTTAGCACCGTCGATTAAGAGCCAATCAATGCCGGTGCTGTGGAAATTGAAGTCGCCGTTTCGGAACTGCACTTCGGTCTGGCCGGTGGGCACGCCCTGTTGGTACTTCGCATTGAGCCCGAAGCTGAGTTTTCCAATCAAGGTCGGTCCCGCAACGTACGCTCCTGCCGGCGAGTTGATCCATCCCCCTCCGGTCACGAACCCGGCACTCGGATCATAGACAACGATCATCGCGGTAAGATCGCCGATTGTACCGGTCGTGCCGGTTCCGCCGCATTGGTCGCCCACACTCAGTGTTACCAGATACACCCCTATTGTGTTGAAGGTGTGGCTGGCACTGACCGTGCCGGTGGTACCGGTTGTTTCGACAACCACAGCGTCCTCAGTAGCGGTTTGTCCGCCGCTAACGAATGTCCAGAACGCGGTATGCGAGCCGGCGTCATCCGTGAAGCTTCCAGTGAAGTTGACAGTTGATCCGACTACATACAACGAGCTGCTCGGCGGAGCAGTGATAGTCGGCGTCGGGTTTGTATTGAGCACCGCGACATTAAAGTTGAATGTACACGGTGTTGATGCGTCGTTGACGCAACTTACGGTAGTTACACCAACCGGGAAGAACGAACCTGGCGGTGGGGTGCAGGTCAGGGTCCCGCTACACGACGACCCCACGATTGTCGGATCGTAGTTGACGACTGCTCCGCACTGGCCGGGATCATTGTTCACCGAGATGGTAATCCCGGTAAGTGAATCGACCGTTACGATGAATCCGCAAGTCGCAACTATTACGTCCGAGGCGTTCTTGGCAATGCAAGAAACCGGAGTTTGACCGATTGGAAATCTGGTTCCCGAGGCCGGACTGCACGTCACCGTAACTGTCGGGCAATTCTGGGCTACCGGTGTCGCGTAGGTGACAACCTTCCCCGGATCGGGATTCGGATTTCCGTCCTCAGTCGCAAACACGTTTGGCGGACAAATGATTGCACACGGAGCGGCAGGAGAAACTACCACGTTGAAGGTGCAAGTTGCCAAAGTGTTATTTGACGCATCTTTCGCCGAGCAGTTCACTGCAGTTGTGCCCACCGGGAAGCTGGAGCCCGAGGGCGGTGTGCAAGTTTTGGTATTACTTGGACAGCCACTCGAGGTGGGCGACCCGAATGTAACGACAGCCGCGTTTGAACCGGCCGGACTCTCGGTGGCAAACACATCCTCAGGGCAAAGGAGCAGGCAAACCAGGCTATTCACCTGCACTGTAAAGCTGCACGTCAGCGTGCTGTTCGAGCTGTTCGTGCTCTCACAGTTGACTGTTGTTGTGCCTATAGGGAAGCTCGATCCAGACGGAGGAGAACAGTCCGCGGCGGGTACCGAGCAACTGTCCGGAAAGGTTGGCGCCGCATAATTGACCACCGCGAAACCGATGCCCGGCGAGCCTTCAGACACGCTGATGTTGGCCGGACAGGTGATTGCAGCGCCCGAATCAACAATCGTCACCGAGAACGAGCACGGACCGCCGGTGTCACCAAAGCAAACAACATCGGTCTTTCCGATTGGGAAAACCGAGTTCGCCGGAGGGCTGCAAACTACTGTTCCGCAACCGGTGCCCGACCCGGTTGGAGTGTTGAAATCGACGATCTTTCCGCAAATAGCTGAGTCTTTCGGTTCAGTAATGTTTGGAGGGCAGGTGACCTCGCAGGTGTCGGCGGAGATCGTAACTGTTGCGGTAAACGAATTGTCGGTGCTGAAAAGCTCGCTTGTGGTGCTTGACACCGTTGAGGTGCTGGTAACGCCGGTGCCCGGCTGGGCTTCGGCGTCAACTTGATAGATAAAAGTAAATTGCGCGGTCGTACTGGCCGGCAAAGATGCAATCGTGCACGTTGAAGTCCCGGAGCCACTGCCAACCTCAGGATTGGTGCATTCGAACGCCGGGCCAGTCACCTGAGTCTCTGATTGGAAAGTTGCGTTTGTCGCGACGGAGACCGTCAGCTGTACGTTTTCAGCATCGTTTGGACCCTTATTCGTGACAAACACGGTGAATGGTGCACTGGAACCTGGCGATACTTGAAATGGCGCTGAGATCGGGCACCAAAGGTCGACGTTCGCATTCTCAGGATCTCTAACGACAAATTTAGCGGATGCAAAACCATTATTTGATCGATCAACGGTTTTGACTTGCCAGGTTCCTACCGGCGCGTTTGCTGGTATGGTGATCGAATTGGACTGTGGGTTGGTGGTGATAAAGGGTCCCA
>Ga0134127_10004393_pt1 | contig 10158 bp, 5 predicted proteins | sample KB31753_FD_96459 | JGI IMG/M metagenome (GOLD analysis project Ga0134127, IMG submission 96459) | Terrestrial soil microbial communities with excess Nitrogen fertilizer from Kellogg Biological Station, Michigan, USA - KB3-175-3 | ecosystem: Environmental > Terrestrial > Soil > Unclassified ...
AAAGTCACGCAGGAGTAAAAGATATGGGTCGAACCGGGCACAGAACACGGCTGGGCAGGTCGTCAACGAATCCACTTGCCGCTGGCTTGTGGTGCGGGCGTTTCCTCAGTGCCGAAGAGGCGGAGAAACGAAGACCTACTTCGGTGGGGTCGGTTTCACAAACTTGTGCGGCAACACGTCAGGTGTGACGCGCACTTCAGTTGTGAACTTGAAGGGGGTGGCGGTTCCGTTTGGGTAGGTCAACTCGACGAAAAAGGCGGTCCAGCCTTTCGTCGGCTTGTCCACCTTCGCGAGGTAGACGCCGTCGCCTTCGTCCGCCAGCGGCCTGCTTTTCCAAGCGTCCTTGATGGTCATCAGGCGGAAATCGCGCGCGTCGGGGTTGGTCGCCTGCCAGAGCTTCACTTCGCTCGGTTTGTCGGTATTCTGCACGCGGATGACGCCGTCCTTTTCGACCTTCCACGAGAATTGGGGGAGCTTCGTGTCCTTCACCACTGCTGAATAGCACGCGAGCAGGGTCGTCAACGCGTCGCTGCCGCGGAGCGAATGGTCGCTGTTCGGCACGTAACGGAGGTATTTCACGCCGGGCAGTCGGTCGAAATAGAACTGCGCCGAGTCGGGCAAGAAGAACTGATCGCCGGACGAGTTGATGAGGAACTTGGGCAATGTCATCCGCTCGCGATATTCGAATGGCTCTTCGATCTTCATCAGCGCGCGATATTCGGGCGACCCGCTCCAGTCCATGATGCGCATCCTGACGTAGTCGCCCACGGCCGGCGCCCAGAAGCCGTAGGCCTCCCAGTGGTGCTGGAACGAAGGCTCGACGTTGAGCATGTCGATCACAATGGGCGCGATGGCGACGACGCGATCATCGACGGCGGCAGTCGTCCATGTCGTCCAGCCGCGTTTGGAACCGCCGGCGACGAAAAATTGGTCGACTTTGGCGCCCCCCGCGTTGGTGGCGCAGAAGGCGGTGATGGTGTCCATCGCGCGCACGGCGGCCTTGGTCATCGGCAGGCGCGCCGGCCATTTCTCATCACCCGTGCGAAGGAATTTGTCCCAGGTGTAGGCGATGAAGGAGTCTTCGCTGCGCCCCTTATCCTCGCCCTTGAACAGGAGCGGCTGGTTCGGCACGTTTTTCAAATCCGCGACGACGCCCCCGACGCTGCTCGCGCCGAGGATGAGACTCGCATCAGGTTTCGAAGGAGGATTCGTCCTGGTGCTGCCGCCGTTGATGAACAACAGCGCGGTCGGGGTCGTGACCTTGTCCGGCAGGACGATCGTCAGCCAGTGCTGCCAGAGGTGGCGGTTGACCTCGTTCGTGGTGAGCCATGACTGCGAAGTCATGTCGATGTAGTGCGTAGTGTAGCCGTCGCCCTTGACGCTGCTGTGGAGGCGGAAGGAGTAGTTGGTGTCGGGTTTCGCCACGTAACGGTCGAGCGCCGTGCGTTCGCCCCGCTGCGTGCGACCCGGGGAAGCAGCGAAGCAGGCGAGCGACGACGCGAGCGAAAGGCCAAGTGCAAACAGAGTGCGGCGGCTGACAGAAAGCGTGTTCATAGACTTGTCTTATTTCGAGCAGCTTTGCAGGCTGTGGGCGATTAAAAAATGTTGCCCAAACTCCATCCAGCGGGTGTTTCCCTAAGATGCGTCCTCGCGGTGGGGCTTATGGGCCTGGTGGCCCAAGGGGCGGAACCGGCCGGACCACAGCAGGCGCGATTTCAGTTCCGTACCAACGACGTCATTGCGTTCGTCGGCGGGGAGGACGTGGTGGAGATGCAGCGCAATGGCTACCTGGAATTGCTGCTCACGGCGGCGCTGCCACACCACAAGCTACGCTTCCGCAATCTCGCCTTCGAGGGAGACACCGTGTTCGAGCAGCATCGGCAGCTCAACTTCCCGTCGTGGGAGAAGCAGCTGGAGCGCGTAGGTGCGACGGTGGTCATCGCGCAGTTCGGGCAGGCGGAGTCACTAGCGGGGACTAATGCGCTACCTCGCTTCGTTGCTGAGTACGAGCGGCTAGTCGATCGGTTCACGCGCAGTCAACGCCGGCTTTTGTTGGTAGGGCCAACGACCTTCGAGAAGCTGCCGAGCCAATCAATCGGCGATTTTCTGGAGCGCAATCGCACACTGGACCAATACATAGTTGCGACGAGTGAGGTTGCGAAACGTAGCAATGTTAGCGCTGTGTTGTGGGAGTTGATTCCACCGCGCGACTTTGATGTCTCCCATACTCGTGACGGTCTCCATCTGAACTCACTTGGCCATTGGGCTGTCGCGTGGCGAGTCGTAACGACATTGAAAATCACCGCGGGCGAACAATCGGCTGATAGCCATTTGCAGGGAGGGGTTGTGGACGCGCACTTGCAGGGGTCTAATGTGGGTCCGGAAGAATTGGAACGCCTCCGCCAACTCATCCTGGAAAAGAACCGTCTCTGGTTCGACTACTGGCGTCCGCAAAACTGGGCCTTCCTCCACGGCGACCGCACCGAACAAGCCAGCAGCCGCGACCATCGCGACCCGAAGAAGCGCTGGTTCCCGGAGGAAATGGAGAAGTTTCTGACGCTGATTGAGGCGAAGGAGAAGGAGATTTGGAAAGTGGCGGCGAAGCTGGCGACAGGAGAATGACGAATGACGAATGACCAATTCACTTCACCCGGTAGCCACCGAGGTGAGGAGGCGGCCGGTGTCGTGTGGTCGTTGAATCCGCCTCCTCACGTCGGCAGCTACAGTCGCTCTCATTTGTCATTCGTCATTCGTCATTCGTCATTCGCTTCGCTGCTCCTCGCTGTGGCCGCGTTCGCCGCCGCCAACGACGACCCCGCCTCCGAGTTGGCCTCGTTCAAGTTGGCGTCCGGTTTCGAAGCCAATCTCTTCGCCTCCGAAGCCGACGGCGTCGTGAAGCCCATTCAGAGCCGGTTCGACGCGCGCGGGCGCCTGTGGGTCATCGGTAGCACCGTCTATCCGCAACTGGAGCCGGGACAGGTGCCGAACGACAAGGTTATCATTCTCGAAGATACCGACGGCGATGGGCGCGCGGACAAGTCCACCGTGTTCGCCGACGGGCTGTTCATCCCCACCGGCATCGAAATCGGCGACGGTGGGTGTTACATCGGCAACTCGACCGAACTGCTCCTCTTGCGCGACAACGACGGCGACGGCAAGGCCGATGAACGGCGCGTCGTACTGCGCGGATTCGGCACGGGCGACAATCACCAAAACATCAACTCGTTTCAGTGGAGCCCCGGTGGCGAACTCTGGTTCAGCCAGGGCCTGCACGCGCATTCGCGAGTCGAAACGCCCTGGGGCGTCGAGAAGCTCGACCAGGCCGGCCTCTGGCGGTTGCGTCCGCGCTTGCTGCGGCTCGACCCGTTCTTTGGCAGCGAAATGGCGCCCCATAATCCGTGGGGCTTCGTGTTCGACGATTGGAACCAGATGCTGGTTCTCGCGGGCAATGGCCACGGCATCTTCGACCCGTTGCCCGTGCTCATTCGCGGACATCGCATCACGCCGCTGGACCAGATTTGGAAGGACTACCGCGGGCGCAAGCTGTGCGGCGGGGACATCGTCGGCAACGTGCATTTCCCGGACGACTGGCAGGGCGTGATGCTCGCAGGCGGCTTCATGAACAACGCCGTCTATGCGCTGCGCATCACAGTCGACGGCGCCAGCTTCAGCGTGGCCGACCGCGAACCGTTGCTGACCAGCACCCACACCAGCTTCCGGCCTGTGGACGTGAAGATCGGACCGGACGGCGCAGTGTACGTCACCGACTGGTTCAACCCAATCATCGGCCACTATCAGGCCAGCTTCCGGCATCCCGATCGCGACAAAATGCATGGCCGCATCTGGCGCATCACAGCCAAGGGCCGACCCTTAGTGAAACCACCGAAGCTCGAAGGCGATTCACCTGCCGAATTGCTCGACCACCTGAAATCCAACGATCGCTTCACGCGGCTGCAAGCGAAGCGCCTGCTCTTCCACTCTGAAGCCGCCGCCGTAACGAATGCGCTGGCGAAGTGGCTCGCAAAGCTTGATTCCGCCGATGCACAACTCGAGCACTACCGCATGGAGGCTCTGGGCGTGTACGAGGCTCACGAGGTTGTTGAGCCGGCGCTGTTGAAGTCGCTCCTCGCCGCGAAGAACGCGCGCGTCCGCGCCTACGCTGCGACGGTCGTAGGCCGGTGGAGCGATCGGCTGCCCGACACGCTCGCCTTGCTGCGTCCCCTGGTTTCCGACGAGAACCCGCGGGCCCGCCTTGCCGCCATCGTCTCGGCGGCGTACGTGCCCCAAGCGGATTCGGTTGCCGTAGCCCTCGCTGCGGTACACAAGCCGATGGACAAGTTCCTCGACTACGCGCTGCGACAGGCCGTGTTCGTCCTCAAGCCGCATTGGCTGCCCGCGTCTCGCAACAGCGGCTTTGCCGGCATTTCTGCTGACTTTGTGAACTATCCTGCGCGCATGGAGTTCTTGGTCGCCGCTGACGCGTCGGTGGACACGTTAAGGATCCTCCGTTCCTATCTGACTTCGACAGATCATGCTCTGATGGCGCGTGAAACTTTCCTCAGTGCGTTAGCTGAAGTCGGCGACGCGAACGACCTCGCCACGCTGCTTGAACCTGCGACGTTCACACGGGATAAGAAATACGACGCCGCCATGCACGCGCGAGTGCTGGGGACAATGGAGCGGGCCGCCCGCGTCCGCACGACTCGTCCGGCCGGCGACCCCGGCGCGGCGCTGTCGAAATTCATCGAAGCCAACAGCCCTCGCGACCTGAAGCTCGCCGCGTTGCGACTGGCGACCCAATGGCGCGTCAAAAAGTTGGAGTTCTCCGCGCTCTACACTTCCTTCTGCGAACCGGAGGACTGGGAGCTTCGCACGGCGGGTGCCGTCGCTCTCGCCACGCTTACGGGCACGAATGCGCTCCGGCATCTGGAGGAGCTGGCCCGTCCCGCGCGCATCCCCGGCGAACGCGTGGCCGCCGCAGTGGCTTACGCCGGCCTCGACCTGAAGCGCGCCTCAGAGATCGCCGCCGACGTGCTGGCGAAGGACACGAACGGAGTCACGCCGCCGCACCTGTTGCCAGCATTCCTCACGCGGAAGGGGGGTGTCGTGCCGCTCGTCGCCGGGTTGCAGAAGCAATCGCCGGCGCGGGACGCGGCGCGGTTGGCGTTGCGGTTCATGGGTTCCATCGGACGCGAGGACAAGGAACTGCTGGCCATCTTCAACTCCGCCGCTGGCGTTTCCGGCGAGCCACTGAAAGCAACGCCCGAGTTCGTCCGCGAACTCGTCGCCGAAGTTCGCGCGCAAGGCAACGCGGCGAACGGAGGCGCAGTCTTCCGGCGCCCGGACTTGAACTGCCTGGCTTGCCATACCGTTGGCGCCGAAGGCGGGACAATCGGCCCTGACCTCAACGCGATCGGCTCCGGCCAACCGTTGGATTTCATCATCGGCGCCGTGCTCGAACCCAACCGCGAGGTGAAGGAAAACTACGAATCCATCGAAGTGGCCGCGAAGGACGGCGAGACCTACGCGGGCTACCGCGTCCGCACTGACGCCACGGAGTTGGTGCTGCGCGATGTGGCGCGCAACCAGGTCGTCCGCCTCCGCCGTGACCAGATTGCTTCCCAGGCCGTGCGCGGGTCGGTCATGCCTTCGGGTCTGGTCGACCACCTGACGCGCGCCGAATTGCGGGACTTGTTTCGATACCTGTCGGAACTGGGGAAGGCGAAGTGAGTCATTACATGAGTAGTCCGTGTTCAGTACTTCAGCAACGCTGGCCCTGCCTAGGGATCGCGACGCTACGGCGTCAATATCACACGGTAAAAGCGCACCTTCGACGCTGCAACGGTAGTGTCCACCTTCGTCGCCGTTGTCGATGTTGCGGTGACCTCGCCCGACAGCGCGGCCCATCCGGCGCCGAGATCGTCTTTGTATTGCACCAAGTAAGTCCGGCCCGGCGCGGCGCGCCAAAGTATCGTTGCCGAACCGGCCTGCACGGAGGCCAGCTTGAACACACGCAACACGGATTCGCTGTTCGTCGGGTCTGTAAGGCCGAGGAACTCCTGACGATCGCTGTGGCCATCCCTGTCGAAGTCGCCGCTGCCGTCGCGCGACAGATCGCCGAAATAGGTGACCTCCCAGTCGTCGTCCAGGCCGTCGCGGTCCGTGTCCGCGCCGAGTTCGAGGACGAACAGATCGCGCCGGTCATTGTAATCGCCGCTCACGAGGTCACTGGCGAAACTGCTAAACACGACCGTGCGGCCGTTGGCTGCCAGGGCGGGTGTGTAGGACGTTCCGTTCCCCAGCAGCGCCGTTGTGGTGCTGCGCAATCGGTCGCGCACGTAAAGGGTCGGCTCGAAGCTGGTATCGGCGGGATCCAGGTTTGTGGCGCGACTGGTAAAAAGCACGAATCGGCCATCGCCGCCAGTGACCGGGGAGTAAGAGTCACGGTTGCCTCCCGTGAGGGAGATCGGATCCACGCTGATAAGGTTTGTCGTGCCTGTCGTCCGGTCGTAGAGAACGATGTTGTGCACGGTGTTCGCGGCAGTCGTCTCGAACACGACGAAACGGCCATCGGCGCTGAGTGAAGGCTTCCAGCACGAGGCGCACACCACTTGGCTGGTCCTGTTCAGCAGATCATAGACGACGACTTGCCGGATGCCCGCGGTAACCGCGGTAAACGCCAGGGACCGGGAATCGCTGCTGAAGGTCGCGCCGCTGTCGTAATTCAATGGCGGGCTGCCGGGTAGAACGGGCACCGATAGGTTGACGGCCGTGGTCGTGTTGGAAATCCTATCCCGGAGGAAGAGGGTGGTGCCTGAACGTCTGTGTACGTACGCCAGCCAGTGCGCATCCAAACTGAGAATTGGGCTGGTCGATGCGTTGGCTGTAACAGATGGAAACTCAATGTTGCGGCTGATCACCTGATTTGTGCCCGCGATCGCATCATGGAGGATGATATCATTGTAGTTATCACCGGGGGGTGAAGGGCCATCGCCCACACTGGGCTCAAACAATCTCGCATCCTTCGTGGTCTGGAAGGCCACCCATCGGCCGTCCGCGCTGATGGACGGCGACGTGCTCAGCGCCCACGGGCCGCTTCCGGAGGGCTCGCTGATTTCGCGCGTTTGGTCGCTTTGCAAGTCCCTCCAGACAACGGCGGTGGTCAACTGTAAACGAAAACCAAACCGCCTTCCGACCACGTATGCCACGTGTCGACCATCGGCGCTCAGGACGCAACTGGAGCTATGAAGCATGTTGGTAAAGTCTCCGGACGGACTCGCGCTGGCGGCTTGCTCCGTTCCGTTAGCCCGGTCGCGGATGAATATGTCCTGCGCCCCGTTGGTGTCCCCGGGGAAGTTCCACTTGTCCAGGCTTGCGTAGGCCACGAAGCGGCCGTCAGCGCTGATGCTGTTTGGATACTGGGTGGCCAGCGCTGGCGCGGTGACGGACGGCAGGCTTTCGTGGCGCAGCGAAATCAATTCCGTCCGGCCTGCCTCCATGTCACGCAGGAAAACGTCGGAGGCCAGGTTCAAATCGTCCGCCGTCATCGTCGCCGCAGCGCTTTCAAAGGCGACGAGGCCTCCTTCGGCGCTAAAAGCAGGCACAATCGCCGCGAGGTCACCTGCCGCGGCGCCGTTCGTATCGGCGCTCACCAGAACGTTTGTGCCAGCCACCAGGTCGCGCAGGTAAAGCTGCGTGAGCCCGTTCGTGGGTTCTGAGGAGAGATCGCCGCCGTTGCTCAGGAAGAACACCTTTGTGCCGTCATCCGCGAGCATCGGGCAGGCGGGTCCTTCGGCGAACGGGACAGGCGATCCCTCCCGACTAACGCCGACCAGCACCTCGCGCCCCAACTGAGCGTCCCACACGAAGAGGAGATTCGAATGCTCAAAGGCAACGAAGCGGCCGTTGGCACTCGGTGATGGCGCGGAGCGCGCCTGCACCCCCTCGCTCACCACGCTGCTTTCCAGGGTCCGGAGGTCGAATCGGTAAAGATTCGTCATGTTGGTGTTGTACGCGTGGAAAAAGACCGCCCGACCGTCAGCGCTCAGCGTGGGATTCAGGGCCCCGATGTAACCCGGCAATGTGGCTATTGCATCCGAGCTGGCCAACGTGGTCGTGCGAGCCTGCAGGTCGCGCACGTAGACGTGTCCCTCGGCGGGCACCGTGTTGCTTGTGAAATTCACGAAGGCCACCAGTCGTCCGTCGGGCGTCATGCTTGCCGACGAACTCGCGCCCTCGCGGCTGCCGGTGCCGGCATCGTTGACGCTCACCAGCACGTTCGAGCCGGCCGCTCGGTCGAACGCGAAGATGTCGCGGGCGCTGTTCGTGTCATTGGGGACAAGGTTGGTAGCGCTGCTCTCAAAGATAACCCAGAGCCCGTCCGTCGAAAGAAGCGGCATCGTGGAGGGGCCGTTCGGAGCAGTGCTGGCATCCGGACCGCGGCTGATGAGCATGGTCACACTACCAGCGAGGTCCCGCAAATACACATCGCTCACGCCGTTGGTATCGCCCGCCGCCAGGTTGGATGCGGTGCTCTCGAACGCCACAAATCGCCCATCGGCTGAAACAGTCGCGCCGAGGGAATTGTTGTCCCCGCCACTAGTGCCGTTGGTGCTGACGCTGACAAGGGTTGTCACGCCGCTCATCCGGTCCCTGAGGAACACGTCGAGATAGGGCAACAAGCTGTCGTTCGTGACGAGATTGTTGGCCTGGCTCGTGAATGTGATGAACCGGCCATTGCCGCTGATGGATGGTTGAAAGGATCCGCCTCCGCCAGTCGTGCTCGGACGCTGGTTGCCCGAAATCAGACCTGTGGGCAGCGCGCCCATCGCGCCGAACGCGGCGACGAAGTGGGCGGCAGCAAAAAATAGCGTCTTCATGACTTTATCTCCCAAAGAGAATTCAGGGCTAATCTGGGGCGATGTAGTGAATCTTCCCGCTGGCGTGTCCCCCTCCGGACTCTGAAACCCGGCGCGCGAAACCTTGGCTGGACAATTCCTCGACCCGGCCGTCGTAAAACAAGAAATTCCCTGCATTGACATGGATCGCGCTCGTAAGTCCGAAAGACGCCGGGAAATTCCAGACCAACCCCATGGCCACGCCTATACCTGAAGAGCAATCATTCCCGGAGCGGATGCTCGGCCGGATGTTCCGATCTCCAGAAACCAGCGCGTTGTTATCGTCGGGAAAAGCGTCCAGCGCGATAATGTAACTCACGGCCTTATTTCCATGAGTCGGGTGCCACAAGCTGCTCTGAGGGGAACCGCTCCATTGAGTTGCGGGGGTTTTCAGCGTGTCGCTGGGACAGACCAAGATCTTTGGAGTGTTCAGCTCATTCGAAAGTATGATGAACTGAAACCAGACGTAGTTGTACAGGCCCGCGGAGGCCCACGTCGGTGCCGGCACTCCCGCGGGACACCCGGCATAATAGCCCAGGCCGGCAGTGTCCCAGACCCCCAGTCCCCCTTCACACCATGGCGTGCGGACGGGCAGTCGTCCTGAGTGTTCTGTGCCCCATTGGTGGTACGCTTGCCCGATCTGCCGGAGGTTGTTCAAACAGATCAGGCGTTCGGATCGTTGCCTGTTGTTGGCCAGCGCCGGCAGGGCCACCATGGCCAGCAACCCGAGCACGGCCAGAATCGTCAGCACCTCCAACCGGGTAAATCCTCGCTGCACATCACCGGCGCCCGCGGCGCTCAATCGACTTCTCTCTAATTGTCTTTCGTTCATAACGATACTTCTTCTAAAGGTTCATTCTAGAGTGGGATAAGATTCGACGGCCAAGGCAGGAAACCAGGGCCCAGCACCCTCCGGTCAATAGTGCGACGTTGGAACGCGACCTCTTATTCCCGAGAAGTTACAGAAGCCGTCGAGGCTCGGCGACTTGACAGGTCGTGGCTCAAACCTCGAGCACCTGAGGAATCAGGAATGGGTAGGCGGCGCGGCGAAATGACGAACGCGAACGACGAAATGGGTGAGGGATGTAGGCGTGAGGAAGATTGGATTGTCAATTCTTGGAACTGTAGACCCCTGCTACCGGGTGTGATTAAAGGTGGGTGAGAAAAATGGAGATTGTCACCGAATAAAATGTACAAATTCAGCCAGATCCGTAAATAGGGTCGGGATGAAGCACAAAAAGGCAGACCCGAACGCGTTGAG
>Ga0134127_10004395_pt1 | contig 10156 bp, 9 predicted proteins | sample KB31753_FD_96459 | JGI IMG/M metagenome (GOLD analysis project Ga0134127, IMG submission 96459) | Terrestrial soil microbial communities with excess Nitrogen fertilizer from Kellogg Biological Station, Michigan, USA - KB3-175-3 | ecosystem: Environmental > Terrestrial > Soil > Unclassified ...
GCTTCCTCAAGTTGGTCCGGAGTTAAGAGCGCGTTTGCGCCGGGCACAACCACGATGTTGTTTTCTCCGCTGCTACCAATCGTGATCAGCGCCACGCCGGAAGATCCCGTCACGGTCTTGACCGCGTCGGTCTTCACGCCACCGTCTTGCAGCGCCTGGCGCAGCTCGGATCCGAAGGAGTCGTCTCCGACGTTTCCCACCATGAATGTCGGATGCCCCAACTTCGCAGCAGCGACCGCCTGGTTCGCGCCCTTACCGCCGTAAAAGGTCTGGAAGTCCGACCCAATGATGGTCTCTCCCGGCCTGGGAATATGGTGCGCGCGCGCCACCAGGTCAAGATTGATGCTGCCGACGACGACAATAGGCTTGAGCATCCTGCGGTTCTACCTCCCAAACATTGGCGCAATGGCAATCAACCCGAGTCCCAGCAGAAAGAAGAAAAACATGGCCGGGATAAGCCTGCGCGAAGCAGCTGGCGCATCCTTGAATTCCTTCCATACAAAAACGCCCCACACCGCCGAGACCATGGTTGCGCCTTGTCCAATGGCATATGAGATCGCCGGACCCACGATTTGCGCATGTGACGCAACGAAATTGAATACCGCGCCGGTGCACCAGATCGCGCCGCCCACAATCCCCCAAACGTGCCATGACGGCTTGGCCTCAGCATATTTGTTCATCGAGACCGGAGCCGTGGCCGTCAGCGGCTTCTTCATCAGTGCGTAGTTAAAAGGAATCGCGCACAGTGCCGTCCCCAGCGCAAAGAAGAAAGCAACTGAATACGGACCAAGCGAATTGTCGCCGGTAATTGCCTTCGTCACCAGCGGGTAGAAGCTCCCCATGAGCACGCCGCAAGCAATGCTGATCCAGATCCCTCGTGAACTGAGTTCGTGCCGCTGTACTTCCCGTCGCCGATAGGCAAGCGCATCCAGAACGATTGCAATGATGACCAGCACCACGCCGGTAAAGATGAAAACAGGTTGTCCCTTTGGCGCGACCATGTAGTTCAGCAGCACGCCAACGACGAGGGCCAGGCCAATCCCAACAGGGAAGGCTACTGCCATTCCGGCAATGTCGATCGCCGCGACCAGCAGCAAGTTCGCGACGTTGAATACCGCGCCTGCCGCCAACGCAAAAAGGATGTGCCGCGAATCCGCCTGATGGATGTTGTTGAGAAAGGAAAGCGGCCCGCCACCCACGCTGCCCAGTGTCAGCCCCCAAAGCAGGCTGCCAAGGATGATGCCGATTTCGTAGTCCCAATAAAACAACTGAAACGGATATCCCGGTGTGAGTTTCAGAGTGTTCGCCCAGGATCCCCAGCAGATCATGGAGATGATCATGAAGCTGAGCGCGGCAAAATAGGCTTCGGGTTGGTACACGAGTGAGTGTCGCCTCCAATGCGCGGCAATTATACGGAATCAGCAACTTACGTTGGAGATGCGACGCTTGGGATGGATGGACGCAAAAGTGAACGGGCGCCGGCATGACCGGCGCCCGCTTCTCGCCGCAGAATCCAAAAACAGGCAAGGGCAGAAGCCGAGGCTAGTGTCTCGCCAGTCTCTTTGTTCCGCTGAATCCTTCGATGACGCTGAGTTGCCAGTGTTGTTTGGCGGGACCAAGAAAGTCATAAAGATTCCATAAATGTCGTGCGCCGCTGTGCGCTAGCCTTGACATAACAATTATGGAGCGAATAAAAAGCGAATATGATACGATCTTCCTCGTGGCCCGTAAACCGGATCTTCGGAGCAGGCAAGAGGACATCCTCTCGCCGACCGACCTGAAGCAGATGCGCGAAGGGCTATCCCGGTTGAGCATTGAAGCTGTCCGGCACGCCTATCAGACCGCCTACGCCCGCTGTCGCATGGTCAACGATCGCGTGCCCAGCGCTCGCTCCATGCAGGAACTCGTGCAGGCCTGGAAACAGCTTTGGACGTGGCGTCATTAGGTTCCAACGGAGTGTTGAGGGCAGAAATGATTTGGCGCTTAGCATCTGACGGTCTGACAAATTTTGTCAGTTCAATGCCGTGAAACCACCAAATAGCGCCTTCATTCTTTAGACTCCACGCCATTGTGCTACCTGCATCACCTTGAAAAAGCTATCTCTTTGCCGTTTCGAGCGGCTCAGAGCCGCCTTGGCACCGAGAGTGCAACACAAAACCCTGATAACTGACGATTGCCAAGAACCTGTCGAGAAAGACAATGCGCAAACAGTTGGGCTTTTCACTAATCGAGCTACTCATCGTGGTCGCGATCATTTTGATCATCGCCGCGATTGCGATTCCTAGCTTGTTGCGCGCACGTATTGCCGCGAACGAGTCGTCAGGGGCTGCGTCGGTTCGCACTGTTGCCACCGCTGAGCTGACGTATCAGAGCTCATACCCTTTGAACGGCTTCGCTTCCAGCATGGCGGAGTTAGGTGGGGCGGACGTGAGCTGCAGTACGGGACCGACTTCGGCGAACGCTTGCATTATTGACTATGCACTGCAATTGGCTGCGACTGGTGGAACCGCCAAGAGCGGGTACTTTTTCGCGGTGGGCGCTTCAGCGGCAACCGGATCAGGGCCCAATGACCAGTATTACGTGAATGCCTATCCGTCGAATGTCGACACAACGGGGGTAAAGGAATTCTGTGCCCTACAGGACAATGTGGTTCGTTTCGTTACACCGGGTGTTTCCGGTGGCAGTTTGAACTCAGTTGGGAGCTGTCAGAACGCCTTTCCGATCGGTAACTAGTTTGGGGTGAATTTCAGATTGGCAAAGTACCTGGGGGAGGGTACGAAGCCAAAACGCCGGATGCTTAGCATCCGGCGTTTCTTTTTACAACAAACCGTGAGGCCTGGCCTTCGCGGCAACGTGTATTCGGATTTCCTGTTACAACTATTTGCCATGAAAGTTCTTTTCATTGGTGGCACTGGAATCATCAGCACGGCGTGTACGGCCCTTGCCGTCGAACGTGGCATCGAGTTGACGCTCCTGACACGAGGAAAGCACGAGGCGAACATTCCACGGGCAGTCAGGATCCTGTCAGGAGACATAAACAATGCCGACCTGGCATCCAAACTGTCGCAAGAGAAATTTGACGCTGTCGTCGACTGGATTGCCTTCGCCCCCGCCGACATCGAGCGGGATATCAAATTGTTTCGAGGGCGCACCCGTCAATTCATCTTCATAAGCTCGGCGAGCGTCTACCAGAAGCCGGCATCGCACTACTTGATTACCGAATCAACGCCGCTGGCGAATCGGTTTTGGGACTACTCGCGCAATAAGATCGCTTGCGAGGAGCGCCTCATGCAGGCCTACCGCGACGAGTCGTTTCCGGTGACAATCATCCGGCCCTCGCTCACCTATGGTGAAACCCTCGTTCCCCTGATCATGAATAGTTGGGCTGAGATGTCGTACACCGCAGTGGATCGCATGCTGCGTGGCCAAGAGATGATAGTTCCCGGCGACGGGACATCCTTGTGGGTCCTTACTCATAACACCGACTTTGCGAAGGGGCTGGTGGGCCTGTTGGGCAACGAGCAGGCCATCGGGCATTCTTTCCACATTACTTCGGATGAGGTGCTCACCTGGAACCAGATTTTCGAAATTGTCGCTACCGCAGCCGGTGTGGAAGCAAAGCTCGTGCACATCCCGTCCGAGTTTATCGTTGCTTGTCTGCCCGAAAAGGAAGGTAGCCTCCTGGGCGACAAATCGCTCAGCGTTGTCTTCGATAACACCAAGGTCAAACGCTTCGTCCCCGACTACTGCGCCACGATGACTTTCGCCCAAGGCATTCGGAAGTCTTTGGCGTGGTTTGACTCGGACCCCGCTCGCAAGCGGATTGACCATCAGGCCAATGCCACCTGGGACAAGCTGATTACGGCTTACGAGAAGGGAATGGCTGAGGCAGTCACGAGTTTCAGATAGACGAAGCGTGGCCCTAACTCAACAGGCCCAGGATCTTCGCAGTTCTCTCCAGCAGCTGTTTCAGCGGAGGTGTCAGGCTGATGAACTCGATTCCATGGTGAAACCCGCTGCGGTGCCGAACGATTCCACGAAGGTCTAGTGTTTGGGAGTTATAAGGCAGGTTTAGGTTCATGGAGATGGCCGCGCCCTTATCCAGTTGGCGAGTCAAAACCAGGCATAGCCCGTTTGGGCTGAAATCGGATGCTTCGCCGCTAAACTCAACGTACTGGTTCCCCTCGAACACACTGACTTGAACGGGAATCGTTACCCGGTGGCGCTCCATTCCGCGCTGAAATTTCTTTTTCGACTCTTTGACCATTTCATCCCACGCGAGGGGGAAGGACTTGCTTAGGTTCATTCTTCGCGTCTGGTGGTCGCGAGTCAATCCAACAAACGCAAATCACCAACTTTGAACGGTAACTTTAGTGATACTGGTTCGTAGCCCATCGATCCTCCTTTCAGGAAAAGATTTCGGTTTTATGCAGATCGGGGCATTTTCCAGGGCCTTGTAGAAGTATGTACTTTCCACGATACTTCTTCTTCGCTTAGACTTGCGGCAGCGGGTTGAATTGCTCGATCTTCTTTCAAAATTTAGGTCCGCAGAAACTCAAACGGTTAGCTTACACAGGGGGTAAGCCGATGCTTGAGGTACATCCGCATCTCCATGGGCTGGTGTTAAAGACACAAGACGCCGATGAGGCTGCCCAGCTTTTGGGAAACACTGCCGTTCCATATCGTTTTCAACCGATCTCTTCGTCTCCACCGTTCTCTACCGAAATTATGGTGCTAAAGGGAAGGAGAGTTATCCTTTCGACCGCCACGTCCACTGGTGAACTCTGGCTTCGATCGGAGATGCCCGACGACGGCTTTGGCCTTGTTCTCGATCTCGGGAAAGGAATTGGCACGCATACTTCGCTTGGCCAGCGGGTTGATGTATCACCGGATTTTTCCTTTATCCAAAATCCTGCAGCCGTCGTCGAAGTAATTTCGCGCGATAAATACCGTGTGCTTTTTCTTCGCATCTCCAGCAACGCCCTCAAAAGCGAGTTAGAAGCACGACTGGCGCGCCAAGTCTATTCTCCCTTAGTTTTCCAAGCGGCTTTCAGAATGAGTACCTCTGCCGGAGACAAGCTGCGGGGGAGTTGCCGGAGCCTGCGACGGGTCCTCAGCACTACAACCAAGACGGAGATCACCAACTCCGACGCAGTTTCACACCTTGAATCCGAAATTATCAGCTTGCTTCTCGAGTCGCAGCCGCACAATTATTCGCGTGAACTGAGCCGCTTTGCCAATGCGGGCAAGTGGCAGCTTCGTGCTGCCGAGGAGTACATGCGAAGTTCCGCCCACCTGCCGCTGTCACTGGGCGACATTTGCGCCGCTGCCGGTGTGAACGCGCGCACCTTGCAGCATACATTTCGTTGTCATCGTGGTTGCAGCCCAATGACTTTCCTGCGCAGAATCCGTCTGCAGGCGGCGCATGATGAACTGTCGCGTCCGATGAGCGAGACCACCGTGGCCGGGCAAGCTGCAAAATGGGGCTTCTTCCATTTCGGGCGTTTTTCACGCATCTATCAATCTGAATTTGGTGAGTTGCCCTCGCAAACCCTGCAACGCTCTCGCCGCAAAATGCAATAGGTAGCCCCTTGCCGCTCAACCCGCCGTCACCGCCCCAAAGGTGGCACGTTGGTAATCAGGGTATGCATCCGGGCGCGCGCAATCTGGATACAATTACGGTGTTCGGTCAGTCGAAAATTTCTCGTTGCCTGAACGCTGACCGCGTAGCTCGATCTACGAATCAGCACGACGCAGAACAGGAGATCACTATGTCTCATCGGCTCAGTCTTGCAATTCTCGCCGTGGCCGTTCTATTACCCGCCATGCTGGCGGCGCAACGTGACGAAGGCCAGTATGTCATTCTCAGCGCACAATACGGCACCGCCGAGCACCACGTCGACGTGACCGATCGTCTACGCGAACTGGCTCGGTCCGATCGCCCTTTTCGCATGGGAAACAGCACGTTTGGCGTCGATCCCGACCATGGGCGAGTCAAAGCTTTGCGAATCTATGCGCGTGGGCAAAATGGTGAAGAGCGCATGTTTGAGTTTCGTGAAGGCAGCACCGTCGATGGCTCGCAATTCCGCGGCTGGCGGCGAGGCGATTGGGGTCGGGGTGGATGGAGCGGAAACTGGGGAGGCAGAGGCGCTGCTCAACCGGAAATGACGGCTGCTCTAGATAATCTTCGTCAGGCGCAGCAGCACCTTCAGGCGGCCAACAATAACAAGGGTGGGCATCGGGAACGGGCGATGCAGCTCATCGATCAGGCCATTTCGGAGGTACAGCAAGGAATGGAATTCGCCGAGCGCCACTAGCTTTTGCGAGGGCTGGTTGCAAAGTGCTGCCGGCCCTTTTTGCCTGCTCTGCCTCGAAGAGGTCTGATCAGTGCAGAATCTGCCGTATCGTGTCCCATACAAACGGCACCGAAAGAATTGTCATGACCACGGTCAGTGCCCAGGCCACGATGTTGAAAAACCGCGAGTTCGTGTATTCACCCATCAATTCTTTTTTGTTAACCAGGATGAGCATAAACACCAGGACTGGTGCGATGGCGACCCCGTTGAATGCCTGCGAATAGAGCTGAATTTTGACGAGAGGCAGGTTGGGCAGCAGGATAAGCCCTCCTCCTGCCGCGATCAGAACCGTATATAACCAATAAAAAACCGGCGCCTCACGGAAACTGCGTCCCACGCCCGATTCGAATCCCAAGCCCTCGCAAACGGTATACGCGGTCGAGAGTGGCAGGATCGACGCCGCAAACAGCGAGGCATTGAATAGCCCAACGGCAAATAAAATGTATGCGTAATCTCCTGCCAACGGCCGCAAGGCCTCTGCCGCATCCTTCGCGTAATTAATCTCGTGAAACCCGTGCACATACAAAGTCGCTGCGCAGGCAGCTACGATGAACCAGGCCACAATATCTGTGAAAATACAGCCGAAAATCACGTCAAGCTTCGACGCTCGGTACTGCCGCTTGGTGACTCCTTTTTCGACAATCGAAGACTGCAGATAGAACTGCATCCAAGGCGCGATCGTGGTACCGATCACCCCGATAGTTCCAAACAGATACTCGTGCTCGAACAATTCTTTGCCCGGCGGCTTTACTGTGGCAACCAACGCCTTCATCCATTCCGCCACCGCGCTACCCTGGGAAGCCGAATTCATCGCAATAAATCCCGAGAAAACGTACGTGATGTAGATGAAGGAGGCAACCAGGAAAATCTTCTCAACGCCCTTGTACTGCCCTTTCACCACCATCAGCCAGACAATTACTGCACAGACGGGGACAGTGTAGTACCTCGAAAGCCCAAACAGTTCGAGGCTGCCCGCAATTCCAGCAAACTCCCCCAGGATGTTGCCGAAATTAATCAGCAGGATCACCACCATCATGATGAAAGTGATCCGCAATCCAAACTCCTCGCGAATGAGGTCGCTGAAACCCTTGCCGGTGACAGCCCCCATGCGTGCGGAGATTTCCTGCACCACGATCAAAGCAATGGTTACTGGAATCATCGTCCACAGCAGCCGGTACCCAAACTGCGCCCCGGCCTGCGAGTACACCACGATCCCGTTGGCGTCGTTGTCGACATTGGCGGTGATAAACCCCGGCCCAATCACGGCAAAGAACAGCAGGATACGGGTTCGCCAGCGTCTCCAAAATCTCATGGCAACAATGTCTTTGTGGATTGAACAGCGCCTAACAGCGGTCATTCAGAATAAATGGGAAGCAGGGCAAATGAACAGGTGAAAACGTTAATTCTTCTTGAACCCGGTTCTTGAAACTGAGTTCGAACAGTTGCGGCTGCCAACACGGTTTCACAAAGTGTTTCGAAACGCGGTTGTGAACGGAGCCGCTGGAACAGACGTGATACCAGCTGCGCAGCGGCGGTATCTGGAACAGACGTGATACTAGCCGCGCAGCGGCGGTATAAGGAAGCCCGGCACGGCAGTGTCGGGGAGGCTAGTAGCAACAAGGAGAGTCCGCTTCAGCGGACGACACCAATAAAGGGCGGCTTGGCACCCAAAGTAGGCAACCTACAGCTTCGCCCTCAGCAAACTGATCACGTCGTCCGACGTAATTACGCCAGTCAGTCTTCTCTGATCATCAACGACGGGCAGCGTCAGCAGATTATATTTATCAAACAATTCCGCCACTTCCTTCTCTCGTGCCCCGGCGTGGCAAGAAATGAGAGGCTCTTGCGTCAATGAACTCAGCTTCTCGTCCGCTTTCGACAATACCAGCTTCGCCAACGGAACCGCCCCTTTTAGGGTGTTGTCTTTGTCCACGAGATAAATCGTGCTGACCGTCTCGACGCCACCCTCAAACCTTCGCAGGGTTTCGATGGCATCATTTACCGTGGCATCCGGATCAAGCGACAGGAACTCGGTATTCATGCGCCCGGCAGCGGTGGTCTCACCGAACTCGAGCAGTTCGGCTACTTCCTCGCGCTCCTCGGGCGCCATTTCCTGCAGAATTTGGCTGGTGCGTTCCTCCGTCAGGTCCGCCAGCAGATCGGCGGCGGCATCCGGATTCATTTCCTCCACGATCTCCGCCGCGCGCTCCGAATCGAGCGACTCGACAATCGCCTTCTGAACCCGGGGATGCACTTCTTCCAGCGCCTCGGCCGCGACCTCCTCGTCGAGAGTCTCAAAAACGGCCTCGCGCTCATCTGGCGCCAGTTCTTCGACGATATCCGCAATATCTGCCGGATGCAGCCGCGCCAGTCGGTCATGCGAAATCTTTAGCTTCACCCGCCGAGCCGGATCGGTCTCGATCAGGTCGACAAACTCCCATGGGATTAGCCGCGGCGGTATCCGTTGCAGCATCACCCGAAGCGCCGTCATCGGAACCACGCCCTTGAGCAGGCGCCGAATGGCTCCGCGCAGGCCGACGTCAACCGAGCCTACCTTCAGTTGAATGCGCCCGGCAGCGCTCTCCGGAAGCAGGTCGACATCATTGACCCGCACCACCTTGCGCCCGTAGACGTCAATAATCTGCTGGTCGAGCAGGTCCCGCTCCAGCAGGAACAAGCCATCAGCCTGAGGCGCTGCCCACTCCGCGGCCTTTGATGCTGCCCTGATTCCGCCATTGACGGACACAACTGCCGAGAAGGGAAGCAGGCGGTCGCCGCCTTTCGTTCGCACAATCAGATTCGAAACCCGCGCCCGGTCGTCAGCGGGGGTGAGTACCACCTCGCGCACACGACCGCACACTTGCCCGGAAGCCTCGATCACCGGGCGCCCCAACAGTTCGGTTAGTGCGAGCGTGGGCATATTTTTCAGAATGTGCCGACAGGAAATTGTTGTCAATAACAGAAAGAGAGAACACCGAACAAAAGTGATTGGGAACCTGATGCTGGTGCCCCACGGGGAGAGTGGAATCTCAAGTCCTGCTCAGGTACCGGCCCATCCATTGCAGGATCAAAGTCCGCATTACGGGTAACTCGACATGTTTGCAGTCGAACAATTCGATCCGGCAGTCTTGCTCATTTCCGTGCTCCCGGTAAAACGGCATCAGGTAATCGTGGATCTTTTCCACCCCAGCCGGTGGCGTCAGCACATCCAGACGCCCGTTTACGCTCAGATGCGCTCTAGGGACGATGAGTTCGTTGATCTGCGCTGTCTGAAAGTGCTTCAGTAGCGACGGAACGTAGTAATAGATCCCGTGCTCCTTCAGCGAATGCGCTTTGATGAGCTCTTCGTAGTCCGTGAGGCAGCACACGTCCATGCAGAGCTTCACTCGCTTGTCCAGGGCCGCCAGCCACCACGCCTTCGTAGCTCCCATCGACATTCCGAATACCGCTAGCCGCTTCGGATCGACTTCTGCCCGCCCAGCCAGGTAGTCCAAGGCCCGCAGTTCGTCGAACAGCATCATTCCGTACAGTACCTGCCCGCGCCACAACATTAGCTTGAAAGCATCTTCTTCGCCGGTGTGACCGTCCGCCTCGCGCTGCCGTTCGCCGAAGCACCAGCTGTCGATCGCCAGCGTGACGATCCCTTTTTCCGCACAGACCGGCGCGTACGCCGGTTGCTGCTCCACGCCGCGCAACAGTTGCTCTTTCCCAAGTCCGTACATCCCGGCATGCCAATGGATGTACAGCATTCCCGGTGCGCGCTCCTCACGCTTATCAGGGATCAGCAGCAGCGCCGGCAC
>Ga0134127_10004396_pt1 | contig 10154 bp, 10 predicted proteins | sample KB31753_FD_96459 | JGI IMG/M metagenome (GOLD analysis project Ga0134127, IMG submission 96459) | Terrestrial soil microbial communities with excess Nitrogen fertilizer from Kellogg Biological Station, Michigan, USA - KB3-175-3 | ecosystem: Environmental > Terrestrial > Soil > Unclassified ...
AGCCGCGGTTGCCGAGTGCTAAGCTTAGTCCATGATTTTTAGGTGTTTCCTCACTATATCAGCACTCGTGTTCTGGATTGGTGCCGGCTTCGCTGCGCCCAAGGTGCCGCCGGCGGACGAGGCGGTGTTGAAGGCGTACGACGCGTTCAAGGCCGGCGATCCGAACAGGTTGCAGCGAGTATCCGGCCAGCTGGGAAGCCATGTCCTGGCGCCCTACCTGGAGTACTGGCGCTTGAAACTGCGGTTGGAAGATATGCCCGACGCCGACGTGCGCGCGTTCCTCCAGGCACAGGCGGGCAGCTACCTGGCCGACCGGCTGCGCGCCGACTGGCTGAAGGTGCTGGGCAATCGCAGCGACTGGCAGAGTTTCGACCGGGAACTGCCGCCGCTCGTGCAGGACGACCTGGAGATCCGCTGCTACGCGTGGCTCGCGCGCCTCGCGCGCCCCGACGACAGCGCATTCGAGGAAGCAAAGGTGATCTGGCTCGAGCCGCGCGAGCTGCCCGAGAGCTGCCATGCGCTCGCCAACAAGATGATCGAGGCGGGACGCTTGAACGTGGATGACGTCTGGCGGCGCCTGCGCGTGCTGTTCGAGGCGGGGCAGCTCAACGCCGCGCGCCGGGCGCTGGTGCACCTGCCGGCCACCGAGAAATTTGACGAAAGGCTATTCAACCAGGCCGCCACCGCGCCGAAAAAGCTGCTCGCCAGCCCGCCGAAGGCTTTCGAGCCGCGCGCGACGCGGGAGATGGTGCTCTTTGCGGTGGTGCGCCTCGCGCGCGCCGAGCCGGAGGCGGCGGCGGAGGCATTGCGCGGCAAGCTTGGCGCGCGCCTGTCGGCCGAAGACATGAAGTATCTCTGGGGACGTGTCGCCTACGAGGGCGCGCGCCGCCTGCTGCCCGAGGCCCATCTCTGGTATGCGCTCGCCGACGTCGCCACGCTGGATGACGAGCAGCTCGCCTGGAAAGCGCGCGCCGCGCTGCGCGCCGCCGACTGGCAGGCGGTGCGTGACGCGATCGACCGGATGTCGGTGGGCGCGCGCCAGGATCCGGCCTGGACTTACTGGTACGGCCGCGCGCTGGGCGCGCAGGGCACGGCGGACGGCGCGCGCGCGTACTACCTGCGAATCTCCGCGCAGTCCAATTTCTACGGACAGCTGGCCTCAGAAGAGCTGGGCATCATTCCACTGGTCCCCGAGCCGTTCACGGTCGTGAGCGACAGCGATGTCGCGGCGGCGCGCGCGGTGCCCGGCCTGCAGCGCGCGCTCGAGCTCTATCGCCTCGACCTGCGCACCGAGGCGACGCGCGAGTGGGTCTTCACGATCCGCGGCATGGACGACACGCAGCTCCTGGCCGCGGCGGAAGTGGCGCGCATCGAGGGCGTTTTCGACCGCGCGATCAACACCGCCGAGCGCACCGCGCACCTGCACAACTACAAGGTGCGCTATCTCGCGCCGTTCAAGGAGGTGTTCAGCGAGTATTCCCGCAACGCCGGGCTGGAGGAAGCCTGGGTGCTCGGCCTGGTGCGCCAGGAAAGCCGCTTCATCGTCAAGGCGAAATCCACGGTGGGCGCGCAGGGGCTGATGCAGCTCATGCCGGCGACCGCGAAATGGGTGGCGAAGCGCAGCGGCATGCAGCATTTTTCCCAGGCGCGCGTCGCCGAGGTGCCGGTCAATGTTGCGCTGGGCACGAGTTACCTGAAGATGGTGCTGGACGATCTCGGCCACCCGGTGCTCGCCTCGGCGGCCTACAACGCGGGGCCGGGGCGCGCGCGGCGCTGGCGCGACGTGCGGCCGCTGGAAGGCGCGATCTACGCCGAGACCATCCCGTTCAACGAGACGCGCGACTACGTGAAGAAGGTGATGTCGAACACGATGTACTACTCGCAGTTGATCGGCGGTAAGCTTATTGCGCTGAAGGATCGGATGGGCCAGATCCCGGCCAGGACGGCGACGGAACGCGTCAACGAAGAACTGCCTTGAAACACGAGAACATTCTGGTGGTCGGCGGTTCCGGCTTCGTCGGCCGGCACCTGGTCGCCGCGCTCGCCGCGCGCGGCGCCCGCGTCACGGTACCCACGCGCCGGCGCGACCGCGCCAAGCACCTGATCCTCCTGCCCACCGTCGACGTGGTGGAAGCCGACGTGCGCGACCAGAAGTCGCTCGAGCGCCTGGCCGAAGGCCGCGATGCGGTGATCAACCTGGCGGGAATTCTGCACGGTCCGGGTTTCACGGCCACGCATGTAGAGCTCGCCCAGGGCGTCGTAAATGCCTGTCACAACGCGGGTGTGAAGCGCCTGCTGCATATGAGCGCCCTTGGTGCAGATCCCAACGCGCGTTCCGAATACCTGCGCTCCAAGGGGATCGGCGAGCAGGCAGTGCTCGCGGCGGACGACCTGGAAGTGAGCGTGTTCCGGCCGTCGGTGATTTTCGGGCCCGAGGATCGCTTCCTGAACCTGTTCGCGCGGCTCGCGCAATTTTTTCCGGTGCTTGCGGTCGGTTCTCCCGGCGCCCGCTTCCAGCCGGTCTACGTGGGCGACGTGGTGCGCGCTTTTGTCGCCGCGCTGGACGATCGGGATGCCGCGCGTAAGCGCTACGACCTGTGCGGGCCGAGGCAATACACGCTGCGCCAACTGGTCGAGTTCGTCTGCGCGGTGACCGGGCGCCGCCGCCTGGTCATCGGCTTGCCTGACAACCTGTCCTACCTGCAGGCCTGGGCGCTCGAACTTCTGCCCCTGAAGCTGCTGACGCGCGACAACTACTACTCGATGCAGGTGCCGAACGTATGCGAGGGCGCGTTTCCCTTCGGCATCCATCCCGTTCTGCTCGAGGCCGTGGCGCCGTCCTGGCTCGCGCCCGCAGGCCCGCGCGAGCGCTATCCGCGGCTGCGCTGGAAAGCCAAGCGCTAGGCGGGGTGGAAATCTACGTCGTAGGGGGAGCTGTACGGGACGAGCTGCTCGGGCTTCCCGTCCAGGACAGGGACTTCGTGGTCGTCGGGGCGACGCCCGAGGAGATGGTGGCCGCCGGCTTCAAGCCGGTCGGCAAGGACTTTCCCGTGTTCCTCCATCCAAAGACGCACGAAGAACATGCTCTTGCCCGCACCGAAAGAAAGAGCGGGCGCGGCTACAAGGGTTTCACCGTCCACAGCGCGCCCGATGTAACGCTGGAGCAGGACCTCGCGCGCCGCGACCTCACGATCAATGCCATCGCCAGGGGGTCTGACGGAAAACTGGTCGATCCTTACTACGGGGAAAAGGACCTGCGTGCGGGAGTGCTGAGGCACGTCAGCTCGGCTTTTTCAGAAGACCCGGTGCGCATCCTGCGCGTGGCGCGCTTTGCGGCGCGCTTCGCTTTCCGCATCGCGGACGAAACCATGCAGCTCATGAAAAAAATGGTGGACTCCGGGGAGGCCGACCATCTCGTGCCTGAGCGCGTCTGGCAGGAGTTCGCCAAGGGCCTCGCCGAGCCGCACCCCGGATTGATGTTCGAGGCGCTCGAGCGCTGCGGCCTGCGCACCAGGCTGCTGCCCGAACTCAAGTCCATCCCGAAGAATCTTTCCGGTCCGCTGCCGGTGCGTTTCACCGTGCTGTGCTGGGCGCTGGCCGAAACGGAAATCAAGGACCTCTGCGAGCGCTTGCGAGTGCCGAATGACGAGCGCGAACTCGCCCTGCTCGCCTGCCGCACGAAGAGCCTGCTGAGTTCCACGCAGGCCGGCGACCTGTTGAACCTCTTCAAGCGCGCCGACGCCTTCCGCCGTCCCGAGCGATTCGCGCTGCTGCTGCAGGCGGCCGCGCTCGCGCAACCCGGCTTCAATCCGGCGAAGATCGACAAGGCCCTTGCCGCGGCCGCGGAAGTGGATGCGGGAGAAATCGCGAGCCGTGCCTCGGCCCCCGCCGCGATCTCGGCGCTCGTCGACCAGGCGCGCGAACAGGCGATTGCGGCAGTGCTTTGACGGTCATGTTTTTTTAAAAAGGGAGTGCAATGATTGACCTGTACACATGGAGCACGCCGAACGGGCGCAAGGTCTCCGTCATGCTGGAAGAGTGCGGCCTGCCGTATCGCGTGCACACGGTGAACATCGGCGCGAACGAGCAGTTCAAGCCCGAATTCCTCGCCATCAATCCGAACAACCGCATTCCGGCGATCGTCGACCCGCAGGGTCCCGACGGCAAGCCGCTGCCGCTGTTCGAGTCGGGCGCGATCCTCGTATACCTGTCGTCCAAGGTTGGCGGGCGATTCCTGCCGGTAACCGACCGGGGCAAGTGGATCGCGCTGCAGTGGCTCATGTTCCAGATGGGCGGCGTCGGGCCGATGTTCGGCCAGGCGCACCATTTCATGCGCGCGAAGAAGGACGAAATCCCCTATGGCAGCGAGCGCTACGGCGCCGAGTCGAAGCGCCTCTACGGCGTGCTTAACAAGCGCCTGTCGGAGGCCGCGTATCTGGCCGACGAATACTCGGTCGCCGATATCGCGACCTATCCCTGGGTGGCGCGCCACGAATGGCACCGCGTGGACCTGAAGGAATTCCCCGCGGTGAAGCGCTGGTACGACACCATCGGCGCGCGGCCGGCCGTGGTGCGCGGGATGGCCGTGCCGCCCGTGGTTACCTGAAAATAATCGTGGTCTGACCCCGATTTACTCCAGTTCAGCGGGGCTGGATGCCGGCCGCCTTGGCCACTGTCTTGAAGCGCTCGTATTCGGAAACGACGAAGGCCTGCATCTCCTTCGGTGAGTACAGCGTCTCTACCGTCGGGCGGCCCGCCTGGAAATTCCGTCCCTCGGGGCTCAACCACGCGGCCTTGAAGGCCTCGTGCAGCTTGTTGACGATGGCATCCGGCGTTTCGCTGCGCGCCATGATCGACGACCAGACGTGGCTGACGAGCTCCGGATAGCCGCTTTCCTTCATGGTCGGCACATCGGGCAGCTGGGCCATGCGCGCTTCACCCGTCTGCGCGAGCGCGCGCAGGCGGCCATCCTTGACGAGCGGCACGATGCTGCTGAAGTCGATGGCGGCGAACGGTACCTGGTTGCCCGCGAGATCGGTGACGGTCTGCGACAGTCCCTTGTAGGGCACGTTGATCAGCTTGATGCCCGTCGTCACGCCGAGCCATGCGGCGACGAGCTCGTAGCCTGCCGAGTAGGTGCCCACCGGAAGCGGGTTGGGCGAATTCCTGTTTGCCTGGACGAGATCCGCGATCGTCTTGTACGGAGTGCTTGAGCCGACGACGAAAGCGACGGGCGTGATGCCGAACAGGAACACCCCCCGGAAGTCATTGATCGGATCGTAGGGCAGGTCCTTCATGACGACCGGGTTCACGGTGATCGGCGAATTGGTGCCGACGAAGAGCGTGTAGCCATCCGCGGGCTGGGCCTTCACTGCCAGCGCAGCAATCACGCCGCTGCCGCCCGGGCGATTCTCGACCACCACCGGCTGCCCCAGCGTCCTCGACACGAACTCGCCGTAGAAACGCGGATTGCTGTCGGCGCCGCTGCCCGCGGCGAATGGCACAATGATCTTGATGGGTTTGCTCGGCCATGCCTGCGCCGCAGCGCCTCCCGGGCCGGCGAGCAGCGCGGCCGCCAGGGCCGCAAGAATGCGTTTCATGGTGTTCCCTCCCTCCGGAACCACTATACGCCGCGGCGAAAGCTCTCCATCAACAGGTCGTCGAAGATCGCCACGGCGCGCGTCCAGCCGGCCGAGGCGCCGCGGATCTTGTGCGGAAAGCACGAGACCACGAATCCGTCGGCGGGTATCGCCTCCAGGTTATGCAGCTTCTCCAGGTGGCAGTAGCCGATGTCTCGCCCTGCCTTGTGCCCTTCCCAGATCAGGCTCGCGTCTTTCGTGTCCTTGTATTTCTCGGCGGTGTAGACGAAGGGCGCGTCCCAGCTCCAGGCGTCCGTGCCCGTGAGCCGCACGCCGCGCTCGAGCAGGTACATGGTGGCTTCGTAGCCCATGCCACAGCCGGCGCTGACGTAGTCGTCGTGGCCGTAGCGTGATCCCGCGCGGGTGTTCACCACGACGATCTCGAGAGGTTTCAGGGTGTGTTTTATTCTTTTTAGCTCTGCTTCCACATCGGCGGCGGTGACGACATAGCCATCCGGGAGGTTGCGGAAATCCAGCTTTACGCCGGGCTGGAAGCACCAATCCAGGTCGACTTCGTCGATGGCGATCGCCCGCTCGCCCTTGTTCATCGTCGGGTGGAAGTGGTAGGGCGCATCGAGGTGCGTGCCGTTGTGCGTGATGAGCTCGACTTTCTCCACCGCCCAGGCGGCGCCGTCGGGCAGGTCTTCCTTTTTCAGCCCGGGAAAGAACGGCGCCATCTGCGGAAAGGTCGCCTGGTGGTCCATGTAGGTGATCTTCGGGCCAAAGGGCGGCGGATCGGAGATCACGTCGTTTTCGAGGTAGATGGAAAGGTCGACGATTTTGCGGGGCATTGGTGCTTACCTCTTCGCGTGGCGCATCAGGAACGCGTTGATGTCATCGATTTTCAACTGCGGCTCGCCTGGAATCGGCTTCGAGCCGACCACGCGGTTCATCCACTCCATGTTCTTCCGCATGCGTTCGACCACCGCGGGCCATTCCCTCGCGGTGTGCATTTGCGGGTCGGGCAGCGCATGGCATTGGACGCAGGCGACGCGGAAGGACTCCGCCCCGGCCGAATTCACCTCGGGAATCTTTTTTGCGTCGAGCGGCCGCAGCGCGTGTTTCCGATGGTAGGCGATGATCGCCTGTTCCTCTTCACGCGAAGGCGCTTCGACTCCGGCCATCATTTCGGCCATCAGCTTGCCCATGTTCCCCTTGCCTTCCATGCGCGGCACCATGCGGCGCACGACGCCGGGCCAGCGCGCGGCGTCGTGCATCGTCGGGTTGGCGAGGTTGTGGCACTGCACGCAGTACCGAAGGGTAAGTCTTGCGCCCTGCGAGTCCGGTTCGGGCAGCATTCCGGCAGTGAAGCCGGGCGGGATGATGCGCTCCAGCATCGGCCCGTGAGGACTGTCTTTCCAAGGCTTTTCTGCTCTGGTTATTAGGGGCAGTAAAAACAAAAACAGAAAAAAACTAAAGCGTGCCACTACGGTCCCCCCGACTGAAACCCAGCAGGTGATCGTTTACACCCTTTCCCACGGCCAATACCTTGAACAGTTCTCCCATCTCGGAGGGCGAGAGCAGTTTCTGAGCCGCCGCCGCCGCGGGCAGGTAACGTTTCGGATCGGCGGGATTCTCGGCGGCGAGCAGGTCGGTGATGCCGCAGTTGATCAGGAACTGCGCCTGGCTGGCGTAGCCGAGCACTTCCAGCCCGGCATCCTGCGCCGCGAGCGCCAGCGCGCTGAAATCCACATGCGCCGTGACGTCCTGCAGTCCAGGGAGATAGAAGGGGTCACCGTGCATGCGATGGCGGTAGTGGCAGGCGAGCGTGCCCATGGAGCGCTGCGGATGGAAGAATTCGCGCGCGGGAAAGCCGTAGTCGATCACCAGGACCGCGCCGCGCTCGAGGAACCTCCCGAGCGAGCGCATCCAGGCACGCGCGAAGAGGGCGAGTTCGCCTTCGTAGCGGCCGGAGGGCGGGAGTTCCGGACTGATTTTTTTTGCTTCGCTTAAAACCGACCCGTCCGCCGCGCGATCACACCATGCGAGCTGGCCTTCATTCGCGCACACGCCGCGTTCCAGCACGCCCGCGCCGGTCCAGGCGAGCGCATGCACGGGCATTGCGTCCAGCACTTCATTGGCGAGCATCACGCCGCGGAAGCGCTCGGGCAGCCGGTCGAGCCATTGCACGCTGCCGCCCAGCAGCTGCTGTTGCCTTTGTCGCAGGTCCGGACTTGTTTCCAGGACAAAGTAGGGAACGGAGAATTCATTCAATATCGACGCCGCAAGGGTTCCGGTACCGGCGCCGAATTCGAGCACTGCTTCACCCGGCTGCAGAAGCTCCTTCAGCTGGCGTGCGAGCGCGCGCCCGAACAGGGGCGAGATTTCCGGCGCGGTGACGAAATCGCCGCCTGCGCCGAGCTTGCGCGCGCCGGAGGCGTAGTAGCCGAGGCCCGGCTCGTGGAGCACCAGCTCCATGTAGCGCGCGAATGAAATCCAGTTGCCCGCGGTGCCCAGTTCGGCATCGATGCGCTCGAGCAGCGCGCGGCTCGCGGCGAGCGCCTGCGGGTCGGGCGACGGCAGTTCGGGCCTGGACAGCGCGGGCGCTGTGGGATGCATGTCGCTGAATTTACCCTAGAATTCCGCCCTGATATGGAGCCGCATTTTGATTCCGGCCTGGAGGGAAAAGTCGTGCTCGTGACGGGCGCCGCGCGGCGCATCGGCGCGGCGATCGCGCGGCGCCTGCACGCCGCCGGCGCCAACGTGCTGCTGCACTATCGCGGCGCCGAAGCGGAAGCCGTGGGGCTGGAAACGGAACTGAACGCACTGCGCGCGAAGAGCGCCTCGAAGATCAAGGCGGACCTGCTTGCGCCGGTCGCTCCCCGGATGCTGGTGCGCGCGGCGATCGAGCGTTTCGGCAGGATGGACGTGCTGGTCAACAACGCGTCGACGTTCTATCCCACGGCAGTGGGCTCGATCGAAACCGGCCATTGGGAGGAATTGACGGGATCCAACCTGCGCGCACCGCTTTTTCTCGCGCAGGAGGCGGCGCCGCACCTGAAGAAAGACGGCGGCGCCATCGTGAACCTGAGCGACATCCACGCCGACCGGCCGCTCAAGGGCTATCTCGTCTACAGCATCGCGAAAGCGGGACTGGCCGCGCTGACGCGCTCGCTGGCGCTGGAACTGGCGCCGGAAATCCGCGTCAATGCCGTCGCGCCCGGCGCCATCGCCTGGCCCGAGGATGGGCAGTTCGAGCCCGCGGAGCGCGCACGCATCGTCGCCACCACGCCGCTCGCGCGCCTCGGTTCCCCCGAAGAGATCGCGCGGGCGGTACACTTCCTCGCCACGGCCCCTTTCATTACCGGCCAGGTCATCGCAGTTGATGGGGGCAGGTCCGTTTACCTATAGGTTTCTTCCGTGCAGCCAGATCCAAGAAAGCAAAATCTCGAAACCGACAAGCTCGCCAAGCGCATCCGGCGCCAGGTGGGCGAGGCGATCGGCGATTTCCGCATGATCGAGGAGGGCGATCGCGTCATGGTCTGCCTCTCGGGCGGGAAAGACAGCTACGGCCTGCTGGATATCCTTTTGGGTTTGCAAACGAAGTCTCCAGTCAAATACGAGCTGATCGCCGTCAACCTGGACCAGAAGCAGCCGGGTTTCCCGGAGCGCGTGCTGCCCGATTACCTGTCCGCGCTCGGCGTGCCGTTCCGCATCGTCGAGCAGGACACCTACTCCATCGTCAAGCGCGTGGTGCCCGAGGGCAAGACGATGTGCGCCCTGTGCTCGCGGCTGCGCCGCGGCGTCCTGTATCGCGTCGCGGGCGAACTGGGCGCCACCAAGATCGCGCTCGGCCACCATCGCGACGACGTGCTCGCGACGTTCTTCCTCAACCTGTTCCATGCAGGGACGCTGAAGGCGATGCCGGCGAAGCTGCTGTCGGATGACGGAAAGCACGTGGTGATCCGGCCGCTTGCCTATGTCGCCGAAGATGACCTCGCCGCCTACGCGGAAGCGAAAGCCTTCCCGATCATTCCCTGCACCTTGTGCGGCTCGCAGCAGAACCTGCAGCGAAAAGTGGTGGGGCGGATGCTGAAGTCGTGGGAGAAGACCGAACCGGGCCGCATCCAGTCCATCCTGCGCGCGCTCACGGATGTCCGGCCTTCGCAATTGCTTGACCGTAAATTATTTGATTTTTCAAATTTGAAGCCTCAACCCCCGCAAACAAGCATTGTGCGGTTCAGGGAACTTGGCGAGCCGTTGTTTGCCGAATAGCGGTGAACTTCAGGGGGCGTAACCGATTCATGGCATTCCTTCTCTTTGCGGGGCTGGTGCTGCTTGCGCTCATGGTGGGCCGCAGCGTGATCGCGCAGGACTGGCGCAACGCGAGTGCCGAGCCGACGGGCCTCGCGCCCGATCCGGCAGCGACGCCGGAGGCGGTAGTGCAGGTCTACGGCGCGCGCACCTGGGGCTGGCGCGGAAGTTTCGGCGTGCATACCTGGGTCGCGGTCAAACCCGCGGGCGCGGATGCGTACACCGTCTATGAGGTCATCGGCTGGCGCCTGCGCCATTCTG
>Ga0134127_10004397_pt1 | contig 10152 bp, 13 predicted proteins | sample KB31753_FD_96459 | JGI IMG/M metagenome (GOLD analysis project Ga0134127, IMG submission 96459) | Terrestrial soil microbial communities with excess Nitrogen fertilizer from Kellogg Biological Station, Michigan, USA - KB3-175-3 | ecosystem: Environmental > Terrestrial > Soil > Unclassified ...
CCGCTCGCTTCGTAGGCGGCGACCTGGTTGCGGACGTGCGGCACCGGGCTCGGCACGCGTTCCCCGTCGAGCCCGCTTTCGGCGTTCAGAGTCATCTCGTAGCTAGACCTGGGCCATGCCGCCGTCGACGCTCAGTTCAGCGCCGGCCACGAAGCTGCTGTCGTCGGAGGCCAAAAACAAAGCAGCGGAGGCGATTTCCTCCGGGCGGCCCATCCGGTTGAGTGGAATCGCCGCGGCGAACTGCGCTCTGATCGCGTCCGCCTCCTCCGGCGAGTCGGCCTGGCCATCCATGATGGGGGTGTCGACCGGGCCCGGGCTCAAGGTGTTGAACCGGATGCCGCGGTCGGCGAATTCGCGTGTCCAGGTGCGGGTGTAGGAGCGGATCGCGGCCTTGGTGGCGCTGTAGGTGCTGTAGCCCGGAATGCCGACATAGCCCGCGATGGAACCGATCAGGATCACCGAGCCACCGTCGCGCATCAGCGGCAGCGCTTTCTGCACGGTGAACAGCGTTGCCCGGGCATTGAGGTCGAAGGTGAGGTCGAAGTTCTCTTCGGTGATCTTGCCCAGCTCTTCGGGCTCGACCCGGCCCGAGTTCACGACGAGGATGTCCAGCGCTCCCTTTTCCTCGAGCACCGTCGCGAACACCTTGTCCAGGTCGGCGCCCTTGGTCGCGTCGGCCGCAACGGTGGTCACGCCGTCGCCGATCAGCGCTTTGGCCTTGTCCAACTCGCTTTGGCGTCGCCCCGTGATATAGACGTAGGCGCCTTCTTCGACGAATCTCGCCGCGGTCGCCAGCCCGATACCGCTACTCCCGCCGGTGATCACGGCGACCTTGCCATTCAGTCGTGACATCAGATGACCTTCCAGTTCCTTGGTGGTGCGGTGGAAATCTTTGAACCGCTCTGTCTAAACAGCAATGATCGCGGGTGTATTCCGTCAAGCCGGTTGTTGCATGTGCACGGGCTACGGCGAGCGACGTACGTGCGCAATCTCGACAGTGACCAGGGTTGTTCGTTCCGTCTCAAGGCCGTCCGGCTACGCCATTCAGACAAGTCTGTCTGATAACCTGGGCGGATGGCGACGAAGACGACGAAACGGCCCTCAGCGCGGGAACGGCTGCTTGCGGCGTCTGATGAGCTGTTCTACCGCGACGGTGTGCATTCCACCGGGATCGACGCCGTCATCGAAAAAGCCGGCGTGGCAAAGGGTTCGCTGTACTACATATTCGGCGGGAAGGACGAACTCGTCGCCGCGTATCTTCGAGGGCGCCTGGACGCATGGCGTGAGCGCGTGAATGCGGCACAGACCGGCATCGATGATCCGGAGGAGAAGATCCTCGCGGTGTTCGACGCGATCGCCGACTACGTGGCACTTCCGGAGTTCAGGGGCTGCCCGTTCGTCAACGCCGCCGCCGAGGCGCCGGCAGGCGAGGCCCAGGAGTTGGCAATAACGGAGTACCGACAGTGGGTGCGCGAAACGTTCCTCGCGCTTGCCGCACAGACAGGGGTGGCCGACACCGCATCCCTGGCAGATGCGCTCATCGTCTTGTATGACGGGGCACTTGCCACCGTGGACGTCGCCAGCACCGCGCGCACCGCGGCGATGACTGCCAAACGCATCGCGAAACTCACAATCGCAGCAGCCAAAGCATCCAGCCCCGCCTGATTGGCGCGCCGAGCCCGATCGACCCGCGATGGACGCGTCGCTGAAGTTCACTGGGGTGGAACTGATGACGCTTGAGATTGTCGGCAAAGTGCGGGCACGATTTTCGCTGACGCCCCGTCTGGGGTTGAAGAACTGCGGGAGCTCACGCAGATGGCCGTAGTTCAGTATCAGCTTCCCGACACGGGCGAAGTCGTTCCGCTGCTGCAGATCGTGCCCTCCAAGAGCGGTGAGGAACGTACTGCTTATTGGTCCAGAGCTTGCCAATGTGCTCGCGATGATCATCACGCGGCTAAGGCAGCGCCACGCGGCCTCCCGGCCGTCAGTCGCTACGACCCGTACGAGCGGGTGGAAGAGGTCCACGCCGAACGGTCCAGAAGTCAAGGCGCGCAATCGTTCTACCATGACCGGCAGGCTGCCCGGGGGATCGGGGGATGCTCCCAGCACGCCCAGTCCGCCGGCATTGGTGACCGCGGCGGCAAGCTGCTCGTGGGCAATGAAACCCATCCCCGCTCCGACGAATGGATGTCGTAGGCCATACGCCCGGGTCAACCGGGTCGGGCGGGGTATGACATCTGCGGCGGGCCCGCTGGACGGTGCTGGCTGTCGTCGATAGCCGGTTCACGGGGCGAGCGGGCATGGCTTCTCCTTACGCATACTCCGCTTCGGAGTATGCTCAAGATAGTCCGAATCGGAGTATTGTCAAACCTGATGTCGAACAAGCAGCTGACGCGTCAAGTCAGCCACACCAGCTTGCGGCGGTCGACGAGACACCGTGGGAAGAGCACGTCTCGGTATCCCTGCGCGGCGCGTACTACTGCGCACAGGCCGCGTTCGAACCGCTCGGCGCACGCGGCGGGACACTGGTGATGATGACCTCCACCGCGGGCATGCAGGGCATTGCGACACTGCCGCTGTACTCGATGATGAAGGGCGCGCTGCGCGGATTCGCCAAGGGTCTGGCCCGCGAGGGGGGTCCCGCCGGCGTGACCGTGAACGTCGTCTCGCCGATCGCGTACTCACCTGCGATGACTGCGGCCATAGAAGCTGATCCACTGATGGGGAAAGGGTTTTCGCGCCAAATCCCGCTTGGTCGCGTTGGTGACCCGGAAAACGAGATGGGTGCGGGCGTTGCCATGCTGTTGGGACCTCACGCCCGATATGTGACCGGGCAGACGCTGGGCATTGACGGCGGACAGTTCACGAGCCAGTAGGGAGACGACATGGAGATCGGCCCGCTCAAACACCCCGAACTCTCGCTGTATTTGGGGACATACACCGACGGTCCGTCCCATGATTGGCGTGCGATGCTCGATATGGCCCGTGCGATGGACGTGGCCGGCGTGGACCGGGTCGTGGTGTCTGACCACGTTGTGTTCGGTGAGAACTTGGACGCCTACGCTGATCCGTCGATCGGCGGTCAGGCGGGCGGTCAGCAGCCGACCGGGCCGGACGGAAGCTGGCTGGAACCGGTGACGGTGCTGACGGCGATCGCCGCGACGACGACCCGCATCCGGCTGGGCACAGCGATACTGCTGGCCGCGTTGCGACGTCCCGCGGTGCTGGCCAAGCAACTGGCCACCCTGGATGTGTTGTCGCAAGGTCGGGTGGACCTGGGGGTCGGAGTCGGTTGGCAGCGTGAGGAGTACGAAGCCGTCGGATTGTCCTTCGCCGAGCGCGGACGGCTGCTGGACCACACGCTCGAGGTCTGCCAGACGTTGTGGACTCAGCAGCGGGCGTCCTATCAGTCCCCCGAGTTGACGTTTGACGGCATTCACCAGATGCCCAAGCCGGTGCAACCCGGAGGTGTCCCCGTGTGGATCAGCGGCACCGTGAACAAGGCCGTGGCGCGCCGGATCGCACGCTTTGGCAGCGGCTGGATTCCGTGGGGCCCGGCCAACGCGGACATCTCCGGTGCGATCGCAGCGATGAAGGACAAGGTGCACGAGTTCGGCGGCGACCCTACCGGCCTGCAGGTTCAGGGCATCGCACGCGTCGTGAAACGCAGCGACGGGTCTATCGACCTCGCCGCAACGGCGGGTGGGGTTCCAGCGCTCGTCGCGGCCGGAGTCACCGATGTCCGGTTCCCGGCGTCGTTCTCCGCTGATCGCGATCACGCGGTCGAGAGCCTGTCGTCGCTCGTCCAGGCTTTTCGCGACGTGACGCGCTGAGGCATCCGGGCACCCATGCAGATTCGCCACCACACGCGATCAACGAAACCCGCTGTCATCCTTCACCCTTCGGGCTCGCGAGCGGCTGTAGGTCGCCCGCGGAGAACGAATGCACTTTCGTAAGCAATAGGGTGGCTCATGCGTGCCTTCGGCGCCTCGGCCAGTAGGTTGCGGGCGGATTAGCCGCTCGAAGCTTGGGCGCGGTGGCCCGTCGCTGGGCCATGCGGCGAGAAACGGCTCACAGACTCCGCTGCGATGCTCCCACCAACGCGCTGCCGTCAGCGCCGGTTTCGGTGTCGGCCGAAAGTGCGCGCAGTGGTACCGAGATGGTGATCTCGGTTCCCGGAGACGTCGACCGCACGTCGAACTGTCCCTCGGACGCCAGTGCCTTGGCGCGAATCGAGGACAGGCCGATATGACCTTCTTGAGCTTTCTGCGCCATGGCGGCTTCTGAGATGCCCACGCCGTCGTCGGAAACGCGCAACACGGCCAGACCATCGTCGCGGCCCAAGTCGATCCAAATGTGGTGGGCCTGCGCATGCTTGATGACGTTGGTCATCGTTTCACGCGCCGCGCTGTAGAGCACGTAGTCCGCGTCGGTGCGCAATCCATCAGGCCATCTGCGGGCGTCAAGCTCGATCGTAAGTTCTGTACGCGAAGTGAGACTGTCGGTGAGGGCGGTGAGCGCTGCTTTCAGTCCCAACCGCGCCAGCACGTCGGGATGCAGTTCGCGGACCACATCGCGCAACAGTTGTGAACACTCGACAAGGGCCAACTGCACCCGATCGACGGCGACTGTCGAGCCGTCCCGTACGTCTTCCAAGTCCTTACGCGCAACCAAAACGTAATGAGGGGCGCCGTCGTGCAGGCGTTCGGAGATCGCCTGCCGCTCATGTTTTTCCACTCCAAGTAGGTTCCGAAGCAACTGCGTTCGCTGCCGTGCCAGCTCTGCGATCGTCTGCACCTTGAAGCGTTCAATGACCGACAAGGCCACATTGCCGCCTGCAAGCCCGGCCAACACCGTCGAGCTCAGAAGAATCGAAGCCCACGGCTCATTGTTGGATGCTTGGGTGATCCAGCACGGGGCAATGAATGCGGACAGAGTCGGGATCGCGAGCGCGCCGCTGATGACGGGATCGAGCTGTGCTGCCGCGATCAACGGGATCAAGAAGAAACCAACCCTCATCACGTTTGATGTCCAGTCATCGGGTGAAGTTAGGCCGGTACGAACCGAGAGAACGGATACGATCGCGACGTCGGCGGCGAGCACTGAAATCGTCATGAGCGTTCGGGTAAGTACCACGGTGCGCGCCGCTGTCCGCAGCGCCCAGGTACCCCAAAATCCGACCAGCACCGCATATAGCGCCAAGACAGCCACACAAATCGGCAGGGTTTTGCTTGGCGGCTCACACGTCAGAGTCACGCCGGCAAAGACGATCAGCACCATGCGCAACGCAAAATTGCAGCGCGGTACCCAAGAATAGATACCGTTGGGAGTCCTGCGGAGACTGCTGCGCGCGATCGTCGACCGCATCCTGGCTTTGTCCGAGCATGGGCGGCTACTGTCCCGTCGCGACTGCGACAGCATATCCCTGCGAGTGTGGCTGCACGGTCACCTCGGCCATCGCCCCCAGCTGGGCGGCGGCGAACCCTTCCAGAAATCAGGTCGGCTCGTACCCGACTGCTGCGCGTAGGTGGTGACGAATTCATTGAGGAGCATGGATGTGGCAGGTGGGACCTTGGCTCCCGATTCTTTGGACTACACCGCTGTCAATTGATGGTAGTGGTGCCGCGACGACTCGATGTGGCGATGCGCCTTAGCAATTCGAAAGAACCCTGGACCGGAGGTGGGTGCGTTGGCGCCCACGGTGTTTCTCGGCCGCGCGCGCAATCTTTGCATTTCGGTACTGCGCCGGGACCCACTCATGACTGCGAGGCGTTCGACACGGTGAGGTCGTCTGCTCATGACGGTCTGCTGGCGTGCTGGGAGTGGTGCGCTGAGTGGGGAGACGACATTGACGACGAGGCGCTGTGGTCGCCGGTGAACCCGGCCGTGGCCACGGGCCGGGTGCCGATGCAGGCCGTTCTCGACGACCTGCGCTGTGCAGCCCCCGGCTCAGCAGTCGGCCCGCCACCAGATGACCGCGTTTGAGCGAAGTACTGTTCACCAGCTCAGCGAGGAACCTTCCCCAGCGTTGCTGGCAGTGGCGTCGCCCAGCGCGAGCCCGAGCATAACGGCCAGGCAGCCGCGATCCGCGCAGTCATGTTGCGCGACCGCTCCAGCGGCCACTGGACGGGTCGAGGTGGTGGTGTTGGCAGTCATTTCAATTCTCCTGTTTGCGTTGTCATTTCGGACGTTCACCGGCTTGTTCCGGCGACGTACCCACTGTGCTGCGGCAAACGGGACGTGTCTGTCCGCCAACCGGTCCGCACACGGGATGAACTCGACGTCCTCCGATTGGGGGACATCCGGCGGACAGCCGGTTAGCGGTCGGCTTGCCACCATCGGGATGTAGGTGGCGAAGAAGCAGACCCCTCCGCACCCGCATCGAATACGAATCCAAGTGTTTCAGTTGATCGAAGCGAAGTTGGGCAAGCTCGCCGTGCGCGATCTGACCGCTACAGCGGTTCGGGCGTGGTTCGCCGGTCTGGATTCAAGCAAGCCAACGCGTAACGGCCACGCGTACGCGATCCTCAACATGATCTGCAACACGGCGATCAAGGACGGCTTAGTGGTCGCAAACCCGTGCGACGTGCGTGGTGCGATGAACCCAAAGGTTCGCAAACAGGTCAAGATTCCGACCACGGTCGAACTGCACGGTATTGCCGACAAGCTGGGCACTGACGAACGAACCTCCCGTTTCCGCGCCCTGGTGCTACTTGCTGGTTGGTGCGGAATGCGGTTCGGTGAAGTGACAGAACTGCGGCGGCGTGACTTCGCCGCCGATTGCACCGTGGTCACCATCTCGCGTGGCGTCACACATCGGGCAGACCCGAATACACCCGGCGCTGATCGTTGCCGAATCGACACCACGAAGAACGGCGAACAGCGCACGGTGACGATCCCGCCGCACATTCGCGACGATGCGAAAGCGCGTCTATCGGCCCATGTTGCTCTGGTGTTCGCTCCCGTTCGCGGTGGCTGCCATCTCAATGATCGGGTGTTCAACCAAAACGTGTTCAGAAAATCAGCGAACGACGTTGGCAAAGAAGATTTTTCGGTCCGCGGTCTACGACGTTCGCTGGTGCCAAGAACGCTCAGATGGCAACGCTGACCGAGAACATGGCGCGGCTGGGCCACAAGACGGTCGGTGCCGCAGTGCGCTACCAGCATTCGGAGGCAGGTCGTGATGCGATCATCGCTAATGCGTTGCCTACCAATGCGATTGCCGAACTGCAAAACCAGCGCCGATGAGAAGCGGATGGGTGACGGATAGGTAGAACCCGGCACCAATTGACGCATCTGCCGCTGGTCAAGATGCTGTTAACCGCAGGTTGCCTACCTGCGGACCTGACCGGCTAGACCTCGTGCGAACGCTAAACACGGTGTCCCACAACATAATTAGTGATCGGTCATCCAGCAACGCGCGCCACATTGTCGCGTGCTCGTTCTGGGCCGCTCGGCGCGCTGGCTCTCGGCGCATCCTGCACTGTTCGGCCACCGCGTCCTCCAGCGACATCAGCCCCGTGGGCGGTGGCTCCGGCGGCAACAGCGGGTTGATTTCTGGCGCTGTGTCGAACGCTGAGCCATGTTCGTCACTATCCGGCGGTATCAAAAGGCCGTCGTCGCTCTCGACACGGGCGCGAGAGCGCATCGTCGCGGTCAGCTCGTCGCCGTCGTCAACGATCTCGGCGTCGACCACAAGATCGTAGTTCGCCGCAGGCAGCGTGTGGGAATCCGCCAGGGAGTCGTCAATTCGGCCAATCGATTTGCGATGCTCAGCGCGCGAACCGCTTTGGATTGGGCCGTAGCGATTCCAAAACCTGTTCCCGTGGTTACAAGGCCACTTCGACTTCGATGCCCGTTTTCGGAACTTAATCGCGCACGGGCCAAAGCATCACGGATCGCTTGCAGTGCAACGGGATCGGCGACGTTGCCGCCGAGTGCGAATGAAAGCAAACGCTGAACCAGTGCCTCTGCCGCCTGTTGCAATCGACGCTGAGCTTTCACTCTCGTTTGCGGTGCGGCTGCGCGGTGGGCTCTGCACACGTTTCCGCCCAAACTCCTTGCACTCGGTGGCGCCGGCGCAACAATCACACAGAGGCCCGCGCCGCTCGGATTCGGTGGCGCCGGCGCGACACTCGCAGGCCGACGGCGCTATCAGCGTTGGCTACGCCCGTCGCCACACCGACGCATTCGGCTACGTGGTGCTGGCCAACGAGCTGTCGCTGGTGATCGCGCCGATCGCCGGGCTGCTCGGCGCCCTTATCGGGCACGGGGTGGCACCTGGCGTAGCCGTCGGATGCGCCCGTTACCGGGCGTCGCCTCGGTCGCATTTCGCGACTGAACTCAGCTAGCGGACTGCCCCAGATTGGTTGGCAGGCCATCCGACGCGGATATAGCGCCTTCGGGAGACTTTTCGAGTCAGCATCAGCATCGTGTCACCCCGCAAGAGAAAAGACACTTGTCGCGATGCCGCCGCGCGGCGTCGGCATCGCCGTCGCTTTCGGAACTGTCATCGCCCACGCCGACCCTTTGCGATATCGGGCGTGCGAATCGGTCCGAGCGAGTAGGGTCCAATTAACGCGCACGTCGGTGACGTGCGAGTCGACGGTTCGCTTACGCGGCCGCCCTCCAGGACGAAAACTACACAGAAGTACCTCTGGAGGGGAAATGGACGTCGTGTTAGGCGTGTCGATGACACGCACAACGGTCCGCATGGTTCTTGTGAATGGTGTGAAGGCCGACGGTCTCACCCTGGAATCCGAGGTGTTCGATACCACCGCTGAGGGCGGTGCTCCACCGTCGAACGCATCAGAATTAGTGAGCGCCGCGATCCTGGGGACTCAGCAGAGCGCGCTCGCCAGCGATCATCATGTGATAGTCACCGGGGTGACGTGGAGTGACCCCAACGAGGCGCTCGTGTTGCGCGAAAGCCTGACTGCACAAGGCGTCGAAGACGTCACATTGGTGCCGGAATTGCGCGCGGCGGCCGCGCTCGCCCAGGCCGTCGGCCAGGCGGTGGGCTACGACACGACGGCATTGTTGTTCATCACCAAGGAGACGGCGACGCTGTGTGCCGTTGAAACCGCCGGTGGCTCGATGGTGAAGGTGCTCGGTCGACGACTGGACAGCGCGGATGCGATGCCGGTGCTGACAGATATAGTGGCGACTCTGGAGGCCCGGGAGTCGCAACCGCAGGGTCTTTTCGTAGTTGGTTCCGGCGTAGACGTCGGCGCGGTGAAGTCGCATTTGGAAAAGCGGGTGACGTTGCCGGTCATCGTTCCAGAGGACCAGGAAATGGCGTTGGCCCGTGGTGCGGCGCTGACCGCCGCCAACGCGCCCCATGTCGAGGCGTCCACCAGCGCCATGGCCTATTCCCTTGACCCTGACGGTGAGACGGCCGTGACCGCGGCCTCGGTTAGCGGCGATGCGGACACGCAGCAGGCGCCGGTCGCACGTGCGCACACCGACGAGACTTCCAGCGGCCCGAAGACGAATGACGCCTGGGAAGGCCGTGAGTCGTCGACACCGGTCGGCAGTCTGGTGGCGGCGATTTTCGTGATAAGCGTTGTGGCCCTGGTCATGTCGATTGCCGTCAGCGCCCAGCCGACCGCCGATCGGAGCGCCAGCCTCGGCCTGAATGCCAATCTTCCGAGCACCGCGGCGCCGGCACCTCCGCCGGTGCAGGAGGCGCAGCCGATCAGCCCGGCGCCAGCTGCCCCGCAGCCGCCGCCGGAGACCATCCCAAAACCTGTGCCAGTTGTGCAGGAGGCGCCGCAGCTCGCGCCGCAGCTCGCTCCGCAGCAGGCCGCGCCGCGCACCGTGCTCACCCAGGATGCTGCGCTCCGGCCCCAGGCACTGGCACCGGCGGCCCCGCCTCCGGCCCCGGCCGCGCCGCCGCCCGCACCAACGGACGTGCCGGCGGCACCCCCACCGGTGCTGCCGCCACCTGCTGCACCACCACCGGCGGCACCACCACCGGTGATCTTGCCGCAGATCCTCCAGGTGCTATCGCGGCTCGGGCGGGTGTACAGCCGCCCGCCGCAACAGATTCCGCAGCAGCAGCCCCAGTACCCGCAGCAACAGTGGCCGCAGACCCCGCCGCCGCAACAGATTCCGCAGTACCCCCAGTACCCGCAGCAACAGTGGCCGCAA
>Ga0134127_10004398_pt1 | contig 10152 bp, 6 predicted proteins | sample KB31753_FD_96459 | JGI IMG/M metagenome (GOLD analysis project Ga0134127, IMG submission 96459) | Terrestrial soil microbial communities with excess Nitrogen fertilizer from Kellogg Biological Station, Michigan, USA - KB3-175-3 | ecosystem: Environmental > Terrestrial > Soil > Unclassified ...
CAACGGAGAGGAAGGTGATGTGTAATGCACCCCATCAATTGTGGTTGTACAACTTGCGCGATGGAGAAAGCGCGGATATAACTTCGCCCCGGTCGCTAATGATGGTGGCCGGGGCGCTATGCTACGATTTTCGCGAGGACTTGGCGAAGGTGGGGATAGCCCTCCGGGAAATTGAACGGGTGCCCCATCTAACCAATAATCGGAGTGTGTGATTACCTAGCCCGCATCGCCGAATTGGAGCGGCAGCTTGCCGAGGCGAGAAATGCACTCCAGACAATTGCGGTGGAGAAGACCCATTGACGGGAATCGAGCTGCATTGTGGCGACGCGATGGCGATTCTGCCACGGCTACCGGATTGCTACGTCATCACTGATCCGCCCTACGGCGTGAACCTCATGAGCCACGGCACGCTCTTCCGAGCGTGCCGTGGCGAGCGTCCCGCATTCCGCAAGCGAACCAAAAGCATCATCGACGGCGACGAAAACCAGGCCATCGGCGCGGCCGTACTTGCATATTGCTCTTCGCGTGGCTGGCCGGTGGCCGCGTTCTCCAGCCCCCTGCATCCGTGGCCCGGCGAATGGCGTCAACAGCTCATTTGGAACAAGGGGCCAGCGGTAGGCATCGGCGGGGACCGCAAGACGTGCTGGAAGACGACTCATGAAGTAATTCAGATTGGCATGTTCCCCGAGGTATTCGGTTCGCGCGACGAATCGATACTGCATTTCCCCATCACGCCCGATAACTACGCCGATCACGTCGCCGCGAAACCGCTGAATCTCTGCCGATACCTGATTGATAAGTTAGTTCCGCCAGACGGTGTTGTCCTTGATCCCTTCATGGGCAGCGGGCGCATTGGTGTGGCGGCGATGCAGCGATCCAGGCGGTTCATTGGTATTGAGATTGATCCGAGTCACTTTGCATTGGCCAGTCGACGGCTTCGAGAAGTAGATGGTGCCGGCTCTCTTTTCGACCCGTGCCTTTTCCCGCCAGAAGAGCCTTCTTCAGAGCCGCATACGCTTCTTGAGGGTTTTGAAACGGTCCTGGAAGCTCCAGCAGTGATCCTCGATGCAGCGATTTGACTGCCCAGCCGTCATCCACCGGATAAGCGAATCGGCACGTGATTGATGCACGTACTTCGCGGGCCTTGATAAGCAGCAACAGGGCTTCCCAGACGTTTCGGCCTTTCGCCAGGTGCTGGCGAACCATCTTTCCCACTCGATCGGCGGCACCGGGGCTGGGGTACAATCCGAAGTTGACGGGTTCGGCGAAATGCTTTCCGGGTGCTTGTTGCGTCAGTTGCGGCGGAACTCGGAGTTGAAACAATCGAGGTGAACTATCGCATCGGCGAACCCACTTCGGCAGCCACGGTTCGCGCCGCTCCCGGTGTTTCGTCGTACACGTTTGCATTCGCGCTCCTCCCTGATAAACTTTGGGAAGAGTCGCGAACGTGCTGCCCTGCACGGTTAACGACGACCACGGGTCTTGGGGAGCGGCGATTCCCCCGGACCCGTTTTTTGTTTGTGGTTGAGAGGTAGGATACGGGGAGGCGTTGCCTGCAGGCAAAGAAGAGGGTGATGATTGAAGGTGAAGCCGCCGTTGGAAAGGCGGACCACGGGGGAAGTGCGAGCGTGTGGCGGAGAAACGAAAGAAGGCTGGTAAGACGACGAAGCTGACTCCTCAAGTTCACGCAGCGATAGTTCGACACGTCAAAAACGGAACTCCTCAGAAATATGCCGCCCAGGCTGCTGGGATTAAAGAGAGCGTCTTAAAGGACTGGATCAATCGTGGACGCCGGGAGAAGTCCGGGATTTATTCCGACCTTGCCAACGCATTAAAAGAAGCGTTCGGTGACTTCGTTGCCAGCAATGCCAAAGTGATTCAAAAGGCCGCCGACGGAGTGATTGAAACTACCGTCAAAGAAACCATCGGGGCGCCAATACCGAAAGCGGATGGCACTTTCGGCCCTGGTCTTGTTATTGAGCGGATCGTCACAACTCGCAAAGTAATTGCGTGGGCAGCGGCAGCATGGTTGCTCGAACGTCGCGCGCAAGAAGAATTCTCGAATGCGAAGTCGGAATTGCAACTTCTCAAAAAGCAACTCGCATCAACAAACGACAAATTGGAGGCGTTACTTCGTGTCCAGCAGCAAGTCACTTCGTCGCCGGTCGAAACAATTGGAGCGGAAGACCATCCCGTTTCTCCGGTTGGCGGCGAAGCAGACATCAACTCAATCTGACCCGTCTTTTGAACTCTTTGGCGGGAATGCCGTAGCATTTAGCTCGCAAGCCGAAGAGCAGCTATTGGCCGGCCCAGCGGGTACGGGAAAAACTCTGGCAAATCTCCTTCGCGTTCGCGAAGTCTGCAAGAAGTATTCAGGGGCACGCTGTTTGATCGTTCGGAAGACTCGTGAAAGCCTCACGGAGTCGGTGCTTGTTACCTGGGAACGGTTCTTGCTCGGTCCGACGCATCCAATCCTCACAGCTCGGCCCGTCATCCGCCGCGTTCGACAATCCTATACATTCCCGAACCGTTCGGAGCTCGTGGTCGGTGGCATCGACAAGCCCGGCAAGATTCTTAGCTCCGAATACGATTTGATTTACATAAACGAGGCAACAGATCTTACCGTTGAAGACTGGGAAACGCTCTCTTCCCGGCTGCGTTCCGCTCGCGTCCCGTATCAGCAACTCATCGCCGACTGCAACCCCACGACCCCGCACCATTGGCTATACAAGCGTCAGCAGGCCGGCCTCGTTAAGATGATCGAGACGACGCACAAGGATAACCCGGCCTACTGGGATCGAGAGAAACAGGAATGGACGCCTGCGGGCAAGCAGTATCTAGACCGGCTCACGCGAAGCCTTACGGGCACGCGGCGAGAGCGTTTTTTGCTCGGCAACTGGGTAGCTGCGGAAGGCGCGGTCTACGCTTACGATCCACGGGTTCACGGGCTGGCGGACGATTGGGTTCCTCCAGCATCGTGGCCGCGATTGTGGGGAATCGATTGGGGGCAAAGCGCCCCAACTTCGCTCGGCATGTTCGCTATTGACCCTGACGGTCGTCTCCATCATTACAAGGAGTTCTACCGTACGCATACTCGGGCTGATTCTCTGGGTCTCTGGGCGAAGGGCGAAGTCGATTCCGGTCGCGAGCCGGTCCCATTTGCCATTGTCACGGACATTGATTTGAACGGCAGTGTTTCCGAGTTTAAGAAAGCGTCCGGGCTGCATGTTACCATCGCGAAGAAAGACGACCGGGATAAAGGCATCCATCAGATGCAGGCACGCTTCGACTTGCAACCCGACGGGCGACCGAGGATATTTTTCAAGGCGAATGCGCTTGCCCACTCTCCCGACCGAGTATTGATCGACCGCGGCGACCCGACGAACTGCATTGAGGAATTGGTGGGGTACGTTTGGAACCCGGACTTCCTGAAAGACGAGCCAATCGCCGAGCGCGACCATGCGTGTGACCGCACGCGCTATATCGTGGTCTACGCGGACAAGCACTTCCCGAATCCTTACAACGCCGGGCGTGAGTCGGCGTTCAGTTACGACCGCTAGCAGGCAACCATCCGCAGCATGATAGCCTTTGGAGGTTGTCATGCCGATTGGCCCCGTTGCGCGTCATATCGCCGCCACGTCGCGCGAACGAGAGTTCTACACGAGTCTGATTCCCGTTCAAAATGCGCCGGTCGATCTTCTCGGTCCCGTCGGCCTCGACGCCATCGGTTCGCGCCCGATGATCCCGCCGCAAGCGCCAATCCATTCCCGACCACGCATACCCAGCGACATCTTCAATGGCCCCTATCGCGGCCCCGATGAGCTCGATAATTACAGCGGCGAAACCCCTTACATGCGGCTCATGTTCCGGCGGCTGTACGCCACGGTGCCGGAAGTGCTCGCGGCGATTGACGGCAAGGTGAATGCGATTGCGGCGGCCGGCGTCAGTGTGCAACCGGAGGATCGGTCGAATCCAGCGGACCGTGAGGCAGCGGAGTTCCTCGATTGGACCGTGGAGCAATCGGAGGACGGCTGGGATGGGATCATTCGCGACGTGGCAATTGGTGCGTTTATCGACGGTTGGTCGGCGGTCGAACCGACGTTCAACGGCCAACGGCATCCGAAGATCGGCGCGGCCAGCGGGTTGGAGTACTCCCGTGGCCTCGACACGCAATATCTGAGGCTAGAACTCGATCAGTTCCGCCGAGTGCTCGGGATTGTGAGTTTGCGGCGCGGGCTGGAGGCGTTCGACCCGGAGCAAGCGTTCATCTACACCCACCGCAAGTGGTTTTCCAATCCGTTCGGCAACTCCGATATTCGCTCGGTGTACCAGACTTGCTTGATGATCGAAGACGCATTTCGACTCTGGGACGTGGCGTTGAAGTTATTTTCGCAGCCATATGTTCACGGCAAAGTCGGCATCGTGAACCAGCGGAAAGAGATGGAGAAGGCGATTTCGCATCTCCGTGGTGCCGGGTACATCGTCACTGGCGAAGATGATACGGTTGAACTGTTGAACTTGGTATCGGCGACGGGATTTGATCAATTCAAGGTCAATATCGAGAGCAAGAGAGAGCGGGTATTCCTTGCGATACGTGGGGCGTATTTGCCTTTCTTGGAAGGTCAGGGTGGCGGTGACCGGCGCGGCGATACGAAGGTTCACGAGTCGTCGAGTGATGCGAATGTGGACTTGCCGGCGCGAGCCATCGCCCGCGTTCTCCGCCGTGGTATCGCGGCCCCAATCACCAAGTTCAATTTCCCGACCGCCGGCGTGCCGATCATCCGCATCGGCGGTACGGACTGGGAAGAGACGAAGATGATTGTTGATTTGGTGCAGAAGGCGCAAGCGATTGGCGCGAAGGTGTCCGCGAAGTACTTCCACAAGGAAACGGGGCTGCCGCCGCCAGAAGACGAGAACGATATTTTGACGCCGCCGCCGGATAGTGGCCCGGATGGATCGGGCGGTCCAGGTGGATCAGGTGGGCCTGGCCCGTCCGGCGCTTCGCCCGGCGCTTCGCCAGTCCCGACCCCGGAGCAATCGCTCGATAATCCCAGCGGCGCTTCGCCGAGCAAGCCGGCAGCCCAGCCCGCTCCAGACGCAGGACCGAAGCCTGCGCCTGCGCCTCCTGCTGCACCTACTGCTGCACCTACTGCTACGGTATCGCCTCAAGAGGAACCTTCGGATACGTCCACGCCGCCGGAACTATTCGCCGCGATGCTTCAGGCGAAACTGGAAGGCGACGATAATGCTGTCGATGAGCTTGCGGCGCTTGGTGCCGATCCGGATGGGCTCACGGAGATGCTCGCCGATCATGCGGCCGGCACGCAGGGAACAGTCAGCGCGAAAATGTTCTCCGCCTTCGCCAAGGCGTTCTCCGGCGAGTGGGATGAAAGCAAATATCATCGCGACCACGGCAAGTTCGCGCCAAAAGACGGCGGCACGATTACCGCTGACGCGCACGACGGCGCACACCTCCAGGGCAAGGACGTTCATCCGGACCGTGCTGAACCGTGGCACGATACCGCGACTCTGGAGAAATCTGCGGACTCATGGACGGAGCGAATCCTCAAGACCGTCAAAAACATCCCCGTTGCGATCTATTCGAAGACGAAAGCGAAAGTCGCGAAGATTTATGACCGATTGCAGGTCCGCTACGGAAAGAACGTGGCGCGGCTGGCTGTCGCCGCCGGCGTGGTCGGCTTAGCCATCCCGCTGCCCGGCGCATCTGCCGCGATGGCCGCTCCCGTGCTGGCGATTGCCGAACTGCACAAGCAGCTTGGCCGCATGCGCGGCGAGGGCGACGGCGAGCCGAGCGTTGTCCGTCAGGCCGGTAACTGGATGCTCAAGATGGCGTTCGGTGAATCCGGCGAGCGATTGGGCAAATCGTTTGCTGCATCGTTCGCAGAGGACACGCCGCTCGCGGCCGGGTTGGCTATCCGGGCTGCGGACACCGGCCGGCTGCTCATGCTCCAACGTGCCGATGGCGATTCGCACGGCGGCATGTGGGAGTTTCCCGGTGGCCATGTCAAGGATGGCGAGCTTCCCGAGGAAGCGGCAAAGCGTGAATGGTCCGAAGAGACCGGAATGGAAGTTCCTCCCGACCTGACGATTCACGATTCGTGGGATGAGGGACCGTATTGCGGTCACATCGCCGAAGTGCCGAACGAAGATCATATTCAACGATCTCGCCCCGGAGAAAACAACGAGCGATTATGTTGGATTTATCCGGATGCCCTTGATCATCCCGACGTTCGACCGGAGTTGCGCGAGAGCCTTGCGTCGATTCTGCCGCTCCTTCGTGGTCCGGTCCGAAAACTCTTCGGATGGTTCTCCGATCCAACCCCACGAAGCCCATCCCGCGCCACGAACTCGGATAATGGGTCGCACGCCTACGGCACCCGCGCTCAGTCCCTACTCGCCTGGCAACGCCGTGAAGATAAAGGCGAGGCCCACCCGAAGACGACGAAGCAACTTCTGGTTGAGCACAAAGAGGCAATGGAGGGGAAACGACAGGAAGCCCGCAAGGCGTTCCGCGATGCGATCAATGACCCGATGAGCGTACGTCCAAAGACTCTCGAAAGTCTCGCTCAACATCTTCACACGCTCACCCGTGACGAAGTACGCCAGAATCTTCGCCAGTTGGAGCGAAAAACCGGCGGAAAACTAAAGCACGAACTTGTCGATGCGTTGCTGGCGCACGTCCAGAGCAACGCCGTGGATCATCGCAAAACGATTGAAGCGGCAAAGAACAAGGTGAACAATCCGCCAGAAGGCTACGAACCGCTTCTGGACTTCGGGCACGATCCATATTTGGCATTGCCGCGAGTCGGGGACGCGGGCGTTAAGCTTCGGCCGAAGGGGACGCACGCAGATCGCATGCGCGAGCGACAGATGATAGCTCGTGAGCATGGTCCCAGTCGCGTGGATACCGGAAGCGTGAAGCACCTCGGACCGCTGGCGGATTACGATCTAACCCCGCATCAGCCGAGTCGTCGGGAAGAGGTTCGCCCCGTTAGTGCGGCTAATGAACCTACTCCGGAGCCTGCGCCGAAACCAATGATCATGCCGAGCGCGGCGAGCGTTACGGAGAAACCCGGCCAAGCACCAAACATCCCCAAAGACCACAAGCGGCTCACCACCGATCAAGCCAACCAAGCACTCAAGGATTTGGGATATACCGTCGTTCGTCAACTCGGCGGCGATTCCGGTCATCCATCCGATGTCGGGGCGACGCTAGTTCGCACGCCGGAAGGCGAGGAAAAAGAGTTGCGCCCCGTCGATGTCAAGAAACTTCTCTACGGCGAGTCGGCGGTTCCCGTGGCGAAGAACATGGACGCCGCGTCTCTTTCCCATGCGTTTACGCAATCGGGGCGTGGCAAGTTGGTTGGCGCTGCATCGATGGGTCCGAACGGCAAGGTCGCGTCATGGAAGGTAAAGAGCCCCGACGGCGGGAAAGATTTGGTCTTGTCGGATGATGAGGTTCGGCAGGCGGTGATTGACGCGGGGATGGCGCGCGGGTCGAAAACGGGCGAGACGCACTTCAAGGCGTTCGACGAGTCCAAGGTCAAACGCGGCCAGCCGGAGAACGCGGGCGAGTTCGCGCCGAAGGAAGGCGCGAAGGGTGGCGAAGAGAAGCCGAGCGGCGATTCTCCGCCTCGAAAGGCGAAGGCCGCGCAGAAGGCCGCGCAAAAGAATCCGAGCGAAAAAGCCGTCCGCGCCATGAAGCACCAGGTGCCGACCGGCAAAGAAGTACAACGGTACGCCGAAGAGCATAACGAACCACGATTCGCAAAGGTGCTCGGTGGCAAGTCGCATTCCCATCCCGACTCGGAGCCGAAGGACGTAACTTGGGCTGACAAGATCGGTAAGCCGCTCGGCTTGATCGAAATGAAAACGCTCGTTACACAGAAGAACGACAAGATCACGATGGACACGTATTCACAGGTCCGCAAGGTGCTAGACGAGCAAAAGGAGAACGTGCCATTTCACACGGTCATCAGCGATGATCGTGAGGTATTCCACGCTCACGGCGGCTTCGGAGAATCGTTTCCCGGCGAAGAAGGGTATTCTGAAAAACACGACGATGCAAAGCGAATATACTACTATCGTCGAGGCATTGCCGGATCGGCACGGATCAGCACCATGCACCGGTGTAAGGACGAAACTGAGTTGAAAAAACTCATGGCAATGCCGGACGATCAGCTACCGCCCGCAGCGCGCCGGACCGATGCCAAATTGTTTGTCGGCAAATGGCAGGCGGTCACAATTGGCGGCCGGAAGGCGTTCACGAACAAGAAGACGGGCCAGACAGTGAGGGCCAAAGAATGAGCATGTACCTTACTGTGGATGAGGCTACGCCCACGGAGATTGCGAGCAATACCGGGTGGGGTGATTTTTCTCGCTGGGTGGAAAATCTGGATGATGCTCCAGAATTACAGCATCTTGTTGACCATGGATGGACCGAGCCGGCGGCCGATGCACGCGATGAACTTCAAAACGCGATTGAGAGCCATCCGCCCGGCCCCGATGTCCTCACGATCGCTCAGTCGATTCTTGATCTACTTGATGAATCGAGCGGCGTGATTGTGGTGGGCAATGGGATAGGCGAAGGAGAGGATGAACCATCCGTGCCGCAAGACGGACTCGAACCGCCGAAGTCGAAGAAGTGACACATGAATAACCTTGAATATCGGCTCTTAACTGATGAAGAGAAGCAAGACTTCCCAGAGAACCCGGAGCTTGCGAAGCGGGTGACAGCGTAATTTCGTCGCGTTACTCGCCTTTCAGGATATGCGGTGGTGTAGGCCCTGTTTAATACGGTGGAAGAGGCGTGGGCGGCGGCGAAGTCGATGCTGTAACTTTCTCCGGCGGGATAATGAAGAAGGTATCGACTTCCACTTTGATCGTCGTCGTGTGCTTTTTCCATCTCAGATTCCGCGTCGCGATATGGAATGAGAATCTGAACCGACGAATCCTGTAGGCTCATGTCGCCGCGTTCCCAGGCAGTGATGGCTTGTTGCCCCGTGAGGTAGATTTGGCGGGTTGGCAGGCTGTGGCTCTGCGATTCGAGCATCTTGCGGAACGCTTGCAGGTCGGCGAGTGGATTAGCTGGTGCGTTCCAGTCGGCTTCGACCACATCGCGTTCTCCGGAATACGGCGGGATGTCCATTTCGTCTTCCTCCGTGCAGGCAACCATCCCCGCCATCATAGCCCGGTATGGGCATCCCGGCGACTTGCGAAATCCGCGATTGGCACATTTTCGCCCCAGGCGTCCACAAGGACACCGGCGAATACTTCTCGCCCGCCGCCGTTGAAAAAATCGCCAATAACTTCGGCAAATATGGCGTCGTTCCTGGCTTAAAAATCGGCCATGACCGAATGCAGCGCTACGCGGCGTCGCTCGGCTTCCCCAGCCCCGGAACTATTGTCGGCATTCACGTCGATCCACAAACGCACGTCATGACTATCGACCGGATCGTGAATGTCCCGGTCAAACTCGGCGCTGCGATCAATGCGGGACTGTTCCCCGGCGGCTCAATCGAGTTGGCCCCGCCGAATGTCGTTCGCGATCCGGAAGACCCCAGCCGAGAAATCGACGGCGACGTGCTCATGGGTGTCGCGCTGCTCGGCGAAGAGTTGCCCGCCGTGCCGGGGTTCTCAGCGCCGCGAGCGGTGTTCGCGGACGGTAGTGAAGTGCCGCCGCTCGAAGACACGTCGGATTTCTTCACGGCCATGGCGCAGTTCGCAGGAATTGAGAGCGAGGATGCATCCGATCATTCATCGGCTTATGCGTCTCGATGTATTGCGTTTTCGGCGATGGAGTTTTCTGTTGCAGGCAATCGCCAAAGTTATTCTTCCCATGTACCCGACGAAGGAACTGAAAACATGGATCAGCAACTCGCCACGTTAGGACTCACGCCGGAACAAATCCAAGCCGTGCTGGCGCTGATGAGTCAACAGCAGCCAGCCCCAGACAGCGCTGCCGTGCCGACCACGGATATGAGCGGGTCGAACGAGCTGCGCGGCAAGAATCAGGACGCCCAGATTCGGGCCATGAACTCGGACGGTACCAAGGGCGGTAACGGCGACGGTGGCCATGGCAACCCGAACCACAAGGATTCGGACGCCGGCTATCACAGCGCCTTTGCCGCC
>Ga0134127_10004399_pt1 | contig 10151 bp, 8 predicted proteins | sample KB31753_FD_96459 | JGI IMG/M metagenome (GOLD analysis project Ga0134127, IMG submission 96459) | Terrestrial soil microbial communities with excess Nitrogen fertilizer from Kellogg Biological Station, Michigan, USA - KB3-175-3 | ecosystem: Environmental > Terrestrial > Soil > Unclassified ...
AAATTAACAATGCGTATTTTGAGAGCATGAGGAATCCTGTATCCAAAACTCCGGCGGGTATAACGTCGGTGAGAATACTTTGCGTGAGGCTGGCCGTCAACAAAGTTATGAAGCCGCAGATTTCGCGGAAAATCTGCGGCTTACTTTCGAGCGGTTTAGTTCACCAACTCCGACGTCAGCACTGCTCCGTTAAGACTCGGAAGCACAGCAGAGATCTTCAACACTTTCCGGCTGCTTTTATCGATCCAAACGGTCTGCTTGTCTGCATCGTTGTCAGCCGCGATGATCTCGACCTTGTAAGCGTCGAACGTCCCGGCCGGAACGGTAACGGATTCACGGTCAGCGACGCGAACGTTCAGTTCGACCACGGTATCGCCAACGGTCTCCCCGCTCCCGTCCCCTGGATAGGCGCGAAAGCGGGTCGTCCAGCGTTTTCCCACCGCAAATTCCAATGGGACGGTCTGGTTGGGAGTCCATCGTCCGCCGCCGGGCATGCGAATGCTGTTCCCGAGCAGGTCGGTCACGAACTGTCCCTTGTTGAACTGGATCTCCGATTCGGTCAACGCTGACACAGTGCGTCCCGGCCGCCTCAGCTCCTGTTGCGTCAGGATGTCCAGGACACGGTAACGATAGTTGTCGCCGACCTTGAAAGCCGTATTGGCCTTTGCCGTGCCCTTGGAATAGGGGTTGTCGGACGAAGATACGATCTCGATCTTCTTCTCGCCCAGCGCGGCAAGTACCTGGTCCAGCCGCAGCAGCGCCAGCTCGGAAAACCGGCCGCTGGGGTAGCGCAGCAGGTAATCCACCAGGGGGCCGGAGTCCTTCGACTCCTTTATTTTCTCCCAGATCGCCAGCTCCTCTTCGAACAGGCGGTCCTCGAGATCCGGGTCCGGCTTTCTGCTCGACGATTCCAGCTTGCGCCGGCGTTCAGTTTCGTCCTGTGCGCGCCGCTTCTCCTGCAGCGCAAGTTCCTGCTTGTATTTCCGCGCGGCCTCTTCTTCCGCCATCCTGGCTTCGCGCAACGCCAGGTCTTCCTTGCGCTTGCGCTCCGCCTCTTCCAGCGCGCGCTGCTTCTCACGCAACGCGAGTTCCTGCTGGTATTTCCGCGCGGCTTCTTCTTCCGCCAGCTTCGCCTCGCGCAAGGCCTGCTCCTCCCTGCGCTTGCGCTCCGCCTCTTCCGCCACGCGCTGCGCTTCTTTCAGCGCCAGTGCCTGCTTTCTCTTCCGTTCGGCTTCTTCCGCGATGCGTTGCTGTTCCAGCAAGGCCAGTTCCTGCTTGCGCTTGCGCTCGGCCTCCTCCGCCGCAAGCCTCGCCTCGCGCGCTGCTTGTTCCTGCCTGCGCTTGCGCTCGGCCTCCTCCTCGGCGCGCCGCTTCTCGAGCAGCGCCAGTTCCTGCTTGCGCTCGCTTTCCGCCTCTGCCTCCGCCAACGCAGACAGCGCCCGGGGCGGGACGAAATAGAAGTCCTCTTCCAGCGAGGTGCTCTCCCACGGGATTTGCTGCCCGTTCGAGCGGCGGCGCACGGCCAGCCGCACCCGCTTGAATACATCCTCGACTTTGGCCTCGGGCACCCTGACCTCCTTCAGCAGGTGCTCGGTGTAGAGCCCGTGCGCGCCCTCGCCATCGATCGCGGTGTTGCCCGGCGCCGTTGCGTAGGCAAGCAGCGTCCCGGGCGGAGCGTCGAGTTGCGACAGGCCTTTCTGGTCGAGGCGCCTGACGCTGCCGAATGGATTGTCCCGGCAGGCATCCAGGATGATCATGTTCATCGGGTTGCCCGCCTTGCGGATGCCCTCGATAAGACTGTTGACGTCGACGCCGCGCTCGCGCAGTTCCTGGATATCGCCGATTTCGGTGTCGACCGGGATCAGGTAGTTGCGCCAGGCGAGCTGCGCGCCGTGACCGGCAAAATAGAAAAGCCCGACGGATTTCGTTCTTGCCAGGCCGTCGGTATAGGCCCGTATCGCGCTCTGCATCGCCGATTGATTCAGCTCCAGCGCGACCGTTACGGCGAATCCTGCGCCCTTGAGCGCTTCGGCCATGCCGTTCGCGTCGTTGACGGGATTCTTCAGCGGAGCCTGCGTATACCGGCTGTTGCCCATCACCAGCGCCTGCTTCGCAACGCGTAGCAAGGCGGTTCCGCCGCCCTGGGATGTCGCGCCCGGTTCGCGCAATTGCGCCGCGGTATCGCGCCCGGCGAGTGCGAGTGCACCCGCACTGAGCATGCCCTGAAGCATGCGTCTACGACGGAAATCGGGCGCCAGGGCTGCCGGCATCCCCTCGACGCGGTTTACGCGAACTTTTTTCATTTCCTCCTGCGAACAGCCGCAAAATCAGGCTATCGTGACGCAATTATAATAACAGCTTGTTCGGACACACATGACGGCCGTTCATCAGGACAAGAGCTGCCTGGAGTCGTTGATAGGCTCTTGCGTATCCTGTGTATCCTGTCCATGGATTCTGGAGCGATAGCGATGAAAGCCATTTTCTGCATCTTGTCCCTGTTTCCGCTCACGGCGCTCGCGGGAGGTTCCAACTACGGAATTACGCCCGGCGCGCGTCCCGATCTCGCCGGCAAGGTGAGCGAGTGGCCGGTTCCTACACCGCGCTTCGCGCGCGACCCGGCGGTGGCGCCCGACGGTTCCATCTTTATCTCGGTGATGAGCGGCAACAAGGTTGCGCGCTTTGACACCAAGACCAGCACGTTCAAGGAATGGGATATGCCGACGGGGCACCGCCCGCACGGTCTGCTGGTGGACAGGCAAGGCATGGTGTGGACCACGGGAAATGGCAACGGCACCATCGGCAAGCTCGATCCCGCGAGCGGCAAGATCATCGAGTTCAAGACGCCCTCCGGCGGCGGCGGACCACACACGCTCATCATCACCGACGACCAGAGCACCATCTGGTTCACGATGCAGAGCGGCGACAAGGTCGCGAGCCTCGACACCAAGACCGGCGCCATAAAGGAGTACCCCTCTTCCGGCGGCCCGTACGGCCTTTCGCTCGACAAGGAAGGCAACGTCTGGTTCTGCCGGATGGGCGACAACCGGATGGGCAAGCTCGACCCGAAAACCGGCCAGATGAGCGAAGTCAACATGGGGTCGCGCTCGCGCCCGCGCCGCGTCGCGACCGCCCCCGACGGCATGTTGTGGGTGGCACTCTACGGCAACGGCAAAATGGCCAAGCTCGATCCCAAGGCGATGAAGGTGGTGAAGGAATACCAGTTGCCGGCCGGCGACGCGGGCCCCTATGCCATCACGGTGGACGGCGGCGGCATGGTCTGGGTGAACGAAATCAATACCGACACCGTGGTGCGCTTCGACCCGAAGACCGAGCAGATGCGCGTCGTGGCGCTGCCCTCGAACAACGTCGGCATACGCAAGATGGTGACCGACGCTTCCGGTCGCCTGTGGTACATGGGCTCGCACAATGGGCGGCTGGGCGTTGTAGAGTGACCCCAATGCCGGAAATTGCCGCCAGGATGTGCGCCTCCCCATGTTGATCCGGCTGCTCCGCGATATCTGGAGATCCCGGCGTTCCCGAGGTCTCGCAACGTCCAATCCCGTAGCGCCGGGCCCAAGCTACTCTCCCACCATCTTTCAGGCCCGCGACCTCGAGGCCGCAAAGGCCATTATTCTCACCCCCACGCCGGATATGACGACCGACGAGCGCTGGGAAGTCGAGACGCAGAATCTGGTCGAGGAACTGGGACGAGTCATGAGCCTCGAAGCCGAGTCCCGCATCCTCGACTACGGCTGCGGTATCGGTCGCGTCGCCAAGGCATTGATCGACCGGTACGGATGCTCGGTGGTCGGCGTTGATATCAGTGCGGAGATGCGGAATTTCGCCGCCGAGTACGTGAAGTCGGACCGGTTTGTCGCGTGTGACCCGCCAACGCTGGATCGGATGATCAGGGAAGGCTTTCGCGCAACGGGTGCTTACGCGTGCTGGGTACTGCAGCACTGCCACGTGCCTGAGCAGGATATCCACCGCATCGAATCAGCGCTTTCCCCGGGCGCGCTCTTCTATGTATTGAATAGCGAAAGCCGCTGGGTGCCGACGGATCGTGGATGGGCTACGGACGGCGTTTCCGTCGAGGAATTGCTCAAGGCGAGATTCGAGGCTCTTTCAAAGAGCGGCGTGTCTCAGCTCGTAGGTTCCCCGCTTCTCGCCGGCCAATCCTACGCGATGCTGCTTAAGGTGAGGCGCTGAGGGGCGGATCATGTGCCACTTGTTCCAGAGAGCCCGATGAAAATCCCGATACGGTCAGTTCTGGTCGTGGCGTTATGCGTGGCATTGATGCCGGACGCGGGAGCGCAGTCGTGCGCGCCCGGCATCACTTTCGGCAGCCTGCTCGGCAACGTGCGCGTGGGATATGGCGACGGTCGCCTGCAGGTCGACAAGCTCTACGCCGCGTGCCTGCCGGAGCCGGCACGGCAAAACAAGTCGAATTTCCTGTACGACCCTGACAATGGCGGCATCCTCGCCATGCGCGTGAAGAGCGCGGACGGACAGTTGCTCGGCACCTACGTGTGGTACGCGGAGCGGATCGGCAGTACGTGGGAGCTTGCCCGCTACAAAGTGGTGGGCGGCCCGGAGTCGGTGAAGCCGCTCGGCCCCGGCGACTACTTGCTCGAATTCGCCGCCGACGACAAGTTGTTTGCCCGCTTCGCGTTCTCGGTTGTCGCCGTGAAGAGCGATGATCCCTACCAGGCCGCTGGTACCCGGTTTTTCATCGACGGCCCGTGGAGCCAGTACGGCAACCTTTACTACCAGCGCAACGACCCGCAGTCCTCCCTCCAGTTCACGACCTGGGTCCAGGAGCGCAGCGGACGCGAGAGCAAGCGGTCGGTGCCGTACGAGATCAAGCTCGTGCGCTCACGCAACGGTCAGGTGCTGGCCGAGGAAGCCGCGACGCTGCGCCTGGAGCCGCGCTGGCTCACGGCAAACCTCAATTTGCGTCCCGCGGGCGGCGACCGGACGAGCTTTTTCAAGGCGTCCGAAGTATTGGGCGAGGACGGCGCGTACCTTATCCGCCTGGTGGTCGACGGCAAGGTCCACGGCGAGTACCCCTTTACCGTTAAAGGGGGACAGATTCAGTTGCAGGGCAGGCAGGTGCGGCAGGGTACCGATCCACTGGACGTGATCACGGACCACATCGCTGGCGGCCGCTACACCTCGTGGTGGCTCCGGCGGAACTAGGCTTTCTTCCGGGACCCGATCAGCATCACCACCGCACCGACCGCCAGCACGGCCAATCCCATCAGCGCGTGCTTGCCGTGATAGGCAAGGCTCGAATACAGCAGGTACGCGCACATCAGGACAAAAATCGCCGGCACCACCGGGTAGCCGGGAACGCGGAACGGCCGCGGCGTATTCGGTTCCTTTGCGCGCAGCACGAACAGCGCAATCCCGACGAGCAGGAAAAATCCCCAGAACACCGGCAGCGAATACTCCACCAGACCCTTGAAGCCGGAATTCTGGAAAGCGCCGAAGGCGACCAGCGCCAGCGCGATCCCGCCCTGCACCAGCATCGCGGTGCGCGGCGAGCCGCTCGCCTCGTCCCAGCGGCCGAGGAATCCGAGCAGTGGCCAGTCGCGCCCGAGCGCGTAATTGGAGCGCGCGCCGACGATCATCGAGCCGTTCACCGACGTCAACGCGGCGATCGCGATCATGATCGAGATTACTTTTTCACCGGTCCCGCCCCAGACGATCTTCAGCAGGTCCGCCGCAACGGCGTCCGAGCGCGCCATCGCGTGGTATCCCAGGCCCTTCAGGTAGGCGACGTTGACCAGCACGTACAGCACAGTGACTATGCCGATTGAAACGAGCAGCGCAAGCACCATGTTGCGCTCGCGGTTGCGGACTTCCGCTGAAATGTAGGCCGCGTCGTTCCAGCCGCCATAGGTGAACAGCACGAACAGCATCGCCGTGCCGATGCCGGCGCCCATGTACCAGGGGCCGGAGCCGGCTGCAGCCGCGGCGGCGGGCGCGGGAGCCGGCGCAGGCGCGAGCAACAGGCCCGCGACAACGATGAGCACCAGTCCGCTGACTTCCAGCACGGTAAAGACGTTTTGCGTGACCTTGCCTTCGCGTATGCCGATGTAGTTGACGAGGGTGAGCACCCCCACTACCAGGGCCGCCCAGATCGCCGAGGAATAGGCGCCGAGATTCACTACCCGCGACATGTAGTCGCCGAAAAGGTAAGCGAACACCGCGATCGAGCCTGCGACGACCACGGTCATCCGCGCCCAACCGTACAGGAACGCGAGCTGGCGCCCGTAGGCTTTCTGGATGAAGTGGTATTCGCCGCCAGCCGACGGAAAAGCCGTCGAGAGCTCGGCATAGGACAGCGCGCCGATGATGGCGAACACTCCGCCGGCCACCCACGACGCTACCAGCAAGCCTTCGCTTCCGGCCGCGCCGGCTACGATGGCGGGCGTGCCGAAGATGCCCGCGCCGACGATCAGGCCGACGATCATGGCGACGGCGTCGAACAACGACAACGTCTGGCGCGGCTGCCCTCCCGCGCCCTGCGGCTCGCCCGCCGCGCTCACGGATTGCTGCCCGCGACGTTGAGGGCCCCGGCCGCCCCCATCTTCATCTCGCCGCGCGCGGTCTGCTTCGCCTTCCACGCGATGACCCGCGGGCCGGAACCGTCATTGACCGTCACGTTGCCCTCGATGGCGCCGCCGCTGATCTGGCCGCGGAATTGATGAGACACGGGTTTGCCCGCAACCGGCACGTCCACCTTGAAGGCAATCACCTCGCCTGCGAGCCTGACTTGCGGCAGCTTGATGTCCCGGTCTCCCACGCGCACGGTGCCGTGCACCAGCTGGAAATTCTGCTCGAGGTTGAACAGGTAGGAAACGGGCTTGCCGGAAACCGCGATTTGCGACTCCCAGCGGCCGGCGGCCAGCGCCGGGATGATCCAGGAGTAGACATAGCTTTTGCCGGGGTCGCCAACGACTTTTTCCGGCACGAGCAGCGTCTTTTCCTCGTCGGGATCCCATTCGCCCATGGCGTAATCGTGGGCCACCACGCGCGTGCCCGGTTTCAGCGCGAGCAGCTTGGGGCGCAGTTTCCGGTTCATCTCGGGCAGCAGGTAGCTGGTGATCACCGTGGCGCGGCTCAGATCGGTTTCAAACAGGTTCTGCTCGACGAAGCTTGCGCGGTCCGTCACGCCCTCTTTCTTCGCTGCGGCATTGGCGATCTTCAGCAGGTAGGTGTCGAGGTCGACGCCGAAACCGCGTGCGCCGTATTTCTTCGCCGCGGTGATGATGATGCGGCCATCCCCTGATCCGAGGTCGATGATGAAATCGTTTCCGGTGACCTTCGCCATCCGCAGCATCTCGTCCACCACTACCTGCGGCGTGGGCACATACACCACGTCGCCGCGCCCGTCCTGGGCAATCGCCGCCGACGCGAACAATGACAGCGCCGCAACGAACATTCCATTCCATCGTTTTGCCAGAATCATTACAACTCCTTATAAAAGAGATTTACCGGTCACCAGTCACTGATCACCGGTCTCGGTCTATCCTGATGCTGCCGCGCCGGGTGCGTGTCGCGTTCCAGTCATGCTCGCCATTGCCGTCCCGGACCTTGCCGATGATCGTGTCGCCGCTGATCCGCCCGCTGAACTCCTGGCGCAGCGCCTTTCCGCCCGCTCCAGCAGTGAGGATAAAGCGAATTTCGTCCCCGCGCACCCTTCCCTCTTCCAGCCGTCCCGGCCTGCCATCGGCGGAGACGGTTCCTTCCAGCAGCTGGAAAGTCTGGGAAATCACGATCTCGGAATCCGCCGCGGCGGACGCGCCCGCGGCGCGCCACTTCCACGTGCCGGCCGCGTTGGCGGGCACGATCCACAGGTAGACCTCGCTCGAAGGCGGCCCGTACGGCTTGCCCGGCACCGGCACGGTCACGCGCGCATCCGGGCGCCAGTTCTCCATGTCGAAGTCGTGGGATACGACGCGCGTGCCGGGCTTAAGTTCCTCGATTACCCGCGGGCGCAGCCCCGCCATCAGCGCGGAGGACAGGTAGAGCGTCAGCACGCTGGCCCGGCTGATCTCCGTGATGAACAGGTTTTCCTCGCGAAATTCCACGAGCCCCGCAACACCCTGGCGCCCCGCCTCGCGCCGCGCGTCGTTGACCAGGGCGCCGTCGATTTCCACCCCGTAGCCGCGCGCGCCATGCTGCTTCGCCGCGGCAATGAGTATGCGCCCGTCACCCGAGCCGAGATCCACGACGAAATCCCGCGGGCCGATGTTGGCGAGCTTCAACATGACGTCCACCACGCCCGGCGGCGTCGGCACGTACGGCACATCCGCCCGGGGATGCTGGTCGGCGGCCGCGCACAAGGGAGGCAGAATCACGAGCAGCACGGCGGCAACGAGCCGCGACGATATCCGGCCAACGGCCGGCCCCGTCACTTCGCGTCCCTCATGGCCCGCCACGGGATGCTGCTGCGCGCGGATCCAACGCCGCGCACCAGTTCGCCTTCCACGGAATCGCCGCTGACCCTGCCGTTGAAATACAGGGTGGCCTCGTTCTCGCGGTCGCTGCTGTCCACCATCATGAAGGAAATCCGGTCGCCCTCGAGCCTGGGCTCCCACACTTGCGTCGGCACGCCGTTGAGCCGCGCGTGCGCGTCCACCTGCTGATATTTCTGCGTCAGCGTCAGCTCGAGGTGGCGCTCGATCGGCGGCACCGCAAGACGCGCCTGCCAGCGCCCCTCTACCTTGGCCGGCACGATCCACACGAAAACATTCTTGCGAACGTAGGTCTTGCGGTCCGGCCGCCAATCGTCGAGATCGAAGTCGTGCGACACGATGCGCGTGCCGGGCTTGAGATCGAGCAGGTGCGGCCGCAGCCTGCGGACCACGCTCGGCAACAGGTACATCGTGATCACGGTAGCCTGCGTGAAGTCGGTCTTGAACAAGTCCTGCTGGAAGAACCTGGCGCGGTCCTCGACGCCCGCCTGCCGGGCGTTCTCCACGCTCTGCGCCACGAGTTCGCCGTCCAGGTCCACGCCGAACCCGCGAGCGCCGAATTTCTTCGCCGCGATAATGACGATCCGCCCGTCGCCCGAGCCCAGGTCGATGATGAAGTCCTGCGGCCCGACGTTGGCGAGACGCAGCATCTCGTCCACGGTGATCAGCGGCGTCGGAACGAACGGGACTTCGTACTTGTAGCGAAACTCATCGCTGAACTGGAATTGCTGTGCGATGGCCGAGGCGCCTGTCAGCGCCAGCAGCAGAGTATAAATAATGTTTAAATACAAATACTTATACATATTTCTGCCCAGCAGAGCCGCCCTTGCCATTAATTTCCTTCTGCACCGCCGCGGACAACGCGTGTTGCGCGCCAGCGGCCGGCAGTCAGTTCGCGCCCTCTACCCGAGCGCACCTCACCCTCCATTTCCAGCCCGCTCAGCACGCGCCCCTCGAAACGATGGCTCGCGCCATCTTCCACCACCACGAAAGAAATGCGGTCGCCGGCGATTTGCGCCTCGAACGCGGGCAGGAAACCGCCCTGCACCCGCATTCCCCCGCTGATTTCCTGGTACTTCTGGTCGATGTCGAACTCGTAGTCGCGCGCGCCATCGGGGAGCGCGGCCTGAAGCCGCCATTTGCCCGAGACCCTGGCCGGCACGACATACAGCATGTACGTCTTGGAGATAATGACGCGGCGGTCGGGTTTCCAGTCGGAGAAGCCGTAATCGTGCGCAATGATCCGGGTGCCAGGTTTCATTTCGAGCAGACGCGGTTTCAGTTTTTCCACCAGGTTGGGCAGCAGGTAGAGCGTGACCACGGTGGCGTCGCGGTAGTCCGCGACCAGCACGTCGCCCTGGCGAAACGTGACGCGCCCCTCCACTCCCGCCTGCCTCGCGTTGGCCTGGCTTTCCGTAACCAGCTTGGGATCGAGTTCGATTCCGAGGCCGCGCGCACCGTAGTCACGTGCCGCGGCGATCACCATCCTGCCGTCGCCCGATCCCAGGTCGGCCACGAGGTCGCCCGGGCCGACGTTGCCGAGCCGCAGCATCTCGTCGACCGCAACCGACGTGGACGGAAGGTATGGCGTCGGGACGTCAGGCGGCAGAGCGCCGTGCGCCGCTGCACAGAAAATCCAGGACGCAAGCGCCGCGAACCCAAGAA
>Ga0134127_10004400_pt1 | contig 10150 bp, 9 predicted proteins | sample KB31753_FD_96459 | JGI IMG/M metagenome (GOLD analysis project Ga0134127, IMG submission 96459) | Terrestrial soil microbial communities with excess Nitrogen fertilizer from Kellogg Biological Station, Michigan, USA - KB3-175-3 | ecosystem: Environmental > Terrestrial > Soil > Unclassified ...
AGCCAGCTTGTCGCACGCGACCTCGACGCCAGGAGCTGCAGGGCGATCTATCGGCAGCTGGAGGTCAACCAGGCAGCCTTCGTGAAAGCCGCGGTCACTCTTTTCAAGGAGCAGCCGATCAACGCCGCACACGTGCTGAAGCTCCCGCCACACGAGGACTGGCCTCCCGCAAGGGCCCTCGAAGAGATTCTCGGGACGCTGAAGCCCTACGTGCCCATGGACGACGAAGCTCATGAGCAGGTACTCGAAGGGACTCCGTGGAACGCCGGCCGCTCCGTGTTTCGACTGCGTGAGTCACGACTCTTTCCCATGATCGGGTTCGGGACAGTGATAGCGACCATACCCGACATCGCATCTACGCTGCTCTTCGAATCGTGGCTCGCGGCGGTGCTCGTCTTCCTGCTGGGTGCCGCCATAGGGGCATGGACTGGCCTTCGCACGCGGCGCGAGAAATGCTCCGATGCCGAGTGCGACGCGACCCTCGAGGCGGACCTCAGCCGCTGCCCGAAGTGCGGCGGGGAGATCATGGGATCCATCAGCTATCCGGACGAGCGACTCGCGATGGAGGAGAAGTTCGCGAAGGAAGCCGCTCGCCGCGGGAAGCGAGCGCGCCAGCCTCAGGCAGGCTGACTGCAGCCGGTCCAAACCATCGTGGCGGCAACAGCGTCCTAACGGCCAACACGAGGTGTGTGCATGCTCGGCAACCTGAAGTTCGCGCTCCGCCAGCTCGTCAAGTCGCCCGGCTTCGCGCTCGTCGCGATCGCCACGCTCGCGCTCGGGATCGGCGCCTGCGCCGCCATGTTCGGCGTCGTGAACGCCGTGCTGCTGAAGCCGCTGCCGTTCCGCGAGCCGGAGAAGGTGGTCTGGATCGAGAACGTGTTCGGCGGCGGTCTCTCGGGGCGCACCTCGCGCGCCGACGTCTTCGCCGGCTGGCGCGAGCAGACCAGGAGCTTCGAGGCGCTCGGCGGCTACATGGCGTTCTTCGACTACGGCCGCCAGACGCTGACCGGCGCCGGCGCGCCGGAGCGGCTGCGTGGCGTGCCGGTCACCGACAACTTCCTGCCGGTGCTGGGGATTGCGCCGCTGCTCGGGCGCAACTTCACGGCCGAGGAGTGCGTCTGGGAAGGCCCGGGTGCGGTGATCCTGAGCCACGCGTTCTGGAAGCGGCGCTTCGCGGGGGACCCGGCGATCGTGGGCCGGACGCTGACGCTCGACGACAAGCCTCACGCGGTCGTCGGCGTGCTGTCTCCCAGCTTCGACTTCGACGCGGTCTTCGCGCCGGGGAGCGAGATCGACCTCTTGACGCCGTTTCCGATCGCGCCGGAGACCGCTCGCTGGGGGAACACCCTCTTCGGCATCGGCCGGCTGCGTAGCGGAGTGACGCCCGCCGAGGCGCAGGCCGAGCTCACGACGCTCAGCCGGCGCCTCGAGCAATCGCTCCGAGCGCGGGGGTTCGGCGCCCGGGTGAGCCCGATCGACGACGCGCTGCGCGGACGCTTCCGCCCGGCTTTCGTGGTGCTCGCCGGGGCCGTCGCCTGCGTGCTGGCGATCGCCTGCGTCAACCTGTCGAACCTGTTGCTCGTCCGCGCCAACGCCCGGCGGCAGGAGTTCGCGGTGCGATCGGCGCTCGGTGCGAGCCGGTGGCACCTCGTCCAGCAGGCGCTCGTGGAGAGCCTGCTGCTGGCGCTCGCCGGCGCGCTCGTGGGGCTGCCGCTCGCCGTTCTCGCGACTCGCGGGCTGGCTCGGCTCCAGACCTTCGGCGTTCCGCTGCTGCAGGACGCGCGCGTCGATCCCTCCGCGCTCGCCGTGGCGGCCCTGTTGACGGCGCTCGCGGGCCTCGCGTGCGGCGTGCTCCCCGCGCTCTACCTCTCGCACGGCGACCGCGGCCGGGCGCTCGCCGGCGCCACGCACCAGCGCAGCGCCTCCCGCTCGTCCGCCTCGGCGCGGAACGCGCTCGTCGTCGTCGAGGTCGCGCTCGCCTGCGTCCTGCTGGTCGGCGCCGGCCTGCTCTTCCGCAGCTTCAGCCGCCTGCTCCAGGTCGAGCTGGGGTTCGAGCCGCAGCACGCGATCGCCTGGCGCCTCGACAACCCGCGTCGCTTCGCCTCGAACGCGGAGCGCGCGACCTACTTCGACACCGCGCTGCGGCGCGTGGCGGCGCTGCCGGGGGTCGAGGCTGTCGGCCTGAGCGACACGCTGCCGCTCGGGCGCAACCGGACCTGGGGCGCCGGCGCGACGGGCGTCCAGTACCCCGAGGGCCAGTACCCGCTCGCCTTCCCGCGGATCGTCGACCACCGCTATCTGGCCGCGATGAGGATTCCGGTCGTCGCCGGCCGGCCCTTCGACGAGCGCGACGACGAGAAGGCGCCGAAGGCGATCGTCATCAACCAGAGCCTGGCGCGCCGGCTCTGGCCCGGCCAGGACGCCGTCGGCCAGCGGATGGACCAGAACGGCGGCTCGCTCGTGATCGGCGTCGTGGGCGACGTCCGCCACGGCTCGCTCGAGGAGGCGGGCGGCAGCGAGATGTACTTCGACAACCGCCAGATCGACGACTGGAACGCCGTCGAGATGGTGGTGCGCAGCAAGCGACCGGCCGAGGGGCTCGTGGCCGAGGTCCGCGCCGCGCTCGCTCAGCACGATCCCGGCCTTCCGAACGGCGACTTTTACCCGCTCGAGCGGCTGGTGGAGGACGCGGTTGCGCCGCGGCGGCTCGTCACGCGCCTGCTCGGGCTCTTCTCGGGGCTGGCGCTGTCGCTCGCCGCGCTCGGGATCTACGGAGTGATCGCGTACTCGGTGGTCCAGCGCCGGCAGGAGATCGGGATCCGCATGGCGATCGGCGCGCAGCGCTCACAGGTGCTGCGGCTGGTGATGGCGAGCGGCCTGAAGCTCGTCGCGGCGGGCATCGCGCTGGGCCTCGCGGGAGCGCTGGCGCTCGCGCGGCTCCTGCGCACCATGCTGTTCGGCGTCAGCGCGCACGATCCGCTCGCGTTCGCCGGCAACGCGGGCCTGCTGCTCGCCGTCGCGGCGCTCGCGTGCGCGCTGCCGGCGCTGCGCGCCTCGCGCGTCGACCCGATGGCGACGCTCCGCGCCGACTGAGCCGGCGCGGCGCGCGGGCCGTCTCAGCCCTGGGTCAGGCTCGCGTTGTCGATCACGAAGCGGTAGCGCACGTCGGACTTGATCGTGCGCTCGTAGGCGTCGTTGATCTTCTGGATCGGGATCAGCTCGACGTCGGAGACGATCTTGTGCTTTCCGCAGAAGTCGAGCATCTCCTGGGTCTCGGGGATGCCGCCGATCGCCGAGCCCGCCAGGCGCTTGTTGCCCCAGATGAGCGAGAACGCCTGGAGCGAGGCCGGCTCGGTGGGCACGCCGACGATCACCATCGTGCCGAGCGGCCGCAGCAGCTCCATGTACTGGTTGAGGTCGTGCGGCGCCGAGACCGTGTCGAGCAGCAGGTCGAACTGCCCGGCGAGCTTCTTGAACGTGGCGGGGTCCTTGGTGAGCCCGAAGCCCGTGGCGCCGAGCCGGCGCGCGTCGGCCTCCTTCGAGGCCGAGGTGCTGAGCATCGTCCTCCGCGCCCATCGCCGCCGCCAGCTTGACGCCCATGTGGCCGAGGCCGCCGAGACCCACGACGCCGACGCGGTCGCCCTTCTTGACGTTGAATTGGCGCAGCGGCGAGTAGGTCGTGATGCCGGCGCAGAGCAGGGGAGCCGCTCCGGCGGGGTCGAGGCCGGCGGGAATCCGCAGCACGAAGTGCTCGGCCACCACCACCTGCGACGAGTAGCCGCCCTGGGTCGGCGTCTTCCGGTCCATCTCGGTGCTGTTGTAGGTGAGCGCCGCGCCCTGCTCGCAGAACATCTCCATGCCGCGCCGGCAGGTGGCGCAGCCGCGGCAGGAGTCGACCATGCAGCCGACGCCGACCGTGTCGCCCACCCCGACCTTCTTCACCTGCTTGCCGACCTCCACGACGCGGCCGACGATCTCGTGGCCGGGCACCATCGGGAACGAGGAGTTGCCCCACTCGCCGCGGGCCTGGTGGATGTCGGAGTGGCAGACCCCGCAGAACTGGATCTCGATCCTGACGTCCAGCGGCCCTGGCGCGCGGCGCTCGAAGCTCCAGGAAGAGAGCGGAGCTCGCGCCGACGTCGCCGCGTACGCGAGCGTCTTCAGCGTGCCTCCCGTGGACCGTTGCGCGGAGCTCGACACGGCAGTCGTCATCGCACTCACCTCTGATTGGGATTCCCGGAAAGGGGACCAGCTCCGATCGTACACCCGCCGCTCTCGGCGGCGACCCGCATCGTTATTTGTAGAAAGGATTGTGACGAAACGTCAACGCTTGGACGCGGGCCGCGCGGTTTTCTCGCCCGGCGGCGGCCGGAAGTCGTGCCACGGGTCGTAGTCCGGATCGAGGGCTTCCTGCGGCGGCCGCAGCTCCTCGGGCACGTGCTCGAGGTTGACGCGCACGCGCGTCCAGGTGGACGAGCGCCCGCGCATCGAGTCGACGAGCACGTCGGCCGCCTCGAGGTGCCGGGCCGCGTCGGGGTGGCGCGCCTTCCAGCGCTCGAGCCCGAGCAGCGCGTCCTGCTTCGCGCGCGCCCGGCCGATCTCGACGAGCGGCTTCGTCGACACGCGCCGCCCGGTCGGGGAGCCGCTGGCCCCGCGGCGCTTCGACGGCTGCACGCGCGGGGGCTCGTCGGCCGTCTTCGCGTAGTGGGGAGGCCACGGCGCGTCGCCCAGGCCGTCGGCCTCCTGGCGCGCCGAGAGCTCGACGAGCGCGTCGAGCGAGCCGGGGCTCGCGTCCATGCGCTCGTGGCGGTCGCCGATCGCGGCGAAGCGCGCGGGCATCGTGCGCAGCGTGAACTCGCCGGGCTGGCACGCGAAGAGCTCGTCCCAGGTGAGCGGAGCCGAGACGCGCGCGTCGGGCTTGGGGCGCACCGAGTAGGCACTCGCCACCGTGCGGTCCTTGGCGTTCTGGGTGTAGTCGAGAAAGACGCCGCGGCGCTCCTCCTTCCACCACTTGCTGGTGGCGAGCCCGGGCGCGCGGCGCTCGACCTCGCGGGCGAGCGCCAGCGCGGCGCGCCTCACCTGCGAGAAGGACCAGCGCGGGTGGATCCGGACGTTGACGTGGACGCCGCGGGATCCGGAGGTCTTCGGCCAGCCGACGAGCCCGACCTCGCCCAGCAGTCCCTGGACGGCGCGCGCGACCTCGACGATCTGCGCCCACTCGATCCCGGGCATCGGGTCGAGGTCGACGCGCAGCTCGTCGGGGTGCTCGAGGTCGGAGGTGCGCACCGGGTGCGGGTGGAGCTCGAGGCAGCCCAGATTGGCGATCCAGGCGAGCGACGCCGCGTCGCGGGGCACGACCTCGAAGGCGGCGCGGCCGGAAGGGAAGCGGATCTCGGCGACCTCGATCCAGTCGGGGCGCTTCTCGGGTGCGCGCTTCTGGTAGAAGAACTCGCCGTGGATGCCGTCGGCGTAACGGACGAGCACGTTCGGCCGTCCGCCCGCGCCGCGTAACGCCCCCTCGGCCACCGCGAGGTAGTAGCGGACGACCTCCAGCTTGGTGATGCCCGCCTCGGGAAAGTAGATCTTGCCCGGGTTCGTGACCGTGACCTCGCGGCCGGCCACCTCGAGCACGACCTTCTCGCCGCGGCTCGCCATGTCACGAGGATACGACGCCCGGCACGCAAGCTGCACAAGTGCTCTTGAGCCGCTCAGCATCCCGCGGCAAATCCTGGCTCCGAGCCGGTCACAAAAGCGCCGTTCGCGACTCCATCAGGTTGGGGAGTTCCCCTTTTGACCTGGGTGGAGGAGGCGGAAATGACGGCAATGAGGTCGTGGTTCGTTCGAGGGACGACGGCGCTCGTCGCGGCGGGAGTGGCGCTCGGCGCGCTCCTCTCCGCGTCGTCGCGCACGGCGAAGGCGCAGACCAGCGTGGCGACGCGGAGCTACGCCGACCAGCTGATCCAGGAGGGACGCCAGGCATTCCGCTACGACACGTTCGGAGACGAGAGCTTCTGGGGAGGCCAGCTGCGCCTGCACCAGGCCATCGCGGGCGTGGCCAACGGCGGCGTCGGCCCCGGCGTCAGCCCGGAAGTGGCGTTCGCGGTGGGCCTCAAGGTCGACCTCGACGCGCTGCCTCCGAGCCTCGTGCTCTTGATCAAGCAGAACAAGGTGAACCTCAAGGACCCGGCCACCACGATCGCGCTGCTGAAGCTCAACGCGGTGGTCGGCGTGCGCGGCTTCTTCGACCCGGGCAGCGGCCGGATCACGTCGATGGGGATCCAGTGCGCGCTCTGCCACTCGACGGTCGACAACGCTCTCACCACTGGCATCGGGCACCGCCTCGACGGCTGGCCGAACCGCGACCTGAACGTGGGCGCGATCGTCGCGCTCGCGCCCAACCTCTCGCCCTTCACGACGCTGCTCGGCGCGAGCGACGCCGCCGTGCGCGCGGTGCTCAGGAGCTGGGGCCCGGGCAAGTTCGACGCCGAGCTGATCCTCGACGGCAAGGCGTTCCGTCCCGACGGCAAGTCGGCCGCGACGCTGCTGCCGGCCGCGTTCGGCCTCGCCGGAGTGAACCTGCACACCTACACGGGCTGGGGCGGGGTGCCGCACTGGAACGCCTTCGTCGCCAACCTGGAGATGCACGGCAGCGGGAACTTCTACGACCCGCGCCTCGCCGACGCGACCAAGTTCCCGATCGCGGCGGCCAACGGCTTCGACGACGTGCGCGTCAACGCGGACCGCATCACGCCCAAGCTGCCGGCGCTCCACTTCTACCAGCTCTCGATCCCCGCGCCGCCGCCGCCGGCCGGAAGCTTCGACGCCGCCGCCGCAGCGCAGGGCAAGCGGCTCTTCAACGGGCCCGCCGGCTGCGCGCGCTGCCACGTGCCGCCGATCTTCACCGAGCCGGGCTGGAACATGCACACTGCCGCCGAGATCGGCATCGACGACTTCCAGGCCAAGCGCTCGCCGGACGAGCGCTATCGCACGACGCCGCTCAAGGGGCTCTGGACCCACCAGAAGGGCGGCTTCTATCACGACGGCCGGTTCCCGACGCTGCGCGCCGTCGTCGACCACTACGCCACGGTCTTCGGGCTTACGCTGAGCCCGACCGAGCGGGCGCAGCTCGTGGAGTACCTGAAGAGTCTCTGAGGAGGAAGCATGGACCAGGCCACCGGGACGCTGTCCCGATCACCCGAGCCGATCGAGGCGCTCGAGAGCCCGGGCCCGCGGCCCGGTGGCCGTCCGACCGCTTCCGACGAGGAGATCGTCGCCCGCGTGCGCGCGGGGGAGACGGCTCTTTTCGAGCTCCTGATCCGCCGCTACAACCCGCGGCTCTACCGCGTGGCGCGCTCGATCCTGCGGGACGAGCCCGAGGCCGAGGACGCGATGCAGCAGGCCTACCTGAACGCGTTCGCCCACCTCCACCAGTTCGAGGGGCGCGCTCGCTTCTCGACCTGGCTGACGCGCATCGCCGTGCACGAAGCCTCCGCGCGGGTCAGGCGCCGCGCGCGTTGGAAGGGGCTCGCCGACATGCCGGAGGCGCATTCGTCTGACGACGCGATCCGGGACGGTGGGCTGGATCCCGAGCAGCTGGCGCACGCCGCGCAGTTGCGGCGGCTGCTCGAGGACGCGATCGACGCGCTGCCGGGCATCTACCGCACGGCGTTCGTGCTGCGCGAGGCGGAGGGGCTCGCGATGCCGGAGGTCGCGGAGTGCCTGGAGATCAGCGAAGTGGCGGTGCGCGCGCGCGTGCACCGCGCCCGCGTATTGCTCCGGCGCGGGCTCTACCAGCGGACGGGCGCCACGACCGCCTCGGCCTTCGCATTCCACCTGACGCGCTGCGACCGCGTCGTCGCGGGCGTGTTCGCGCGGCTGGGCCTGCCTACGCCGGCTGCCCGGTCCGAGCCGACCGTGGCAGCGCGCTGAGCTTGCCAGCATCGCGGCGCTCGCGCCTCACGGCCAGCACGCGCTCGGAGATCGCCGGCCCGCGGCCGGGCTCGCTCCAGGGGCAGACCTCGATGCAGATCGCGCAGCCGTAGGTCTTGACGAAGTAGGGGATGCACTTGTCGAAGTCGACATACCACTTGCGCTCGCCGCGCACCAGCTCCTTCTGCTCGAGGATCGCGCGCGGAGGGCAGTCGTCGACGCAGCGGCGGCACACGGTGCAGACGTCCTCGACGCCGGCGTCGACGGGCGCGTCGAGCGCGAGCGGCAGGTCGGTCAGCACCGCCGCCAGGCGGAAGTTCGAGCCGTGCTCCCGGCCGATCAGCGAGCCGTGCTTGCCGAGCTCGCCGAGCCCGGCACGGATCGCGAGCGGGATCAGCAGGATGTCCGTGCTGTTCGGGTTGTCGTACGCGCGCGCCGGCCAGCCCATCGCGCGGATCGCCTCGGCCAGCTCCACGGCGATGCGGCCGAGCCCGCGGTACGTGCGCATCATCTCGGCGGCCGCCCGTGCCTCGGGCGCGTGGACCATCTCGCCGCGATCCATCTCGAGCCCGAGGCAGACCGCGTAGCGCAGGCCCGGCTCGCGCCCCTCGTAGAGCGCGTCGTCCGTCACCTCGGCGACTCCCACGACGCAGGCGCCGAGCCGCCGCGCCAGAGCCTTGATCTCCGCGGCCATCGCCGCCGGATCCGTCACCGCGCGCTGCGCCGCCGCGACGGGGCCTTCGGAGCGGCGCAGCTGCCAGGTGTTGAAGAGCACGTGGCGGATGACGCGCCAGGGGTTGATGATGCTGAAGAAGTCGTCGAGCGCCTTCCACGCCAGCCGCTCGCCGCCGCTCGCGTGGAAGACGGGCCGCGCTCGCACGCGGTGCTTTTCGCCGACGCCGTTGATGGCATTGCCGGACTCGGGCTGACGGCGGTAGCCGAACGCGTAGCTGGGCGGGGGGACGGAGCCGTTCATCGCCGGAGCGCCGCCTCCCGGTGCTCGTGCGGCCCTTCCTCGTCGAGCCACAACGTCCCGCCGCGCGCCTCGAGGGCCCGATAGCGCCGTCTCACGCGGCCGCCGGCGACGGCATAGCCGAACAGCATGCGCGCGAGCTGGACGAGCAGCCTGACGTCGCGCCGCCAGGGACGCGCGTGAGGCGGCGTGGCGAGGGTGCGCATCAGCCGCGCGGGACCGGCCGCGCCAGGAACGCCGGCGCGGGAAGGCGGTCGCCGGCATAGGCGCGGACCTCTCCGAAGCGGCGGCCCTCCTGCCAGTCCTCGCGCGCGGCCACGATCTCCTCGGTCGTCCGCGCGACGAAGTTCCACCACATCAGGATGGTCTCGCCGAACGGCGCCCCGCCGAGGAGGAGCGCGCGCAGGGGCTGGGCGCCCACGGCGAGCACGAGCTCGCGGCGTTCGCAGCCGAGGTAGTAGAGCGTGTCGACCGCGAGCGGCTCGCCGTCGAGGGTGCACTCCCCCGAGAGCGGGACGAGCGCGTGCTCGAAGTCCCGCTCGAGCGGCAGCGAAAGGCGCGCGCCGGGCGTCCCGCGCAGCTCGGCGCCCACGATCGGCGAGAAGGTCTGCGCGGGCGAGCGGGCCGTGCCGAGCTGGCCGACCATCACCGTCGCGGCGCCTCCGTCCAGCTCGAGCGCCGGCAGCGCGTCGTGCGATGCGAAGGCGGGTGCCACGGCGCGGCTCGCCTCGGGCAGCGCGACCCAGAGCTGGACGCCGCGCAGGCGGCCCACGTTCGCCGCGGGCGTCTCTTCCGCGTGCGCGATCCCGCGCCCGGCCGTCATCAGGTTCAGCACGCCCGGCGTCGCCGTCCCCTCGAGCCCCAGACTGTCGTGGTGGATCACCTCGCCCTGGAGCAGCCACGAGACCGTCTGCAGGCCGATGTGCGGGTGCGGTGCGACGTCCATCGGCTTGCCCGATGAAAACGTGAGCGGGCCGTACGAGTCGAGGAAGCACCAGGGGCCGACGAGCCGCCGCTGGCTGCGCGGGAGCAGGCGGCGGATCGCGAGGCCGCCCAGGTCCGTCAGCCGGCCGGGCAGCGCCTGCAGCGTCGGCCGTGCCGGGTCGGCGGCGCAGGGCTCGGCGGTCGTCGTCGGGGCGAGGTTGCTCATGCTCGGGCCTCGACCGTATCCGTCACGCCGACGATGATCCATTCTTTTCGGGGGCGTTGTCGATTCCGGGGCTCCTCGATCGTCGTCAGGGTAGAGGG
>Ga0134127_10004401_pt1 | contig 10146 bp, 10 predicted proteins | sample KB31753_FD_96459 | JGI IMG/M metagenome (GOLD analysis project Ga0134127, IMG submission 96459) | Terrestrial soil microbial communities with excess Nitrogen fertilizer from Kellogg Biological Station, Michigan, USA - KB3-175-3 | ecosystem: Environmental > Terrestrial > Soil > Unclassified ...
ATCCCAGAATCGCGGGTCACGGCCCGACTCTGTACGAGAGCGGGCTACCCAGCACGCGACGCCTCGAGTTGGTCTCGGTGAAACCGCTCCGCTGCGGCGCAGTCGCCATGCACTACCGGCGCGAACGAACATGAAGCTTCTGCTCACCTCTCAGCAGGTATCAAGAACGCGAGCATTCGCGGCGCGTTGCTCGAAGCGCTTCTGATAGCGGCACCGGGCTGAGGATCCGGCCCGGCGCCGCAATCGCCGCTACGGCAGTGGCGGCAGCAGCAGGTCCTGAGGCGGATACAGATCGGGATCCGTCTGGCACGTGCTGCCGTTCGCGGGCAGCGTCAAGCTGATGAGGTAGTTGTCTACCTTCTGCTGGACGCAGCGCGACTTGTCATAGCTGACGTGACCGTAGCCGATTCGCTTGATGAAGCGGCTTCCCTGGATCTGCGACGCGATGCGTGTCGACCAGGCGTACGGCGTGCTGGCGTCGAGCGTAGCGCCGATCACGACGAACGGCGGCACGCCCGTCAGCTGCACGGACAGCGGTGTCGGCTCGATTGCGTCAACCGGATAGCCGATGCAGTTCGTAGCTCCTTGTCCCACCGACGACTCGCCGAAGCGCGGCGCCGCCGCTTTCGTCTGCTGCAGCAGCTGCTGCAGATCCGCGGCGGTGCGTAGAGTCTGCGACCATCGCGTATCGACGCAAGTGATGGCCCGATTCGCCTGGCCGTCCTGCCTGTAGTTCCCGTTTGGTTCGACGGCCCCTGTCGCGAAGTCGTAGAAATAGCGGGCCACCGAGGCGTCGCCGAGGCTGGACTCGTACACGAGCTGATCGACGGAATTGAAGGTGATGTCGCCGGGTTGCGCGAACGCCTGTGCGATGAAAGCCAGTATCCAGTCGTTCACCGGACGCTGCGTGAACGGCGCGCGTGGCGCGGGCAGCGGGTTGACGCGCGCTTGAGCCAACGTCTGGTTGAATACTGCGTCGATATCGCGACCGCGCATCTTGCACGGGTTGGATGCGACCTTGCACCACTCCTTGTACTTCTGCCACATCGTGTCGGACACGGCGGCATTCTCGGTAAAGCTCTGCCTGTCGGGCACGCTGCGGTCGATTGCGGCGTCGAGCACCATCGCGCGCAACCGGCCGGGGTAGAGCTTGGCGTAGCGATAGCCGAGGAAGGTGCCGTACGAGCGGCCCATGTAGTTGAACTGAGTCAGGCCCATGGCACGGCGGAACTGCTCCAGGTCGCGCACCGTGCTCGCGCTGTCGATGTGTCGCGCGAGCGGATCGTTGTTCGTGAGGCAGCCCTGGTTGACGTTTTGTTCGAGAGCAACGCGATCGTTCAACTCCGTGCTGGTGCGCGGGATGAGGTTCGTTTCCCAGTAGTGCTCCTGCAGTCCGAAGCCCATGCAGCGGATGCCCTGGGCGGCGCCCCGCGGATCGAACGTCACGATGTCGAAGCGACTCTGCAGCAGCGGTGTGAAGGATTGATCGAGATTGTCGTAGCCGATGGTGTCCGACGCGCCGAACCCCGGACCGCCCGGGTTATAGACCAGCGTCCCCACCTTGCTGCCGGTTGCGCGAGCACGCGCGACGGGCAGGTCGATCGTGCCCGCGGCGAGGTTTGCATAGTCGAGCGGTACAGTGAGCGTCGCGCAATCGCGATTAGCGAAGGGCGAGTCGGGACAGGGTTGCCAGTTGATCGATGGCGGCGGTGGCGCAGTGAGCGGTAAGTCTGTGGCGTACGCCGCGGTGTACCCGGCGGCTGCGATGAGCACAGCACTCAGCGCCGCCCGCCGGCAGAAAGACTTTCGAATCGCGTAATTCATGCCAACTCCTCGTTCCGTTGAATAAGGAGCGCGCGGATCGAAGATGCTCACGGGCCGCTGTGTTTTTCCTGCGTGTGCAGTCCCGGCTTGCGCACTCGGGGAGGAACGAGAGGGATCGCGCCATTTTCCGCCAACCCGGTCGGCGATATTTTCGGCCATGTACTGATGGAGCTGACGTCGCGATTTGCGTGTCCGGTTGCAAACTCGTGTAACCGGACGCGCGTCCGAGTGTCATGGGATCACGGGCGGCAGGATTGCCGTCGCATGCGGCGGGTGCAGACCAATGAAGGTGACGACCGAACGAGTTGTACACACGGTGGTGTTACTCGCCGTGCTGCTCACGACCTCCGCGGAGGCTTCCATTGCGGCCGCATGGCACCGCCAGGTCGTCAAGTTCGAGTATCGCGCCAACGGCACGTTGTATATGTGCCGCAGCTTGCAGCGCAAGGTCGAGCGGATCCTGCTACAGATCGGAGCGCGCGACCGCGCGCAGTTCATTCGCTTCTATTGCGGAGACCTGTCGCCCGTTGTGACTGCCGAGATCGCACTGATGATCCCCATCGAAGCAACCAAAGAGAATCTGCGGCGTCTGACTGACTACGACAGCAAGGAGGTCCTGATCGCACGGTTGCAGGGTAAGTCCCTGCCAGCCGCTGCGGAGGTGCCGCTGTTCCCGGCCGCCTGGAAGACCATCTCGCTCTCCGGCATGAAGTTCACGCGCGGCGATTGCGAGCTGCTGCAGCAGCTGAGTCAGCAAGTGCTCCCGAAGCTCTCCGTGCGAATCGTCAGCGACAACCTGCAGCAGTGTTCCACCGTTTTCGCAAAAAGCGTGGCACCGCAGCTGGTCGTGCAGGCGCTCGTCGCCGAGCAAACCCATCGACTGGTCGACCGCAGGTAACCACTACTGTGGGCGCAGCGACGACGGGTGGCAATGTCACGCGCACTCCGAGACATTGCTAAACTGACCCATCGCTCGCAGCCCCTGGTTTCACTCCATGCAACACCTCGCCTGGCCGTTCTTCGCCGACAGCCACCGGACGCTGGCCCCTGAAATACGCAGCTGGGCGGAGCGGACCCTGCATGGCCACGATGACGAGTCGCGCGACGCAATCGACTCGGCCTGCCGCCAGCTGGTCGCTGTCCTTGGAGCCGCAGGATTCACGCGCCACTGCGTGCCGCGGGCTTACGGTGGTACGTCGGATGATTTCGATGCACGCGCGATCTGCCTGGTGCGGGAGACGCTCGCTGAATACGACGGACTGGCCGACTTCGCCTTTGCCATGCAAGGCCTCGGCAGCGGCGCGATATCGCTCGCCGGATCGGACGAGTTGAAGGCGCGCTACCTGCCGGCCGTCGCAGCGGGCCGCGCGATTGCAGCGTTTGCTCTGTCCGAGCCGGAAGCGGGTTCGGATGTCGCTGCCATGCAGTGCGCGGCGCGCGAGGATGGCGAGCACTATGTTCTGGACGGCGCCAAGACCTGGATTTCGAACGGCGGCATCGCTGACTTCTACTGTGTGTTCGCGCGGACCACGCCCGGGCAGAAGCGGGCTGACGGTACGACCGCCGCGCAGGGAATCACGGCGTTCGTCGTCGATGCCGATGCTGCGGGCCTGGAGATCGAGCAGCGCATCGACGTCATTGCGCCGCATCCGCTCGCGACGCTGCGCTTCCGCAACTGTCGCGTACCCAAGGCGCAACGGATCGGAGGCGAGGGCGAGGGATTCAAGATCGCGATGCGAACGCTCGATGTCTTTCGCACTTCAGTGGCCGCGGCGGCGCTTGGATTTGCGCGCAGAGCGCTGCGGGAAGCGCTGGCACACGTGCGCCAGCGTTCCATGTTCGGCAAGTCGCTGGCGGACCTGCAATTGACGCAAGCTGGGTTGGCCGACATGGCGACGCAGGTCGATGCGGCAGCGCTGCTCGTCTACCGAGCGGCGTGGTTGCGAGATCAGGGTGCCGTCGTAACCAAAGAGGCAGCGATGGCGAAGCTGGCCGCAACCGAAGGCGCGCAACGGGTAATCGATCGCGCGGTACAGATGTTCGGTGGCCGCGGGGTCCGTCGTGGAGAGGTGGTCGAACGGCTGTACCGTGAGATCCGCGCGCTGCGCATCTACGAGGGCGCCACCGAAGTGCAACAACTCATCATCGGGCGCGAGTTGCTGAAGGATGCCGGCTCAGCGTGACGGCTAGCTGGCGAACGCGCTCAGCGCGTTGCCGAACGTATGAAGATCGCATCGCCCATCTTGTCGAACGCCACCTGATAGGCCTTGGGATCGAGAATCGGCGTATCGCGATGCGTCGTCTGCCCCTGCTGGCCGGACGTATGCTCGCTCTCGACGAAGTTCAAGCGAACCGTGACGAAACCGGGGCGTATCTCCTCCACGAACGCCGTGGCCCGGGTCTGCGCGCTCGATGTCGAAGTGCTGAGTACCTCCCACCATTTGAGCTTGCTGCCTGCCGGGCTCGCCGCAGTGATGAAGCCGGTGTCGAGATCGGCGCTTTGCACGATGTAGCCGAGGTCCTGGAACACGCTGAGCACAGCGCCGAACGCAGCTCGCTTCTGAGCTTCGAATTCGTGGCTCTGAAATGCCTGGATCTGCAGGGGCGTAGGAGCCGGCGGCGCGACGCTGCAGCCAGCGATGCTCAAACCGATACAAAAGAGCGCGACGCTCGAAGCTTTCATGGACTGTCCCTGTCAGAACTCGCTGCTGCGGCTGCGAAAGTCGGATACGACCTTGTTCGAGTCGAACTTGATGATCAGAGTCATCGTGCGCTGGGTTTGTTCGAACCCGGAAGCTTTGGCCGTGCCGCCGAACAGGACGATCGTCCAGTAGTTACTGAACGAGGAGGACTCTGCGACCGTGGCCTGGCGTTGATAGGTCCAGACTTCCTGGTTCGAGCCGTCGATCGAAGTGATGTTCGGCGCGCCGAAGCCTTCCAGCACCTGCGTCTGGGTCGTTTCACCCACATGCAGGTTCAGTTGCACGTTGCCGTGGGTCAGATCACCGTTCTTGCTTATGTGCTGCGGCGTCGGTGGGTTCTGAACGCAGCCCATGCACAAGGTCGCAGCGAGAGTCGATATCGCCAAGAGTCGGGCAGACACAGGTCAATCCTTTCGAGCCGGGATGGCCCGCGATGCTAGCGAGACAAATGATCCGTTTTGCCGGCGCAGTATCTCTCCAAAATCCTGAACCCGTGCTGACTGAGGAGTCGGCAACGACAGAGCCGTTAGTGCTGTATGGCAGCCGTTAGTGCTGTGTGCGAGCATTCGGCTGGCGTAGGCAGTCGTTGCAATTCGTCGAGGTGCTCTCGTGGACGTCCCTCTGTCACCGCTCGATTTCGCCCGTCGCGCCCGTAAACTGTACGGTTCGCGCGAGGCCGTCGTTGATGAGGAGCTGCGGCTCACTTATGCCCAGTTCGGCGAACGCTGCGATCGCTGGTCCGCCGCGCTGCTGCAGCTGGGCGTGAAGTATGGAGACAGGGTCGGCACGATTGCTCCGAACACGCATCAGCAGCTCGAGCAGTTCTACGCGATTCCGCAGATCGGTGCAGTCATCGTGCCGATGAACTACCGTCTGACGGCGGAGGATTTCGTCTATATCGCCAACCACAGCGGGTGTCTGGTGTTGTGCGTGCACTCCGACTACCTGGCGCTCGTGGATCAGGTCCGCTCCCGCATGACAACGGTCAAGCACTTCGTCGCCCTCGAAGGCGCCCGGACGGGATGGCTGGATTATGAGGAACTGCTCGCGCGCAGCGCGGACAGCTTCGCCCGGCCTGCAATCGCGGAGGCGGATTTGCTGGCCATCAACTACACCAGCGGCACCACTGCCAATCCGAAAGGCGTGATGATCACGCACCGCAATGCCTGGGTTAACGCAGTGGGCACGCTGACGCACTGGCCGATGACTGCGGCGGACCGATACCTCTGGACCTTGCCGATGTTCCATGCCAACGGCTGGACCTTCACGTGGATCGTCACTGCAGTCGGAGCAGCGCACGTCTGCCTGCGCAAAGCCGATGCGAGCCTGATTTACGAGCTCGTCCGCAACGAACGAGTCACCACCTTGTGCGCGGCTCCCACGGTGCTGATTGCCATCGCGAACGGTCCCGAAGCGGAGCGCAAAACCGCCAGAGGAAGCGTGCGGCTGTTGACGGCCGGTGCGCCACCCGCGCCCGCTACCATCGAGCGCATCGAAGGCGAACTCGGCTGGCAGGTGACACAGGTCTATGGGCTGACCGAGACCGCCCCATTCATTTCTGTATGTGAGCCACGCCCCGAGCATGAGGGACGCGATCCGGCCCAGCGCGCGGTGATCAAGGCGCGTCAGGGAGTCGAGCTGATCACCTCGGGTGAGCTGCGCGTGGTAGACGCGGACATGCAGGACACGCCTTGGGATGGTGCTTCGATCGGCGAGATCGTCGCGCGCGGCAATGTAGTCATGCGCGGCTACTACAACGATCCTGACGCGACTGCCCGTGCATTTGCCGGAGGCTGGTTTCATACCGGCGACGCGGCGGTCGTGCACCCGGACGGTTATGTCGAGATTCGCGACCGCTTCAAGGATGTGATCATCAGCGGCGGGGAGAACGTCTCATCGATCGAAGTGGAGGGTGCGCTGTTGCGCCACCCGGCCGTCCTCGAGGTGGCGGTGGTTGGAGTTCCGCATGAGAAATGGGGCGAGTCTCCCAAGGCGTTCGTGGTCTTGAGGCAGGGAATGACTGCAACCGCAGCCGAGCTGCGCGAGTTCGCTCGCGGTGCGCTCGCACACTTCAAGGTACCCAGCGGATTCGAATTCGTCGCTGCGCTTCCCAAGACCGCTACGGGCAAGGTGCAGAAGTACGTGCTACGCGGCATGCGCGGCAACATCGCTCCTCAGTAGACCCATGCCTGCGCTCTACAACTGGGGTGCTCGAGCGCTCTACATAGGGCCGGCACTCGGGCTTTCTGCTCACCGCAATGCGGTCGCTGTGCTGGCGGTCGGGCTCGATGCGCAGTTCGCGCTCGCGACAGCCCCGGCCGATCCAGATTCTCCACTGCGCTCTTGCCGCAGCGCCCTGATTCCGCCGAGCACACTGCACCGGCTCGTATCCAAGCGCGGCCGCATGGCGTTCCTTTACGTAGACGCTGCGAGCCGCGACCTCGAAAGGCTTGCGACGCGGGTCCAGGAGCCGACGGAGCGGGCCGGGTTCGACCTCACATGCGAAGCTCGGCTCATCGAGTTGCTCGATGACCTCCATGCACGCCGCATCACGCTGACACACGCGCGCGAAGCGCTCGAGACGGAGGTGCTGGCTACGCTGGGTCGCGAGCTGCCGAACGCGCTGACCAAGGCGATCGAGTATTTGAATACTCATGCGGGCGAGCGTCCCTCGCTCGGCGCTCTCGCTTCGATGGCGGGACTCTCCGAATCGCGCTTTCGTCATCTCTTCGTCGCAGCGACCGGAACGACTCTACGTCGCTACCGTAGCTGGGCCGCAATGGGCGTTGCCTTGCGGTCGATGGCAAAGGGTACTTCGCTCACCGACGCCGCCTATGAGGGCGGCTTCTCTTCCTCGGCGCACTTCAGTGCCGCGTTCCGTGAGATGTTCGGAATGGAGCCCTCGCGCCTGGCTCGGCTCGGCCTGACGCGCACGTCACTCTCAGGCCGGGCCGACGTCAGCCCAGAGGCTCGAGGAACTCGGCCACGACCTTAGGATCGGCATCGAACAGCCAACAGGCATGCAGCTGGCGATTGCGCACTTCATAGACAAAGACGCGATCGACCAGCACCTCGCGCTCGCCACGATGCCAACGCTCGACCACCTGTATCGCGCCCCGGCGGGACCCGCTCATGACGTCGACGACTTCCTCGAGCTTGCGCTGCGTTCGCGCGGACACCTCACGCAGCACGGCGAGCGCCGCCGCCTTGCCACTGTGGACGCCGGCAAGTGCATGCGTGCCTGGGTAATGCAGCGTGAAGTCATCGGCGTACAGCGACGTGAGAGCCTTGAGGTCTCCGCGTTGCCAGGCCTCCGAGTAGGCGCGCAACGTTTCCATGGTTTCATCCATGCGAACGTCCTTCGTTTGTCCCCGAGCAATTTGTCCCCCGGACAGGAGCGCGAGACCGAAAGCACTCGAGAGGGTTCGTCGTGTGAGCTTCACGAGAGCATGGTGACTGAGGATCAGGGCCGGCGCTTTCAAAATACGGCTGCGACCGCATTCCACGCGGCAACCTGGGCGCGGGCTCGACTCAACATTGCGTCCAGCGCGGCGCGCTCGTGAACCGTCCCTCGCAGGATCACGGCGCGGATCGTGCGCGTCGCTGCGATGTCTTCCAGCGGATTGCGATCGAGCAGCACCATGTCCGCCGCCTTGTCCTTGCCGATCGCTCCGTAGCGATCGAGCTTGCCGAACCAGCCCGGTCCGGCGCGAGTGGCGGATGACAACGCCTGTGCCGGTGTCAGTCCATTCGCGACGAACAGGCTGAGCTCATCGTGCAGCCCGATGCCTGGATAGTTGAAGGAGTTCAGGAAGCCGGCATCCGTGCCTGCCATGATCGTGACGCCAGCCTGTTGCAGCATCTCGAGAACACTGGCAGATCGCTCGAAGCGCGCGTGTCGCGCCGCTATCGCTGCGGCGTCTGCCTGGGCAGCGCGTTGAACGCGCCAGTCGTATGTCGCGCGCAGCTTCGGACCGATGTAGGCGAGGTATTCATCCTTTTCATGCGTGTCGCGATCGAGCCATGCCAGGATCCGGCTGCCATTGAGAGTCGGCGTTACCGCGATCCCTTTCTGCGCGAAGTATTCATACGCGCTTTTCGCTGTGGCCGAATCGAAGCCGGCGTCCAATCGCCTCGCAGCTTCGGCGCGATCGATGCTGCCGGCGGCAAAGGCCGCGACGATGGCAGGTTCGTCTTTCACACCGGCTCTGACCGCGTAATCCATGTGCTCGATCGAGCTCAGCCCGGCATCGACGGCTTGCCGTACCGTGATGCCCAACGGGATATGACCTGAAGTCCGCAGACCGGCCGCTCGTGCTCTGCTCACCGCGTAGAGGAATAGTTCGGGCGCGAGCGTGCTGTCCGTGATCTTCACGAAGTCGACGTCGAGCGCTTTGAGCTTTGCGATCGCCGCATCGACCTCAGCTTTCGATCCCGTTTCCAGCGTGCCCTTCCACACCGGCTTGATGCCCTCGATCTTCGGTCCCGAGCTGAGCAGCGTCGGACCGAACAGCGCACCGCCCGCAATCTCACGCCGCCATGCGAGTACTTGCTCCGGCAGATCGCCCGAACAGTCGCGGATCGTCGTGATGCCATGCGCGACGTAGAGCGGCAGCAGCGCCTTGTTCTCCTCGATGAGATCGACGCCGCCGCCGAAGTGGACATGCATGTCCCACAGGCCGGGAATCAGGAAGCGCTTGCCGGCGTCCAGCGTCTTCGCGGCCTTCCAGGCTTGCGCGATTTCTCCGTCGGGTCCGACTGCGAGAATTCTGTCGCCCGAGGTGACGACAGCCTGATCGGCGATCAAGCGCGCATGTTCGACGTCGACGATGGTGGCGTGACGGATCAGTACGTCCGCCGGACTCTGCGCGTGGGCGGTCGAGTCGATGAGCGAGGCAACCACAACGAGGAGGGTCAGCATGGGGTGTCGGAACATGGGTGATCTCGTTACTCGATCTTGCGTCGATCGTGTTGCTTGCATTATAAGACTAACTAACTCGACCTGTGCCCGGGGGAAGCCATTGCGCGTGATCATGCCCGACGCGGCCCAGTTGGGGTCGCTTCCGGAGCTCGGCCGTGTCCGCGTGCCGGTGGAATGGCTCGACCTCAACGGGCACGTCAACGTGCAGCACTACCTGAGCATGTACAACCTGACCAGCGACACCATGCTGGAGCTGCTGGGGATTTCCGGCGACTGGGTGCGGCGTGAGCAGCTGGGACTGGTCGACCTCGAGCATCACACGTGGTTTCAGCGCGAGCTGCATGCGGGCGAGGAGGTTGCGCTCTATGTCAGATTCATGGGCCGGGATGCGAAACGCGTGCATGGACTGATGTTCATGGTCAACGTCGCTGCTGCTGAAGTTGCCAGTGCCATCGAGTTCATGTCCCTGGCCGTGAACCTCGCGACCCGCCGTGCGGCACCGCTGCCGGCCGCAGTCGCCGAGCGCATCGACACACTGCTACGCGACCATGCAGCACTGGGCTGGCCTGCGCCGTGCAGCGGCGCGATTGCACTGTAGACATCCGACGGGAGGAATGATGGTTGCAGATCTGCTTCGACTGGCCATTGCGAACGCAGCACTGATGTTTGCTTCGTTCATCGCACTCTGGTTCGTCAGCA
>Ga0134127_10004405_pt1 | contig 10144 bp, 12 predicted proteins | sample KB31753_FD_96459 | JGI IMG/M metagenome (GOLD analysis project Ga0134127, IMG submission 96459) | Terrestrial soil microbial communities with excess Nitrogen fertilizer from Kellogg Biological Station, Michigan, USA - KB3-175-3 | ecosystem: Environmental > Terrestrial > Soil > Unclassified ...
AAGGTGGCTCAAGTCTTCGGTCGTCGTTGCTTAGTGTCTTCGTGGCAGAAGCCGCGGGGCGACTCGCGAACGAAGTCGATCAAGTGAGCGACAACCGGATCAGACATGCTTTCGAGGCTCGCAATTGCTTCCCCGAGTGAAAGGCCCGAGCGTAACAACAGTCGATATGCTTCCTTCAGATTTGCCAGGTCGCTGGACTTAAAGCCCGCTCTTCGAAGCCCGACGATGTTCAAGCCGTGCGCTCGACCGGGTACGCCGTCAGTGATAACAAAGGGCAAGCAGTCTTGAACAATCTTCGAATTTCCCCCAATCATTGCGAGACGCCCAATACGACAGAACTGGTGCACGACGACGCCGCCGGAGATGAATACCCGGTCCTCGATGTCGACATATCCGGCGAGCGCTACGTTGTTGGCGATGATCACGTCGTCTGCGAGGCTACAGTTGTGGGCGACGTGAGCATTTGCCATTATGAAGCAGTTCGACCCAACAATGGTCTCTGATTCCGGCCGAGTGCCTCGATGCATTGTTACGCCCTCTCGGATGCGGTTGTTAGCACCGATGCGGAGGAAGCTCTGGCAATCGACGAACCCGAGGTCCTGGGGCTCACCGCCCAGTACCGCGCCTTCGTAGACCGTGTTGGCGGCGCCGAGAGTTGTAAAACGTTTGATAACCACGTTCGCACGAATATCGCTGGCCTCCCCAATTTCGGTATCCGCCTCGATAACCGCGTAGGGTCCGATGCTCACGCCGGGGCCTAGTTTAGCTCCGGGAGCGATAATCGCCGTGGGGTGTATTCCCATGAGCGCTCAATACTAACATGCGTCCTGGGGTTAGAATACTGTTGCCCTTTGGCGGTTCTTATCGTACTTTTGGATTATTCGAACCCGGGTGGGTTTGACCCCCCGGATGCCCCTATTTCTGGTACTTGAGACCTTCACGCACGACGCTTTTTACAACACCATAGCCCGCGCTTCTAGGAGATAAGGATGAGTTTCTTCGAGCTGCAGCCGGTCCTCGACAAGATGCTTTCGGTTGCCGATAACATTTCGGATCTTAATTTCTCCGTAGGTCGTCCTCCCCAAGTCGAGATCAACGGAAGGCTTACTCCGGTCGAGGTGAAAGGGCTCCGAAACCTGACGCCTTACCAGACCGAGATCATCGCGATGTCGCTGATGGAAGGGAACGCGGAAGCGGCGCGGAGATTCTTACAAACCGGTTCGGCGGACATCGGTTATGCAATTCCAAGCAGGGTTCGTTTTCGAGTGAACATCTTCAAGCAGCGCGGCTCGATTTCGATTGTTATGCGGGTAATCCCCACTAATGTACCGACGATTGACAGCCTGGCTCTTCCGCAGCAACTTGGTGAGGTATCGCACTTAAAAAACGGCATCGTATTGCTGACCGGGCCTACGGGATCAGGCAAGACATCGACACTTGCCGCCATCATAGATAAGGTCAACATCGAGTACAGCTATCACATTGTTACCATTGAAGACCCGATCGAGTTTCTCCACCAGCACAAGAAATCGACTATCAACCAGCGGGAGCTGGGAACCGACACGCCGGCATTTGCACTTGGTCTAAGGGCCGCGTTGCGCCAGGCGCCGAAGGTTATCCTCGTCGGCGAAATGCGCGATATGGAGACCACTGAAATAGCGTTGGAGGCTTCGGAGACCGGTCACCTCGTCTTGTCGACCCTGCATACAACCGATGCCTCTAAGACGGTGAATCGGATAATCGGAATATACCCGAAGTCCGAAGAGCATGTGATACGTACTCGGCTTGCGCAGTCGTTTCGGTACATCGTATCTCAGCGACTCCTGCCTCGTGCAGACGGCACCGGGCGCATCGCCGCCGTCGAGATACTGAAGGCGACCCCACGATCTCGAGAATACATCGAGCAGGGCGAAAGCGAAGGCAAGACGCTGCTTGAGGCGATGAACGACGGCGAACTTGAAGGTATGCAGCACTTCGACCAGGTTATCGAGAGGATGATTCGAAGCGAGGTGATTACTCAGGAGACCGGACTCGCTTTCGCTACCAATCCGTCGAACTTGCTTTTGCGGCTGTCGGGCCTGGGTACCTCCGACGACATGTTGAGCCGGCGCGAAGAGCGAAGCTACATGCCGGGCCGAATGCCGGATATGCCCAAACAGCGTGCGGTAGAAAGAGCTGACAGATAACAATTGATTGATGCCCGGGGCCGCCGGGACTGAGGAGAGATCCCAATGATAGCGAGTTGTCCGCAATGCGCAATGAGCCTGACGTTTGATGATACGCGGCTTCCGACTGAACCGTTCAACGTGCTCTGTCCACGTTGCCGACAATCAGTGACGATCATGCCTCCTCCGAAAGAGGAGCCGAAACTCCAGGGCTCTGTTGACGTGATGCCGGTCGGAACTGATCAAGCGGATTCGCTGCGTGCTCTTGCGGATTTATTACTGGCCGGGCTTACGCAGTCGCAACCTGCGGCGCCGGACGTCGCGAAGTGGCAGCGCCGGCGAGTGCTCCTTTGTCTGGATGACCCGGCGATGAGAGAAAGTGTGCGTGGAGCCTTGGAACCGGCACGCTATGAACTGTTCTCCGCCGACTATGCACCCGAAGCGATCGAGATCCTGCACGAGTCCCGCGCAGAAGTAATCGTACTTAGCCCAACCTTTGATTCGGAGCACCAGGGCGGCACGGCCATGATGCAATACGTAAATAGCCTGACGCCTCAAATCCGACGGCGCACATATGTGGTTCTGATTTCTTCGCAACTTCGCACACTCGACACCTACCTTGCTTTTGCCAACGGCGTCAATCTGACCGTACACCCCGAGGATGTTGCATCGATTCAGTCAGTTTTCGAGCGTAGTGTTAGAGACTTCAATGAGCTTTATCGTCCATTGAACCAAGCCATGTCGCTTGCGGCCTTCTGATTAAGTAACGCTCACTTGCTTGCCATTGACACCACCGGACCTTTCTAGATAATCTCATCGCTGCCAGCAATGCGCCCGTAGCTCAATTGGATAGAGCACCAGACTTCGGATCTGGGGGTTACAGGTTCAAGTCCTGTCGGGCGTATTAACCGTTCCCCAGTCAAAGCTACCGGTACTCGTAGCTGTTGTCAGCCTCCCACGACGAGATTTCCAGGCGCGCAGCACTCATGGATTGGAAAACACGACAAAACTGAGGAAATTTCTTGACTCGGAAGGGTCTTATGAATATGATGGTGCGGTGCGCCGGGTCGTCTAATCGACAAGCCCCCTTGAACATCCAGTAGCCCCCTATCTGAATGTTCCTCATCCCCAACGCACCGCCAAAACAGTACCGCTTTATGGCAGGAACACAAAGCGGTGTTGTTTACGGGGCGGTTTATATCATACCCGTCAACAGGATGCAAGAAAAAAGTTAAAGTAATTTGTGAGGGATAGGGATAGAAAGCAGTTTTGACTATCTAAGATATTTAGATCGTAGTATTTGGGTCTTAATTTGAGTAAAAATCTTTTTTCGATGATACCCTGAATCGGGAGTGCTAAATCCTGCAGCCGTGCGGTTGCCGGACACAGCGTCTCAGGTCCTTACAAACTGCCCTGAGTTCATCCTAATCCAACCATTTAAGCGTGCCGGGTACCAGTTCTAATTCCCACGCCCCCAGCGTTTCGCTAAACCATTTGCGATAAATAGCAACATAGCTATGGCCTTCGAATTTTGCGCTGATAGTTAAGAACTCCATATTCTTGTCACTCCCCTGGAATTCTCAATAGGCAACGTTTGTGCCAGGCGATCGGGGCACGACTGAGTCGATCAGGCAGGGTCGGATGGTGGTCGGACTGGGATACTCGGCGTGCCGGGGCGGGAGAGCGCCCGGAAATGACTCTGAAGGATTTGCAATGAAGGCACCTTAGGCGACGCGAATCATCTTAAGTTCGGAAAGCTTGTTGACGAATGTAACGATTCCCTGGCGAGCGCTTTCTTCGTCGATGTCAAAGCGTTGGCAGATGGCTTTGGCGATCAGATCAACGGTTGGATTACTGCTGCGTTCTATTTCCTGCCAAATCGCAACCCCAGTCTTATTCAGCGAGAAGTAAAGCAGCGTTTCCAGATTAAGGAGCACGCCCGTTCCGTCATCCAGTGGGGTAAAAACGGTAGGTGCTGACTTCTGAACAAGCATTCTCCTAAAATAGACTTAGATCTGTTTCGTGTGCAAGTCAAACTAGTCGTTCGCAATGGGTCTGCGCATTCCGTCTCACAACCCGCTGTCGAGCAGTCTGGATGCAAGTTCCGCGCGGCCCCGAACATTTGCCTTTTGATACACCTTATCGAGGTGCTTATTAACCGTCTCGACGCTTATTCGCAGTCTCTCGGCGATCTCGAGGTTTTTATTACCCTTCAGGCACTCGACCGCCACCTGGGCCTCTCTTTCCGTCAAGGACCAGGTCTGCCTGAGATGTTCTTCGTAGCTGGACCACCGCGACGCCGACCTTTTTATCAAACACAAAACGTAGCTCTCGTCTCCCAGCATTCCTTCCGGCATTAGTGTGCAGTGTATCTCGTGTTCAATCTTGCCGATCGTCATGTCGCGCACCGAAGTCTGCTCTCCGGCGAGTCCGCGCGAAGCGAATATGTCCTGGTAAAAGTCGGCAGCGGATTCGATCACGGCGGCCACGAGCAGATGACCTTCGCGGTTATCCACCAGAAGCTTGTCAAACGCGCGGTTATGCCAGGTCAGTTGACCCTCCGCGTTCATGAAAACGGCGCCTTCGTTGATTTCGTCGAGCGCTGCTGCCAGGCAGTAAAGCCGATCGTTTGGTTTTAGTGGAGGTGCTGCCACGGGTACGGATGCATAAGACCCTTGAGCTAACATACAGACGTTCCTTTTCTGTTCTTGCCAGTTAGAGGCGAGACAGCCGGAAGCAGCACACAACCTGGCGATCTCAACATTTCGGCAATCGTGGGATTAGACGAGGGGCAGGAAACCGAGAACCCTCGGTGGGACTGCAACTGAGGCCCTTGATGGAACACAGTCTCACCGACTGGGTGGCCTCGAGACCGTTATAGGTCAGATAGTTAGCGTTGTCAACACTTTTGACCTGCAATCATTGGTCGTGGTGATTTCAGCCTAAAGAGTTCCCAAATCTCGGTTTATGCGGCGACAGATTGAAGAAAGAATTACCGTCGGCAGGCCTGGAACCCCGCAGGAATTAGGACTTTAGGTAAGTGTGGCAGTGGTTTTCTATTTTGCAAATTTAAGCTACGGCGGCGTCTGGCCGGTCCGGCGAGTTTCGGATCTCAAATCACGCTCCTGTTTGAGAGAGCTCAAGGGCTGTCCAGGCGTCTACCGATCCTGTCGATAGAGCGGTCGAACGAATTCAAAACAAAAGAATTGTTGAGGGATGCCTAAATGTCTAAACCGATCTTAGGGTTCTCCGAAGTTAATGCCGTTTCCACAACTTCAAACGGCAGCCCAACCAGCGAAAGTCGCCGAAGCCCGCTCGCGGATCTCGTGAGCGAGAACCTGCGCACCAGAGGGATGCGACAAGTGGATTTCTGCCGGCAAACCGGATTCGATCAAGGTCTGCTGTCAAAGATTCTCTCGTCGGTGGTCAATACACTGAACGTCGAGACCGCTCTCAAGCTCGCCGAAGGGCTGGCTTTGCCGCCGGCGGTTGTCTTTGAAGTGATCGGCAAAAAGGACGTCGACGAGCTGCTGCGGCGGTTTTACAGCAGCAGCAACCGAGTCATGTAGCCGCGGCCCGTTGACGCTCTGCGCTAGTGCATTGCCGTGCGTCCTGACGACGCTCTTGACGAAAAGGGCTATATCATTCCAGGACATCTCGAGTGGTTCGAGAATAAGGGGTTTTGTTTGGTTTAGCCTTGCGGCGCGCTTTGCGTTTAGTAGTGCCAAGCCTCTTTATGAACCCGAGTAGACTTGCCCTCTCTTCGGATGACAATCGCACCACTTCGTGCAGGATTTCGGTAACGTCCGGGCTGGCGACGACTTTTTGGACGGTATCAAGAAGAACCAAAGGGTCAGTTAGACCGCGGGCCCTACTGCCTTCGTCCACCTTCTCGGGCCGTCCCGAAGCAACGTGAAAGAGATCATCCAGGTCAACACCGAGACCATCAGCGAGAGCTTTTAGCTTTTCCACTGAAAGATTCCCAGCCCGACCGGTTGTAATGCTGGCGACATACCCGTCGGTTATTCTCCCGCCCGCCAATCTTTGAACGTCTTTCTGCGTGAGGCCCTTCAGCTTCATCACCCACTTTACATATTCACCTAACTGATGCTTGGCTACAGCCATGTCAATCTCCGGTATCCAGGGTTGATATTTTCAACTTGCGCTGAAAATAGTCGTTGACGCCGAACAAGCGATAGATTTTAGGTTCGCTTGTAAAAAATGTTCAGGGCGCCCAGGAGTGTAGCTTGCCGCTGGGACTGCGGTCGAACGCGTCCGTGACCCGATGAATTTGTACCACACTGAGAGAGGCGGCTCAACGGCTAGCAAGAAAAAACAGCACCGGCTTCTTCTATCTGATTTATAGTACCGCTCGGTTTCCTCACGCATAGAGCATCCTTGCGCAAGAAGTCCGCCGACCCACATTCATGCACTGTCAGCGCGCAAGTTGCTGTTGACGGGAACCATCTACGAAAAATCGTGTCTAATCCCGTGTAGCTAAAATCGAGATCCCCATACGACTCCTTAGCAAGTCGTCTCGCAATCTAGAAAGAACAGGAGAACAAAATGCCGAGCATTCGTGTGTCCGCGTTTTCAGTCGTTGGAGCTATAGTCATCGCCTGCGCAGTTTTCCCCGGAGAGAATCGAATCGCGTTGTGTTGCCCGATTCAGGCGCCGATGCCACTTCGCCAGCTCTACAATCAAAGCGACCGAATAGTCGTCGCTCGTTGGGGCGCCTCAAGGGTGATAGAGACCGTCGATGAATCCTTGCGCTTGATGACCGCTCTGCATGTTTCCTCAACGGTTAAGGGAAGTAACGATGAGCTAGTCGTGTTTGTCGAACGCTGGGTGTGGACGAGCGCTTCATTGGCTGAGAACACCAGCGCGAAAGGCGATAAGGTGCTGGCGTTTCTAACAAGCGGAGAAGATGGAGTGTACTCCGTGGTCGACCTGAGGTACGGCCTGAAGGAGCTATCGGACTCACAATTGACGACGTATCTGGAACGTATTTCCGAATTAGCGCAGATCATGGAAGGCGGCAAACCTGACTCTGCCGACTTGGTAGAGTGGCTGGTTCGGTGCGCTGAGGAACCAGCAACCCGCTGGGAAGGTGCTTACGAACTCAACCTAAGCGCTTCGATCGTGTTCAACGACTCCGCAAATTCTGAAGAGGATGTAAATGGTCTCGACGACCAGGAAGATCCTGAAGGAGACGAGGAAGCTTCTGAAGCGGACGCTGAACCGGGAATCAACACAGAGGCTGAAGAAGTTGGTGTTGATGAAGAAGAGAACCTGATTTCAAGCTTCGCTATGCTACTGACTGATTCACAAAAGCATCGCCTGGTCGACGCGCTCACCAGGTCAAATGCATTGGAAGAAGGCGAGCGCCAACTGATTGAGCTTGCATCGAGGTGGAATGATCCGCGCCTGGTTCCGTTTCTGGTTTCTCACCTGCGGCCGGTGGCCGACGGCTCGTCTTACGTCGCCGAGCAGATCGTGAAAGTTGTTGCGAGAGTGCTCGGCGACAAAACCCTCTCCAGACTCTCGGAGGAATACAGTGAACTGGTCCCCGACACCGGCGAATCGGACGGTGAGCACGGTGCGGAAGCAGACACCGCCGACCCGTCAAACAAAACATTCATCAGTAGAAAGAACGCCATATTGGAGAAATTTCGCGCGCGAGCCGAGAAAAAACTGAAGCGGTAAAACTCGAAGCCGTCGGAGAAGAATATTGATTGCGGCGGGGTGTTGCCGTCGCCCCGCCAAAACTCTCAACCATAAATTGATCCAGTCAGGAAACAACAGCCTCCTTGCGAACGCCTTCCATCGGTCCTTGTTGCCGCGCCTCTCCTGCGTTAGTATCTCGCGCAATCCGATCCGGAAATGATTGCCTCAACCAAAGGAGCATTTGCCATGATCGATTCGAAAGATCACCCGGCGACAACCCGCATTGTAGCTGTCTGCGCCATCTTCGCTTCCTTTGCGTTCGGCGGACGAGCGAGCGCGCAGGATGGAAACGGCGACTTGACCGGCGACCGCCTGGTGAACGCGCGCAAAGAGCCTCAGAACTGGGCGACTTATTTCGGTGCTTACGATGCCTGGCGCTACAGCTCGCTCGATCAAATCCGGGCAGACAATGTGAAGAACCTGGTTTCCGTTTGGGCTTTTCAGACCGGAAAGGTCGAAGGCGGACTTAACGCAACTCCGATCGTAGTCGACGGAGTCATGTACCTGATCGCCAGCGAGAACCGCGTATTCGCTTTGAATGCAGAGACAGGGGAGAGGCTTTGGACCTACAACTACAAGTTCCCTCGCGATCTCATATCCCCTTACGGCAAATTTAATCGAGGCGTCGCTGTTGGATATGGACTGGTTTTCTTCGGCACCATGGACAATCACCTGGTGGCGGTCGACGCTAAGACCGGCAAAGAGGTCTGGAATGTAGAAGTCGATGACGTCAAGAAGTGCGGGTGCAACATCAACGGGGCTCCGTTCATTGTCAAAGACAAGGTGATTGTTGGCGGCACCGGCGGTGACAGCGCGCATCGCGGCTACATCAATGCCTTCAATGCCAAGACCGGAAGGCTGGCGTGGCGTTTCTATACTATTCCAGGTCCGGGCGAGCCTGGACACGAGTCCTGGGGCGGGACGGAGATGTGGAAGTACGGAGGCGGTTCGACGTGGCTCACGGGCTCGTATGATCCCGCACAGAACTTGATCTTCTGGGGAATAGGCAACCCGTCGTCGGATTTCAACAACTCGGTGCGGCCGGGCGATAACCTCTACACGAACTGCATAGTGGCAATCGATGCTGATACAGGCAAGCTAAAGTGGTACTACCAGGAAATCCCTCACGACGCGTGGGACTTTGATTCATCGTATGAGTCAGTGCTGATCGATGTGACTCGCAACGGCAAAACGGAGAAGCTGCTCATACATCCGAACAAGAGCGGGTTTGTCTGGGTGCTGAATCGAGAAACCGGCAAGTTCATCAATGCATGGCCCTACGTCGATACGATTACCTGGGTTAAAAGCATCGATAAGAATGGCAATCTCGTCGGGCGCAACGAACCGGAAATCGGCAAGCAGAATTTCATTTGTCCGAACTGGGGCGGCGGTCGAAGCTGGAATCACTCAGCATACAGCCCGCGCACAGGCCTCTTGTATAACAACGGCATCGAGTGGTGCTCAAATGTGACCGTGCTCCCGCAGGAGCCGCGCGAAGGCCGATCTTTCGTCGCCGGCAACGTCGACGTGAAGCCGCCCCCCGACGGACCCATCCGCGCGCATCTGGACGCATTTGATCCTGTCACCGGGCAGAAAAAGTGGAGCGTCCCCTTCAAGTATCCGATTCTGTCGTCGCTGTTAGCTACCGCCGGCGACGTGTTGTTCACCGGCGACGTCGAAGGTCGATTCATGGCATTTGATGCCAAGACCGGCAAACAGCTCTGGTCGTTCAATACCGGTTCAGGGCATCGAGGCGGGCCTATCACATACTCGGTCAAAGGCCGGCAATATATAGCCGTCCCGTCGGGGCTAGGGTCAATATTTGTAAGTTCGATGCCCAGGACCTGGCCGGAAGCCGCAGGCTGGCCCGGCGGCTCGGCAGTGTTTGTGTTCGCGTTGCCACAGCAGAGCAAGTAGTGAACGTCGGCAGAGATGGTATGAGAGTTTCGAATCCAGCGCGGTGGCTCCTGTCTCTTTTGCCGCTACTCGCCGTCGCAGTGCAGGGAGCGCGCCCGGAACTCCAGGCGAACACCAGGCTCACCGATCCGCAATTCATCGCTGAAGGCGCGAAGTTGTTTGCCACAAGCTGCGGCAACGCGTACTGCCATGGGACCGGGGGTAACGGGGGTGGCGCACCTCGGCTTCGGGGCAAAGGCCTCGACGCTGATTACACGTTCAAGACGATTTCTAACGGCGTGCCCAATACGTCGATGCCCGGCTTCAAGACCGAACTCTCGGAAGAGCGTATCTGG
>Ga0134127_10004406_pt1 | contig 10143 bp, 22 predicted proteins | sample KB31753_FD_96459 | JGI IMG/M metagenome (GOLD analysis project Ga0134127, IMG submission 96459) | Terrestrial soil microbial communities with excess Nitrogen fertilizer from Kellogg Biological Station, Michigan, USA - KB3-175-3 | ecosystem: Environmental > Terrestrial > Soil > Unclassified ...
CGCTTCCACGGCATCGCCCGGTAGCTGTACGCCCGGCACGGCGGCGAAGCGACAATGACCGTGGCGCCCTTGAACTGCGAGCCGTGGAGCGTGAGTACGTCCTGCAAGACGAGCTGGCCCGGATAGCCGCCAGTGCCGTAGTCGTGCCGCTCTATGTCGAAGCCCACAACGTTATACCCCTCTGCCAAGAAACCATCGGCCCAGCCGCCCAACCCGCAGAACAGATCAATTGCCAGCATTCGTGGCCTCACTCTGGCTTGGGCCGCCCCATCTTCCACTGACCGGCTGCTGTGAATTCTTGAACACGTTGATATATGAACAATGGGAGCATTGCCATTCAGCCGTAAATGGTCTGCCGCAAAGACTGATCCTATGACCGCACTTGAGGCAGTATCCAATTGCCCGCTGACGCTTTTTGCTATATGGTCGCTTTGGCACGTTCCCTCACTAGAAGACCCGATGACCTTCCCATTCGTTCCCGAACTCAGCCGCCATCGCCACTCGTGCGTCTTGTCGTTTTGATAGAGCAACAGGTCGTTACGTCCACGCATTGTCAGCCTCCCAGCGCGGTTATTACGATCTCCGTTCGCGCTTCCTTCTTCGTCGCAAGTTTGTGCTGGCTCACCGAGTATTCCAGCCATTCTGCCGCGTCATCGTAGATCAACTGATTACCCTTCAGCGCATCTAGGATCGGTTTTAACGCACCGTGGGCGTTATCCGGGTCTAACGGCCTATACGGGCTGAACAATGCAACCTTGACCTGTTTCCGCTCTTTCTCGGCACATTGTACGCGCTGGTTCGGTTTCAGTGCCGCCCATACCTGCTCCAGCCAGTCGTTTTTGTCGCGATGCGCCTTGCGCCAGTGCTGATACCGCAGCTTGTTCGGCGAGATCGGGAGGCGTGGGATGACCAGCTTCATACCTGAAACTCCGTGCATATCCCTTGCCGCTCATTCACGGCGTGGTACTCCTTCGTCAGATGGCATGCCTTGCACCGTGGCTGCTCCGTGGCTGGCTTGGTTGGCTCCGCCCCACCCTCATCATCCCATCGCTGCTGATTGATGATTGTAGAGGCGTTTGGCGCGTATCCGTTGCGCCAATTCAGCGAATTTTTCAATCGTTCGAGCGATGCTGCAATATGTTCCATATCGGTAATCTCTATTTCCAGCCGTTTCCAACACTTGCGAGCATACGATTTTGCGACTCGCGATTGTCGCGGCAAGACGGACCAAAATTTACAGAATAAGGCTTCATCTTGACGAGTCCAATTCTTCGGGAAAACTTCTTTCACTCCCGCCCTCTTTGAAGTTCATTCAGCCTTTTTGTCTGGAGCGCGAGCAGTCGTTTTATTTCTCGTTTCTCAGCTTTACGGCGTTTCAGAATCAGCCGTTCCATCTGCTTCCATTCTTCCTCAGTTTGGAACAGCCGTTTGATCATTTCGGCCAACATCCCGGAGGATAGATTGGACGCACGAAGACCTAACCTGTCAGTCCCCGTGCGATTCATCCCGTCTGGATGAGTTGTATCGCTTTCGTGCCGGTTCCTGCCTGCTGGTTTGGCTCGCGCTATCGCGAGTTGGTCCGGTTTATCGAGCACCAGGCAGAGCCATTTCCAGCTTCTCGGTCGTTTGCCACGGACTTTCGCATTTGGTCGCGAGTATGCAGCAGACCAAGGCAGTTGTGCATGGCGGTTATGGGGACACGAAAAGATTTCTGGTATCTTGGCGGCAAGCTCTGAACGCGCTCGGCCTCGGAAATTGGATTGTTAATGGGATAACCCATTATTGTTTCCCTATTCCTTTCAGCAGACCAGTTATTTGCTGTGGGCCGACCGATCTCTCGACCGGCCCGGAAAAGGAACAAATAACGGATCACCACCAAATTACCTAATAACCAGAACTTGTGTCAACCTTTTTCTGAATCATTCTGAATTTCTGCCGCGACCGGCAGCGGCTCCAATGGATGCCAATGAGTCGGGCCGTGCCCTGGGATTGCCAAATCGTAGTCGTCCCATTCCTCCGGATCGCCAAAATAACTTTCCAATAGGCCATCCGTATTCTTGCCGCCTTTATTTGCACCCACGATGCGATGGTTTGTTTTCCATCTCAGGAAACAGGGATGATCCCACTTGGGAGCCCAGCATACAATTTCAGTCCCATCCTTCGGAGCTGTAGCAATTGATTGCCATTTACTCATCGGATTCCTGTTCGATTTCGGCTAAGGCGCGGCTTATCTCGCTCGCCGTGGGTGCCTGTTCCTTCGGCTGTGTAAGATGCGGCGCCGGTATCTGAGGCTCTGCCGCCAGCACCTTCTCAAACTCGCGCCTCCAGGATGGCCAGAAGAGTTTCATTCGGAAACCATTGAGATTATTAAAATCGCAGCCAGAAATCCCATTGGGATACCAATTAGCCCTAGAATAGAAAACCCACATATCGGCCAAGTACACGGAATGATGGGCATTAACGGATAATCCCTGAAATTGGTGATTAGGTTATTTCGCGATGGCATGGAGAGTTTCATCCTAGCGCCTTCTCAATGGACTCCAGCAGATTCAATCGCCCCTGCTCGGTTGGCGGTATATCTTGGAGGCTGAGGTAGCCGTTATCTTTGAAGATCGCAAAGACTTTCTTGGAGTCTTTGTCGATCAGTGCCGCCAGAGCCGTCTTGAAATTGCCAACCGACATCAGCGATTCGCCGGGTTGCAGGTCGGCGGGGGATGATGCTTTCTTCGCCTGCTGGAATGCGCGGCAATCCTTCCATTCCTGGCGAATCTTCCGCTGGAGTTTGAGTTGCTTCGCATCGTTGGCGTGATTGCAGACATTCGCTTTCAAGATGCGGTAGTAATCCGCCTCTCCGATGGCTTCCTTGGCCTTTGCCGCCTCCGCCAGCCATTCCTTGAACGGCGCCGCCGGCTCTTTGCTCGGGATTAGCTCGGTACGCTGTCCCTGCGGCTCCTGTGAAGCCACAAGGGGCTCAGGTGAAGGCATGACGGCAAGCCTGATCCAATCCGTGTATGCCTTTCTGTACTTGTCCCGTTCATCATCAGTCAGGCCCATCCATAACTTTTCGCAGCCGGGGCAGTAGTCATGGCTCCCCTTCTCGAAAATATGGTCCTGATCCCCGAGCGGCTTCCCTTTCCATGCCGTCAGGTAGGTATGCCCCGCTACGGCGGTTGATTCCCCTACCACGGTTCCCTCGGCATCCATGTTGACCTTGACCGCTCCCGGCACGGTCATAACCTCAGTCTCATCCAGCATTCCCATGCCGCAGATCGAGAGCGTAACGCGCCGCTTCGCCTTCGTCTCGGCCTTCATAATGGCGTTAGCGGCAGCTTCGCCTTTCAGGCCGCCAAGATTCGCGGCGCCAGTCGCTTCATCGCACCGGCCCCCAGGCATCGTTGCCCGAGCCGTTACCACGAAAAGGTCATCGAAACGCTCTCGGGAGACAATTGAGATGGAAATCTGCCGCAAGTTGCGAAGCTGCTCAAAGCATCCCTTATTGGCATATAGGACCATCTTTCCATTGAGCACGATCAAGTCAAACGGCTTGGAGAGCGGGTCGAGGCCCATATCGAAGCATCGCTTCTGATAGTAGAGAATCCTGCCGGCGGCTGAGAGCTTGTTCAGATCCCCATACAGCACCAAACTCTCGGTGTCAGTTGCGGTAAGCTGCGCCATCTCGTTCTCGCCAGCCTTCACCATCGCCGTGCTCATATTCCTTTGTCCCTTTCGCGGTCGTAAACCGCGTCCTCGTAATCGGCCACTCGTCCAATCGCCGCTTCCATCTCGGCCTCGTCATCGTCGGAGTCAAACCAGTGACAGTTGCAGGGACATTGTTGGTCAACGCACTCTTGGTGCTTGCCCATGTAGCACTCGGGAGAATCGAAGTCGCGCGTCATGCTGGTTGCTCACCAGTCTCGGAATCGTTGATGTCCTCTTCCAACCGCATCTGCCGATCATCGGCGGTGATGTCGCGCTCCAGAACGATATCGCCGGTATCAAGGCGAATCAGATTCTTTTTGCCTTTCTTCCAGTAGAACTCCCAGAAGCAATCGGCCATCCTGAACTCGTATCCGTCGGAAACCTTGCGTGAGGCCATAGAAATATCAGCCTCCAATTTTGTCGCTCGCTCTTTGAATTGGGCGCCAACGTGTGCCTTTTCATTTTGCAATTCCGCCATATTTTTATTGTGAGAAGCGAGTTCCTTCGATAGACCGATTAACTCGGAATCCACAAAGTAGTATTTGACGGATTCCTTGAACGTCTTTCCTTTGCTGCTATCTTTTCCCAATTAGAAACCTCCATTCAGAATATTCGGTCAATTCCGTTCAGGCGCTCATCGCTCGGCACCACTCGCCAAGTCGAATAACCGCTCAGCCTCATCCAAATAGAAATCGGCCTTATTGAGAGCTTCGCTTGCCATACGCCGGCAAAGCCGTACCTGTTCGAGATTGGCGATTGCAAGCCCCCGCAACTGCTCGCTGGTTAGTTCAGGGGCCAGTTTGCGCGCTGGCCCCTCTTTGGTCGCCTCACACGCTGGGGGCGTGGGAACCGCCAGAGCTTGTTGGTTCATCGTGGCTCTCCATCCGTATTCACTACCGGCATTGGCAATTCGGACCGATGATAAAGTTTCCCTGAAACCGCCGATTCCAAGAATGAAACCAAAACCGGGTCATCGCATTGCGCATGATCCGAAGCCTGAATCTCGACCCAAGCTAATTCAACATGGCCTTCCAGCACGATTACCCCGACATTCTTGCCCGTATGCCTGCTAACTACCGAAACCCAGGTATAACCTTCAGACAGATTCACTGGCTCACTCCGAAGAGCAGCAGCCCGATGAGTAGGAAAAACCAGAGCGGACTATCGAGAAACTTTTGCATGAATGGCCTCCACTGGTTCGGCTTCTGGCTGCTCGTGCTTGGCGATCCAGCCAGCGATTTCTTCCCTTGTCCAGCGGTGTACATCGTTGAGATGTGGTATAAGCCGACTAATGGAATCGGTCATGTGGCACTGAGGACAAATCTTGGTCATTGCAACAAAGGCCCATTCTGTCGGCAGACTCCAAATCAATGTAGAACCGGATGCTTCACTATGCTTGCCACGCATAGTTTGTTGAGTTCCGGTGGCTTGGTCTGCTCTAATTGTTGGGACCAAGGCGGCCTCATACGCCGCGCCCCATGCACACGATTTGCGTGAGCCAAATAGGCCAAGGAATTTATCGGCATACAATCGCCCAAAACTCTGCGGCCTCAACATTGCACCCAACCGTATCGCTTCACTTAGTCGCATTGAATTCCTCCATCCAAGCCCTGTCCTGCTCGCGGCACTTCGCTAACATGGCGCGGGCGCCGTCCAACCAGATTGACCGCTCTATCGGGTCCGGGATGTGCGCCAGCTGATCGTCAATCCAGGCGCGAATCTCGGTTAGCTTGCGATTGTCGGGCCGCGTAAACCCTTGGATAGCCCCCGGAGTCCCACCTTCGGCTGCCGCACATTCGTTATACGCTTCCTCCAAACTCTTTAATTCTTCTCTCATTTTCGCCTCCACGAATGCACGATCTCCGGCAGGATGAACAGGCCAAAGCCCACGATGGCCGCCAGCGTCAGGTACGGCCAGTTGTACTCGAAGAAATCGGCTATAGCGGTCACTGCTTGGCTCCGTTCTTTCGCGGCTTATCCCACACGCGCGAATGGCATTCGGGACAGGCTTTCGGCTTACCAGCTATGCGCGTGAACCATAGATAGCCGCAGCGATGGCATTCCAGCCCTATCGGTTTCGTTGGCCTTTCAATCGTTGTTTTCGTTGCCATGCGCCTATATTTACCTTGATAATCATCATTTGTCAAGCAAAATCGTTAGGAAACCTCGGCAAATTATTTTGATTTGACAGAATAAAAAGGTTATTGGCCTACTGCCATGCAAAGCGTCGTATAGGTACACGCGATGAAATCTGCGATAGCCTTTACATCATCGGACTCGGGCTCAATCGTGGACTCAACAGATTCGACAAACTGTCCATCAAAGTCTTCGACATCACACGCCCAAACTCCGTTGATTGTCCCGCAAACTAACTTCTCGGCCGACTTGGTACTGAGTTCGATCACGCCCGGATACTCAAAGCTAGCGGCTATTCCGCGATTCTTCAATTCCGCGACTACCTCTAACGACTTGTCCATTTCGTTTCCCCCTGTATCTGTCTTACACCCACAGATTAAACCCTAGCGCTTAGGTTGTCAAGAGAATAATGCACGAAAGTGAAAATAGTTTCCTGGAGGTACTAGGACTGCTTTGGAATGCCTGTATCTATTGGCTTTTGTTCATTTTTGGCAGGTCTGCCGCCCTTGGTACCATTGGCCCGTGATGCGGCTTGCTTCCGCTCGGAAGTGGATTTGCCGCCGCGCCGGCCTAGGATTTGGGCGTGTTTATTCGCCATGTCGCTACTCTAATCCAACGGCTTAGGTTTGTCAAGCTACCATTCCCAATCTGCTTTCTCGTATCGCTGCTTGAAGGTGGGCGGATCAATCGGCTTTGGCTTGGCTGGCGGGCGGAATTGGTCAATGGGCTTATTGAGCATTTCGATATGCTCCGGCGTTCGGTCGAGCGGGTGAACGTATTGCCTCAATCCGGCTGGACTGAACTTAGCTGGCCCGCGCTGGGCATTGCATTTCCAGCAGACCGGCTCAACATCCAATGGCTTTGAGTAGTCCCTGTGATCGTAGCAAGTAGCGGGAGCGCCACAATCTACGCATTCAATTGAGCCATCCAGCGTCGGATTGGCAGACCTGGCCGCGACCTGTGCCCGCCACTGCATTTCGGTGTGCTTAAGGCACATCGCCAGCTTGCGCTTCCGGAACCCGATCCTGTATTCACGCATGTAGAGGGCATGGTTGCTCACCTTGTCATCCGGCAACCGGCGTTTCCGAGCCAATAGTGCCCAATACTCATGGTTATATTTGACCTTAGTGGCCGTTCCGCCCCGCTTTCCCAGCTCTACGGCTGCCGCGTTTTTGCGGATTGTTCGCTTGTGTTGTCCCATGCCTGCCATTATACGCGCAACCGCTCGCACGTGCAAATATTTCTTGCACTCGATTGCCGGCTGGATTAGATTGGGAATCGAGCAACGAGCAGAACCTTATGGGTGGGCTGGATTGCCGTGAACTTTCCAGCCCTCAGCCTTTCACGGAGGCGCTACTTGAACGACTCCCAATTCCAACCAGCAGCCAGACCGACACGCAAGCAATTGCGCGAGTGGCGCCAACGTGTGCCCGATCAGGAATTGATTCGGAGCCGCAAGATACGAAAGGCGAAAGAACGCAAGCAGTACAACATGCAGTATTCGCCGGGGAGCACTCGCTCGAATACGAGCCGTTAGTCAAAACGGGTTCGCGCAGGTCTGCCAACTCTTACCTGCTAACCAGCTCCAAAGCACGCCGCGCGATGCAATCAAATCGGCCAATTTTCAAAATGATTATCTCAGAGTTGTGTGTACCGACAGTGGAGTGAGAGCAAAGCGATAACGACGCTGTTTCAATCCTTCCCACTTCCAACCAATCTTGACTTGTTGTAACCATAATGGCGTGGTGGATGGGGCGGGTTGAATAGCTAACTTATTCCATGTAAATAACTTAGCGATTTGCACCGCTTTTGCAGGTGATTTGCAAACGTGGTTAATCAGCAACAACAGTTGCAAGACTGATACAGTTCAATTGGTTGAGATCGCCTAGGAAGAGGCTGCGAAAGCCGCGATAACGCCTCTGGAATGTACCGCAACAGTGCTCAATCAGGTGCAACACGGTCCTCATAAGCCTCTGATAGCAGGATAGTTGCACGATAGCAGGCTGTATCGAGGCTGATCACGGTGGCAACTTTACATAATGCATATTATCAGACGCTTGGTAACGTGATGATAATGCATGGCTTAGACTGTTGCAGGTAGGCCGGCCCCCCCCAAGTGGGACTCCGGGCTAGTGCTGGATATGGGCGTATTGCCGTGAGGATGCCTGCCACACTCAGTTCCTTCTTGGCTACGCCTTTTGGTTCCGAGGCTGGAATTTTTTTCACACTCGGAAATCTCTCATTTGGAAAGGAAATTATGGAGACTGAGAAGGCATTGAAGCCGTGGGACGAGTTGAGCGATTTGGAGAAGCGGGAGGCTCTCGCGCGGCGGTTGGGGTGGACTAGGTGGAGCGATGGCCGCTGGTTTAAAGGCCAAAACAATCATACCAATCCTGCGCGCGGCTCACTTCCCGACTGGCCGACGAACGATGGGCTGGCGTTCACGGAGGTGTGGCCGAAGATTGCGCAGTCAATACAATACGGCCAGATGAAATTATGGGCAGCCGCGTGGGAGGGCTATCCAGAACTGTGCCCAACGGTTTCCAACGATGAGAGGTTCTATCTCGGAGATACTTGGGCCGCTGCCATCTGCCGCGCGGCCTACGAACTGCTGCCTTCAAAATAGTAATTCGTTGACAGTGTTGGCGATAGCGAATAGATTGCAGTGCGAAGCGTAACGTGGTCCGACGGCGCGTATTTCCGTCTGGTTGAGTCCGATACAATCCATTTGCACAGTTTTAATCCATCCAATCAAACAGCCATTTTCATTGATGAACGTGGGCGGGAGAAACCGCGCCGGCTCTCACGCTGCGAGAACGAGCATCGCAATGGGAATTACACATTCCTGGGAAGAAGGGCTGGTGTACCCGTTTATACACAGAAGCGGGAAGTGGTTTGGTGGAATGGGTCGGACAAGCGCCCTGGTGCCGCGCACAGGCCGGGGGAAGTAGTGTCGTAGATGGCATATAAGCGCAAGACGAAGCCTGGGCCGCTAACGACGGCCGGGTGGACGCGGGAGTTTCGGGATCTGGTCCTGGCGGATGTCGAGCTTCAGATGAATCCCTTGGAAATTTGCCAGAAACATAATATTTCCGTGGTGCAGCTGAATAAGTTGCTGGTGAGGACCACGCACGAGCGGTTTGTGAGGGTGGATATCCGGCAGGCGCTCGAGGATTACCGCCATACCGTGATGTCGCGCCTTCCGCAGCTGGCGCGGGATTTGCCGGCAAATGTGAAGACAGCGGAGTTTTTGAGGAAGTCGGCGGTGGATCTCGGCGAGATTGGGCAGCCCAAGGAGCCAGAGAACGCCCGCCAGCCTATGTTTACCCTTCCCCCCGGAGCCCATGTGGCCATTACCGTAAACTTGAATCAAGGAGCGAGAGAGCATGAATTGGAAAGCGAGCGAGCCGACACCAATCACGACCGAGGGACCGACTTCGGCGAAGAGCCCGGAGGCGGGGAGCAATCAGCGGCCCTGGACGTTGCGGTACAAGATCGGGAACCGGGGAGTGGAGCAGGGCACGATTATGGCATCGACGGAACAGATGGCGGAGAAGGTCGGAAGAGCCTGGTGCCAGCAGTCAAGTAATGGGTTGCTGGAAGGCTATCGCTATGTTTCGGTGCGCGATCCGGTTTTGGCCGATGAAAGTATTTTGACGAAGACTGCGGAGCAAATCCCTGCCTAGAGCGGCGCATTATAGTCCTGAATATTCCTTCGAGCCGCAAATCATCGATTGGGCCTCGCCAAAACAGGAAGAAGCATTCAACTATGGCCCATCGCCACTGTGTGTCAGCGGCGGCTTTGGCGCGGCCAAGACCTATGCGCTCTGCCTCAAGGCACTGTACTTAAGCGATCTATATCCTCGCAATCGCGGCGTGATTGCCCGCAAGGTGGCAAAAGAGCTGGCGCTAACGACGCAAGCAACGTTTTTCAAGATCTGTCCTCCAGCCGCTTACGATCCTCGCTTCGGAGGCCGCAGGGCGGATTCGGAGAACTATCTGCGCCTCGCGCGGTCAGGTAGCGAAATCCTCTGGCTCCATTTGGAGGACCAGGACATCGATAAGGTCATTAGGGGCCTTGAAATCAATTGGTTCATTCTCGATCAGGCGGAAGAGATTTCGGAAGAGATTTTCGATACCCTCTTGACCCGCCTGGGCCGCTGGGACCAGTGCCAGGTGCCGGAATCGCTTATCGCGCAGCATGGCGGTATTGACCTGTGGCCGTGGAAGAATCCCGCTACGAAAAAGCCGCTTCCGCCCAGCTATTCCATGATTGCCTGCAATCCCGATGCAGAGACGCACTGGATC